>ERZ773014.206-NODE-206-length-40211-cov-14.014045_pt1 | contig 40211 bp, 42 predicted proteins | sample MGYA00580841_ERZ773014 | MGnify/ENA primary metagenome ERZ773014 (study PRJEB29015, sample SAMEA2737989) | human oral metagenome | biome: human oral; feature: human-associated habitat; material: dental | place: China | collected 2067 ... | reverse complement strand
CAACGGTCTCCAAAACCGTAGGTTGTGAGTTCAAGTCTTACTGCCCCTGCCATTGCGTTTAGCCGTATCGGTTTCGATACGGTTTTTTTGTATGTTTTCTATTCTTTTCAGAGTAATTTTCTCTGTTCGATGAGACTTTTTCTTATAAAATGGGTTACATGAGAAGGAAATGGAAAAAGAAAATAGAAATTAGATAACATTTATATATGATTATTCTTTGGAGGAGAGGCATATGGCTGCACAATTTGATTTTTTGAAGACTCACGATGAGACCCTCTATAAGCACCTGTCTGATGTGGAAAAGAGCGCACGCCTTCGCCTCAACAACTGTGCCAATGATCTGAGATGTGCCTTGGAGCGTCTTGCTGATGTTCTCATTCAGGAAAATATTCCGAAACCATCTGTGCTGGAGCGCTTCTATCGCGATCAGCATTCGAAAAGCGGATGGGATTTGAATGCAAAACTGAAAGCGCTTCAAGACGAGGATCTTCTTAAAAAGGCGGGGTGTGACAAAAAGGAGGTTCTTCCGTCCAAACTGGGAAAGATTTCCTTGCTTTTCAAGGATGGAAAATATAAAAGTTTTCCTGCGTACACTGCGATTCGTAAATTTGGCAATGTAGGCTCTCATCCGGAGAATGAGGTAAAGAATAACGATGAGCCCGAGATGACGTTTCGTAATCTTGTCGCCTGTCTTGGTGTCCTGCACCGTCTGCTGAAGTTCCTCTATCGTGAGAACACTGTTCCCGGCTTTGATGAGAATTTGATGAACATTGAATCCTATACAATTGACGAAAAGCCGATGACGCCGCCCGACGGCCGTCGCTCTAAATGCCAGCTGGAGTTTCACGGTTCCAAGAGGGAGGGGGTTACGAATACTGTTCGTTATGCGATCCTGCGTCAGTATGCACGTGGCGATGTGTCGGAGAAGCTGCTCAAGCGCAATATTGATTTCCAGCAGACCGCTCTGGCAAGCAATCCGTATGGGGCAAAGGGCATCATTCAGGACGTGCGAAAAATCGATGATGGGATGAGCGATTTTACGATCATTGTCTATGAGTTCCCGCGTCGTCCCGAGAATCTGCGCGATGTACTGCCTACGCTGAGCAAGGAGGAACGCCTGCGTCTCTGTCGCGATTTGGCAGACTGTTTCAAGGATCTTCATGGGAGCGATCCTGCTCTTTATCATCGTATGCTGACGCATGAGAGCATTTATCTCTGTAACTTTGGCAGAGATGAGGCGAAGCGTTGGCTGCCGTATATCAAGTTCGATTTTGGCAAGATCAGTGTGAGTAGTGATGAGATGACGGTGATGCACGAGGCATCGCGCGCAAAAGGTCAGATCAAGGAACGCGAAGTCGAAAAATATGTGTTGCAGAGTGCATGGAATCAGGAGCATTGGGAGCGTGCCGATCTCTACAGTCTCGGTGTTTTGTTCGGGGACATTCTCTGTGGTAAGATTCGCGCGAAGGCTGCTGACGATGAGGATATTGAGGATACCGGATTCCCGGATGAGGTGGGAGCACTGGTCGAGGATTTGAAGATCGGAAAGGCGTCTGCCGCAGATGCCTTCAAAGTTCTGGATGAGGTGTGCTGAATGACGATCGAAACGGAGCAGAAGCGCAAATATTTCTTCTCAGAGCCGGCAGGAGAGACAAATAACAGCCGGACCTTTCGTGCGCAGGAGCTGACATATCAGCGTGATGTTTTTATCAAGGCGATTGCCATCAGTGGAGATTCTGTTGCCGTAAAGTCTGCTCTTGGGCATGCCGAAGCTGAGGCAAAGGCGATGATTTCGGCCGGGATGAAGACATCGCGCGTTCCCGTTGTTCATGAGTATTTTTACGATGAGTCCAGTCGGACATTTTACATTGTCATGCAGCTCATTCGCGGGAAGTCGCTTGCCGACCGCATGGCGGAGGGGAAACTCTATGCACGGGAGGTTTTAACCGCTCTTGCCGATGTGTGCGATGTCCTCGCTCTCATGCAGAAGAATAATTATGTACATAAGGACCTCAAACCTGCAAATATTATGTTGAGCGACGATGGGATTACATATTTGATTGACTTTGGTTCGTCTGTCCGTACAACACTGCTCGGAAAGGAGGGGACGGAAGCCTACCGTGCGCCGGAGATGGAGGATGTATCCAAGCATAAGAATATGGATCGCTCGCGCTCGGATATTTTTTCCATTGGAGTTATGCTCTATGAGTATTTTGCAGGAAAACGACCACGCGAAGATGAGGAATATCGGCGCGGCAATCAGGCGTGGGCGGAATTTACAGAGCCGAAGGAGATCGCGCCGGAGGTTCCGGATGAGGTCAACGCGCTGATTGTAAAGTGCATGAAGTTCAGTCCGAAGGATCGCTGTGATTTGTCGCGTTTGAAGTCGGAGCTGCGGCGCCTACAGAACCGCATCCGCTATGTGCCAAAGCAGGGAGGGACAAAATAAGATGGAGCATCAGGGAAATGATAGGGAACAGGAGTTTCACACACTGCTTGAGAAGAACGGAGGTCATCCGAAGCCTTGGGCAAGCCTGCCGGAGCATGTAGACCCTGCACCGGAGACATTGCCGGATTTGGACGCATGGAGGAAAAAGACGAATGCGTGAGGAACATATTTCGTTTTGGGAGTCAATTGAGATTCCGGGACATCTCTATTTGTTTTTTACGAACAAGGCTGCAAAGGAGGATATACATAAAAAAATCTGCAAGAGAAAGACCTTTATGGCTCTTGTCGGGCACAATAAAGAGGGGGAGATCATCTATCTGAATACCGATAAGGAGGAACTCGCCTGTGTTCTGAATGATGAGGGTGTATTTTCGGTTATTGGGGTTGGTGAGATCAATTTTTTCAAAAATAATCGCATGATGCAACGCGGCACTCCGATCCGTGTCGGTGAGGTGGTTGTTGATATCGCATCCAAGGACCTCAATACTTTTGCGCTCTTTACAAAAGATGGAGAGGTTGACAGGAACAAGAATAAATACAGCAAGGTGGCTGCCGCAAAATACATTGAGGATATTTTGCATGCACTCCATGCCAATGCTAGGATGTATAAAGAAAATGATGAGGAGGAAGAGCCGTATCAGCCGCATAAAATATTGGAGCGAAAGCTGACACTTGCTGAGCACTATGCAAATTCCGAGAACGATCTCGCTGCTCAGGCGGCGCAGGAGAATCGTCTGGCGTACCATCGGATCGAGCCGAGTGACTATGATCGCCGGGATCGAACAGCATATATCTTCATTACCGAAGAATTTAGGGAAGAGGATTATCGTGTTGGCGCGCAGGTAGAGCTCAAAGGTGTGGATGAGATGCCCTGCACGGCGGAAGTTATCTCCGTAGACCAAGGGCGTGAGGATGGGGAATCCCATCTGGGGCTTCTCTTTAACGGACAGGTCGGACTTGAGAAATTGAATGAAGCGGGGTGGATCTCGCTCAGTTTTTCGACGGTTGTCCGTGATGTTCAGCTGGCAAGCATTGAAAAGATCCGTACGGGGAAGGCTGCCGCCCAATATATGGACGCGATTCTCGGTGAAGCACAGCCCACCGGATTCTTTGACACCGATCTGACGGCACTGGAAGAGCAGCTGCAAAGAAAAAAGTACCCTCCGACCCCCAGTCAGATGAAGGCGATCTGTAACGGTATTCGCGCAAAGGATGCCTATCTCGTTATGGGACCTCCCGGAACGGGAAAGACGACTGTTATCCTCGAGTGGGTGAAATATTTTGTTCAGCAGGGGAAGCGCGTTCTCGTCTCCTCGCAGAACAATAAAGCGGTTGACAATGTTCTTGCGCGCCTTATTGAAGAAGAAAATATCAATATTATCCGCATCGGCTCCGAGGCAAAGGTTCAGACGGACATACATGACTGCTTGTTCGAGCATAAGGTTGCCCATACAAGGCAGGAAATTGCGGAAAAGACGGCAGAGAATATTGTTGCTGCGGAGTCCATGCAGAAAGAGTGGGGCACGCTTGCCCGGCGACTTACGGATTTTGCAGAATGTCTCGTTGCCCTTGAGGCACGCGAACAGCACCTCAAGGATACGCTCATCCCGCAGCTGATTCAGCGTGGTGCACGGCTTGCGCCATGTTATGAAGCGTATCAGACCGCATATCGGATTGCAGAAAAAAAGCGAAAATCTGTGCAAAAACGTTATGATCGGATGATGAATCGTCCGACCGAGGGGCTCGCCGGGCTCTGGGCTCGCATTCGCAATTATTTCGATCGGAGACGAATGCGGGGAGATGTGCAGGCGTACGATATCGCACGCGTGCAGGAGATTGAGGCCACTGCAGCCTACAATGAGGTGCGAAGGGCTTATGAAGATCTATACAAAGGCATCTACGAAGATGATTATGTACCGCTTCTGGAAAGTCGTATGCTCAGGGAGGAGGAGTATACGGCCCTGCAGATCTGGGAGCAGGAAGCTAAGGCTCTGAATAAGGCAGGATGGAATTTTTTTACAGCTCTTTTTCCATCCGAAATGTGCGCCTCTGCCATCACACGCTATGAGCAGTCGGTTGTCGCAGATGGAGAGCGGTTCGCTGGATTCATCCGGCATCTCAAGGACTGGCAACAGAAGAATGAGAATAAACAGGACTATTCGCTCAAGAATATGATTCTCGAATCCGTGGATCTCGTGGGTGCTACGTGTATCGGTGTGAACTCGCAGAAGCGTTTTGCTGATTTGGCATTTGACGTAACGATCATTGATGAGGCGGGTCAGATCCAGATTCACAACGCGCTCGTGCCCATGAGCGTCTCGAACAAGCTTATCATGCTCGGTGATCACCGTCAGATTCCGCCGTCGTTAGATCAAGAACTGGAAAAGCTATGTGATGCGAATGGCATTAAGACAAAGCTGCTTGAAAAGAGCTTGTTTGAAGATCTCTATGAGGATCTGCCGGAGAGCAACAAGGTGATGCTCGATACACAGTTCCGCATGCCGCCGGAGATTGCGGCGATTATTTCACACGAATTTTATGAGGGCAAATACCATTCGATTCCCGATTGGAAGGCGGGGGTATCCAGTCACCTCCCTTCGCTGTCGCAGGCGCGCCTCGTTGTGATAGACACTTCGGCAGAACAGTCCCGCATCGAGTCAAAAATTGAAGGCGGCGGAACCTATAATGTGCTCGAGGCGGATATTATCGTGCGTCTCGTTTGTGCTCTTATGCGGCAGCCTGACTTTAAGCTGAATGAACTCGGTGTGATCTCCGCCTATAAGGCGCAGGTCAAGAAGATACAGGGAGCACTGAAATCCATCCTCACCGAGGATGAGCGCCGTGATGTGGCTGCTACGCTCGACAGTTTCCAAGGGCAGGAGCGGGATGTCATCATCTACAGCTTTACGCGCAGCTCCCATAAGCCGCCCCATGTCGTACGTATTGGGTTCCTGAACGAGCTGCGGCGGCTGAACGTGGCGATGACGCGCTGCAAGGAGATGCTGATCCTTGTCGGTGATATGGATTTCCTATCGAGCTGCACATACGAGAAGCCGGATGAGGACGGAAATCTGACAGAGGAAACCTACGCACGTTCGGAGAAGCGGTTCTCCGCATTTATCCGCGCTATGTTGGATGGTGTGAGAAACGGCGTGGACGGATGGCCTGCGGGAGAGATTGTTTCGTATGATGAATTCAATCGGCGCATGGAGGGAATTGAGAATGGCGGACGTTAAGCAAGGGGGAATGAAGCCTGCCAATCAGGCGAGAAAGAAAGATACTCCATGGAGAAATGACTATTTCCTTTCGAATGCACTGCGTGATATCATGGCACAGAACCCCGAAATCAAGCCGGAGGATATTTGCTTTGCCGCATCCGTTTACTATCCGATTGCAGACATTGATTTGAGGTTCGAGGAGCGAACCTTTGAGGATTTTGACAGCATTGAACATGATATGCTGCAATTTGTGGCGGAGCTTGGCACGGATGTCGATCTCCTTGCGCGAACGACGGGGCTCAGCCCGAGCTATGTCCATAAATTTCTCCGTGTACTGGAGGGCTATGGGCATATTGATGAAACGGGACAGGTCACGGAAACGGGGCGAGAATCCCTTGCAGAGGGGAAGAAAATCGTCTGTAAGCATGTCGCACAAAAAGTACAAATGGACGCACTTTCGCTCCACCTGCTCAAGGTAGAGGAGCTCATCCGTGAGGAAGATCTCTATGACCGTGCCCATACCGAGTACAAGGTGGGCATTATACCCTGCCTGGACGGTGTTTCTCGTCAGAATGTCGCAGATCAGCTGGAATCGGCGGATCTGATGCAGCTGGTTGCGCAGGATAAGGGGGTTCTGAATGCGAATGTGGAGAGCATTCAGAGCATTGCGTGTGCTGGGCTGCGCTTCGTTAAATGTGTGATGCTCGCACGCAAGAAAGGCTCATCTGACTCTGAATTTGATCCTACAATGCCGATGGTTTTTGGCAAGCGCCTTGTCTCTGAGAAGGGAAAGTATCGTATGACTTCCGTGTGGAAGCTCTTTGATATCAGCAATAGGCAGACGGCACGGATTCAAGATTTTTTCCATAAGATATTGGGAGAACAACAATCAGCCAGCAAGAAGGACTGGGTAGATCAGCGCTTGGTGGATTGTAATGGCAAGAAAAAAACGCGTGAGCAATATGAGCGGAGGCTGCATTCCGTCTTTGATCTTTCCAAGGCACGCGTGACACTTGTCCCACGCGAGGCCGCGTACATCGGTATGACCGTCGAGATAACGGAAAAATCTATCGTACAGTATCATCGGGAGCTGATTGACTGGCTCGTCAGCATCGGACGACGCGGCGGAGCCGTGCTTTCTTCTGACTTTTGGTATGGCGGCGTTTTGCGAATTACGACCACGGACGCGCGGGTCACGAAGCTGGCGGAGCGTCTTGTGGAATGCATTGCGAGCAAGGGGTTCCGATTTATGCAGGACTACTGGGCGCAGGAGTTCGCGTCGTACCCAAAGAGGGCGCGGGAGGAGTCCCATAACGAGCCGGAAGAAGAATCGAAGGGGAGCATCTACGAGCGGATGATGGCGTCGCTCGACGAGGTGCGTCTTGACCGGTATGATCGCGCGATGAATAGCTGATCCTATGGCGTTTCTCATGTTCTTTTATCTTGTAAAATACGAAATAATAGTGTAGAATGACAAAAAGGCAAAACGAGCTTATTTTGCTCTGAGTTTAAGGAGGAGATATATCTATGAAGAGATTCGTCCAGATGGCGCTTGTTTTGTGCCTCACACTGTTTGCTATGCAGGCAGGGGCATCCGCCTATTCCGACAAGGTGACACTGCCGGAGGGAGCGGTGATCACGAATGTCAACCGTCTGGCGGTTGGTGCTCCTCTCTATGTGCAGGTGGAGGATACGGCGCCCTCGCTCGAGATCCTGACACAGGTTGTCTCGGATGCGAGCCGGATCACCCGCGCCAATATCGTGACTTACGATACGGTGGTGAGCGGCATTCAAAAGGACAACAACATTGATCTCAAGGCACTTCCGCGGCGTGAGGCTGCCAAGATTTTTAAGGAGCATGTTGCCTCCTATGCGGATGCCTACATCATCCTGACAGTTGCGAATAACAGCCGCACGACGTTCTTCTTCGATGTCTATCGTTCGGGTTCCAATGAGTTGCTTTACACGTATGAGGTTCGAGCGAACAAGTCGGATGGAAATACGGTTGCGACGTTCTCGGCCCTCTCCGAGCAGTTCTATAAGAACTGGCAGCGTTCGGTGGAAGCCCAGAATAAGGGAAAGTAATACTGTAATGTGAAGCTCTCATACGCGTGAGAGCTTTTTCTTTGCCCAAAATACTAGTAGCAGCTCATAAAAATGTTGACAAAGAGGGGTAACTATAATAAGATAGAAAAGCTGTTTTTGAACGGATACTATGGGGAGGCATATTTACGATATGACGACGAATGATAAGCTGCGCAACATCGCGATCATTGCACACGTCGATCACGGGAAGACGACGCTCGTGGATGCGATGCTGCGGCAGAGTCACGTGTTCCGCTCGAATGAGCAGGTGAACGAGCGCGTGATGGACTCGGGTGATATTGAGCGCGAGCGCGGGATTACGATTCTCTCAAAGAATACGGCGATTCTCTATGACGATATCAAGATCAATATCGTGGATACGCCGGGACATGCGGATTTTGGGGGCGAGGTGGAGCGTGTCCTCAATATGGTGGACGGTGTTCTCCTGCTTGTCGATGCGTTTGAAGGACCGATGCCGCAGACGAAATATGTGCTGCGCAAGGCACTTGAGCAGGGGCTCAAGCCGATCGTTGTTATCAATAAGATTGACCGTCCGGATCAGCGTGTGGACGATGTCTACGATGAGGTTCTCGAACTCTTTATGGAGCTGGACGCGGATGATGATCAGCTTGACTTCCCCGTGATCTATGCGACGGCGCGTGACGGTATCGCAAAGTATAATATGGAGGACGAGAGCGACAATCTGGAACCCTTGATGCAGACGATTGTGAAGGAGATTCCGGCACCGCAGGGCGATGCGGACGGTCCCCTGCAGATGATGGTGACGACGCTCGAGGCAGATGATTATGTGGGACGCGTCGCCATTGGGCGCATCATCCGCGGCTCGGTGCGTCCGAATCAGAATGTTGTCATCATCAGCGGTGATCATGAGACAAAGGCAAAGGTCGGTAAGGTCTATGTCTATCAGGGCTTGAGGCGCGTCGATGTGGACGAGGCGGGGATGGGCGAGATCGTCGCCCTGACGGGACTCGGCGATGTGAGCATCGGCTATACGGTGGCAGATGCAGAGAATCCGGAGGCACTGCCGACGATCAACATCGATGAGCCCACGCTCTCGATGACGTTCGGTGTCAATACGAGCCCGTTTGCGGGACGTGAGGGGCAGTTTGTCACCTCGCGTCACATTCGTGACCGCCTCTTCAAGGAGATCGAGACAAACGTCGCCATGCACGTCGAGGAGACGGATTCGGCAGACGTGTTCAAGGTTTCGGGACGTGGTGAACTGCATCTCTCGATCCTGATTGAGCAGATGCGCCGTGAGGGCTATGAACTGCAGGTCGGGAAGCCGGAGGTCGTCTATAAGACGATCAACGGGCAGAAATGTGAACCGATGGAGAATCTGACGGTCGAGGTGCCGCAGGAGTACATGGGCGCGGTCATGGAGGCTCTCGGCACACGTAAGGCAGAGCTGTCGAATATGACGGAGCTCTCGGGTTATATCCGCATGGAGTTCTTCATCCCTGCACGCGGGCTGATCGGCTTCCGTTCTGAACTTCTGACGAGTACGAAGGGCAACGGTATCATGAATCATGTCTTCCACGGCTACGTGCCGTATAAGGGGGATATGACGGGGCGTTCGCACGGGTCACTTGTTGCGTTTGAGCAGGGGGAGACGACAGGCTACGGAATCTTCTCGCTGCAGGATCGCGGTACGATGTTCATCTCGCCGGGGCAGCAGGTCTATGAGGGCATGATCGTCGGAGAGAATTCACGCGATATCGATATGGATATCAATCCGTGCAAGAAGAAGAATGTCACGAATATGCGTACGTCTGCCTCGGATGAGGCAATCCGTCTCACACCGCCCCGTATTCTGAGCCTTGAGCAGGCGTTGGAGTATATCAATGACGATGAGCTCGTCGAAGTGACACCGGAGAATATTCGTCTGCGCAAGGCGATTCTCGATCGTACAGCACGCGGTCGTGCGGCGAAGAATGCCCGTAAGTAAGTCTTGTCCAATAAAATCCTTCAATCATAGAATTATTTTGTCAAAGATGTGCTTGCTTTTCTGAAAGAAATATGATAGTATGTCTGCATTAGCAGAATGAGGTTTTGTCGCCACTTTTAGGCAGCGCTTAGAAAAATCGAGGAAGGAAGAGGTAAATGGGTGCAGATTCGTTGTTTTCACGAGTGAAAGATATGTTTTCACACGTGGTGGACTCATTTCTACCGACCGATGAAGAAGATGATGAGGAGGATATCCTGGAGCAGCAGGCGTCACCGGCCATTCAGGCGACACAGGCGGCACAGAACGTTGCTTCCGCGCGCCGTGTAGCCAATGGCGGTACGGTTGCTTTCTCCGCGCCTTCCCCTTCCTCTTCTTTCCAGACGCCGCGTACGCCGGCAATGGGGGAGGGCGGAACGACCCCGTTGACCGTACATACGACAAAGGTATCAGAGCTGCGGGTGCGCATTCATCGTCCGCGCCGCTATGATGATGCGGCTCCTGCTGTTGTGCAGCTGAAGCAGGGGATTGCAATTGCGGTTAATTTTGACTGCATGAATCATCCTGAGCGACGTCGCGTTTGCGACTTCCTAAATGGTGCCTGCTACGTGATGCATGGTACAGCACATGTGGTGTCGAGCACGATCATCCTCTATGCGCCCAAAGGGGTTGATGTGACCGAGGCACTTGCTATGACGCAGTCAAACTGAATGACGATGCAAACATGGAGGGATAGCATTCCTCCATGTTTTTTGTGTAAAATTTTTTGGAGGGCGTTGTTTTACTGGTGACGGTATGTTATAATACGCCCTAGTGTGAAAAAGCACGCGTTTCCGATAGCCGTTCTGTGCTGCACTCTGTGCGGTGGTACGGCGGATGAGGGACGCGGAAGAACAACAGGAGGTATTTCCATGGCAGTAATTTCTATGAAGCAGCTTCTGGAGGCGGGTGTTCATTTCGGGCATCAGACACGCCGCTGGAACCCGAAGATGGCGCGTTATATCTTTACAGAGCGCAACGGCATCTACATCATCGATCTGCAGAAGACGGTACGCAAGGTGGACGAGGCGTACAACTTCCTCCGCAGTGTTGCGCAGGAAGGCAAGTCCGTCCTCTTCATCGGTACGAAGAAGCAGGCGCAGGAGGCAATCCGTGAGGAGGCGCTCCGTGCAAATATGTTCTATGTCAACGAGCGCTGGCTCGGCGGCATGATGACGAACTTCCAGACGATTCAGCGTCGTATTCATCGCCTCAAGACACTCGAGGAGATGGAGGAGAACGGCACGTTTGAGGTTCTTACGAAGAAGGAAGTGCAGGGGCTGCGTCACGAGAAAGAGAAGCTCGAGCGCTATCTGGGCGGTATTAAGGAGATGAACCGTCTGCCGGGAGCACTCTTCGTCGTCGATCCGCGCAAGGAGCGCATTGCGGTTGCTGAGGCACGCAAGCTGAATATTCCTATCGTCGCGATTGTCGATACGAACTGCGATCCGGACGAGATCGACTATGTGATTCCGGGCAATGACGATGCGATTCGTGCCGTCAAGCTTCTCACGGGCTGCATGGCAGACGCTGTGCTTGAGGGCAGCCAAGGAGGCGCGCAGGAAGCGGAAGAATAACAGAATGCAGTGGGGTAAGGGAGTGTTATCCCCTTACCCATTTTTTTTGGAATGATCGTAGGAGGAACAATGATGGCAATTAGTGCGGCAATGGTAAAGGAACTGCGTGAGCGTACAGGCGCGGGTATGATGGACTGCAAGAAGGCTCTTGCAGAGACAAATGGCGATATGCAGCAGGCGATTGACTATCTGCGTGAGAAGGGAATTGCAAAGGCGGAAAAAAAGGCAGGTCGTGTTGCCGCTGAGGGTGCTGTAACGGCATACCTTACGCCCGATGCGAAGGTCGGTGCTATCGTTGAGATCAACTGCGAGACGGATTTTGCTGCAGGGAATGAGCAGTTCCGTGAGCTCAGCGCAAAGGTCGCAAAGCATATTGCTGAGACAAATCCGGCAGATCTCGATGTGCTGAATGCGAGCACACTTGATGGCAAGGAGGTTGCCTCCCTCATCACCGAGGCAACGGCAACGATTGGGGAGAAGATCTCCCTGCGCCGCTTCGTTCGCTATGAAAGCGCGGGGCGCATTGCGGTATACATCCATATGGGCGGCAAGATTGGTGTCCTCGTCGAGCTCTCCGGTGGAGATGAGCAGCTCGGCAAGGATATTGCGATGCAGATCGCAGCAGCGGCGCCGCTTGCTGTTGATCGTGCCGGTGTAACAGCAGATCATATCGAGCATGAGAAGGAAGTCCTCCGCAAACAGGCACTTGAGGAGGGAAAGCCCGAGAAGATCATCGAGAAGATGGTTGAGGGACGTATCAACAAGTTCTATGAGGAAGTCTGCCTGCTTGAACAGAAATTCGTCAAGGATCCGGAGAAAAAGATCGCTGATGTGCTTGGTCCGGTAGAGATCAAGGCGTTCACGCGCTTCCAGTTGGGGGAGGGCATCGAAAAGAAGCAGGAAGATTTTGCTGCGGAAGTTGCTGCACAGATGAAGTAAAATGACATGAGGAGAGCTGCCCGTCGGCAGCTCTTTTTTGCAGATGGTCTGCGGATTTTTTTGAAAAAGTATGCTATAATGGCGCAGAGAATGTGCGTGAGGAGGAGTCGTCTTGGAAACGAAATATCGTCGCGTCGTATTGAAACTGAGCGGAGAGGCATTGGCAGGAGATCAGGGATTTGGGATCAACCCGCAGGTGGTTGAGGAAATTGCGTCACAGATAAAAAAGGTGCGCGATCATGGCATCGATGTTGCTATTGTTGTCGGCGGAGGGAATATCTGGCGTGGTCTTGCCGGCAGTGCCAAGGGGATGGATCGTACAACAGCGGACTATATGGGGATGATGGCGACGGTGATGAATGCGCTTGCCCTGCAGGATGCGCTCGAAAAACAGCATGTCGATACGCGCGTCCAGAGTGCAATTGAGATGCGTCAGATTGCGGAGCCGTATATTCGTCGCCGCGCTATCCGCCACATGGAAAAGGGGCGTGTTGTGATCTTCGGTGCAGGGACGGGCAATCCGTATTTTTCGACGGATACTACGGCAGCGCTGCGCGCAGCCGAGATTGAGGCAGATGTCATCCTGATGGCGAAGAAGGGGACGGACGGGATCTATGATTCTGACCCGAACAAGAACCCGAATGCCAAACGGTTTGAGACGTTGACCTATATTGATATTCTTAACAAGGGGCTGGCGGTCATGGATGCGACGGCGACCAGTCTTTGCATGGAAAACAAGATCCCCATGGTGGTATTTAGTATCGATGTGCATGAGAATATTGCGCGTGCATCGTTTGGGGAGCCGATTGGAACGACGGTAGGAGGCGAAGCTGTATGATCAAGGATATTCTGTCAAAGCATGAGGAAAATATGAATAAGGCGATCGATGTGCTTCGTCGTGAGTTCTCGTCCCTGCGTGCGGGTCGTGCGACACCGAATCTCCTGGATAAGGTGATGGTCCCTTACTATGGCACACCGACCTCGGTCAATCAGCTTGCCAAGGTGACAGTGCCTGAGCCGCATATGATCGTTATCACTCCGTGGGAAAAAGCAATTCTGCACGAGATTGAGATTGCAATTTCGAAATCCGATCTTGGTCTTTCGCCGAATTCCGATGGAAATGTCATTCGTCTTGCAATTCCGCAGCCAACGCAGGAGCGCCGCAAGGAGCTGATTAAAACGGTCGGAAAGAAGACGGAGGAAGCGAAGGTCGCGCTGCGCAACATCCGCCGTGATGCAAATGAGGCGATCAAGAAGCTCGAGAAGGACAAGGAAATCAACGAGGATGAGTCTAAACGCGGGCAGGACTCCGTGCAGAAGCTTGTTGATAAGTTTGTCAAGCAGATGGATGAGATGCGTACGGCAAAGGAAAAAGAGGTCATGGAGATCTGATGCAGGATTCCTTTTCGGCACGCCCGTGGGACGAAGTTCGTCGAGAACTTGATGCGGCAGGTGTTCCGTATGTTGTAACGACGACATGTGCTTCGCGGCAGTTTTTCCCTGTAGACAAGGTGCATCCTTATGTCCTTCGTGTTCGAAGGGAAGGGGAGGGATATGTGGTGACGCTTGCCGCTCTCCCTCTGCGGAGTGCAGCGGTTGCTGCCTATGAAGAATATCTCCGCTGAACGCGCGGCACCCCTTTCGGCATTTGCCGAAGGGGTGTTTTGGTCATGGAATCGTCTTGCGGATAGGAATGGAGCGAACGAGCATGTGGAGAAAACTCTTTGGCAGCGCTGAGGGGGAAGTACCATCTTCGGAAGCCTCCCTTTCAATGGATCATACAGGCTCTAAGGATATGCTGCCGCGCCATGTTGCCATTGTGATGGATGGGAATGGACGATGGGCGAAGGCAAAGGGGAAATCTCGTTCTACGGGACATGAAGCAGGAGCACGCACGCTCAAGCGCATTGTGCGGGCCGCATCGGAGATGGGGATCGAAGTGCTGACCGTCTATGCTTTTTCGACGGAGAACTGGAAGCGTCCACATCGGGAAATCGACTTTTTGCTGCGGCTTTTTGATACATTTCTGGCACGGGAAATTGATGAGATGAATGCAGAACAGGTGCGTATTCGTTTTATCGGCCGGCGTGACCGCTTCTCGGATCATCTGCTTGCTCGTATGGAGGAAGCGGAGCATCGCACAGCACAGAATACTGGTGTGCACTTTAATCTGGCAGCGAACTATGGCAGTCAGGATGAGATCCTGCGTGCCGTACGGACGCTGGCTGCCCGTGTGGAGAAGGGAGAGCTTCGTGCAGAAGAAATTGACGAAATACTCTTTTCCCATACACTTGATACGGCAGGGGATCCCCCCGTCGATCTCTTCATCCGTACGAGCGGCGATCTGCGACTGAGCAACTTCCTTCTGTGGCAGTCTGCCTATGCGGAGTTGTACTTTACGGAGACGCATTGGCCGGATTTTACGCCGGAGGAACTCGCACATGCTATTGAGGATTTCGCGGGACGGAGCCGTCGGTTTGGCGGCTTATCTGCGGAAGAATAGATGGGAGGCTGTCTTTGATTACACGCATTATCTCCGGCATTATCGGCATCGGTATTGCAGGTTATGTCATACAGTCGGGCGGAACAACGTTTGCCATTGCAGCGGCAGTGCTTGCCGCTCTTGCATGGTTTGAGTATACGCGTGCTTTTTCGCGACGTGGTGGCAGTCCTGCACTTTTTTCAGGGCTGCTTGGTATTGGCGGGATGCTGTACGGCGCATATGTCGGACATGAGAATATTATTCTGCTGGCTCTTATGGCGTCCTCAGTTCTTGCGCTCATGACCTGTGTGCTCCTCCGCGGCGATGTGTCTGTTCACGATGCAGCTGTTTCTGTGGCGGGGATCTGTTACATCGGTATGCCGTTTGCCCTGCTTATTCTCCTGCGGAATATGATGGGGCCTGTCTATGCGACGCCAATTGAGACGTTTTCCTGCGGGGCGGCGATGGTCTGGGTGATGTTTATCGGGACCTGGGCAAGTGACAGCTTCGCCTATTTCGCAGGATGTGCGTTCGGTTCCCACAAACTGGCACCTGCCATCAGCCCGAATAAGACCATCGAGGGGTTCTTCGGCGGGCTGATCGGCACGATCGCTGTCATCGTAGGGATTGGCTGGCTTCTCGCAATGCCGCTGCCGCAGATGGCGGGACTGGGTGCTGCGATTGCCGTGCTCGGTACGCTTGGTGATCTTGTCGAGTCCATGATGAAGCGGCAGACAGGCATCAAGGACTCAGGTGCGATTATTCCAGGGCATGGCGGTGTATGGGATCGCTTCGACAGTGTCCTCTTTACGGCGCCGCTGGTCTACTACTATACGGTATACATTGTCCTGCGCTGAACGGGGCAAAAGGAGTTTGGATGTTAGAGAAAATTGCTGCGACAGTCTTTGTCTTTGGGCTGCTCGTCTTTGTGCATGAATTGGGACATTTCATCACGGCAAAATTGACCGGGATGCGCGTGGATGAATTTGCCATTGGCTTTGGACCGCGTCTTGTGCATTTCCGTTATGGAGAGACGGTTTATTCGATCCGTTTGGTTCCGCTGGGCGGGTTCAATGATATTGCCGGTATGGCAGCGGATGACAATGATGCCGGTGATCGCGGCTATTGCCGCAAACCGATTCTCTCCCGCATGATTGTGATTCTTGCGGGATCGGCGATGAATTTTATCCTGCCCGTTGTCCTCTTTTTTGGCATCTTTTTCTTTGCCGGGGTGCAGACGCCGAATCCCGCGCCTGTCCTTGGCAAGGTGCTCGCAGATAATCCTGCCGCACAAGCAGGGCTCATGACGGATGATCGTATCCTGGCGATTGACGGGCGTACCATCGATACATGGCAGGAGCTGGTGGATGCGATCCGCACGAACCATGGAACGGTACCGATGACCATGCAGGTGGAGCGCGGCGAGCAGGAACTGACGGTAAGCGTGACTCCGCATTATGATGCATCACAGCAGCGTGGATATATCGGTATTGTGAATGCCTATACCAGCACCTATCCTGGTCTCTTCCAGTCCATCTCAATGGCATTCGAACGGACGATGATGATTATCGTGATGATGCTCGATGCACTCTATCGAATCATTCTTGAGCTCTCCGGCTCAGAACTTGCGGGGCCGATTGGCGTAGCGCAGATGGCGGGGGAGGTCGCAGAGATGGGGATTGTCCCGCTCCTCAATTTCGCCGCACTTCTCAGTCTCAATCTTGCGATCATCAATCTACTTCCTGTACCAGCACTGGACGGAGGGCACTTTCTAACGCTCTGCGTCGAGGCGGTGCGCGGCAAGCCGCTGAGTCCGAAGGTCATGCACTACATTCAGAATGCGGGCGTGGGATTGATTATTCTCCTGATGCTGCTCGCCATGAAGAATGATGTCGTTCGTATCTTTGCAGGAGGCTGACCCACGCTATGTCAACATTCGAACGCCGTCGCACGCGGCAGATTCACATCGGAAACATCCCCATCGGGGGCGATGCACCGATCTCTGTGCAGTCCATGTGCAATACCAAGACGACGGATACGGAGGCAACGGTAAGGCAGATCCGCGAACTGGCCGCGGCAGGATGTGATATCGTACGCCTCGCTGTGCCCGATATGGCGGCGGCAAAGAACCTCGGCAATATCATTCGTCAGGTGAAGACGCCGCTCGTCGCCGATATCCACTTTGACTACAAACTTGCACTTGAGGCGATGGCACAGGGGATTGCAGCTCTGCGCATCAATCCCGGCAACATCGGCGGTACGGAGCGCGTGAAAAAGGTTGTCGCGGCGGCACGTGAGGGGGGGATCCCCATCCGCATCGGAGTGAATGCCGGCTCACTCGACCATAAGATGCTCAAGCAGTATGGCGGTGTTACAGCAGAAGCCTTGGTTGAATCTGCCATGGAACATGTGCGTATTTTGGAGGAGTTGGATTTTCATGATATGAAGATTTCGCTCAAGGCGCATGATGTTCCGCTGACACTTGCGGCGTATCGTCTAATGAGTGAGCGCACAGATTACCCTCTGCATCTTGGCATTACAGAGGCGGGCACGGCAGGGACGGGGATCATCAAGTCTGCCGTTGGCGTCGGAACTCTCCTCGCTGAGGGCATCGGTGACACGATACGCATCTCGCTGACGGGTGATCCCGTGGTCGAAGTCCGTACGGCAAATGAGATTCTGAAGGCGCTTGGGCTGAAGGAGTACGGTCCGACGCTTGTCGCGTGTCCGACCTGCGGGCGTACGAGCATCGATCTCGCATCCATTGCAGAGAAGGTCGAGGAACGCCTGCGCGGCATGGAGGATCCCATTGAGGTGGCTGTGATGGGCTGTGTTGTCAACGGTCCCGGCGAGGCACGCGGTGCGGATGTCGGTATTGCCGGAGGGAATGGTGAGGGGCTGATCTTCCGCAAAGGAGAGGTCGTTCGCAAGGTAAAGGAAGAAGAACTGCTGCCCGAACTCTTTCGGGAGATTGATGCGATATTGGAGGAACGGAAACGGTCATGAGAGCAACGAATCTGTACGCGCCTACCCTTAGAAATACGCCTGCGGAGGCGGAGATTGCGAGCCATCAGCTCATGTACCGAGCCGGTCTCATTCGCAAGTCTGCCGGCGGGATGTACACCTATCTGCCGCTCGCATGGCGCACCATCCGAAAGATTGAGAAGATCATCCGTGAGGAGATGGATGCCGCGGGCGGGCAGGAGATCATAATGCCAATCCTGCAGCCGGCCGAACTCTGGGAGGAGAGCGGCCGCTGGGGGGCATACGGCGCAGAGATGATCCGCGTGAAGGATCGTCATGGCCGCGAGTTCTGCATGGGGCCGACGCATGAGGAGATGATTACGGCACTCGTACGTGATGAGGTGCGCTCGTATAAGCAGCTGCCGCTCATGCTCTATCAGATTCAGGACAAGTTCCGTGATGAGCGCCGCCCACGTTTTGGGGTGATGCGCAGCCGTGAGTTCATCATGAAGGATCTCTATTCCTTTGACAAGGACATCGCGGGGATGAACGAGTCCTATCGCAAGATGTCCGTGGCCTATACAAATATTTTCACGCGCTGCGGACTGAACTTCCGTGCGGTGGAGGCAGACAGCGGCGCGATCGGCGGCGGGCATTCCGAGGAGTTTACCGTTCTTGCCCCTGAAGGGGAGTCGCGTATTGCCTGCTGCGACGCATGCAGCTATGCGGCGAGTGACGAGAAGGCGGCACTGCGTCCGATCAATGCACCGGACGAGGCGGAGCTGCCGCTCGCGAAGGTAGCGACTCCGCATACGAGTACGATTGCGCTGCTTGCGGAATACCTCAAGATCCCCGTCGAAAAGACGATCAAAGCAGTCGCCTATCAGACGGAGGACGATGTCCTCATTCTCGCGTTCCTGCGCGGTGACCACGAGGTCAACGAGATCAAGCTCGTGAACGCCGTGCCGGGCGCACGGGAGCTGCGCATGGCGGACGAGGAGGCGATCCGTGCGGTTGGCGGCTGCCCCGGTTTTATGAGTCCCATCGGCATCAGGAAGGGCACGCATATCGTCGTCGATGAGACGGCGATGCGGATGCACAACGCTGTTTCCGGTGCGAACGAAGCGGATTTCCACTATACGAATGTCAATCCGAAGCGTGACTTCGGTGCGGTGACTGTGGCAGACATCCGCCTCGTCGAAGAGGGAGACGCGTGTCCCGTCTGCGAAAATGGGCATCTCCATATCGGCCGCGGAATTGAGGCAGGACAGATCTTTGCCCTCGGCACGAAGTACAGTGAGGCAATGGGGGCGACCTTTCTCGATGAGGCAGGGAAGACGCAGCCCTTGCAGATGGGCTGCTATGGCATCGGTGTTGGACGCACAATGGCGGCGGCAATCGAGCAGAATCACGATGAGCATGGCATCATCTGGCCGCGCGCGATTGCGCCGTATGAAGTCGTCGTCGTGGCAGTAAACGCCAAGGCGGAGGAACAGCTCGCATACGCCGAAGAGGTTTACGAGGAGCTGCGTGCAGCGGGTGTCGATGTACTGCTCGATGATCGTCGCGAGCGTGCGGGCGTGAAGTTCAATGACTGTGATCTCATCGGTTATCCTGTGCGCATAGCGATCGGCCCTAAGACCATTGAGAACGGAACAATTGAGGTGAAGATCCGCAAATCCGGTGCGCTCGTGAACTTTGCGCGGGATACCTATCTGAAGGGCGTGCAGGATATGCTGGCAGCGCTGTAACATATTGTGGATGAACGGAGGACGGACCATGAAACGCGGATGTGTAGGTATCGCTGCTTCAGTGCTCGCCATGTATCTTTCTATATCGAATATTGCTCATGCAGAAACAATTGTCCATAATAAACGCAGTGTCCATCATGCAGCAGAGCAGGTTGAACCAAGGACAGCAGAGTTTCCTGCGGCTATAGAGCAGCCAACTCCAAAACAGCAGGTAAAAAGCGTTGCCCCAAATGAAGACACAAAACAGGATACCCCTCCTCCAACGAGTGAGAAAAATCAGTCAGGGGAGATGATGTCGTCATCTCCCCTGATGCTTCCTCTTGCGGAAAAGAATCCAACAGTTAAGCTTACCATCCGAGAGGATCTTGTTAACTATTGTACATCGTATTATACCTTTGATTCCGAACAAAACAAAGATTTGTGCCTCTCAGTTGTTAAATTACGATCGACAACTTATCTGTCGGCAGAGTCGTTTACTCTTTTTGAAGTACATGATGTCAATGAAAGTCGCCTTAATCCACCTGTTTTTTCCAAACAGCATCCCCCACGATTGATTTATAAAAAGGATGGAGTAGAGAAGACCATCATTTTTAAGAAAATTATTTATCTGGATGAGAAGGGGGTCATCTATGGAAATGCATTTAATCGCCTTTCCGATGTGATATATTCACCAGATGTAGTGTTTGAGGTTTATCGTGAGGATGAAAGATATCATCGGATTCAAATACCAAAAGAAGTTATTCAACAATGGAAAGATGTTTTATTCGCCAATTTAAGAAAGATGAAACAAGAACGATTGAACCGATAGTGGGAACTTGACAGAGAGTTATTGCTATAAAAGTCTGCATTAAGTTGCGAATTGAAAATATCAAGCGTTATTGCTATAATGAAAACATAGGCAAGTATATTTTATTGGAGGTGGCTGTTATGTTTCGTCCATTGCCATTCAATCTGAAAGAGAATGCTGAGAAGGGGCAGGAGATGCTGAGCAAGGCACTTGATACAGTGATGGAGCACTCTTTCAACCCTTTTGATAAGGTCGGCGGGGTACTCTTTCCATTTCGTGTTGATGTGATCGATACGGAGGCGCAGTATGAGATTTTTGCCGAACTGCCGGGATTCGCAAAGGATGCTATTGAGGTTTCGTACAGTGAAGATGGTCGACTGAAGATCAAGGCGGAACGCAGTGCGTCCGAGGTTTCGGAGGTTCGTTATCTCTGTCATGAACGCAGGACGGGTACATTTGAACGCTCCTTCTTCATCGATGATGTAGATGATGCCTCAGTGTCTGTTTCCTATGAGGCAGGAATTCTGCATGTGATCCTGCCAAAGCTTGCCGAGAAACAGTCACGCCGTATCTTTACCGTACAGTAATTCTTTTCATCATGGATAGAGATATATAGAACGGGAGAGGGTATCTATGCCGGAGGATCGTGATTGGGGACTTTTTAAACAGAAGCTCAAGGCAAGGACGGAGATCGATCTGGATCTCTACAAAGAACCGCAGATGAAGCGCCGCATCAATAATCTGGTCATGCGTGCAGGGTATAAGGAGTGCTGTGCATATTTTGATCATGTGTGTAAGGACAAGGATGAGTTCGCAGCGTTTATCGAATATCTGACGATCAATGTGTCAGAGTTTTTCCGTACGCCGGAGAAATTCAGCAAGCTTGAGACGGATGTTATTCCCGATCTCCTAAAGCGCTCGTCGAAGCTCAATATCTGGAGTGCAGGGTGTTCCATCGGGGCAGAGCCTTATTCGCTTGCCATCATTATGAAGGAGATGACGCCGGGGACGCGCCACCGCATCCTTGCGTCTGATCTCGATATCGAGATCCTGGCGAAGGCGAAGCGCGGCGTTTATACGGCGGATGAAATCAAGTGTATGTCACCAGAGCGCCGCCGTAAGTACTTTGATGAGGACGGTGACCACTATGCCGTCAAGCAGGAGATCAAAAGTATGATCGAGTTTAAGCGTCACAATCTCCTGCAGGATAAGTTCGAGACGGGCTTCGATCTCATCCTTTGCCGCAATGTGGTCATCTATTTCACGGATGAGGCAAAGGATCAGCTCTACCGTCATTTCTTTGAGGCACTCAAGCCGGGCGGCATCTTATTTGTTGGTGCGACAGAGTCGATTCTCAACTTTCGCAAGATGGGATATACGAGCTTTCAGCCGTTCTTCTATCAGCGTCCGCTCGAGTCATGAGCGGAACTGTACGACTCACACGGGGCCAGCGGTGCGCGCTGCTCCAGCGTGAGGTAAAATGGGCGGAGGAAAAGGCCGCGGCATACCGCGCTGCGTTTTCACGCATCGGTGTGACCCATGCCGACGTGAAAGATTTCGCGGATATGGCACGGCTGCCGTTTTGGGACGCCGTGGCAGAGGAGGGGGCGCATGCCCCCTTTTTTATGCTTACCCTTCCCTTATCGGGGCTTATGCGTATGAGTATGCTGCGGGATGCGGCAGAGGGTGGCGGGCACATGCACTGCTATACGCAGGGGGATGTGGCACGGCAGGTGCAGGCGACAACGGATATGCTTGCTGCCTGCGGCATTCACCGTGCGAGCACGGTGCTGCTCGTCGGCAATGCTGCAGACAGCAGGATCCTTGATCTCCAATATGCTCTCGATGGGCTTGGTGCGACGGTTCTGTCCTGTGCTTCGGCGGCAGATGCCTTGCGTCTTATGGACGTTGCTGTGCCGGATACGCTGATTGCATGGGAACATGATCTTCCTGTATTGGAAGGGACGCTGCAAAAGATGGCACTCTACCGTCTGATCTCGATTGGCACGCAGGTAGGTGCACGAGAGAGTACACGGCAGATGGCGGCACGGTTGGGGGCGTGTCACATGCATCTCTTTACGCGTGCTCCGATGGGCGCGCTGATCGGGTATCACAGCGGCAATGGTGCGGGCATTCATATCGAGGAGCGGCTGTTCCTTGCTGAGATCGTTGATGCAGCAGGCAATAGCTCCACAGCAGATGGGGGATGCGGGGAGCTTGTCCTCTCGACGATTGCGGCAGAGGCAATGCCCGTTCTGCGCTATCGTATGGGGCTGCGCGTGCGCTTGATGCGTGGGCAAGACTGCAGCGGCAATGAGAAGATATGGGTGGCGGAGGCTTGATATGGTGGCAGATGAACGGCTGATTGCAGCACTAGATGTCCATACGCGCGAGGCGCTGGAGGAATTGGTCGGACGGCTGGGGGACAGCATTTCTTACTATAAGGTCGGTATGGAGCTCTTTTATGCGCTTGGCGGGGACGTGGTCACGTGGCTGAAAAGAGAAGGCAATAAGGTGTTCCTCGATCTGAAGCTGCACGATATACCGAACACTGTTGCTGGTGGGCTGTGCTCTCTGCTGCGTCTGCGTCCCGATATTCTGAACGTCCATACGGCGGGCGGCCTGCGCATGATGCGGACAGCGTCAGAGACACTGCACCGCGCGGCAGAGGAGGAGGGCATCCCCTGTCCGAAGCTGATCGGTGTGACGGTGCTTACGAGCATGGATGCGGAGGACTGGACGGGGCTCGGTCATACGGGAACCGTCGCGGATGCAGTGCTGCGTCGTGCAAAGCTGGCGCAGGAGGCGGGATTGGATGGTGTTGTTGCATCCCCTGCGGAGGCAACGGAGATTCGACGTGTCTGCGGCCGTGATTTTTGGATTGTTACACCGGGGATTCGTCCCGCAGGTGCGGCTCATGACGATCAGCGCAGGGTGATGACGCCGGCGGCGGCACTCCGTGCCGGTTCGTCACAGATCGTGGTGGGACGTGCCATCTGCACAGCGGAGGATCCGCGCGCAGCGGCAGAAGCTGTTTTGAAGGAGATAGAGGAAATATGATGACGCAGGACGAGGTGCGCGCACTGTTGGTTAAGACTGGTGCAATTATGGACGGACATTTTCTGTTGACGTCGGGACTTCACAGCCCGCACTATGTGGAGAAGTTTAACGTGCTGCAGCATCCGCAGTATACGCAGAGACTTTGTGAGGCGATGGCAGAGAAGTTTAAGGATGCGCGAATTGAGACAGTGGTTGGCCCCGTGACGGGCGGCATTCTGCTCGCGCATGAGACGGGCAAGGCACTCGGGACGCGTGCGATCTTCACGGAGCGAGTGGGCGGGAAGATGACGTTCCGCCGCGGTTTCTCCCTATGTGAGGGGGAGCGCGTACTGATTGTCGAGGACATCGTGACAACGGGCGGATCGATCAAAGAGGTGATCGACGTGGTTAAGGCGGCGGGGGCTGTTCCTGTAGCCGTCTCTATGCTCGTTGACCGCAGCGGCGGGAAGGCCGCATTTGGCGATGTGCCCGCAACTGCTCTCCTCACGATGAGCGTGGAGACGTATACACCAGAGCAGTGCCCTCTCTGCGCCAAGGGAATCCCCATGACGAAGCGCGGCCGTACGGGCAAGTAAGGGCATGTACGATGGCGAAGGAGTTTACGAAGGAAGTTGACGAGGCTCTTGCTGCATGTGTGCTGCTCGATACATTGCCGAAAGAACTGGATGGTTTTACGCTTGCCCCAATGCGGCAGGAGCACGAGGGGCAGTATGATTTCTTTCTCTATGATGCACCTGCAGAGCACCGTGCGATCGTGGGCTTCTATGATAGTGCCACAAAGACCTACAAGGTGCGCGTTGTAGTCGGGGTTGTGAGTTTTGCTCTGTCCTCCTTTGTCTGTGGAGATTTGGAGACGTTCGGGCGGGAACTCACAAGGAATCTGCCGCGTGTGACGGCGGAGCTGCATGCGGACGCGCTGGCATCGCAGGAGCTTGCTCCCGTGTGCGATGCTATTCGTACGTGGTCGTATGGAGCAGCCCTTGCTGAGGAGTTGGAGGGCTTTTCTCTCTTTGTCCTACCCTCTGCACCGGCACAGCTGACGAATGGGTCGTTTCTTATCATCGACTATGTGGATTTTGCCAAGGGGAACGATGTTGGTATCTATTACAATTGCTATCGCAATGAGTTTTTCGGTGAGTATCACGTGGCAGGAATGCCTTATGTAAGCTATGACTTTGATGCAGAAGATCTAGAGGGGCTGGAACAGCGGCTGGAGCTTCATCTCGTGCGCTATCTGCGCCTTGTGGCAGCGCAGTGGGCGAAAGAGCAGGGAGTGGATGATGGAAGCGGGAGGTAGTTGTGCAGAGAGATCAACTGAGTACACTGCGGGCAGATGTACTGGAACGCGCGCGCAGCGCATTTGCACATATGGACGAGATTTCCGAGCAAAACACGAAGAAGGTGCTCGATGTCATGCGGGCATGCCGCGTCTCCGATGTGCATTTTAATGTGAGTGCGGGTTACGCATACAGTGACCTCGGGCGTGAGAAGCTGGATGAGGTCTATGCACGTGTCTTTGGTGCGGAGCGTGCCCTCGTGCGGACGCAGTTTGTCTCGGGGACGCACGCCCTCGCAGCAGTCTTGTTCGGCCTTCTCCGTCCCGGTGATCGCCTCGTCTCCATCACGGGCACGCCCTATGATACGATGCAGACGGTGATCGGCTGGGCGCATGAAAGCTGTGGATCGCTGAAAGAATTCGGCGTCTCCTACGACGAACTGCCCCTGCGTGAAGGGCACGTGGATCTGGACAGCATTGCACATGTCATGACACCCGAGATGAAGATAGCACTCGTTCAGCGTTCACGCGGCTACAGTGAGCGCGAGCCGCTCAGCATCGCGGATATCCGTGCCGTCAGCGCGCGCATCAAGGCGGCAAATCCCAACTGCATTGTATTCGTGGACAACTGCTACGGCGAGTTCGTGGAGACGGAGGAGCCGACGGCAATCGCGGATGTGGACATCATGGCGGGGTCTCTCATCAAGAATCCCGGCGGCGGACTTGCCCCGACGGGCGGCTATATCGCAGGGCGCGGTGACCTCGTCGAGATGGCGTCCTACCGTCTCACTGCACCGGGCATGGGCGATGAACTCGGTGCGAGTCTCATCTCGAATCGCCTCCTCTTTCAGGGGCTATTTCTTGCCCCACATGTTGTGGCACAGGCACTCAAGGGAGCGGTCTTTGCCGCTGGTATCTTTGAGGGGCTTGGCTGCCGTACGTTTCCACGCTTTGACGAGGTGCGCGGCGACATCATCCAGGCGATTGAGCTCGGGGATGCGGCGCGGATGAAGGCGTTTGCACGTGCCATTCAGGCGATGTCCCCGGTCGATGCATTTGCCGCACCGGAGCCGTGGGATATGCCGGGCTATACCGATCAGATCATCATGGCGGCAGGGACATTCGTGCAGGGGGCGTCGATCGAACTGAGTGCCGATGGCCCCATGCGCGCGCCATATTGCATCTATCTGCAGGGCGGGCTGACGTTCGAGCACGCAGCGCTCGGCGTGATGGCGGCAGCAGAAGCTATCCTGACGCAGTAGATTTCACTGGGAGGAATGAATGTGTGCGGACATTGCTCAGAGGTCGAGGAAGTGCCTCATTTCTCCTCTCCGCGCCAGTATGAGCGAACGATTGAGCAGATGAAGCGATTGGTCGCCGACGAGGGCTTTATCCTTGTGGAGGGAACCTGTCCTCTCGGAGAAGAGAAAAAAGATGGATGTTGGGTGGACGACATCATCGATCATGTGATTCAGTGTCCGACGTGCGGACAAGTATTCACCTGCGTTGTCAATACGTACCGCGGCGGGGGATCGTTCCATCGAGGACGGTAGTATAGTTCTCAATGCGCTGCAGCTCATTCGCGAGGATGGGCTGTTTTTGTATGTTCAGTTTTCCGGATATTTTTGCAGTTTTAAGGATATTATTCTATCGCAAATATTTGTATAATACATACAATTGAATAAATAATACTATGATCGTGCGTATTTCCGATTGGAGGAGTGAATATGAGCGTAGCGATAGAGATTGAGAATGCCGTCAAGAAATACGGCGATCTCACGATTATCCCGGGGATCACGGAGCATATCCGAAATGGAGAGTTTTTTACCCTGCTTGGTCCCTCGGGCTGCGGAAAAACAACGCTCCTGCGCATGATTGCAGGGTTCAACAGCATCGAAGGCGGTGACATCTGCTTTAACGAGAAGCGCATCAATGACATCCCCGCGCATCAGCGCAACATAGGCATGGTGTTCCAAAGTTATGCGATCTTCCCGCATCTCACCGTGCGGGAGAATGTGGAGTATGGGCTGAAGCTGCGTAAGGTGCCAAAGGCGGAGATGAAGGAGCGTGTCGATAAAATCCTCGATGTGGTGCAGATCACAGACTATCAGGATCGTTTACCCGAGCGTCTCTCCGGAGGACAGCAGCAGCGTGTGGCACTTGCCCGTGCGATTGTCATCCACCCGAGCGTGCTGCTCATGGATGAACCGCTCTCAAATCTTGATGCAAAGCTGCGTGTGGAGATGCGTTCCGCAATCCGCGAGGTGCAGAAGCAGGTTGGCATCACGACGGTCTATGTTACGCATGATCAAGAGGAAGCACTCTCGATCTCCGACCGCATCGCTGTCATGAACAAGGGGGAGATTCAACAGACGGCACGTCCGCAGACCATCTATGAGCGTCCGTGGAATATCTTTGTCTCGACCTTCATCGGTCACTCCAATCTGTTTCACGGTACGGTGAAGCGGGGGGAGGGACAGACGAGCGTTGTTTTTCGCAATGGCTGGGAAATGCCCATGGACGGCATCGAGGATACGGCAGAGGACGGGATGGAGGTCGTCGTCTCTGTGCGCCCAGAGGAACTGTCCATTCAGTCCGAAGGACTCTCATGTGAGGTACTCACAAAGGTTTTCCTCGGCAAGTACATCAATTACAGTCTCGGCTTTGCCGATGAGATGATCCTGCCGAATCAGGCGTCCATCGAGTTCTCGCAGGATCTCGGCCATGCTGAGCAGCAGCTCGAGGTGGGGGATACGGTCTGTCTGCGCCCCAACGCCAAGCGCATCAATGTCTTTACGGCAGATGGCTCGCGCAATATTTTGAAGGATGTGGTGCACTATGAGTAAGCATGGGGTGCGCCTTGACTTCTGGACGGGCATCACGGCTCTGTCGATTGGTGTGTTTGGGCTCTTCTTAATCTATCCGCTCTTTTCCCTCTTTATCTCTGCGTTTCAGGATGCCATGACGGGGGAGTTCACTCTTGAGCACTTCACGCACTTCTTCGAGCGGAAATATTACTATCAGTCGATGATCAACAGTTTCAGTGTGACCGCCTGTGTGACGGTTCTCGCCATCGTGATCGGGACGGCACTCGCGTACTGCATGACGCTCTTTCGTGTGCGCGGCAAGACGGCACTCGAAATCTGCATCATCATCTCGCTGCTCTCGCCGCCCTTCATTGGCGCGTACTCATGGATTCTCATCGGCGGACGCAGCGGCATCCTGACGCAATGGCTGCAGACGACATTCCACTATGAATTCCCGTCAATCTACGGGTTTACGGGCATTCTGCTCGTATTGACGCTGAAGCTCTATCCGTTTATCTACCTCTATGCCGCTGGTGCGATGAAGAGCATCGATGCGGCACTGGTTGAGGCAGCAGAGAGCCTTGGGTGCAGCGGCATCCGCAAGGTGGCGACAGTCATTGTCCCGCTCATTACACCGACCATTCTCGCCGGTGCGCTCATGGTGTTCATGAATGCGATGGCAGACTTTGGTACGCCGATGCTGATCGGTGAGGGCTTCAACGTCATGCCTGTCATGATCTACTCGGAGTTCATTAATGAAGTTGGCGATCAGGCGAATTTTGCGGCGGCGATGGCGGCGATTATGGTTCTCATCACCTCGACAATTTTCCTGCTGCAAAAGTACGTGGTGAGCCGCAAGTCGTTTACGATGAGCTCTCTGCGTCCGATTGCGGTCAAAGAGCTGCATGGTGTGCGAAATGTGCTAATGCATGCAGCGATATATCTGCTCGTCGCGCTGTCACTCATCCCCCAGCTGGTCGTCATTTATACGTCGTTCCTGGAGACAAATGGTGCGGTATTTACGGGCGGCTACTCGCTCGAGAGCTATACGACGATCTTCAGCAGTCTGGGAACATCGATCTCGAATACGTATCTCTTCAGTACGGCGGCTATTCTTGCTATCGTATTTCTCGGTATGACGGTCGCCTATCTGACGACGCGGCGCAAGAGTATACTCACAGACATCATCGATACATTGACGATGTTCCCATATATCATCCCTGGTTCTGTCCTCGGCATTACGCTTCTCTTAGCGTTCAACGAGGAACCGATGCTGCTCTCAGGGACAGCACTGATCATCATCATTTCGCTCGTCATAAGGCGTCTGCCCTATACGCTGCGCTCGAGTTCGGCGATTCTCTATCAGATCAGCCCGAGCATCGAGGAGGCATCCATCAGCCTCGGGGCCTCGCCCCTCAAAACGTTCTTTAAGGTGACGGCAGTGATGATGCTCCCGGGCGTCATGAGCGGCGCGATTCTCTCGTGGATCACGGCGATCAATGAGCTCAGTTCCTCGGTCATCCTCTTCACGGGTGCGACCAAGACCATGTCGGTCGCCATCTACACAGAGGTCATTCGCGCCAGCTATGGTACGGCGGCGGCACTCTCGACGATCTTGACGCTCACGACGATCGCCGCGATGCTGATCTTCTTCCGCGTGTCGGGCAGCCGCGACGTTACCCTCTAATGCGTTTCTTTCGGGCACGTTCCCGATGATGTTATAGGTTTGGTCGTTTTGTCAAAGGAGGTTATCTCATGCGATTCAAAAAGGTGATTGCTGCTGTCGCGGCATCCCTCGTCCTCGGTACCGCGCTCAGCGGATGCGGTGGCGGGAGCGGCGGTGAGAAGCAGACGGCACAGGCAGATGACAACAGCCTCGTCATCTACTGCCCGCATCCGCTTGCCTTCATCAACCCTCTTGTCGAGGAGTTTGAGAAACAGAGCGGTGTGAAGGTTGAGGTCATCGCTGCCGGTACGGGCGAGCTCCTGAAACGCGTCGAGTCCGAGAAGGCGAACCCTCTCGGGGATATTTTCTGGGGCGGGTCACTCAATACGATGAAGCCGAAGGCGGCACTCTTTGAGAACTACACTTCGGTGAACGAAGATCACATTCAGGCAGCGTTCAAGAACACAGAGGGACCAATGACGCGCTTTACGGATATTCCGAGCGTCATTATGATCAATACAAATCTCATTGGCGATGTGAAGGTTGAGGGCTATGAGGATTTGCTGAACCCCGCCCTCAAGGGGAAGATTGCCTTTGCCGATCCGTCGAAGTCCTCGTCCTCCTATGAGCATCTCATCAATATGCTCTATGCGATGGGAAATGGTGACCCCGACAAGGGCTGGGACTATGTGGAGAAACTCTGCCGTAATCTGGACGGCAAGCTCCTCTCCGGTTCGTCTGCGGTCTACAAGGGGGTCGCCGATGGTGAGTACGCTGTTGGTCTGACCTTTGAAGAGGGCGGCGCGAAGTACGTTGCTGACGGTGCTCCCGTCAAGCTCGTCTACATGAAGGAAGGCGTTATCTCAAAGCCGGATGGCATCTATATCATCAAGAATGCTAAGCACATGGAGAATGCGAAGAAGTTCATTGACTTCATCACGAGCAAAGAGGCACAGAGCATCATCGCCTCGCAGCTCCATCGCCGCTCCGTGCGTGACGATGTGGACCCGCCTGTCGGACTCCTGCCGAAGGATCAGATCAAGATCATCAACGATGATGAGCAGGTTGTCGAGAAGAACAAGAAGTCTTGGCTGGATAAGTTCAAGGACATCTTCACGAGTGTACAGTAATCGTTGGATGATTTCCTGAAAAGGGCTGTTGGAGAGTTCTTCCCATCGGATCGATGTGCTAGCCGCTTCCCCGCTTATGGGGAAAACTAATGCTCTCTTCCCCTAAGAGGGGGAGGGAATCGCTAGTGGTAGTTGAGGCACAAAACGCAGGGACTGTTGTATTAGGTGAAAACCTTTGTACAGCAGTCTCTGTTTGTTTTTGTCTAAATTTGGTATAATAGAGTCCGGATGAAGATTATTTCGTAACTATAGTTAAGGAGGGAGTGCGTGCGGAAATTTCAAGACGAGGTGCGCAGTGCACTCCTCCTGTATGCCATCGTTCCTGTTTTGCTCATCACGGTGATCTGTCTGCTGCTGGCAGCATTTTACTGGCATCGGAATGTCGCCGCTCACACGGAGGAGGAGGTGCGGGCGACGGGCGCAATCTTTACGGAGCTGACACAGGATTATGAGGAGCGTGCGGCAGAGATTGCAGCGGTCGGGCTCGATGGGTTCCATACGGACGAAAATGGACGAAGTGCCGCGATGGAGCGTGTTTACGCGCAGCTCAACCGCTATGGTGCACAGCCGCATTTCTTCCTGTTGGACGCGGGGCGGCATGTCCTCTTTTCCACAGAGCGGGATGTCCCCCCGTATCTTGTGTCCACGTCAATGCACTGGGGCGTACTCTCGCGTATGGAGCAGCATGATGGGGGTGTGGCGGAATTTGTCCCGAACGGGGCACAGGATTGGGACTATGTGGTCGGGCAGGCAGTTCACCGTGCTTCTGCCATTGGAGATGCCGCATCGACGGTCGATGGCTATGCCGTCTTTGTCGTGCCCGTGCGGGAACTGGGGCAGCACTTGCAGATGGGGGAGAAGGTACACTTCGCCATTGCTGACCGTGCGGGACGTGCACCGTTTGTCACAATGCCCGCGCTGCGGGACCATGCTTTTCAAAAAATCGTGCCCGCATTGGATGGCAGAGCGGGGCTGGTCAGTGTGGATGGGCAGCACTATTATGCGGCATCTGAACCATTGGACGGAGGATTTACTATCTATGCACTTTTGCCGCTCGGCAGCCGTATCGCTCAATTTGCGACAGGGGTGGTGATTCTTCTCGGTGTCTTTTTGCTTATGCTGCCGCTGATCGTCATCAGTGTGCGCCGCGAGACGCGCGATAAGACGCGGGCGGTGGGGGAGATCGTGGATGCATTTCGTGCCGTGCGGCATGGACATCTGGATCGCAGACTCGCGATACGCTCGGGCAATGAGTTTGAGGAGATCGGTGCGGCATACAATCGTATGGCGGAGAGTCTTGTCCGGCTCATGCGCGAAAATGAAGAGGAGGCACGAGCGAGTGTGATCTCAGAACTTCGCCAGCTCGAGTCACAGTTCAATCCGCATTTCCTCTTTAACACACTCGAGAACATCAAGTTTATGACGAAACTCGCACCCGACGATGCCGTGCGCATGATTTCTGCTCTTTCGGCACTCCTGCGGTACAGCATCGACAATCGGGTGCGGCAGGTGACCCTCGCCGAGGATCTCTGCCATCTGGAGCGTTATATCGAGATTCAGCGGCTGCGCTTTGGGGCACATTTTTCCTATCGACAGGAGGCGGCAAAAGGGGTGGAGTCCTGCTTCGTTCCGAAATTGCTCCTTCAGCCCGTCGTGGAAAATGCCATTCACTATGGTGCGGATGCAGAGGGGAACATAGAGATTACGTCGCAGATTACCATGGAGGCGGAGCATCTGCACATCGTCATTGCGGACAGGGGGATGGGGATGGATGCAGAAACGCTGCATCGTCTGCGAACGATGATGGCGGGGGGGGAGAATCGCTCCGTGCACACGGGGCTCTACAATATCGACCGTCGGATTCGTTTGCTCTATGGCACGGGATATGGTGTGCATATTACGTGCCCTCCGTCGGGAGGGACACGTGTGGAGATGGTGCTGCCGATTCGGTGCAGCGGAGGTGAAGAAAATGCAGCGCGTGCTGATTGTCGAGGATGAAGAGATCATCCGCAAGGGGCTGGTATGCACGATTGACTGGGCAGTGATGAATTGCGTCGTGGTTGGCGACGCCGGCGACGGTATTGCAGGATTGGAGCTGCTGCGCACGACGCATCCCGACATCCTTTTGACAGATATCCGTATGCCGCGTATGGATGGGATCACGATGGCAGAGTATGCACGTGATGCGGGAATTCTGCCGCAGCTCATTTTTCTTACGAGTTATGCAGAGTTTGATTATGCCAAAAAGGCGATTGAACTCCAAGCCGCTGACTATTTGCTGAAACCGGTCAATGAGGAGGAACTTGCAGCACTCCTGTATCGTCTTGCAGAGCAGAAGAAAGATAAAACGAAGACAGAGCCTCTGTCAGAGGGGCTTGATTGGGCACGATATTTCTCAGATGATGGACTAAACCCCTATGTACGCTATGCTATGGAGCGCATTCGTTGTGATTATCGTGACAAGCTCAGTATTGAGCAGCTGGCAGAGGAATTTGGTGTGAGTGCGAGCTACCTCAGTCGGAAGTTCAAGGAAGTGCTGGGGCAGACCTTTCTTGAGGCTTTGACGCGTCAGCGCCTGCAAAAGGCGGTGAGTCAGCTCGCATCCGGAAAATATCGTGTTTATGAGATTGCTGAAAACAATGGCTTTGGTGACTATAAGAATTTCTGCAGTGTGTTCAAAAAGTATATGCACATATCACCGCGTGATTTCCTGCATTCTGTTCAGGACCGTGTGCGGCAGAAGGAAGAATAGGGAAAGAGCGTATGCGGCGTGCATCCTATGCCTACACGGCACGGATTATATTTTTGTGGATGAAATGCTTGCGTACTGCTGGAAAACATGATATACTGTCACCTGTCGCGTGAGCGCCGCGTTCTTTTCGTGTGCGTTCGCAGAAGAATAACTCTGCCGCCGACAGGTACGGCGGCCAAAGACCAAAGAGGAGGTGATTTCGTGAGATTGTACGAAGTCATATTTATCGTGAAGCCGATGGAGGAAGAAGCGACAAACGCCGTCATCGAGAAGTTCACAAAGCTCATTCAGGCAAACGGCGGTAAGATCGAGAAGGAAGACCGCTGGGGCAAGAAGCGTCTCGCCTATGAGATCAAGGACATGACCGAAGGATACTACGTTCTGCTGTACGTCAATGCAGAGCCTGCCTGTGTCGCTGAGTGTGACCGTGTGATGAAGATCACCGACGATCTGCTCAAGCACATGATCGTCCGTGCAGACGGCATCGAAGAATAAGACATGACGGGATCCATGCAGGAGAGAGACCCATGAACAGAGTCATACTGATCGGTCGCCTTGCGCGCGACCCTGAGATTCGCTACACACAGAGCGGCAAAGCATTTTGCCGTTTTACTGTGGCGGTTGACCGCCGCTTCTCGCGTGCGGCACAGCAGGAAGGACAGCAGACGGCTGACTTCATCCCCGTGACATGCTGGGAGAAACTCGCTGAGATCTGTGGCAATAACCTTACCAAGGGGCGCCGCATCGGAGTCGAGGGACGCATTCAGGTGCGCAGCTACGACGGCAGTGATGGACAGCGGAAGTATGCGACAGATGTTGTTGCAGACAATGTGGAGTTTCTCGATTCGAAAAATGCCGGCAGCGCACCGCAGGGCAGCTATGATGCACCAGCATCGCATAGTGCAGCACCCGCTGCGGGTGGAAGTGCCGCACCGGATATGATGGGACCCGTAATTCCGGATGATGACATTCCATTCTGAGTGAAGTACACCTCAGAATATCCTGTAATAAGGAGGGACAGCCAATATGATGAAACGAGATCGGGGGCGCAAGCCACGTCGTAAGGTCTGCTCGTTCTGTGTAGACAAGGTCGATCATATCGACTATAAGGATGCTGCAAAGCTGCGTCGTTTTACGACGGAACGCGGCAAGATTTTGCCGCGCCGGATTTCCGGCAACTGCGCAAAGCATCAGCGTCAAGTCACGCTCGCTATCAAGCGTGCGCGCAACATTGCGCTTCTTCCGTTCACGGCGGAGTAAATATCGCGCCGCACCGCTATGGTGCGGTGTTTTTTTACGGGGATAAGATTCGGATAGAGGGATGATATATATGATACATTGCCAGAGAAAGTATATCGTATGTGTTCTTGCTGGCATACTTGGGTTCGGCATGATGACTCTGTTTCTTCCGTCGGCAGAGGCGTCAGAGGCCTTGACGCTGAGTTATGAGGAGGGAGCCTCGAATGAGTATGATTTCCGTATCAGACGGGAAGAGCGTATTCATGAGGAGAATGTGCGAACCATCGAGTTCAATTTCCGTTGTGACGGTGATCAGGAAAAGTATGACCGTGCGATGCGCGCCGAACAAAAACGGCATGCTGAGGCAGTGAACGAGATCGAACGAGATTATCGAAGCGGCAGTCCTTGGCGTTGATAGACAACTCAAAAAGAACGTATCCTATGGGGCCGTCCGATTACTCCATGGGATACGTTCTTTTGTTTTTCTACTTTCGCAGTTCAATCGTATCGATTACTGTTCCGTCAAGGGATTCACAGCATATATGAAGCCGATGTACATCGGCTTCCATATAGAGATAGTTCGACGGAGCGGGATTGGGGGAGGCGGCGAGGTCATAGATCTCGGCAGGGACATCAAAGTATTCATTTCCGCCGGGACCCCCGAGCAGATACAATGTCCCGTGAGGATCCGTTTGGTGTGCACGGATTTGCCGCCGACGATATGCATGGACATGTCCGGTAACAACAAGATCTATGTCAAGCGCATCAAATACGTCCATGAAGATGTGCCCTACATCGCTGATGCCGTGCTGTGTCTGCTGATCGATCTGATACTCACCGTATGCGAGGATATCCTTATGCATGAGGACGATCTTCCATGGGGCGTGGGATGCAGCTGCATCCCGTTTCAGCCAGTCAAGCTGCTCCTCCTTTAGCGCCGTTCCACATGCTCCGCACTCGAGAAACTGCGTATCGAGGACAATGACGTGCAGCACACTGAGGTCAAAGGAATAATAGTGACCACGAAATGCCGGACTTCCATTTTCCGGCAGGACGAAGGTATGCAGATAGCGCACAGGGGGAACGTCTTCCCACGCGAGGCTGTAATATTCATGATTACCGAGTGCGGGGGCGTGGGGAATGCGTGCGAGGGGGGACGGTTCGCCCTCCATTGCAGCGAAAAAGTTATCCCAATGCCATGCTGATTCACCGTTATCTGTGAGATCGCCGATGAGTGCAGCGAAGTCGATATCCCCATGTCGCTGGAATGCTGCCTGATAGACAGTATTCCAGATGTTGTAATTCTCTCCGCACTGGCTGTCTGAAAAGAGCAGGGCCCGCACAGGGGCATATGCGCGGGGGACGGACAACGGAATCCAAGCGGTTTCCCCGCCGGAATGTACGATACGATATGTACCGCCAAACTTTGGCAATGGGATCTCTGCATGGAAGATAAACTGTTCTGTGTCATCCATTGTGAAATGTGTGCACTCAGGGGGGAACGACACGGTATGTCCATCCTTGCCGCTGCGGAGTTCAACATAAGCATCGCGCAGCAATATCGGTGCATCCCACTGGATCATACGTGTCGATGCAGGCTGTGCTGTTATGATTTGGCGCAGGTGTCGGATGTCTTCCACAGCGGCGGCAGCGTGGGATGAAAAGAGACTGCCAAGTCCCATCGTAATGATGGAATGCATGGCAGTCTGTAAGAAACGGCGTCGTGTCATCATTTTTTCTCCGTGTTTTCAGGTATGGTTTCCGTGTGCATCATGCGTTTTTCAAAACGGATTGCAGTATAGATGAGAATAGCAGCACAGATAACGACAATGATAAGGCGCGTATTGTTCTCCTGCTGCATGATGAGGTCATGTCCGATGATTGCCTCGATGCCCGTCGAGGGAAATTTACCAACGAGAGAGGCAAGCACATAGTCGCGCAGACGGATAGAGGAGAGTGCACCGACCGCATTCATGACAGCGGAGGGAAGATAGGGGACCATGCGGCCGATGAGCATAATGATGAATCCTTTGCTGCCGCTGTAATGGTCGATCTTTGCAAGGAAGGGGCTCTTGGCGATGGCACGTTCTGCCGCATCCCGGAAGTAGAAACGCATCAGCAGAAAGGCGATGGTTACACCAACGGTCTCGGCGACGCAGGAAAGAATAATGCCGGGGACAATGCCGAAAAGAATGACGTTTGCCGTTGAGAAGATAACGGCGGGCGGAAAGCCGAGTGCATTGGTAAAGAGAGTAAGCAAAAATGCGAAGAAGACCGCTCCCTGACCGAAGGTGTGAATATAGTCTACCGTTGCCGGAATATCGCCGCTGGCAAGCAGCGAAAACAGTGAGGGGAGGAAATCCGGTGCGATAAGATGAATGATGGCAAAGAGAAGGATAATAGCGAGTGCCGCACCTATTTTTAGGATGCCCATACCCTGTGGTTTTTTCACGTAAATACCTCCTCCTGGGAGTTTTAAGTCATAAAGAGAAGTACAAAGGCACCGAGGAGCAGGGAAAGGCTGAAGCCCCGCATGACGTTTGCGATATCTCGTCCATAGGCAGAAGAAAAATATGCTGCAATTTTGCGCAGCTCGAAAATCAGGAAGGAAAGACAGAAAAAGATGAGTGAGAGATCATCCTGTGTCCATCCATAGGCGAAGATCAGTGCAGTGAGGACGATGCCGGTCTGTTCTCCACGGGAAAACAGGCATTCCGTCTCTTTTTTTCGTTCATGTGCATCAATTTCTGCGCGCGTCAATGGAATGCCCATCTCATCGAATTTTTCTTGCTCGCGGTCAAACCACCGGTAGTGGAAGCTCATGGATTTTCACCTCCGTTTTTTCTGTGTCAAATCTTATTTCGTGGCGATTCTCCGTTGTGTCGTATTTCCTGGCTTCGGTATGTCGGGACGCTTATTCGGACGCAATGACGGCCTTTCCGGAGTAGGACGTACGGGAGGATTTGGCGTGCTTGGTGTGGGGTGTGAAGGTCGGCCATTCTTTTTCTGTGCGGCCTCTAATCTCTCGCGCAGGAGGGCTTGCTGTTGTTCTTGTTCCTCACGTTCCCGATGCATGATATGCAGACGCTCCGCTTGCAGTTCTTTTGAGCCGTAGTAGATGCATGACTCCTCCACAATATCCGGCATCTCTGCGTAAAGATATCGGCCAGGACATGCTGTGGCGTTAAAGTCACGGTGACCTTTTACGGTGACGCCCCAGATGGGATTGAGTTGATAGACGATGCACAACGCAGCGATGAGATGTGCTGCACTATGTTTTTGCGCTTCGGTAGGAACGGCTGACTCGAAGTCTCCCACAATGTTGATGCCGATGGTATGACGGTTCTCTCCGTAGACGTGTGCACCGACCGTGCCCATGGGGCGACCCTCCTCGATTGTGCCGTCCTTACGGATGAGGAAGTGATAGCCGATGCCTGACCAGCCGTTGTGAAGATGCCATTCATGGACGGTTTCGGCAGAGACATCTGCGTTGGTATTGCCAATGTGGTGGACGACAATACAGTCCGTGACAAAGCGGTTTTCCAGCGGGCCAAAAGATAGATACGTTGGTTTTATCGTTACGCCCGGCAGGACGGGGGGAACGTACCATGATGCCTCTGCCGCATCTGGACAGAAGGGGAATAGGGCGGCACCAATGCCGACAAGCGTCATGCGGCGCAAAAAATCTCTACGATTCATGTGGGAATCTCCTGGGAAACGATTGTGTTGTCGTGTATACGAATTTCGGTTTCATGGAACGCATAGAGCGTTGAGCGATGTCCGACACTGATGATGCCAGCCATAGGAAGCTCCTGCCGGAGAAGTTCATACAGTATGCGTTCGCGCGGCTCGTCGAGGGCGGATGTCGCCTCATCGAGAAAGACCCAGTCGGGACGAATGAGCAGAATGCGTGCAAAGGCAAGGCGCTGCTGTTCGCCGAGCGACAGAATGCGGCTCCAATCATCTGTGTCGGATAGGCGCGCTGCAAGATGCGGCAGCCCAACCTGCGCGAGCACGTGTGTCATCTTCTTATCAGAAGCTGCTGCCGTACGCGGATAGGAAAGCACACGGCGGAGTGTACCGAGCGGCAGGTAGGGATGTTGAGGGAGAAAGAGCCGCGAGGACTTCTGCGGCATTGCTACCGTGCCGCTGCCCGTGAACCAGATCCCCGCAATGGCACGCAGAAGTGTGCTCTTTCCAACACCTGATGTCCCCGTGATGAGGGTGCGGCTGCCGTGCGGCAGGGTTAATGCAGAGACAGAGAAAAGCTCTGCGCCGTGCGGGAGCACAACGTGAAGATCTGTAAGTCGAAGTGCATCCTCTGTATTGTTCGTGTGTGCAATCGCAGATGATATGGCAGATGCCTCTGCGATATGCGCCGTAAAGCCTGATAGTCGCTGGATGACAGCGGACAGCTCGGCGATGGAGCTGTAGGAGTCGACGAAGAAGGACAGCGCATCCTGTACGCGGCCAAATGCCGAGATAGTCTGCATTAGACCGCCGAGGGCGATCTCGCCTGCATAGTAGCGCGGTGCTGCCATGATGAGCGGGAAGATAACGGCGAGCTGACCGTAGCCGTTCACGTAGAAATTCAGCAGCTTTGTTCGCCGCATCAGTCCCCAGTAGTTTTTTACGACATAGGCAAAGCGTTCCTTAAACCCCTGTGCCTCTGCCAGCTCACCCTGATAGAATGCGATGCTCTCGCTGTTCTCGCGCACGCGCATCATGCTGAAACGGAAATCCGCCTCATAGCGCTGCTGATTGAAGTTCAGTCGGATAAGCTTTCGTCCGACAAAATGGACAAGGACACTGCCAACGCCTGCGTAGAGGAGAGACAGCCAGAACATATAGCCGTAGATAGTGAATGTCTCGCCTCCAATAGGAACGGTGAGCGTTCCGGAGAGGTTCCACAGAACGACGGCGAATGCGCCGAGTGTTGTGATTTGTTTCAGTGCGCCGACAAGGAGTGCCAGAGTCAGCGTAACGAATTGATTAATATCCTCACTGATACGCTAATCGGGGTTGTCCGTATCGCTGCGGAGCATTTGCAGACGGTAGTAGACTTGTCCGTGCATCCAGCGCGCGAGGTAGTCCTCCGTCATCCATGTACGCCAGCTGATTGTCAGCATCTGCCGCAGATAGACGGCGTAGACGGCAATGATGATGTAGAGAAGAGCGAGTCCTGTGAACGTACCGACGAGCGGCCAGAAGGAAGCCAAGTCGTACGCCTGAAGTGCATCGTAGAAGTCACGATACCAATCATTGATGCGGACAAGCAGGTACACCATGACGAGATTGAGCACGATGACAGAGGTGAGCAGTCCGCGCGCCCGCCACTTCTCGGCGGAACTCCAATATCCCTTGAACAGCCGCCAAAAGCCATGAATGAGGGGCAGTTTCACGCAGTATCCTCCTTTTTTGAACGAACGATATTCATTATAGTATTTTTTCATCAGAACCGCAAGGGAGTTAGCCGGGAAAAGATAAGCGCTGTCATTGACTCAGACCTCTATATATAGTAGAATACAGCTGAATTTAAGCCCATATTTACCAAATGGAAAGGGACTGCCATGAATTCTATTGCGCAAGGCATTGCATTTTTTCAGCAGGGAGGTATCGTCATGTATTTCTTGACGATAGCGTCCATTTTTGTTGTCTTTATTGGGATTGAGCGTGCGTTTTACTTTTCACGCGCGGATGCGGGCCGTGCCTTTGCTCACGCATTCATGCTCGATATTGCAAATGCGCGCTATGCAGAGGCACTTGCCCTCGCGCGCGATCGTCGCGGGGCGATTGCCGATATTTTGTTCAGTGCAATCACTAAGAACAGCAGCCGTGCCGATCAGATGAGCTCCTACATGGAGATCCAGTCCGGCATCGCACTCTCCAAGATGCGTCGCCGCATCTATTATCTGAGCGTGATCGTAACGATGGCCCCCCTCCTCGGGCTCTTGGGAACGATCAGCGGAATGATTACGACGTTCAGCGTGTTCAACATCCAGGCGGGCGAGCCGGCGGCGATCA
>ERZ773014.201-NODE-201-length-40296-cov-19.603141_pt1 | contig 40296 bp, 40 predicted proteins | sample MGYA00580841_ERZ773014 | MGnify/ENA primary metagenome ERZ773014 (study PRJEB29015, sample SAMEA2737989) | human oral metagenome | biome: human oral; feature: human-associated habitat; material: dental | place: China | collected 2067 ... | reverse complement strand
GGCTATGCGTCCGGTTTGCCTCCTTGTTCGGACGAAAAAATCTACGCCAATCTGAGGGTCTATTTTATCAGCGATTCCCTGAGATGTATTTGGGGAGTATCGTGTGAAAAGCACGGTGCTCTCTTTTCATTTATCCCAAGGAATGGTATAATAATTCTGTTTTTCTGTCATTTGTGAGGTGATTATGGCAAAGGAACTGCGCAGCGGTTATACGACGGGAGCATGTGCGGCGGCAGGCGTCAAGGCGGCGTTTCTCTTTCAGGCGGGTGCGGATTGGCGTACGGTCGAATTGACGGCACTCGATGGGACACCCCTGACGATTCCTGTGAAGGACGTTGCAGAAACCCCAGAGGGCATCCGCGCTGAGGTGGTGAAGTTCTCGGGCGACGATCCGGATATCACGAACGGTGTTTCCGTGTTTACGACGGTTGTACTGCGGGATATGGCGGGGATTGAATTCCGTGCGGGCGAGGGGGTCGGCACGGTGACAAAGCGTGGAATGAGCCTCCCTGTCGGTGAGCCGTCGATCAATGAGGGTCCGCGCACGTTGATTCGCAATGTGATCGCGGAGATGACGGGACGTGCGGATTTCGGCGCATGTGTGACGATCGCCATACCTGCAGGCGTGGAGCTTGCAAAGAAAACCCTCAACCCCGTGCTCGGCATCGAGGGCGGGATCTCCGTGATCGGGACGACGGGCGTGCTCCGTCCGATGTCGGAGGAGGCGTTCAAGGACTCGCTCGTGCCGCAGATTGACGTGGCGCTCGCATCAGGTGAGCCTGTGCTCGTATTCGTACCTGGAAAGATTGGCGAGAAGATTGCGCTTTCGCTTGGCGTACCGAAGACTGCACTCATCGAGACGAGCAATTTCATGGGCTTTATGCTCGATCGTGCGGCAGAGCGTGGGGCAGAGCGCATCCTCATCCTCGGACATACAGGCAAGCTCGTGAAGATGGCAGCGGGTGTCTTTCATACACACAACCGCATTGCAGATGCGCGCCTTGAAACACTTGCCGCCTATGCGGCAGCAGAGGGACTGGTACAGGATGACGTGCGTGCCGTCCTCGCGGCGAATACGACGGAGGACGCGATGGAGATCATCGCTGCTGCCGGTCTGATAGAGCGTGTCTGTGCCGTTGTTGCGGAGCGCGTGCACATCCGTGCGGAGCGCTATCTTTTCGGTAAGGTTCAGGTCGGTGCACTGATGGTGAATTTTGCGGGGGATATTCTCGGCGCGGATGCGCGGGCACATTCCTTTGCGCATACCTATGGATGGAGACTTGAGCAGTGAGTCATAAGATTATCGTGGTCGGCATAGGCCCGGGGGATCCCGCTTATCTGTTGCCAAAAGCACAGAAAATAATAGAGAATGCACGTATCATTGTCGGAGGAAAGCGTGCACTAGCGGATTATTCCCATAACGGAGCGCGGGCGTGTGCCATCGGTGCGGATGTTTCGGCCGTTCTCACATTTATCAAGGACAGCCTTCCGGCAGATGATGTGGTTGTCATGGTCTCAGGCGACCCCGGTTATTACTCCCTGCTCGATGCCCTGCGGCGTACGTTTCCTATTGAACGGATTGAGGTCGTGCCTGGGATCAGCTCATTTCAGCTTGCGTTTGCACGGCTGGCTTTGCCGTGGCATTCTGCGCGCCTCCTCAGCTTTCATGGGCGTGAACCGCAGGCTGAGGAACTTCTCCGCGCACCGGGCGTCGTGCTTGGCATGTTGACGGATGGGCGCAACAACTCGCAGACGATTGCCGCACGTCTTCTTGCGTGCGGATGGCGGGATGAGGATGCCATGTATGTCTGCACGCGGCTTTCGTATGCGGATGAACATATTTTAACGACGACATTGGGTGCGGCAAAGGATGACAAGGGCATTGGGCACGGCGTCATCGTTGTCTGTGCACATGAGGAGACTATATGAATCTTGGAATAAAGGACGAGGAATTTGTGCGCGGCAAGGTGCCAATGACGAAGGAGGAAATTCGCATCCTCACGATTGCCAAGGCGCAGATTGCACATAATGCGGTTATCTGCGATGTCGGTGCGGGTACTGGTTCTCTCTCTATTGAGGCGGCACGGCTTGCTCCTGCGGGGCATGTCTATGCGATTGAAAAGAATCCCGAGGGCATCGGACTGATTGCGGAGAATGCAAAGCGTTTTGGCGTTGAGAATATCACGGTCATAGAGGGGGCGGCACCGGATGCACTGGCGGGACTGCCCGAACTGGATGTGGCTCTGATCGGCGGCAGCGGACGAAAGCTTTCGGATATCTTGGATATCATCGGAGAGCGACTGCGCCTCAATGGCCGCATTGTGGCGAACGCGATCACGATGCAGACGGTTGCGGCATGTCTGGATTATTTTCATACACATGCGGATCGCTATACCTACGAAGCGATACAGGTGCAGATCAGTCGACTGGAGCGTGTCGGTCCCTATGATATGGCAAAGGCGCTCAATCCGATCTACATCATTACAGCACAGCGAAAGTGAGGAATCTATATGATCCATATTGTCGGTGCGGGGCCCGGTGATCCCGAACTCATTACCGTGAAGGGCGCACGCTATCTCGCGGAGGCAGATGTCGTCATCTATGCCGGCTCGCTTGTCAATCCTGCGCTTCTCGATATGTGTAGGGATGATGCAGAAATTCACAACTCGGCACATATGACATTGGATGAGGTTGTAGAAACAATAGCGCGTGCAGAATCCGAGGGAAAGATGACCGTGCGTCTGCATACGGGTGATCCCGCGATCTACGGGGCCATTCAGGAGCAGATGGATGCATGGAAGAAACGTGGCTTCGACTATGATGTCGTGCCCGGCGTGAGTTCCTTTCTCGGCACGGCGGCGGCGCTGCGGCAGGAGTATACACTGCCCGGCATCTCTCAGACGGTCATCATCACGCGCAACGAAGGGCGTACAACCGTGCCGGAGCGCGAGAAACTCCGCAGTCTTGCCGCACATCATGCGACGATGTGCATCTTCCTCTCCATTGCGATGATCGAGGAGGTTGCGGCGGAGCTGATTGCGGGCGGCTACGAGGAGTCAACGCCGATCGCGATTGTGCAGCGTGCGACATGGCCGGAACAGAAGATTCTGCGCGGCACGCTTGCGACGATTGCCAAGCAGGTCAAGGAGGATGAGATCGATCGTACAGCGATGATTGTAGTCGGGGACTGCCTTGATACAAAATATGATCTCTCGAAGCTCTATGCACCTGGGTTCTCGCATATGTTCCGGGACGCAAAATCGTGAGAACGGCGCTTCTTGCGCTGACAGTGGGCGGTGCACAGCTTTCTGCCCGTCTCTCTGAGGCAGTCGAGGGCGGCGGTACGATATATCTGCCCGAGCGTCTGTGCGGCAGTATTTCGGAAGATCACGATACTGTGTACTTTACACATCTTGCGGATGTTATAAAGACGACGTTTACACGCTATGATGCCATGATCTGTGTGATGGCGACAGGAATTGTTGTGCGCATGCTCGCGCCCTATGTGCAGAGCAAGCTGTACGATCCGGCGGTGCTCGTCTTTGACGAGGCGGGGCAACACGGCATCAGTCTGCTCTCAGGGCATATCGGTGGTGCAAACGAACTCACGCGAAAATTGTGTGCGGCGGTCAACGCCGATCCCGTCATAACGACGGCGACAGATGTGACGGGTGTTCTCGCGCCCGATGTGATGGCAGCGCGTCTTGCTCTGCGTCCCGTTCCGAAGTCCGCGATACAGGTGCTCAATACGGCTCTCCTCGCGGGACAGGAAATCGCGTATTATATTGCGAGCGATCTGCAGCAAGCGCCGTTCTATGAAGCACAGCTGCGCGCACAGGACATACAAGCGCGACTCTTTCGGGGAGAGATACCGCCCGTAGGAGTGAATGAATATCGCGTCATTATCATGCGAGCCAAAGATGTTCCGAACGAGCATGAGCCGCGTACGCTCTACCTTACGCCGCGCCGCCTGATTGCGGGTGTCGGCTGCCGTGCGGGTGTGACCGAGGCGAAGATCCTGCGCGCGCTGACAGATGCGTGTTGCATGATTGGACGTGAGCCGTCCGCCATTGGCATCCTTGCGAGCACCGTGGTTAAGCGCGACGAGCGCGGCTTGTTGGTGGCGGCAGAAACCCTCGGACGTGAGATCCGTTTCTATCCAAACGAGGAACTCGCAGCGATGATTGAACGATACGGACTCACGGAGTCCGATTTTGTCCGACAGACGATCGGCGTCGGGAATGTATCTGAGGCGGCGGCGCTCTGTGCGGCAGGAGAAGCAGGTGGGCGCATGGCGCTCGGAAAAACAGCATTTGAGAAAGTGACGGTGGCACTCCTATGGGAAAAATAAGTGTTGTAGGCATCGGTCCCGGAAGTTTGGATGATATGACCTATCGTGCGCGGCGCACAATCGAAGAGGCGACGACAGTAGTCGGTTACAAGCGCTATGTGGATCTGATTGCGGAGCTGATCGATGGGAAAACGGTGCTTGATACGGGCATGACGCAGGAGATCGATCGCTGCCGTGCGGCACTCAAGGAGGCATCCGCAGGAGAAAATGTTGTCGTCATCTCGAGCGGTGATGCCGGTATCTATGGTATGGCAGGGCTTGTCCTCGAACTGCTTGTGAAGATGGATGACTCGGAGAAGCCCGAGTTCGGCGGTGTCATCCCAGGCGTTTCGGCAATGAGTGCGGCGGCAGGGCTTCTCGGCGCGCCCATTATGCATGACTTTGTCGTTATCAGTTTGTCCGACCTGCTCACGCCGTGGGAGATCATTCAGGAACGTGCCGAATTTGCGGCAAAGGGCGACTTTGTCACGGCGCTCTATAATCCGCGCAGCAACAAGCGCGTGGGGCAGATCAACGCCGTGCAGGAGACCTTCCTGCGCTATCGAGTACCGGAAACACCCGTCGGTATTGTGACGGAGGCAAGCCGTACAAATGAGGTGACGCTGATCTCGACACTTGGTGAATTTACAAAAGAGGATATCAATATGTTCTCAATCGTCATCATCGGCAATTCCAAGACGAAGAAAGTCGGAGACTGGATGATTACGCCGCGCGGCTATCAGAAGAGGGAGCCGGGGCTTTGATATTCACGGCGGCAGGTACGCAGGACGGACGCGAAATTGTGCGCCACCTCTGTGCGGCGGGTTATGATGTGGCTGCGTCGGTGGTCAGCTCCTACGGACAGCAGCTTCTTGCGGAACAGCAGAAAGACGGGAACGGTCGCCTTGTCATCAATGATAAGCCTCTTGATGAAGAAGGTCTGCACGATTTTTTTGCGGAGCACGGCATCCGCATCTTCGTAGACGCGACGCATCCTTATGCAGTTAATGTTTCGCGCAACGCCATGAAGGCATGTGCGGCAGTGGAGATCCCCTATATCCGCTTTGAGCGCGATCTTACGGACATCTCCTATGAGAATGTACATCTCGTGCACTCCTATGAGAAGGCAGCAGAGGCTGCGGCGCATTTTGGGAAAAATGTATTTCTGACGACGGGAAGCCGCAATCTGGAACGCTTTGTGAAGGCGAAGCCGCTTGTAGACTGCACACTGATCGCGCGTGTCCTCCCAACGGCAGAGGTGATTGCACTCTGCGAGGGGCTGGGACTGACCCCTGCACAGATCATCGCGATGCAGGGGCCTTTTTCGCGTGAACTCAACCGCGCCATGTACGAGAAATACGAGGCAGATGTCGTCATAACGAAGAACAGTGGGGCGATCGGTGGAACGGACGCAAAATTTCAGGCGGCGGCAGATCTCGGCCTTCCTGTTGTCGTGATTGATCGCCCTGTACTGGATTATCCGCATCTGGCGCATACGTATGAAGAAGTGAAGCAATTTGTCGATTCTGTGACGGAATCGTAGAAATCGGAGTTTTCCATGGATTTTATCAAGGAACCAATGGCGATCGAGAACCGTAGCATGGAACTGATTGCACCCCATCTGGAGGAGCTGGATCTGGATGAGCGCGCGACGAAACTCTACTCGCGCCTGATTCATGCCTCCGGTGATGTCGGCTATGCACCGATCACGCGCGTACATCCGGAGGCGATTGATCGCGCCATCGAGGCGCTGAAGGCGGGTGCACATATCTATACGGATGTCGAGATGGTGCGTACGGGCATCAACAAGAAAAAACTTGCCTCGTTCGGCGGCGAGGTGCACTGTCTGGTTGCAGATCCTGATGTCGCCGTTCGAGCGAAAGAATTGGGCATTACGCGCGCGATGGTTGCCATGCGTCAGTTTGGCAAGGCTCTCAACGGTAGCATTGTTGCCATTGGCAACGCGCCTACGGCGCTCTTTGAGGTGCTTCGCCTCGTACGTGAGGAGGGGATTCGTCCCGCGTGCATCGTTGGCATTCCCGTCGGATTTGTCGGTGCGGCGGAGTCTAAGGCAGCGCTTGCTACGCATGGGATCGTTCCCTACATTACCGTAGAGGGCACAAAGGGCGGTAGTCCAATCGCGGCAGCGGCGATCAACGCGCTCATGTATCTGATCGACAATACGCGTCCCTGAGGAGAAAACATGCAGTGGAATATTCCCCGCATTGTCGTTGCGGCGACGCAATCGGGCGGCGGCAAGACGACACTCGTCACAGGGCTTCTCGCCGCACTTCGCGCACGAGGACTTACGGTGCAGTCGTTCAAGGTTGGACCGGATTACATTGATCTCGGCTATCATAGGCTTGCGAGCGGGCGCACAGGGCATAACCTCGATACATGGCTTGTGCCTGAGGCACGGCTGACGGAGATCTTTGCACGCGAATGCGCGGGCGCGGATATTGCCGTCATCGAGGGAGTCATGGGGCTCTATGACGGCGGACGGCGCGGCATCAGTTCGACCGCCGCGATCGCAAAGGCGCTCGGTGCGCCCGTCCTCCTCGTGATCGACGCAAAGTCGGTTGGGGCATCAGCGGCGGCGACAGCGCTTGGCTTCCGTGTCTATGACCGCGACATCAATCTTGCGGGCGTACTCCTCAACCGCCTCGGTAGTGGGACGCACGAAGAGATGATTCGTGAGGCGATGACGGGCATTGACCTGCGCGTCTATGGGGCGCTTCGCCGTGACCCTGCGCTTTCACTCCCTGAGCGCCATCTCGGGCTGACTCCGGTGGAGGAACATGCGGCAGCGGCGATGATCCGTGCCGTGGGGGAGCGTGTGGAGACGGGGCTGGATCTGGACGGGATTCTGGAACTTGCCAAGAGTGCCACACCGCTTTCGATCACAGAGAGCAGGAACGCGGAAAAATTCGTTCCCGTACGCATCGGTGTCGCATGCGACGAGGCGTTCTCCTTTTACTATGCGGCAAGCCTCGCAGAACTTGAGGCGCACGGAGCGGAGATCGTGGCTTTCAGCCCCCTGCATGATGAGGCATTGCCCGATGTCGATGGTATCATCATCGGCGGCGGCTTCCCGGAGATGTTTGCGGAGGCGCTTACTGCGAACCTATCCATGCGTGCTTCCATTCACCGTGCGGCAGAGGATGGAATGCCCATCTGCGCCGAATGCGGCGGCTATATGTATCTGATGCAGTCACTCGTTGATTTTATCGGCACAGAGCATGAGATGGTGGGCATATTTCCCGTTCGCGCACGCATGACGGAGAAATTGCAGATGGTGGGCTATGTGGAGGCGGAGCAGATGGCGGATACCATCCTTGGCTCTGCAGGGCTAATCCTGCATGGACATGAGTTCCATTTTTCGGTGGAAGAAACGAATGATATGGCTGAGCTTGTGCGCCCGTTTATGTTTACGAAGTTGCGCAACGGAGCGCAGTACGTAGCGGGCTGCATCTATAAAAATGTGCTTGGAAGCTATCTGCACCTGCATTTTGCAGGCTGTCAAGCTGCCGCAGGTTACTTTGTGGAGGCGTGCCGCAGATGGGGCAGATAATTTTGGTTACGGGCGGCGTCCGTTCGGGCAAATCCGCATTTGCCGAACGCTATGCCGCGCACTGTGCTGCGCAACGTGAAACGCGAGTCGCCTATATCGCAACGGCACAGGTCTACGACGAGGAAATGCAGATGCGTGTCGATCTTCATCAGTCGCGCCGCCCTGCGGATTGGGTGACCTATGAGTCTCCGTTTGACACAGAGCATGCAATTTATGCGGCGGGGCAGTCTTGTGGTGTAATTCTCTTTGACTGCATTACGATGTTCCTGAGCAATGATATGCTCCAATATCCCGAGGAGGAGCAGGAACGCGATTCCTTTGTGCTCCATGTCGAGGAGCGGATCGGGGCACTGATTCACGCGGCTGAGGAAGTGCCTGCAACTACGATCTTTGTCACGAACGAGGTGGGGTCAGGCATTGTCCCTGAGCATCGCCTCGGACGCCTCTACCGGGATATGGCGGGTCTTGCGAATCAACAGATCGCGCGGAGTGCCATCGAGGTCTATCTTGTCACCTGTGGGATTCCCGTGAATATCAAGAAAATTGCGGAGGCGATCTGATGGCAAAGAGCATTATGCTGATGGGAACGAGCTCCCATGTGGGAAAGAGCATTCTCACGACGGCGCTTTGCCGTATCTTCCATCAGGAGGGGCGGCGTGTTGTGCCGTTCAAGGCGCAGAATATGGCACTGAACTCCTATGTTACACTGGACGGTTGCGAGATGGGACGTGCGCAGGTCGCACAGGCAGAGGCGGCAGGGCTTGCGCCGATGGTCGATATGAACCCTGTGCTCCTAAAGCCGACGGGGAATTCACAGTCGCAGGTTGTCATCATGGGCGAGCCGATCGGCAACATGAGTGCGCGTGAATATCACAAGGGCTATTCGCTAAAAGCGTGGGGGGCGGTCGAGGAAGCTCTTGACCGTCTCCAAGCGGAATACGATCTGCTTGTGATTGAGGGGGCGGGCAGTCCCGCCGAGATCAATCTCAAGGCAAACGATATTGTGAATATGCGTGTCGCAAAACATCTGCGTGCACCCGTCCTGCTCATCGCCGATATCGATCGCGGCGGTGCGCTTGCTTCCCTTGTAGGGACACTTGAACTTCTCGATGAGGAGGAGCGCGCGCTTGTCAAGGGACTCGTCATCAATAAATTTCGCGGTGATGTGACACTGCTGACACCCGCGCTTGATTTTCTCGAGAAAAAGACGGGAAAGCCCGTGCTCGGTGTTGTGCCGCATATTGAACAGCTTGGCATTGACGAGGAGGACTCCGTGTCGCTTGATGAAAAGCACCACGGGGATGCCTCTGCGCGCGGTGATCAACTGCGCATTGCCGTCATCCGCACGCCAAAGCTATCGAATTTTACGGATTTTGATGCCTTGGCGAACGAACCTGATGTCGCGCTCTACTATGTGACGACGCCCGCAGAACTCGGAGCGCCCGATTTCATCCTCCTGCCCGGCTCGAAGAATACAACGGAGGATCTGCTCTACATTCGTGAAACGGGGATTGAAGCGGCAATTCGGGAGCGCGTGAAGAATGGAACGCCGTTCTTTGGTATCTGCGGCGGCTATCAAATGCTTGGCAGAGTTGTGCGCGATCCGCTTCATACGGAGTCGGAACATGATGAAACAGCGGGCTTCGGCTATCTGCCGATTGAAACGACCTTTGCCGCACATAAACGTCTACGGCAAGTAACGGCATCAGCAGAATTTTCATTTCTCGGCACACAGATTTCGGGAGCGAACCTCCAAGGCTATGAGATTCATATGGGGGAAACATGCTTCGTCGAAGACGTTCATCGTCCGTTTCACATTATTTCGGCAGGCGGGACTGCGATCGATGTTCCTGACGGCGCGGTTTCGCCAGATGGGCTTGTTATGGGCACATATATTCACGGTGTCTTTGATGACGACAACTTTCGACGTGATCTGCTCAACTGTCTGCGTGTGCGGCGTGGCTGGGAAGAAACGTCCGTGCAGCATCGCTATCGCGAAGCGAAGGAGCGCGCCTATGATCGCCTCGCGGAAACGGTGCGCGCGAACATTGATATAGACAAGCTGCGGGCGATTATGGAGGGGAGCAGATGATTCCTGCCTCGCTTATCGCTATGGCGGCATTCTTCCTCGATACTGTCCTCGGTGACCCGCAGTCGCGGTGGCATCCCGTTGCCGTACTTGGTCGACTGATCTCGTGTTTTGAAAAATTGCTTTATCCCATAAATGGAAGCGATCAGCGAAAATTTGCAATGGGGGCACTCCTTACACTGCTCGTGCTCAGCATCTCTTATACGTTTGCGGAGGGACTTTTGCTAGCGGCACGCGCGCTTCCTGTAGCATGGGGAGTGGATATCGTCAGTGCGATCCTGCTCTATTTCTGCATTTCACCGCGTATGCTCGCAAAGGCGGGACAGGACATCCATGCACTCCTCATCAAAGGGGATCTTGCGGCGGCACGCGAGCACGTTGGGTATATTGTCGGGCGCGATACAGCGCAGCTCGATGAGGCAGATGCGGCGCGTGCGACGATTGAGACCGTGGCGGAGAATACTGTGGACGGCGTGATTGCGCCGCTCTTCTTCTTTGCGTTCGGCGGAGCCCCACTTGCCGTGCTCTATCGCGCGGCGAATACAATGGACTCCATGCTCGGGTATAAGAATGAGCGCTATCTTTACTTTGGCCGCATGGCGGCACGCGTAGACGATATTCTGAACTTCGTACCTGCACGCATCACGGGTATGCTTTTCGTGATGGCGGCGTTTCTCCTCGGTTATGACGGGCGCAATGCGCTGAACATCCTTGTACGCGATGCTGCAGGACATCCGAGTCCGAACGGCGGATATGCGGAGGCTCCTGTTGCAGGAGCGCTGCACATTCGACTCGGTGGTGTGAACTACTATTTCGGAGAGCGGCATTTCCGCGCCTACATGGGGGACGCGCATATGGATATTTCGGCAAAGCATATCCTTGGGGCAATCCGTCTCATGTATACGGCGACCGTGCTCTTTCTTCTTTTTTACTACCTGTTTTTTCTTTACTATAGAGGCGTTTCATGAACTCCTTTCTGATTGGACTTCAATTTCTCACACGGATTCATATTGTACGGCAGACTGTTTGGACGGCGGAGGACTTCGGACGGAGTACGCGTTTTTTTCCGTTGGTCGGTCTCGTCCTCGGTATCTGCTATGCAATTGCCGCGTGGCTTCTCATTTTTAGCGGTATATTCTTTGGGATGAGCGCAGTGATAGCAGCACTGCTTCTCATTTTGCAGATCGTTTTGACGGGCGGACTTCACGCGGATGGCTTTATGGATACGGCGGATGGCGTCCTCTCGGGACGGGAGCGGGAACGCAAGCTTGAGATCATGAAAGACAGCCGTGTGGGATCGTTTGGTGTTGTTTCCTTTGTCCTGCTCATGATTTTGCAATTTGCACTGCTTCATGATATGACTCCGTACCTCCTTCTGCCTGCGCTCTTTGTTATGCCGATCATCGGCAGGATGGCGATGGTGCTCGCAGTATCCTGTTTTCCCTATGCCCGCAAGGACGGGGTAGGGAAAACATTTGCGGATATGGCGGATCGGAGGACCGTTGTGATCGCCGCCGTCACAACGGCTGTGCTCGTCGTTCCAATTGGATTTCTCGCGACCATCGCACTCATCCTTGGCACAATCTTTGCACTTCTCTTTTGCCGCGCAATGACGAAGAGTCTCGGCGGTGTGACGGGGGATGTCTACGGTGCGGCGACCGTGCTCACAGAGACACTTGTGCTCGCGGTATTTTCAATTGCGTCAACCCATCCGAATGTGTGGGTACTTTTTTGGGGGCTTTTATGGAAATAATTGCAAAAGCGCCGGCATCCTGCGGCGAGCTTGTGGAAGGTGTCCTCGACGGAACGCCGTTTCTTGTGACTGCGCCCATCAGTATGTATGCGACAGCAACGGTCTCGGATCAATTTACGGGGATATATGGATTGGGAGAAAAGGCTGAGGAGGCGATGAAACGAACACTTTCTCTCATCGGAAGGCAGAATTTCCCCTTTGGCATCCGTCTGGAATCACAGATTCCGCGGGGCAAGGGAATGGCATCCTCCAGTGCCGATATTGCAGCGGTGTCCTACGCTGTTGCGCGCGCATTCGGACGAGAACTCACGGGACGTGAGCTCATGGATATTGCGATTGCGATTGAGCCGAGCGACGGCATTGCCTTTGCGGGGCTTTCTCATGTGAGCCACACGACGGGTGAACTCTTTGGACAATATAGGAATGTTCCGCTCCTTGCCATCTCCATCTTCGACGTGGGGGGAACGGTTGACACGATCGCGTATTATAAGAGTAAAGGAAACAGCGGCAGTCAGGACGCCGTGTATCGGCAGCTGCTTGATACAGTGGATCAGGCGTTTCGAATGCAAGGTCAACCGCAGGAAGTGCTACTGGGGCAGGCAGCGACGGAGAGCGCGCGGCTGAATCAAAAACATCTTGAGAAGCCGCACCTCGATGAGTTTATTGCGTCCATACAGGGAAAGGGTGCGCTTGGAACGCTTGTGGCACACAGCGGTACCGTGGTCGGCGTACTCTGGGCATCGGATATGCACGCGGCGGATGTGGAGCAGCGTACAAAAGAACTTGCTGCAGAATTCACAGAAGTGTATCACTATATGCAGACAGCACGCCTGATTTCCGGCGGAGTTATCTGCGAGATTCGACCGTAATTTTAGAAAGGGAAGGGGAATATGACAGAAATCATCATCATTCGTCATGGGGAGACGGAGTGGAATAAGACGGGGCGCTTTCAGGGACATTCGGATGTACCGCTTTCGGGGGAAGGGCGCGCACAGGCAGAGGCGCTCGGACGGAATCTCGTGCTCGATCACGCGGATGCCATCTATGCGAGCGACCTCACGCGTGCAATCGAGACAGCGACACCACTTGCCAAACGGTTCGGTTTGACGGTTATGCCCGACCCACTGCTACGCGAACTCAATTTCGGGGCATGGGAGGGACGTAATTTTCAGGATGTCAATGCGGAATCTCCGGATGCGATGAAGCGCTTTTACAGTGATCCGGAACGTGTCGATATTCCAAACAGCGAGCCGTTTCCGGACTTTCAAAAGCGCGTAGCAGGGCGTGTACGTGAGATCGTCCTTGAGCAGCGCGGGAAACGTATCATTATCGTCTCACATGGAGCGTCCATCCGCATTCTGCTCGCCGACATCCTCTTCATGCCGATTCGTTCTATCTGGCATGTATCCCAGCTCAATACGGCGGTCAATAAGATTCGCTTTGAGGACGATGGCTTTGCCGTTGTGACACTTATGAACGATACGTCTCATTTGCGCACGGGGGAGGCACGATGAATCTCCTTGCCGTGGGGATTGGTGGAGCGATTGGAGCCGTCTGCCGCTATCTCTTCGGGCAGATGATTCCGAAGATGGGGAGCGGATTTCCCCTTGGTACATTTGCTGTCAATGTGATTGGATGCTTCGCTATCGGTCTGATTGTCGCCATGGTTGGAAAGCACAGCGACATTGACCCGCGCCTTGTTCTCTTTTTGCAGACGGGGATCTGCGGCGGCTTCACAACATTTTCGACATTCTCTCTTGAGACGTTGGCTCTGATTGAGGATGGTTGTTTTGCCGTCGGCGTTCTCTACATCGTCTTGAGCGTATTGCTCGGTCTTCTTTCACTTTTGGCAGCAAAAATTTTGGTTGGCGGCTGGCATTTGTAAGAGAAAATAAATTTTTTATTTGCGCGTAAGAGATTGGCGTGTTATACTGTTCTACAGATTGTGTGGATAGGATTCTGTATATGTGGATTTATTGAGAATCAATATACGCTTTGGTGAGGTCTATGGAGGTTATCTTAGCTGAACATTTGGGCTTCTGCTATGGTGTGAAGCGCGCCATTGAGATCGCCCGACAGAATGCCTCCTCGGATGGCTCTTCCAGTACGCTTGGTCCGATCATTCATAATCCGCAGATGGTGGAGCGCCTGAAAAATGAGGGCGTTGGCACCGTCGGCTCCCTCGAGGAGATGGACGATGGACTCATTATCATCCGCTCGCACGGGGTGGGACCAAAGGTGTATGAGGAGGCGGAGTCACGCGGTTTAGAACTCGTGGATGCGACGTGTCCGCACGTCAAAAAGGCGCAGCTTTCGGCAAAACTGTTATCCGAGGAAGGCTATACAGTTGTAATCGTCGGAGAGAAGAACCATCCGGAGGTCAAGAGTATCTTCGAATGGACGGCACAGGACGCCTATATTATCGAGACCGAGGAGGAGGCAAACGCACTCCCGCGCATCGGAAAGCTTGGGATCGTTTCACAGACGACATTTTCGGGAGATCGCTTTCGGAGCATCGTGTCCTGTCTTTTGGAAAAGTCACGTGAGATCAAGATTCTACGCACCATATGCACGGCGACGGATCTGCGCCAGGCAGCGGCATTGGATCTTGCCGAGAAGGTGGACGTGATGCTTGTCATCGGCGGCAAGAATAGTGCGAATACAACGCGGCTTGCCCAGTTATGCGCCACAAAGTGTAAAACATATCACATCGAGACTGTGGAAGAACTGCAGGACGATTGGATTAAAGATGTTAATAAAATTGGTATTACAGCCGGTGCTTCTACACCGGACTGGATTATCAAGGAGGTTTATAAACAGTGTCAGAGCAGAGCATGAAAGAACTTTTGGAACAGGAAGATATGCCCGATATTCAGGAGCGTACCGTTGTCAAAGGGGTTGTCGTACAGGTATCCCGTGACGAGGCGTATGTGGATATTGGCTACAAGCAGGAGATTCCTGTCTCTAAGAGGGATCTTGCCGTTCCTGCGCCGGACGATGCACGCGATGTCGTGAAGGTCGGCGATAAGATCGATGTCTACATCAAGTCCCTCGGCGGTGACAATGGCGGTAGCCTGTCCAAGGTCGAGGCAGACAAGATGGCAGCTTGGAAGGACATCGAGGAGATTAAAGAGAAGGGCGAGACCGTCGAGGCGAAGATCGCAAAAGAGGTCAAGGGCGGTCTTGTCGCGTACGTCATGGGTCTGCGCGGCTTCATTCCCGCATCCCAGATGGAACTCCACTTTGTCAAGGATCTCGCAGTCTATGTCGACCAGACGGTTGAGGCAGAGATCATCGAGATCGATGTTCAGAAACGTCGTCTTGTCCTATCGCGTCGCAGACTTCTCGAGCGCGACCGCGCGGAGAAGGAAGAGGCTGTGTTCTCGGCAATTGAGCCGGAGCAGATTGTGCGTGGTACAGTCAAGCGCCTTGTCGACTACGGTGCATTCATCGATATCGGCGGCGTGGATGGGCTTGCTCACATCTCTGATCTTGCATGGCACCGCGTCAAGCATCCATCTGAGGTGCTTGAGGTTGGTCAGCAGCTCGATGTCTTTGTCAAGAGCGTTGATCGTGATGCAAAGCGCATCTCTCTCTCTGTAAAGGATACGCTTCCGGATCCTTGGGTGGAGAAGGCAGAGCAGTATGCCGAGGGCGACTTCATCGAAGGAAAGATCATCAAGCTGACGGACTTCGGTGCATTTATGGAGATCGAGCCTGGCTTTGACGGTCTCATTCCGATGGGCGAACTTGCCGAGAAGCGCATTGAACGTGCGGATGAGGCTGTTCACACGGGCGATATTGTCACGGTCAAGGTGCTCCGTATTGATACGAAGCGCAAGCGTATTTCGCTTTCGATCACCAAGGCAAAGCGCGATGCAGAAGCTGCTGATATCAAGAAGTATGTGGACGAGCATCAGTCAGAAAAGGCGGAAGCCAGCGAAAATACGGAAGGTCAGGTCGAGGCACATCTTGACTGGCTAAAGTAAGGACTGCTTGCCAATAATTTTATAGGAACGACAGAGGAGTGATGTATATCACTCCTTTTTCATGGAAAGGAGGAGAATATGGCAAGAACGTATCCGGGTGTCATTCTGCGTGTCTTAGAGGGAAGCATTGCGGAGGAATTGGAACTCGTACCGGGAGATAAGATTCTCACAGTCAACGATATGCCCCTGCGCGATATCATCGATTTCAGCTTTGCGATGGCGGATGAGGAGATTGCGCTGCTTGTGGAGCATCCAGATGGGGAGCAGGAACTCATCGAATTCGACAAGGACTACGATGAGGACTTCGGCGTGGAGTTCGAGCATGCCGTTTTTGATGGAATCCGCCCCTGTGCGAACCACTGTTATTTTTGTTTTGTCGATATGATTGCGCCGGATATGCGCCATAGCCTCTCCATCAAGGATGATGACTATCGTCTTTCCTTTCTCTATGGTAATTTTGTGACACTGACGAATATGGGAGCGGCAGATTTCTCGCGCATTGAACGTTTTCATCTATCTCCGCTCTATGTATCCGTGCAGTGTACAAATCCGGCACTGCGCGCCGAGATGCTGCGGTATAAGGGGGCTGCGGATATTCTTGGGCAGCTTGCAAAGCTCGAGGCAGCAGGTGCGGACTACCATACGCAGGTCGTGCTCTGCTATGGGCTGAACGATGGGGAAGAACTCGAGCGTACCATCCGTGATATCACTGTGCGCCGTCCCCATGCGCTCTCTCTTGCGATCGTCCCCGTGGGGCTGACAAAGCATCGTTCGGATCCGTTTCCGCTCATGCAGTTTGACCGGGCTGGCGCTGCGCGTGTGATCGATCAGGTGGAGGTATGGCAGAAGCGAATACGTGCAGAGGAAGGCCGCACCTTCATCTATTTGGGCGATGAGTTCTACTTTCTCGCTGGGCGTGAGGTGCCACCAGCCGAGATGTACGATGGGTTTCCCCAGCTCGACAACGGCATCGGGCTGACGCGCAATTTTATCGAGGAGTGGACGAATGCCGCCGCATATGTGGAGGAGGAAACGGAGAAGGCAACTCTTGCGGTGGTCAGTGGGACTGCAGTTGCACCCGTGATGGAGCGACTGGCACGTGAGCTTGATCCCCGCGGAGAGCGAATTCATGTCCTTCCCGTTGTCAATGAGCATTTTGGCGCAACGGTGAACGTCTCGGGACTTCTCACAGGGCACGATATTGCAGAAGCGCTGCGTGCACTTTCTGCTCCCGTAGATGGCGTTCTGATCCCCGCTGCCTCTTTGCGTGAGGGTGAAGATGTATTTTTGGATGATCTTTCTCTTGATGATATGCGGGGAATGTTCCCGGCGCTTCGCATCGAACCAGTGGCAACGGGGCGTGATTATCGAGAGGCGCTTGCTGCATGGAAGGGCTATCACCGTGAACGCCCCAGCGGCGGATATACGTGGCAGAGCAATGCGGGCTATACGAAGTCCGCTGCAAGTTATTAAACCAGTAAAATGGAAGGAGTGAAGACGATGAGCAAGCCTATTGTGGCAGTCGTCGGACGTCCGAATGTCGGTAAATCGACGCTGTTCAATCAGATTGGCAAGAAACGTGTTTCGATTGTCGATGATATGCCCGGAGTGACGCGTGATCGCATCTATATGGATGCGGAATGGCTGAACCATGAGTTTACGATCATCGATACAGGGGGGATTGAATTTGACGAGAGCGATCATATCCTTCGCTCCATGCGCAGTCAGGCAGAACTTGCGATGGAGGAGGCGGATGTCATTCTCTTCCTCGTCGACGGACGTGCGGGGCTGACATCCTCCGATGAAGAGGTTGGGAGACTCCTGCGGCGGACGCAAAAACCTGTCATCCTTGCCGTCAATAAAATTGACAGCTTTGACCGTGAGGCACTGATCTACGATTTCTATTCGCTCGGGCTTGGTGATCCGATTCCCATTTCCGCATCGAATGCGATGAACCTCGGTGATCTGCTGGATGCGATTGTGACATCCTTTCCCGAGGATACGGGAGAGGGGGCAGAGTCCGATGAGATTGCAATCGCCGTGGTAGGACGTCCGAATGTCGGAAAGTCCTCCCTTGTGAATCGCCTCCTTGGAGAGGAACGTGTCATTGTCAGTGATATGCCCGGAACGACAAGGGATGCGATTGATACACATTTCGTGCGGGACGGGGCGAAGTATCTTCTTATCGATACGGCAGGAATGCGCCGCAAGGGGAAGATTACGCTGCCCGTGGAGCGCTACAGTGTCATGCGCTCACTGCGTGCAATTGATCGTGCGGCTGTCGTCCTCATGGTCATCAATGCCGCTGAGGGGATTCTGGAGCAGGATACGAAAATCGCGGGCTATGTGCATGAGTCCGGTAAGGGTGTTATCATTGTTGTCAACAAATGGGATATTTTCCCCGATAAGAACGACAAGTCGACACTTCGGTTTACAGACGATCTGCGCGAGAAACTGGGCTTTCTCCAATATGCCCCGGTGCTCTATACATCGGCTCTCACAGGACAGCGTGTTGAGCGTGTAACGGAGCTTGTCAAATACGTGGCGGAGCAGCAGTCCATGCGTATCAAAACCAGCGTACTCAACGAGCTGATTCGCGATGCTGTTTCGGTCAATCCACCGCCGACGAAGAAGGGGAAGCAGCTCAAAATCCTATTCGTTACGCAGGTGGGGATCGCACCGCCGACATTCATCATATTCGTGAACGATCCGGAACTCATGCACTTTTCCTATCTGCGCTTCATTGAAAATCGCCTGCGCGAGAGTTTTGGCTTTGAGGGAACGCCGCTTCGCCTCGTTGTGCGTGCGCGTAAGGAGGAAGAGTGATGATGGAATATATTCTCACGGGGGTCCTCGCCTATCTGATCGGATCGATTCCGAGCGGGCTGATCCTCGGAAAACTCTTCTGGCATACGGATTTGCGTGAGCACGGGAGTCACAACATTGGTGCAACGAATGCGTGGCGCACACTCGGGAAGGTGCCGGGCATCATTATCTTTATCGCGGACAGCTTCAAGGGACAGGCAGGTGTTTTGCTGGGGGGTATGCTCGTTGGTACGCCGTTTGCCGCTGTCATTGGCGGACTATTTGCGATCATCGGGCACAGTTTCTCGCTTTTTCTCCGTTTTCGCGGTGGGAAAGGGGTTGCAACATCACTTGGCGTTTTGACTATGCTGATGGGGAATGTGACATTTATTGTCTTTGTGCTTTGGTTTACGATTGTCTATATGACGCGTTACGTTTCACTCGGATCGGTCGTTGCAGGTTTTCTGACACCCATTCTTGCCGCTCTTTTCTCCTATCCGATGGAGTACATTGTGTTTTCCGTGATTGCAGCGATTCTCGTGATTGTACGCCATCGTGAGAATATCAAGCGGCTGATGAACGGGACGGAGAATAAAATTTAATTCATGCTTCTATTTGGCGATTGGCTTTCTATATGATATACTTTGACTGTCTGTTATAAGGGGCTTTCTATCCATCGGGGGAATGATTTATGAAAATTGATATGACGGGTGTCTATCTCGTGCGCGAGGAGATTTTGCCGAAAGCGATCAAGAAGACCATTCTCGCAAAGGAAATGATTAACCGGGGCGAAGTGCGCACCGTCAACGAGGCGGTTTCCAAGGTAAATCTCAGCCGCAGTGCGTACTACAAGTACAAGGATTATGTGTATTCGTTCTTTGATGCGACACGCGATAAGATTGTCACGCTCTCCATGCTGCTCAGCCATCGTTCCGGCACGCTGCAGGCGGTTCTTCGCGTCATTGCCGAAGAGGGCGGGAATGTCATGACCATCAATCAGGGGCTTCCTGCACGGGGGGCGGCTACGGTCACGATCTCCCTTGAAACGATAAAGCTGTGCGACGGACTGCAGACACTGTTGGAAAAAGTAGATGTGGTCGATGGGGTACAAAAGCTCGAAGTAATCGGGCAGACCTAATAGGGGGAATGAGATTCTGTGAATACGATTAAGATAGCACTTCTCGGAGCTGGTACGGTTGGCTCCGGTGTTGTGCACACATTGTCTATGAATGCGGCAACGATTACAGGACGCTGCGGCGCACACATTGAGATTAAAAAAATCCTAGTACGGGACGCGAAAAAGCATCGCCCCGAAGTCGAAGGGATTCCTCTAACGGATAGCTTCGATGAGATTCTGAACGATGATGAGATCTCCGTCGTTGTAGAGGTTATGGGGGGGATCGCTCCGGCAAAGGACTATATGTTGCGCGCGATGACAGCGGGGAAGCACGTTGTTACGGCAAATAAGGATGTTATTGCCGAGCATCTCTCCGAGCTCTATACTGTTGCGGATGCAAACAATGTGGACTTCCTCTATGAGGCGAGTGTCGGCGGCGGCATCCCCATCATCAAGCCGCTGAAGGAGTGCCTGACGGCGAACAGCATTACAGAGATCATGGGCGTTGTCAATGGGACGACGAACTATATGCTGACAAAGATGACAGAGAAGCATGTCAGCTATGATGCCGTTCTGCGTCGTGCGCAGGAAAAGGGGTATGCGGAGGCAAACCCTTCGGCTGATGTGGACGGTCTGGATGCAGCACGCAAAGCAGCTATTCTTGCCTCTCTTGCTTTCGATACCGTCATCGGTTTCGAGGATGTTTCCGTTGAGGGAATTTCGCACATTACCGAGGATGATATCGAATACGGTCTCAACCTCGGCTATGTCATCAAATTGCTTGCGGTCGGGCGCAATACGGATGAGGGGATTGATGTTCGCGTACATCCTGTGTTCCTACCCAAGACACATCCGCTCGCCTCAGTCAATGGCGTATTCAACGCGATTTTTGTACGCGGCAATGTTCTCGGTGATGCTATGTTCTACGGGCGCGGCGCAGGTTCACTTCCGACGGCGTCGGCGGTTGTTGCGGACATCATCGAGATTACGCGAGATATTGTAGCCGGTACAACTGGACGGATGAAGTATAAGATCGGGGAGAAAAAGAAGCTCTGCCCCGTGGAAAAGACGAAGTCCTCCTATTATTTGCGCCTCGTTGTTGCGGATGAGCCGGGTGTTCTCGGCGAGATTGCAACGACGTTCGGCCATGCGGGGGTCAGTCTCAAGTCCGTAATTCAGGCGCGCTGGACGGAGGAAGGCAATGCGGAGATTGTCGCCGTGACCCATGTTGTTACCCATGCTGCCGCATCCGCTGCCGTGGAAGCGCTACAGGCACTTCCTGTCGTGCGTGAGGTGCGCAGTCTGATCCGGGTCGCGGACGGGCAGGAGGACTTGTTATGAGCGAACGATCCGTACGAGTTCGGGTTCCTGCGACGAGTGCAAATCTCGGTCCCGGCTTTGATGCGCTGGGGATTGCCTGTACGCTCTACAATGAAATGACGTTGACCCTCACGCATGAGCCGGGGCTTCATATCTCTGCGCGTGGTGAGGGGGCTGCCTATATTCCGGGCGATGAGCGCAATATCGTATGGAAGTCCATTCAGTATCTTCTGCAGCGTGCAGGTTGCGCGGAGGAGTTTCAGGGCGCCCGCATTCGTATGAGTAATCGAATTCCCCTTTCGCGGGGGCTTGGCAGCAGTGCGACGGCTATTGTCGCAGGACTCACGGCGGCAAACGCCCTGATTGACAGTCTGTTCAGTCGCGATGATCTCCTGCAGCTTGCAACGGATATCGAGGGGCATCCCGATAATGTGGCGCCCGCGATCTACGGTGGCTTTACAGTGAATACGGTGACGAATGGTCGTGTGGAGTGCTTTTCGTTTTTGCCGCGTATCTTTCTGCGCTTTGTCGTCATGGTTCCGGACTTCTATCTCTCGACAAAATCTGCGCGACAGGTGTTGCCGGTCGAGGTACCGATGAAGGATGCCGTGTTCAATATCAGTCATGCGGCGATGATGGTGGCTGCACTTGCACGCGGTTCGGAAAGGCATCTCGATAATGCATTTGCAGATGCCCTTCATCAAAACTATCGTGCATCGCTGATCCCGGGGATGTTTGATGTCTTTGCGGCAGCGAAGAAAGCGGGAGCATACGGCGCCGCGCTCAGCGGTGCGGGCCCCTGCCTGATTGCCTTTGTTCCCGAACATCGCAACTGCACAGAGGATGTGGCAGCTGCCATGCAGGAAGCGTTCCGCGCACATGATATCGAGGCACGTCCGCTTCATCTGCGCCTCGATACGAAGGGGGCACGCGTCCTGCGCCGCAAGGATACAGCCGCCTCGAAACAATGATGTTTGCCGGTTTTCACAGCGCATTTGCCGAATGGCTGTGGAACCGGCAAATTTTTTTGAGAAAAGGGTTGAAAAATTATACACTCTAGATGTATAATTATAAAATCTTTTCGGAGATGAAACGGAGGAGATGAGATGAAAGCAAGTATTGTGGGAGCATCTGGTTATGCGGGAGAAGAACTTATTCGTCTGCTGCATGGACATCCGAATGTCGAGATCGCTCATCTGACCTCGGAGCGGCATACGGGGGAACGCATATCGAAACTTTATCCACATTTAAAGAATATTTATGAGAATGAACTCGAATCTATGGAGAATATTCGCCGCATTGCCGAGGGCAGTGATGTGCTCTTCATTGCGCTTCCTCATGGGCATGCAATGAAGCTTGTAAAAGAACTTGCAGAGCTGCCCGTGCGCATCATTGATCTGGGTGCGGACTACCGTTTTACAGATACTGCCGTATATGAGGAATGGTACCATGTGAAGCATATTGACACGCATGCAGATCGTGCCTATGGGCTTTCCGAACTCTATCGTGAGCAGGTGCGCTCGGCGCGCATCATCGGCAATGCCGGCTGCTATACGACGGCGAGCATTCTTGCATTGGCGCCGCTCGTCAAGGCACACCTTGTCAACATGGACTCGATCCTTGTCGATGCGGTGTCCGGTGTATCAGGTGCGGGACGCTCCCCGAAGGAGAGCACACATTACCCGGAGTTCTACGACAGTTTTACGGCATATGGTGCCGTGAGTCATCGCCATACGCCGGAGATTGAACAGGCTCTGCACGATGTGGGCGGTGAAAACATCACGATCAATTTTACGCCGCATCTCGCGCCAATCTCGCGTGGAATTCTGACGACATGCTATGCGACGCTACATGAGGGCATATCTGCAGACGAGATTGACGAGGCGTTCGTGTCGCTGTACGCGGATGAGTTCTTTGTCCGTCTGCTTGGCCGCGGTGCATACCCCGCAACGAAGCAGGTGCGCGGCACGAATTACTGCGATATTGCATGGCATATCGACCCGCGTACACACCGCGTCATCGTATTCTCTGCCATTGATAATCTGGTCAAGGGTGCGGCAGGTCAGGCGATTCAAAATATGAACATTGCCTTTGGGCTGGATGAACGCACGGGACTCGATCTCGTGCCCATGTATCCGTAAGAGTGGTTCCGTAAGCGAATGGAGGAAAATATATGTTTAGTGAAGCGAATGCCAAAGCGGGTGTTACATTCCCAAAGGGGTTTCAGGCAGCCGGCGTCAAGGCGGGCATCAAGAAGAGTGGCAATCTCGATGTTGCCGTGATCTACACTGAGAAGAAAGCCGCAGCTGCGGGAACATTTACGAAGAACGCAGTTGCGGCGGCGCCCGTACACGTTTCCAAAAAAGTGGTTGCGACGCATGCGGCACATGCCATCGTCGCAAATGCCGGCTGTGCGAATGCATGCACGGGTGCACAGGGGGAAAAGGATGCCGCCGCCATGCAGCAGATCGCGGCAAATACGCTCGGCTGTACGCCGGATGATGTTATTGTCGGCTCGACGGGCATCATTGGTCAGCTTCTACCAATGGACAAGGTGGAGCAGGGAATCAAAGCGGCGGTAAAAGAACTGTCGGTGGATGGAAGCATGGACGCGGGCAACGCGATCATCACGACGGATACATATTCAAAGGCGGGCGCGACCTCCGTCACGATTGGGGGAAAAGAAGTCCGCTTCGGCATTATCGCGAAGGGCTCCGGCATGATTCGCCCCGATATGGCGACAGTGCTCTGCTTCATCACAACGGATGCGGACATTGACGGCGTGCTCCTGCAGGAAGCACTTTCCGAGGTCATTGAACACAGCCTCAATATGATCTCGATCGACGGCGATATGAGTACGAACGATATGGCGATTGTACTCGCCAATGGTGCCGCCGGGAATCCGAAAATCACGGAGAAGAATGCGGATTACGAGATGTTCAAGGAGACATTGCTCGTACTCTGTCAGGGTATCTCGGAAAAGATCGCGGCAGACGGCGAGGGTGCAACCAAATTCATCACTGTTCATGTGAAGGGGGCGAAATCGTTTTCTGACGCAAAGACGGTCGGAATGAGCGTTGCGAACAGCCCACTCGTGAAGACGGCGTTCTTCGGCGAGGATCCAAACTGGGGGCGCGTGATCTGTGCGGTCGGCTATGCGGGCGTGCCGATGGATCCGAACCACACGACGGTGAAGTTCGGCGGTATTCCTGTCTATGCAGACGGTGTCGGTACTTCCTATGATACCGATGCGCTGCGTACGGTTATGACGGCGCATGATATCGTTGTTGAGATTGATCTGAAGGATGGGGATTCCGAAGCAAAGGTCTGGACATGTGATTTCTCCTATGAATACGTAAAGATCAACGGTGAGTATCACACCTGAGAGGAGGAACGCCATGTACTCTGATAAGGACAAAGCGGAGATCCTTGTAGACGCACTGCCCTACATTCAGGAGTTTTACGGGACGACTGTTGTCATCAAATACGGCGGCAACGCCATGATCAATGACGCACTCAAGGAAAATGTCATGCGCGATGTAGCGCTGATGAAATTTGTCGGAATCCGTCCGATTCTTGTACACGGGGGAGGTCCAGAGATCACGGGCTTCCTCAAAAAAGTCGGCAAGGAATCCTCGTTTGTTTCCGGTCTTCGCGTAACGGATGAGGAGACGGTGGAGATTGCCGAGATGGTTCTCGACGGCAAGTTGAACTCGGAGATCGTGGGGCTCCTCAATCTGCGCGGCGTGCGTGCTGTCGGACTCAGTGGGAAGGATGCAGGGCTCATCAAGGCGAAGAAGAAGCTCGCAACCGTATATGAAAACGATATGGAACATGAGGTTGATATCGGCTATGTCGGTGCGGTTACAGAGATTGACACTGCACTCATCACGGATCTCCTGAATCAGGGCTATGTTCCGGTCATTGCCCCTATCGGTATGGGAGAGCACGGGGAGAGCTACAACATCAACGCAGACTATGTTGCGGCAGAGATTGCGGGCGCCATGCGGGCAGAAAAAATGCTGCTCCTCACAGATGTCGAGGGGGTCTATCAAGACTTTACAGACAAGGGGAGCCTGATCTCCCAGCTTCGTATGGATGAGGCAAAGGAATACATCCGTAGCGGTGTCATCGACGGCGGTATGATCCCAAAGGTGGAGGCGTGCCTCAGGGCACTTGAAGCGGGAGCGCACAAGGCACATATCATCGACGGGCGTCTGGCGCACTCGATCATCTTGGAGATTTTTACCTCACGCGGTATCGGAACAATGGTGCTTCCGTAGACAGGAGTGACGATGAAGAACGAAAGCGAAATTATCACGCGGGATCAAGAGAGTTATCTTCCCGTTTTCTCACGCTATCCGATTGTCCTCGATCATGGGGACGGTTCGTATGTATGGGATGTGAACGGGCGCAAATATCTCGATGCGCTCGGTGGAATCGCGGTCAATGTGCTCGGTCACAACTATGCGCCGCTCGTAAACGCGATTGGCGATCAGGCAAAGCGGCTCATCCACGTATCGAATCTCTACTACACTGAGCCGCAGGCAGTTGCCGCCACAAAGCTGTCAGGGCTGACGGCAAGCGGCAAGGTGTTCTTCGGGAACTCGGGTGCCGAGGCGAACGAGGGCGCGATCAAGGCGGCGCGCAAATACGCGCATACGATCCGCCCGAACAAATCGCAGATCATCACAGCGCTTGGCAGCTTTCATGGGCGTACGCTCGCAACGCTGACGGCGACGGGGCAGGAGAAGTTCCACAGGGGCTTTGAGCCGCTGCCGCAGGGATTCGATTACGTGCCGTTCAATGACATTGCCGCGCTCGAAACACAGATGAATGAGAACACGGCAGCGGTTATGCTCGAGCCGATTCAGGGGGAGGGCGGTGTTCGTACTCCTGCGGATGGTTATTTGCAGCAGGTGCGTGAACTCTGTGACAAATACGACGCCCTTCTGATCTTCGACGAGATCCAGACGGGGATGGGGCGCACGGGCAGTTTCTATGCCTATGAGATGTATGGTGTAACGCCCGACATCGTAACCCTTGCAAAGGGGCTTGCAGGCGGTGTCCCGACCGGAGCATTCATCGTCACGGAGAAGATCGCTGCGGCATTTCATGCGGGTGACCATGGCTCTACGTTCGGGGGAAATCCGCTCGCCTGCGCGGCGGCGAATGTCGTGCTCGATACGATTGCGAATGATGATTTCCTTGCGGGGGTGCGAGATGTGGGAGCACACTTCAAGCAGGCACTCACGAATTTGCAAAAAAAATATCCCGCACACATTGTCGAGGTGAGGGGTACGGGGCTGATTCTCGGCATGGAGATGAAAGAGAGCGAGGATGCAGCTGCAATTGTGCGCCGCATGCTTGAGCAGGGCGTCATTATCAACTGCACGGCAGGCAATGTCCTGCGCTTTATTCCACCGCTGATTTTCTCAAAGAATGAAGTGGATGAATTGATCGCGGTATTGGATCACTGCGTTCTTGACATATGTGGCAAGGGAGGATTATGATGAACAAGGGTATGGACTTACTCTCCATCCATGAGCTCAGTACAGACGACGTGGAGGAGATTCTTATTCTTGCCGAAGAGCTTAAGGCAAAGCAGAAAGCGGGTATTCCGCATCCGCTGCTTCAGGGCAAGACACTCGGCATGATCTTCGAGAAATCTTCGACGCGGACACGCGTGTCCTTCGAGGTCGGCATGTACCAGCTCGGCGGACAGGCGCTCTTTCTCAGCAGCCGGGACCTGCAGCTCGGGCGCGGTGAGCCGATCAAGGATACGGCGCGTGTGCTCTCACGGTATCTCGACGGCATCATGATCCGCACCTACGGGCATGAACGCATTGAGGAGCTGGCGCGCTATGCGGATATTCCCGTTATCAACGCGCTCAGCGATCTCCTGCATCCCTGTCAGGCACTGACCGACCTGCTCACGATCCGTGAGCACAAGGGCAAAAATCTTGCGGGGCTCAAGATGGCATATGTCGGAGACGGCAACAATATGACCCATTCGCTCATGTATGCCGCGGCAAAGGTCGGCATGCACTTCGCGGCAGCGACACCCGAGGGATATGAGCCGAATGCCGAGGTCGTAGCAAATGCGAAGGCAGATGCGACGGCGACAGGTGCGACCATCACGGTCACGCACAATCCGATGGAAGCGGTTGCGGGCGCAAATGTCATCGTCACGGACACGTGGGCGAGCATGGGGCAGGAGGCGGAGCACGACGCACGCACGGCGGTCTTCCGTCCCTATCAGGTGAATTGGGAGCTCGTTGCCGAGTCAGGCAATGCGCGCTGCATCGTCATGCACTGCCTGCCCGCCTACCGGGGAGAGGAGATCGCGGAGGATGTCTTTGAGGAATTTGCCGATGTGATCTTTGACGAGGCGGAAAACCGTCTCCATGTTCAGAAGGCAATCATGGCACTCACCATGGGAAATTAAGGAGTTGTTTTATTATGGCTAAACAGATCAAAAAAGTCGTTCTTGCCTATTCCGGCGGACTGGATACGTCGGTGATCATTCCTTGGCTGAAAGAGCACTACGATGGCTGTGAGGTTATCGCTGCCTGTGCCGATGTTGGACAGGGCGATGAGCTGAGTGTTGTTCACGACAAAGCACTCGCCTCTGGTGCATCGAAGGTGTTCATCGTCGATCTTACGAAGGAGTTCCTTGAGGAGTATGTCTGGCCGACACTGAAGGCAGGTGCGGTCTACGAGGGCAAATATCTGCTCGGCACTTCGTTTGCCCGCCCTGTGATTGCCAAGGCCCTCGTTGACATCGCGAAGCGCGAGGGGGCGGATGCCATTGCTCATGGCGCAACAGGAAAGGGGAACGATCAGGTGCGTTTTGAGCTGACGGTCAAGGCGCTTGCGCCCAATCTCCAGATCATCGCACCGTGGCGTGAATGGGATCTTGACTCGCGCACGGCAGAGATCGCCTATGCGAAGAAGCACGGCATCCCCGTTGCGACGGAGAATAAGACATACAGCATGGACCGCAACATTTGGCATCTCTCACATGAGGGCTCAGACCTCGAGGATCCTGCGAACGAGCCGAAGAATTCCATGTTCCTCATCTCCTGTGCACCTGAGGATGCACCGGATGCGCCGGAGTATGTCTCCATTTCCTTTGAGAAGGGAATCCCCGTCGCTGTCAACGGTGAAAAGATGGGCGCAGTCGAATTGCTGACGAAACTCAATGAGGTCGGTGCACGCAATGGTGTCGGCATCGTCGATATCTGCGAGAACCGTCTCGTCGGCATGAAGTCGCGCGGTGTCTATGAGAACCCGGGTGGATCGATTCTCTACTATGCGCATCGTGAGCTGGAATACCTCTGCCTCGACCGCTCTACCTTCCACTACAAGGAGGGACTTGCCATCCGTTACGGTGAGCTGGTCTATGACGGCATGTGGTTCTGTCAGCTGCGCGAGGCACTCGCTGCCTTCGTGGACAGCACGCAGGAGACCGTGACGGGTGAGGTACGCCTGAAGCTCTACAAGGGCAACATCATCTCTGCCGGTGCGAAGTCCCCCTATTCCCTCTACAGTCAGGAGTTCGTCACCTTCGAACATGACGATGTTTACGATCAGGCGGATGCAACGGGCTTTATCAACCTCTTCGGCCTGCCGCTCAAGGTGCGTGCACTCATGCAGGAGGGGCAGAAATAATGAGCGAAAAGCTCTGGGGCGGCCGCTTCTCCAAGACGACCGATGAGATGATCAATGAGTTTCAGGCATCCATCGGATTTGACCGCCGTATGTATCGCGAGGATATCGCGGGATCACTTGCCCATGCCGCCATGCTCGCCAAGGTCGGCATCCTCTCGGAGGAGGATCATGCGGCAATCGAGAAGGGGCTGAAGGACATCCTTGCCCAGATCGAGCACGGAGATTTTGATTTCAGTGTGGCACTTGAAGATATTCACATGAATATCGAGAAGCGTCTCACGGACGCAATCGGCGATGCGGGCAGCCGCCTGCACACGGCACGCAGCCGCAACGATCAGGTGGCTCTCGATACGCATCTCTTTGTACGCCATGCCGTCGTGGACGTGATGGCACACATTCGCGCGCTGCAGCAGGCCCTCACAGAGTCCGCTGCACAGCATCGGGATGTGATTATGCCGGGCTATACGCATCTCCAGCGTGCGCAGCCCATCCTCTTTTCCCACCATCTCATGGCGTATTTCGGAATGCTCGCACGCGACTTTGAGCGGTTTCAGGGTGTATATGCGCGTACGGATATCATGCCGCTCGGTGCCGGAGCACTTGCGGGGACGACACTGCCGATAGATCGGCAGTTCGTGGCACAGCGGCTGCACTTCGAGCGCATCTACACGAATAGTCTGGATGCCGTCAGCGATCGTGACTATATCCTCGAGTTCCTCTCTGCCGCATCAATTCTCATGGTGCACCTTTCCCGCCTCTCAGAGGAGATCATTCTCTGGTGCTCACGTGAGTTCTCGTTTGTCGAGTTGGACGACGCACACTGTACGGGCTCGTCGATGATGCCGCAGAAGAAAAATCCTGATGTCTCCGAGCTCGTGCGCGGAAAGACTGGACGTGTTGTTGGGCATCTCATGGCGATGCTCATGGCGGTCAAAGGGCTTCCCCTTGCCTACAACAAAGATTTACAGGAGGATAAGGAGGGGCTGTTTGACGCCATCGACACGGTGAAATTCAGCCTTGCGGTATATGCACAGCTGATACGGGGCATGAAACTGCGTGAGGACGTCATGCGTCATGCCGTCGAAGCGGATTACTCGAATGCCACGGATCTCGCGGACTATCTCGTGCGCAAGGGACTGCCGTTCCGCAAGGCACATGCCGTTGCGGGGCAGGCAGTGGCACAGTGCATCGCACACGGAATTTTTCTCGCGGATCTGTCGATCGCAGACTATCAGCAGCTCTCGCCGCTCTTTGCGGAGGATATCTACGATGCGATCCGTCCCGAGACCTGCGTTGCCTGCCGCAACTCCTACGGCGGCACATCGTACGAGCAGGCAGAAATGCAGCTTGAGGCTGCGAAAAACCTCATGATGGAGGAGAAGCACATTATCTCCGTACTGACGGAAAAACAGAATATCTTGTTGTAATTTTAAGGAAGCACTGATAAATTCAGCACCGCCATCTTAGTGCATCTTTTTTGCCCGCTTTTTGTCGGCAAATCCTCCACATAGTCTCCTTGGCTATGCGTCCGGTTTGCCTACTCAATCGGACAAAAATCTACGCCAATCTGAAAGACTTCATTTTATCAGCGATTCCTTAGTGCTAAGGACTTGCTGATTGGCTTTTTATCAGCAAGTCCTTAAATTTTATTTGCATTGTCACGGTACAGATGGTACAATGGCACTAAGTGACTGGATCGGATTATTTTTTTGCGATTTTCGTATTTGCTGTGCGGACGTATTTTCATGGCAATAACATCGAAAATGGCTCTTTTCCGTATAGCGACAGGCGTATAGGACGTGTGGTCGCTGTGTTTTCGTGCGGATGAATTCTGATTTCATGATCGAAAGACTGAGAAAATATAGGAAGGGAATTTTCCCGAAGGATTTATGGAGGTGTGTTTTTTGTCGTTCAATCGTAATGGCAATCATGGAAAAGGCGGACAGAAGGTACAAGTCATCCCGCTGGGCGGCTTGGGTGAGATCGGAAAGAATATGACGGTCATCCGCGTGGATGATGAAATCCTCGTGGTAGACTCTGGGCTGATGTTCCCGGAGGAGGATATGCTGGGGATTGATCTTGTTATCCCGGATATTACCTATCTCATCGAGAACCGTGATATGGTCAAAGCAATCGTGCTGACGCACGGACATGAGGATCATATCGGTGCTCTCCCGTATGTGATGAAGCAGATTCCGTGTCCTGTGTACGGTACGCGTCTGACGCTCGGCATACTGGAGGGACGTCTGAAGGAGAACGGGGTGGACTCGACGAATCTGCACTCCGTTATGGCTGGTGACATCATCAATATCGGGTGCTTCAGCGTCGGGTTTATTCGAGTGAATCACTCCATCCCCGATGCGGTCGGACTTTCGATCAAGACCCCTGTAGGAATGATCGTCCATACGGGCGACTTCAAGCTCGACTATACGCCGGTAGATGGGCAGATGACGGATTTCCGCCGCTTTTCCGATCTTGGCAACAAGGGAGTTCTGCTCCTGCTCGCTGACAGTACGAACGCCGAGCGTGAGGGACATACGGCGAGCGAACGGACAGTAGGTGCGGCATTTGACAAGGCATTTCACAATGTGCGTGGGCGCATTATTGTCGCCACGTTCTCTTCGAATGTGCACCGCATTCAGCAGGTCATTGATACGGCGGTCAAGTACAAGCGGCGCGTTGCCGTTCTTGGCCGCAGCATGGAGAATGTTGTCGGCATCTCACTTGAGCTTGGCTATCTGACTGCGCCTGAGGGGACGATCATCGGCATCGATGAGATCAATAACTATCGTGCAGAGCAGATCGTCATTGTGACAACGGGCAGCCAGGGCGAGCCGATGTCAGCACTCTCACGCATGGCTGCATCCGATCATCGTAAAATCACGATTGTACCGGGCGATACGGTCATCATTTCGGCGACGCCGATCCCGGGGAATGAGAAGCTGGTCTCCAAGACGGTGGATAATCTGATGAAGCTCGGTGCCAATGTCATTTACGGGCGCGATAAGGGGATCCACGTTTCGGGACATGGAAGCCGCGAGGAACTGAAGCTGATGCACAATCTTGTGCGTCCGAAATTTTTCATGCCCGTACATGGCGAATATCATCACCTCGTTCAGCACGCGGGGCTTGCCCGTGAGCTCGGGATGCCGAAGGAAAATATCTTTATCAGTGAGAACGGACAGGTGCTTGAGTTCACGAAGGAAAAGGGACAGGTCGTTGGACGCGTGCAGTCGGGCATGGTCATGGTGGATGGGCTCGGTGTTGGTGATGTTGGCAATATCGTTCTGCGTGATCGTCGTCAGCTTTCACAGGACGGAATCCTCATCATTGTTGTCGCGATGAGCCGCCAGAGCAACCGCGTTGTCTCAGGACCTGATATCGTCTCACGCGGCTTTGTCTACGTACGTGAATCGGAGGCACTGATGGATGAGGCGCGTGCCCGCGTTCAGCAGGCACTCGACCGCTGTGAGGACGAGAATGTGCGTGAGTGGTCGGCGATCAAGTCGAATGTGCGCGATGCGCTCAGCCGCTATCTGTTCGACAAGACACGCCGCCGCCCAATGATCCTTCCAATCATTATGGAAGTTTGATCTATGTACGCCGCTCCAAATCGGAGCGGTGTTTTCGTTGGAAAATATTGATGATATTGCTGCACAGATAACTTGAAGTCGCGCAGAAAAAGAGATAGAATAAGCATGTTTTGTGATAGTTTTTGAAGTGGATGAGGAGGAGTTTTATGACAGCGGCTGAACAGAAAGAGCTGCAGCTCTTTGCAGTGAAGGTGCGCGAAGGGATTCTGCGCGGCACGCATGCGGCGAAAAGCGGGCATCCGGGCGGATCACTCTCGTCAGCGGACTATTTCACCTATCTCTACAATAAGGAAATTCGTGTCAATCCGAAAAATCCGCGTGATCCGAACCGCGACCGCTTTATTCTTTCCAAGGGGCACGTTGCACCGGGGCTCTATGCGACACTGGCGAACTGCGGATTTTTCCCCGTGGAGGAACTGCTGACCCTCCGTCATATTGGATCGCGTCTGCAGGGGCATCCGAATATGAACCTCACGCCCGGCATCGATATGTCTACAGGCTCGCTTGGTCAGGGGCTTTCGACGGCTGCGGGCATGGCAAAGGGCGCGAAGTATCTTGGAAAGGACATCAACGTCTACACACTGCTCGGTGATGGCGAGCTTGCCGAAGGACAGATCTGGGAGGCGACGATGTTCGCCGCGCACTATGGTCTCGACAATCTCTGCATTGCGGTGGATGTCAATGGGCTTCAGATCGACGGCAAAACAGCAGATGTCATGAATAGTGCTCCTGTGGATAAGAAATTCGAGGCGTTCGGCTGTGCCGTTCAGTGGATTGACGGGCATGATTTCACTGCTCTTGCGTCGGCATTCCGCACGTTCCATGCGAATAAGGGCAGCAAGAAACCAACGGTGATTCTGATGAAGACGGTCAAGGGCAAGGATGTCTCCTTTATGGAGAATCAGGTCGGCTGGCATGGCAAAGCTCCTAACGATGCCGAGCTTGCCCAGGGGTTGGAGGACTTGGCTGCGGTTCGAAAGAGCATCGAGGAGGCATGAGCATGGCAGAGGTAAAGAAAATCGCAACCCGTGAGAGCTACGGCAACGGATTGGTGGAATTAGGAAAAGAACACGATAACGTCGTCGTGCTGGATGCGGATCTTGCCGGTGCAACCAAGACGGCAATCTTTAAGAAGGCATTCCCCGATCGTCACTTCAATTGTGGCATTGCAGAGTGCAATCTGGTGGATGTCGGCGCAGGTCTGTCGACGATGGGGCTCGTGCCGTTCGTCTCGACGTTTGCCATGTTTGCGGCGGGGCGTGCCTATGAGCAGGTGCGCAATACGATCGGATATCCTCATCTGAACGTCAAGATCTGTGCGACGCACGGCGGCATCTCCGTCGGGGAGGATGGTGCGTCGCATCAGTGCTGTGAGGATTTTGCTCTCATGCGTACGATTCCTGGCATGACGGTCATGTGTCCCTCGGATGATGTGGAAGCGCGCAAGATGGTGCGTGCCGCCTATGAGATGGAGGGGCCTGTCTACATCCGCTTCGGACGTGCGGCGACACCGGTCTACCATGCGGAGGGGTTCTCTTTTGCCGTCGGCAAGGGGGAAGTCCTGCAGGATGGCACGGACGTCGCGGTCATTGCCACGGGGATTCTTGTGCCGGAGGCAATCGAGGCAGGCAAGCGTCTTGCTGCCGAGGGCATCAGCGCGCGTGTGATCAATATGGCAACGATCAAACCGCTTGATACGGAGACGGTGATCCGAGCGGCGCGTGACTGCGGCAGAATTGTTACAGTGGAGGAGCATAACATCATCGGCGGACTTGGCGAGGCCGTCTGCTCCGCACTCGCCGAGGAATGCCCTGTTCCTGTTCACCGCATTGGTGTTAATGATGTGTTTGGCCACTCCGGTCCTGCAGCGGCCTTGCTGAAGGAGTTCGGCCTGACCGCTGATTACATTACAGAGGCGGCGCGGATGCTGACAGGAAAATGATCAGATCAGAAGATGCCTTCGATGGACGAGGGCATCTTTTTGTATTGCTGGGAGAAGGATGGATAAAATTGCTTGTAGATTCGGGGTGAATTGTTTATAATAGAAAGGGTTTATGTTTTCTATCCGAGAGGTTTTTTTCATGAAGCGGGTTCCGTTCTTTGTTTTGATGGCGGGCATTTTGCTTCTGCTTGCTGCAGCAGGGCTTACATATCTGTCCTCCAAACCGCAGGGAACAGCAATGGCGCGCCGTCCGCTCCAGGAGGTTACGGCATATACATCACTGCCGACGGAGGCTGCGGCGGCACTATCTGAAGCATATGAAAAAGAGTATAATATTCGAGTGAACTTTGTCGCGCTCTCTGCCGGGCAAGTATTGTCTCGTCTTGAAGAACAGTCGAAAGGGGGAAAGGATCCGGCGGCACTTGTCTTGGCAGATCGCGAGACTCTTGATCGTGCCGCTGCTGTAGGATATCTTGTTCCCTATCAGTCTGAGAAAAGTGATCAGGTAGCGGATGGCTTTCGTCATCCAAACGGTTATTGGACGGGAGTGTGGTATGATCCTGTCGTATTTGCTGTCAATCAGGATTATCTGCGTACACATCTTGACCTGCCAAACTCATGGAAGATGCTTGCAGAGCAAAAAGATATTCGTATCGGAACGACGGATTTTATGGCAGCAGATGCCGCATCAAATCTTCTCTACAGTATGATCGCTGAGTATGGAGAGCCACATGCTTTTGACATCTGGCGTAAGATTCAGCCACAAATTATGCAATATTCCAGATATCTGCATACTCCTGTACGTCAGGCAGGGATGGGGGAGGTAGATCTTTCTGTCGCCGTGCTCAGTGAAACTCTCCGCTATATCCATGACGACTATCCGATTCGCGTGCTTTATCCAACGGATGGGTCGGCAGCGGTGGTCTATGGTACAGGGATTGCCTTTCGTGCCGGAGAGCATGATGTGCAGACGGCAGAGGACTTTGCTGATTGGCTGCTGACGGATGAGGCGCAGCTTGCGCTTGCACGGCAGCATATCTATCTTTTGACAACGAACCCCGTGACGCTCTCATATCAGATGTTTGCGGGAAAGAATATCAATCTTTTTAAGAGCAAGCCGTATTTCAGCTCGGAAGAAAAGAAAGCCATGCTGGATCGGTGGATCAAAGAGGTACGATTTTACGAAGAGTAATAGCGGAGGAATGTGATCAGTGAAAGCAGGTTTTATCAGCCTTGGCTGTGCAAAGAATCTGGTCGATACTGAGGTTATGCTCGGCATCATGCGTGAACATGGCATCGATATCACCAATGAGCCATCGGAGGCGGATATCCTGATCGTCAACACGTGTGCATTCATTCAGTCGGCGAAAGAGGAATCGATCACGACGGTGCTTGGGATGGCAGACTACAAGGAGACGGGGCGCTGCCGCAGTCTTATTGTGGCGGGGTGTCTCGGACAGCGATACGGGCAGCAGCTTCTCGACGAGATCCCTGAGGCGGATGCTATTATCGGGACGGGGGCGTGGAGCCGTATCATGGAAGTGATCGAGGAGACGCTTAAGGGGCGCCGTCTTCTTATCGCAGGGAAGGACGACACAATCTACGATGCTAAGACACCGCGCTTGCGGACAACCCCGCACTATACCGCATATGTCAAGATTGCGGAAGGCTGTGACCATCGCTGCGCTTTCTGTGCGATTCCGCTTATCCGCGGCGGTTTCCGTAGCCGGCCGATGGAGGACATCGTGGCAGAGGGGCAGGAGCTTGCTGAAAATGGTGTACGCGAGCTTGTTCTTATCGCGCAGGACAGTGCGAACTATGGGCTTGACCGCTATCATGAACCGATGCTTCCGATGCTTCTCCGCGCACTTGCGAAGATCGATGGGATTGCGTGGATTCGTGTCCTTTATAGTTATCCAAAGTATTTTACGGATGAGTTGATTGAGGTTTTTGCAACGGAACCGAAGGTGGTAAAATACGTTGATCTCCCTCTGCAGCATGCTCATGATGCCGTACTGCGTTCGATGAATCGTCCTGATACACGTGCGGATATAGAGAAGCTGATCGGTAAACTCCGTGCACGCATCCCCGGGGTAGCGATTCGTTCGACATTTATCGTCGGCTTCCCGGGCGAGACCGATGCCCAGTATCAAACGCTGCGCCGCTTTGTGGAGAAGCAGCGATTCGATAAGGTTGGGATCTTCACCTACTCCGAGGAAGAGGATACGCCTGCCGCTGCGATGGGAAAGAAGGTCTCTGAAGAGGTGATGCAGGAACGTTATCACGATCTCATGAGTCTGCAGAGCAAGATATCCGAGGAAATCAATATCGGACTTGAGTGTCAGGAGTTGGATGTTCTCATCGAAGGACACGATGCAGAGCAGTCGGGGATTGCGGTGGGGCGTTCGTATCGTGAGGCTCCTGAGGTCGATGGGCAGATCTACATTGAGGGTGATGCAGAGAGTGCGCCGGGCGAGATTGTCCGCGTCCGCCTCCTTCAAGGCTTTACCTATGATATTGTTGGGGAGAGGGTGCAGTGATGTCGCTTGTGAGGGAACGTCTGCCGGATGATGTCGGGCAGCTGCTTTCTGCAAAAGGGTATACAATTTCCTGTGCGGAGTCCTGTACGGGCGGTTTGCTGACGAGTACACTCACAGATGTGCCTGGAAGTTCGCACTACGTTATGGGCAGCGTTGTATCCTATTCCAATGCTGTTAAATCCCGTATCCTGCACGTTCCGGATGAGATCCTTTCAGCGTATGGTGCTGTTTCACCCGAGACGGCCCTGGCGATGGCGAAGGGGGTACGTTCCCTTATCCGAACAGATATTGGTGTTGGCATAACGGGGATCGCGGGGCCCAGTGGAGGCTCTGCAAAAAAACCGGTTGGCCTGGTCTATATTGCCGTAACGGTGGATGGAAAGAATGCCGTTCAAAAAAACCTTTTTACAGGCGTACGTACTGAAATCAAGTGCGCCGCAGTCAGTAAGGCTCTTGTTATGGTGCAGGAGATGCTCAGGGAGATGGATGAATGAATCACTATAAGAAACTCGCCGCAGCTTTGTCAATTTCGGTGTTCCTTTATAGCGGCTCCTATGCCGCCGCGGCTGAAGCGCCTGCGAATGCAGCGGCTCCTGCACAGGCGGCAGCTGAAACGATCGCGCCGGATGCACTGACTTATGCCTATGAGAGTGCAAAGTACGGCTACCGTATCATGTGTCCGCAAAAGCCGGTTGGTGTGATCCCGGCATCGGCGCTCTATGAAAACCGCGAGGGTGAGATTCTCGTATTCGACAATGAAGAGTACAATATTAAGTATGCATGGGTTGTTCTCGTCAATGCATTTTCAGATGAAACGGTACCGAACCTCAATACCATCAAGCCAGAGGAAGCGGTGAACCTGCTGAAGCGCATTCAGAACAGCAATGGCTATGAAGGGATCATGTTGATTAACCTTTCGGATACAAATAAAGCCATCTTTGCTATGACGGCGAAGGAGGTCGATATCGATGAGGACGGGGACGGTGTCATCGACGCAACGGCGAAGGCAGACAACCAGATGGCAGTACTTTTCTTCCGTGGCACGAATGGACAGCGCTACGGGCTGGAGCTCATTGATAATCCGATGCTTCGCGCGAAGTCCGTTGCCACCCTTATGGCGGGCGCACGCAGTATGAAGTAGCGCTGTAATTATGGGAGAGAATGAAAGAAGGAGAATGAATCATGAAGATCTCATCTAAAAAGACTATGCTTACCGCGGCCGTGCTGGTCACCATTTCTTCCGGCAGCGCATTTGCTGCAACACCGGGGACGGTAGACTCACAGGACCTCTTTCGTGCGAACCGTCTGGTGACGGATCATGTGAAAGCACCTGCGGTGGAGGAGAAAGCTGGCGCAGACCACTATGAAGCGTCCATCTCATCACAGCACAAAGATGCCTCTGTCCGTCCTGTCGGCACGGCTCCGGCCAAAAGTACCCCGCAGGTGACCCGCCTTCGTTGGGAGACGGTTGATGAGGGAATTGCAGCACGCAATAATGCACAGCCTTCGTTTACACTTGCTGCTCAGAAGGCGAAGCCTGTCATTATTACGGCAGCAGATGTCAAACGTGAGCAGAAGCTCGCGGCGAAGGAAGGTCGTCCACCACAGGAGCTCGTCGGAGATGTGAATCTGAAGCGCGGACCGATGCCCGTGGTTCCGGCGCGTCCAGCACAGCCGCCGATGCAGAAGCAACCAATGCAGACACCTCCACCGCAGGAGCGCGTTGTCCCGATGCCGCCGCCCGCCGCTCCTGCCACTACTGTGCAGGCACAGCTTCCGCCGCAGCCTGCAGATGCTGAAGGCCGGCCGGAACGACAGCGGTATCAGCAGTTGCCGCGCGAGTTTACATTGAATGCCCCTGCAACGTCTCCTGCTGTTCCGCAGCAGCCGCAGCAATTCTCCTCCATGAATGAGTCTTCCCATCTTGCACCGCCCATTACGCGGGATGTATCTCCGGTTCCTGAGCATACGGTTCGTCCAGAAGGGGTTCCTGCATACTCTGCACGTGAAGTAATACCGGCAGAGAGCCTTGAAGGAATCTCGGAGGAGGTACGTCGTCACATTCTTGCAGGTCAGCTTGCGATGCAGGTGCAGCTCAGGCGTGATCCGAGTGTCACAGGCGTGCAGGCTCTGACGCGAGTGCTGCGTGAGAGCACGAAGCTCACACGTCTGCAGAAAATCGATTTCCTTATTGGTTTCGGTCGCGCGCTGCACCAGAGTGGTTTGCCGCGTCAGCAGGAGTCGCTGCTGATCAAGACGATAGCAGAGGCCTTCTGATCAGTTGGGATTTACGGGATGAGTGATGAGCATGAAACAGTTTAATATCGCAGTGATTGCAGGGGATGGAATTGGTCCTGAGGTCATTGCCGAAGGGAAAAAGGTTTTTTCCGGTATTGCACAGATGGATGGCAGCTTTTCCGTCTCATTTGAGGATTTTCCATGGGGCTGTGAATACTATCTGAAGTCCGGTGAGATGATGCCGAAGAAAGGTCTTGACCTCCTGCGCAGCTACGATGCGATCTATCTGGGAGCCGTCGGTTATCCCGGTGTTCCGGATTATGTATCGCTCGGGGATCTCCTGCTCCGTATTCGCCGCGGCTTTGATGAGTACATCAATCTGCGTCCGGTACGACTTCTCCACGGTGCGCCGTGCCCACTGGCGGACGCTTCTCCAAGCGATATCGATATGATCGTGGTGCGCGAAAACAGTGAGGGAGAATACGCGAATGTTGGTACGCGTCTCTACCCTGGAACGTCGCGCGAGACGGCACTTCAGACGGGAGTGTTCTCACGTTATGGCTGTGAGCGCGTCATACGTTATGCCTATGAGCTGGCGCGCAGAGAGAAGCGTTCGCTCACCTCAATCTCTAAGGGAAATGCACTGCGTTACTCGATGGTATTTTGGGATGAGATCTTTGCTGAAGTCGGAAAAGAGTACCCTGATGTCGAGACACACACCCTTCTTGTTGATGCGGCGAGTATGTTTTTTGTCAAAAATCCAAAGCGGTTCGGTGTTGTTGTGACCAGCAATCTCTTCGGCGATATTCTCACCGATCTCGGTGCTGCCATTGCGGGGGGTATGGGTCTTGCTGCGGGGGCAAACCTCAATCCGGAGCGACGCTTCCCATCGATGTTCGAGCCGATTCATGGAAGTGCGCCCGATATTGCGGGGCAGGGAATTGCGAACCCATTGGCATCGATTTGGTCGGTTGCTCAGATGTTGGAGTTCCTCGGTGAAAAGGAATGGGCGGAGCGCGTCCTCCGTGCCATTGAAACGCTGCTCGTGGAGAAGAAGACGCTGACACCGGATCTCGGCGGAACGGCATGTACATCAGACATTGGCAGTGCGGTGCTTGAGGTTCTGGCACGCTGAGTGATGTGAAATATGCGGGGGGTTCGATCACCCCCCGCTCTATTTATATGGATGGAGTGTGTAGCAGATGGCACAGCAGATACGAAAAGCGGTTATTCCGGCAGCAGGGTATGGAACACGTTTTCTTCCTGCGACGAAGGCAACGCCGAAGGAGATGCTGCCCATTGTCGATAAGCCGACCATCCAGTATATTGTGGAGG
>ERZ773014.199-NODE-199-length-40470-cov-8.299666_pt1 | contig 40470 bp, 32 predicted proteins | sample MGYA00580841_ERZ773014 | MGnify/ENA primary metagenome ERZ773014 (study PRJEB29015, sample SAMEA2737989) | human oral metagenome | biome: human oral; feature: human-associated habitat; material: dental | place: China | collected 2067 ... | reverse complement strand
CGTTGTTGAAATACATATACTCCGCGCCGCGCCGGTTCGTCCAGACGTTCTTGCACAGGATGGAGCACGTATGACAGCCAATGCACTTGTCGAGATTCATGACCATCGCGATCTGTGCTTTAATCTTCAAGCCAATCTACCTCCTCCATGCGCCGCACGACGACATACGAGTCGCGCTGGTTGCCCGTCGGGCCGTAGTAATTAAATCCATAGCTGAGCTGCCCGTAGCCGCCGATGAGGTGGGTGGGCTTCATGTGAATGTGCGTCGGGGTGTTGTGCGTTCCCGCACGCGTCCCGGAGAGCTTCGAGCCCGGCACGTTGATGTGGCGGTCCTGCGCGTGGTGCATAAAGACTGCGCCCTGCGGGATGCGCGGCGAGACGACGACGCGCGAGGCGACGACGCCGTTGCGGTTGTAGAGCTCGATCCAGTCGTTGTCCTTCACGCCGATCTCCGCCGCGTCCTTCTCGCTCATCCAGACGCTCTGGCCGCCGCGGAACATCGTGAGCATCTGCTGCGCATCGAAGTACATGCTGTGCGTACTCCACTTGTTGTGCGGCGTGAGATACTTCAGCGTGATCTCCTTCTGCGGACCGTTCAGCGACTTGTTCATGGGGCGGAAATCGAGGATCGGGCGGTAGACCGCCTGTGCCTCACCGAACTCGCGCATGACCTCATGATCCATGTAGAAATGCTGGCGTCCCGTCAGCGTGCGGAACGGAATCAGCTCCTCCACATTGTTCGTAAAGGGCGTGTAGCGGCGGTTCTGATTGCTGCCCGTAAAGGTCGGCGCCGTGATCGTCTCACGCGGCTGCGCAATGACCTGATCGTAGGTAAAGCGCTCCTCCTCGCGATCCTTCGCGAGCTTCGTGAGGTTCGAAAGTCCCGTGCGCTTTTCGACCGCCGCCCATGCACGGACGGCCGTCCTGCCGCAGGTCGTCGGCGACATGCCGAGCACCGCGTCGATCGCCTGCCGTGCCTCGTAGATCGAGGGGCAGCCGTAGGACACATAGTCCTTGTTGTCGATGATGCCGTTGCGCCGGCGGATCTCCTCGTAGTCCTCTGCCGAGTCCCACGTATTGCCGTGGCTCGCCGTCTTGCCGCCCGCATTCGGCCCGAGTGCAATCCACTTCTCATAGAGTTTCGTGTAGTCGATCGTATTCGCGGCGATGTTCGGCATCGTCCTGCCGGGGATCGGCTCACACTCGCCCTTTTTCCAGTCGCGCACGACGCCGTCGGGCTGTGCCAGCTCTGCCTCGCTGTCGTGCCCGAGCGGGGTCGCGGCGATGTTCGTGTACGGGGTGAGTCCCGCATCCTTCGCGACGGCGGAGACCGCCTGTGCGAGCGTGCGGTAGATATCCCAGTCCGTCCGCGACTCCCAGAGCGGATCGACCGCCGGCTGGAACGGATGGACGAAGGGATGCATATCCGTCGAGGAGATGTCGGTCTTCTCGTACCACGTCGCCGTCGGCAGGACGACGTCGGAGTAGAGTGCGTTGCCCGCCATGCGGAAATCGAGCGCGACGAGCAGGTCGAGCTTGCCGTCGAGCGCGCCGCCCGGCTTTTCGAGCTCCTCCTTCTCACGCCACTTGACCTCCTGCGGACGGACGGCGGCATCCTCCTCCTGGAAGATGCTGTTCTCCGTGCCGAGGAGATACTTGAGGAAGTAGTCGTTGCCCTTCGCGGACGAGCCGAGGAGGTTGCAGCGCCAGACAAAAAGGTTGCGCGGGAAGTTCTGGGGTGCATCGGGGTCCGCCCACGCGAAGTCAAGGCTGCCGTCCTTCAGGCTCTTCACGACATACTGTTTGATGCCATCCGCGCCCTCGTAGCCCGCCGACTTCGCGTCTGCGGCGATCTGGTTCGAGCCGCGGTTGAACGTCGGATAGGCGGGTGCCCAGCCGAGACGTGCCGCGAGCAGGGCGTAGTCTGCCGGATGCGTATAGCGCGCCGTCTCGTTTGCCGCCGCGAGCGCGTCCGTCTGGATCTCGTCGCTGCGCCACTGATCGGTCGCAAAATAGTAGAACGACGTGGAGTTCAGCATCTTCGGCGGAGCCTGCCAGTCGGAGCCCGACATGATGCGCGCCCAGCCCTCGTTCGGGCGGAGCTTCTCCTGCCCGACGTAGTGCGCCCAGCCGCCGCCGTTGCGTCCCTCGCAGCCCGTGAAGAGCAGGAGGTTGATGATCGTGCGGTAGACGATGTCGGCGTGGAACCAGTGGTTGATGCCGCCGCCCATGATGATCATCGTGCGCCCGTTCGTCTTGATCGCATTGTCCGCGATCTCGCGCGCCGTCTTGATGACGAGGTCGGGTGCGATGCCTGTGTACTTCTCCTGCCATGCGGGCGTATAGGGCGTATCGTCCTCGTAGGAGCCCGCACTCTCGCCTCCGATGCCGCGGTCTATCGCGTAGTTCGCGAGCGTCAGATCGTAGACCGTCGTGACGAGCACCTCGCCGTCTGCGGTCTTGACGCTGCGTACGGGGAGCGCGCGCGTCAGCGTGCGCTTTTCGCGGTCGTTGCCGAAGTACGGCAGCTCGACCTCCACCGTCCCCGTCTTGTCGTCCCAGACGGAGAGACGCGGGCAGATCTCCGCGCCTGTGTCGCGGTTCTCCTCGCGGATGTTCCACTTCTCCTGATCGCTCCAGCGCTCGCCGAGCGTGCCGTTCGGAATGACGATCTCGCCCGTCTTGTCATCCACGACGTAGTAGCGGAAGTCCGCGTGCTTCTCGTCGCGCCCCATGTCGCGCGAGGAGAGCATACGTCCGGGGACGTACGTGCCGTCCGCGCGCTTTTCGATGCGCACGAGGAACGGGAAGTCCGTGTATTTCCGCGTGTACTCGACGAAGAACGGGACGGTCTTGTCAACATAGTATTCCTTCAGGATGACGTGTCCCATCGCCATCGCGAGGGCAGAGTCACTGCCGACCTTCAGCGAAATCCACGTGTCCGCGAACATCGACGACTCGGCGTAGTCGGGCGCGATGGAGACGACCTTCGTCCCCTTGTAGCGCACCTCCGCCATAAAATGTGCGTCCGGCGTACGCGTCAGCGGCACATTCGAGCCCCATGTGATGAGGTAGCCCGCGTTGTACCAGTCGCTTGACTCGGGTACGTCCGTCTGCTCGCCCCAGATCTGCGGGCTCGCAGGCGGGAGGTCGGCGTACCAGTCGTAGAACGAGAGTCCTACGCCGCCCATCAGCTGCATGAAACGGATGCCCGCTGCATAGCTCAGCATCGACATCGCCGGGATAACGGAGAAGCCGAAGATTCGGTCGGAGCCGTAGGTATACGCCGTATAGAGCACGGAGGCGGCGATCAGCTCGCTGACCTCCTCCCAGTTGGAGCGCACAAAGCCGCCCATGCCGCGTGCCTCTTTGTACTTTTTCTGCTTCACGGGATCCGAGGCGATGCTCTTCCACGCCTCGTATGCATTCGCATGCGACGCACGCGCCTCACGCCAGAGAGCCGCGAGCTCCCCGCGCAGATACGGGAACTTCACGCGGTGCGGACTGTAGAGATACCAGGAGAACGTCGACCCACGCGGACAGCCGCGCGGCTCGAAGTCCGGCATGTCCGGCGCCGTCTCCGGGTAGTCCGTCGCCTGATTCTCCCACGCTACGATCCCGTTCTTGACGTGGACGTTCCAGCTGCACGAGCCCGTGCAGTTGACGCCATGCGTCGTGCGTACGGTCTTGTCAAATGACCAGCGATCACGGTACATGTTCTCCCATGTACGTCCGCCCTCGCGCGTCTCCTGATGACCATCCGCAGAAGTCGACGTAGGAATCAGATACTTGAATTTTTGAAAGATACTGCTCACGCCTTCACCCCTCCGCTGTTCTGTTTAGGAATCGCTGATAAAACAGACCCTAAGATGGCGGTTCTGAATTTATCAGTGCTTCCTTTACACAGAAAAAACACATTACATAGGTTCTTTTATGTTACTATAATCCTTATCTCTAGAATGTGAGTTATATCACAGTTTTAGGCAAATTCCACAATCGAATGATATTCTCAATTCATATATGACGCATCCTGCACGAGATTCTCATTATTGCTGCATGATCATACTAAAAATCTTCCGCTCATAAAAAAGGAGCACCGCACGAAGCCATTCGCCTCATGCGGTACTCCCGTGGATCGTTTCACTAAAATTTTGCCGCGTGCTTTGCGGCTTCCCTGCGTTCAAAAATCTTGTCCAGTACCGCTGCCTCCTGCTCACGCCATGGGCGATTTGGATCATCCACATGCATTTGCTTAAGATCCTTAATCACTTCATCGCGCAGAAGATCAAACAGTGTACTCGACTGCACATCTCCCGCTGTTCGCTGCGACTGACGGCGCAGGAACGGATGGAAGGGGGAGAAGCCGAACATATCGGAGATGAGATTGTTCACCTGATAGCGTTCCTCGCGTGAAAGCCCCTTCATCGCGTTGACAAACGCGCGTTTTTCCTCAAACGAAGCATCCCGCGGCGGGTAGTAAAAGAGCGAACCGTCTGGATTCTTCTGACAGACAACAAGGCGTCCGCCGATACGCGGCTTCGCCATGGTGGAATAATCACGCAGATCATCGTTATAGAGAGCCGCAATGAGTGCCTCATCATCCGGTTCCGGATAATGCTCCGGATCAACAGACCACTTGCAAATATTCTCCACTGAGTTCCGCTTCGCGTCGGAATCGGATGTCGACAACGCCTCGCCGAGCATCGCGGCAAAAACTTCTCCATCAGCTGCCTTTTTCGACGGTTTGGCGGCGGATGAGTGGACGCGCGCCGCATCATCTGTTCCATGTACACTCAAATATGCCATATCAAGCCTTCCTTTCTCTTCTTCTAAGGAATCGCTGATAAAATGAAGTCTGCCAGATTGGCGTAGATTTTTCGTCCGAACAAGGAGGCAAACCGGACGCATAGCAAGGGCTATGTGGAGGATTTGCCGACACAGTGCGGGCAAAAAAGATGCGTCAAGATGGTAGTGCTGAATTTATCAGTGCTTCCTTAACAATATTATCGTAAAAATCACCCCCCCTTAATCCAAAATCAATTTTTATTGATGATATCCATCATCTGCCATGACGCATTGACAACAAATGTTCTTCTTATTGTATGAATCCTTCAACTATACTATAATGTGAGATAAGTTATTGTATCTTTTCGATACGAAAGGCAGGGTTATGCAGGTACAGGTGAATGTAAAGCGCATTGGCAAGCGCAGGAATGCCATCGAGACACGCCCGTATGAGATCGGTGCGGTACACGATGTCGGCGAGCTGATCGATGCGTTTGTGACGGCGGAGGTCACGCGGTTCAACGCGCGTGCAGAGACGGGCGAGACGGCGCTCCGCTATCTGACGAGCGCGGAGATCGCGGATGCGAGCACGGTCGGCAAGGTCGGCTTTGGCGTGGACTATCGCGGGCAGGTGCAGAGTGCGGCGGCGGCGATCGAGAATGCGCGGCAGTCGTTCGAGGACGGCATCTACCGCATTTTCGTGAATGGGGAGGAGCTCGGCGAGACGTGCGATACGCCCGTCACGCTGAAAGAGAACGATGAGATCACCTTTGTCCGCCTGACGATGCTCGCGGGACGTATGTGGTGAGGGAGGATGTTATGCACTCATCTGATGCGATGCTGCACGCTCCACGCGAACACCTCGTTGCGCAAGTGATCGTGCGCTTATCTGCCTAAATACCTGTGGACTTCTTAAACGCGCTTCGCTTGAACGAAAGAAGTCCACAGGGGGCAGAACACGCACTTTTCTCACTTGCTTCACTAAGGTTCGCTTTGGAGCGCTGCATCATGCTGGCGTATAGTAACTGGAGGAATACGATGATCAACTGGTATCTGGGCGATGAGGACATGGCCGCCCTTCTCGCGGAGCTAAAGGCGGCGATGCCCGCGCTGAATGAGCAGAGCCGAAAACTGCTGAATTTTCTCTTTTTCCGCATGGACAAAAAGGGCGAACCCGACTATGACTGGGATATTGTTGTGGCGAATTTCCGCCGCAACAAGAAGGACGTGGTCTGCACGGTGGACGATGATGTCCTGCCGCCCGCGCTCTACCCCGCCTTTGACCTGATGATGGGCGAGGCGCTGCGGAAAGACCTCGTCGCTATCGCACACAATCTCGCCGACTATCCCTACACGACCCGCTATACGCGCCGTCTCATCCGCTCGCGTGACTATCATCAGCACGTCGGGCGCATCTGGGCGCTGGTAGAGCGGCTGATTCGCCAGCGTTTCTCCGGACTGACCGTGCCGCAGATCCTGCGCGGCGCCTACGATGTGGAAAAGTACGGCAGCAGCTTCCTCGTGCCCGAGCAGATCGCCGTGTGGATTGACCGCGGCGATAAGGAAGTCCTCTCCATCATCCGCGAGATGCTGCTCAGCGAGAACAATACGAAAATCCTCACCTACGATGTGTTCCGCGCCATCTTCAAGGCACGCAATACGGAGCTCGCAGAACTCGTCGGCAAGCTCCTCCTCGCGGGGAAACTGCAGGAGGGGCTGCGGCAGGCGATCTGCGAGACGATGGACTGTGGGCGGCAGGAGCACTTCGTCTACATCATGGGGCTGATCGAGGCGCATAATCTCATCCGTTTCTCGTCCGTGCGCCGCGCCATCGCGACGACCATCGGCATCGGCACGGACAGCGAGCGCGTGGACAAGAAGCTCCTCGCGCTCATCATGCGCGTGCTGCGCGATCCCGCGGAGGGAGATTCCTTCGTCCACAGCAAGGACAATGTCGAGGCGATGGTCGGGCTGTGGAGCAAGGGGCTGCACGATGTAAAGGATCTCATCGCCGCCATGGAGGAGATCATTGGGGAGGAGCGTCCGCACTCCGTCCTCCTCGTCTCGTACTTCCTGCACGCCCTGCAGGACGGCGCATACGAGCGGCGCATTGCAAAGCGCGTGCTCCTTGGCATCACGGACGCGGAACTCAGTGCGGCGGACATGCAGAAAATCGCCTGCTATCTGTCCTATGTGACGGGCGATTTCTACATCCTGCGGGAGCTCGACGACTTCGTCAAGAAGTTCGACGCACAGGCGTATTTCGCGAACGCAGAGGAGGCCACGCGTTTCTTCGACCTCTGCGAACGCGCCCATGCGCGCATGAAGCGCAAGGAGGAGGAATACCGTCCGTGCATTTTCCCGTGGTACGGGGTGACGCTGACGAAGGAAGCACTGTCCAATGCGATGGTGCTCGCTGCCCTCTGTGCCGGCACTGCGCTGACGGATCGCGTCGCGCCCATCCTCTCCGCCTGCTACACGGGACAGCGGGCTGCACCGCTCCTGCTCAAAGCGCCGCTGAGCCCCGTGCAGGAGCAGGCACTCATCGATCTCCTGCGCCTCGCTCCCGAGACAGCGGCGCGGATCATCCGTGAGAACCCAACGGCGTCGGTGCCCGATACAGAGGTTACCGACACGCTCCGCACGGCACCTGAGACAGCAAAGGGTCTCATGGGCGGGGACTTCGTCACGCGCCACGAGGGCGACATCGCCGCCCTGCTGCGCCTCAAGACGGCGAATGTACGCCGCACGGTGCTCGATCTCCTCTACGGGCAGACCGATGCGCAGCTCCGTGCGACGATGGCAGGCCTCCTCACGCAGCGCGACGTGAACAAGCGGCTCGGCGCGCTCGACCTGCTCCTGCGCTGCAAGGCGGACGAGCGCATCCCGCAGGAGGAGCTGCTCGCCCTCGCACAGACGATCAAGAAGCCGACGTCGGACGAGCAGGTGCTGATCGACGAGCTCGCACGCACGGGCGCGGCGGCAGAGGCGGAGGACGCGCTGTTCGATGCGGCATACGTGCCCGACTTCACCATTGACCTCCATGACACAGCGGATGCGGCGGTCGCGGCGGGCTTTGATGCGGCGACGAACACCGTACACGTCGTGAATACCGTCACACTCGAGGATGTTTTCCCGTGCACGGACGAGGAACTGCTCACGATCGTCGAAAAACTCGACGCGCTCTACACGGAACACGAGGACTATGAGTACAAGAGCCGCTGGAACGGCAGGGAGGAGACGACGCTGGCCTCGGGCTTTTACGAGCGCGCGGATACCGAACACACGAAGAGGGCACCCAACAATATCAAAGACTACCCGCTCCCGGAGGTCTGGGAGGAGTTCTATCGAAAGGAGATCAAAGACTTCCGCGTGCTCTATCAGCTCGCCATCGCCGTTCTCATGGCAAAGGCGGAGGATGCCCTCTTTACGGAGGGGTTGACGCGCATCACGGGGCGGGACTGGACGGCGTTCCCCGCCGCCCTTGCCGCGCAGAAGCTGAGTTACTTCGGCAAGGGGTACGTCGGACGGCAGACGGGGAAAAACGTCATCCGCGTGCTCTATGAAACGCACGCCGAGGAGAACCGCCCGTTCGTCTTTGCCGCAGGGCTGCTGCTGATGCGCCGCGCCTATGAATGCTATGATGAAAAGCTCTACCTCGTGGAGCGAAAGGGGCGTTGGCGTTCGAGCACGTATCGGATCACGCACGACAATGCACTGATGCAGGCCGCCCTGCACGGGGCGCGGCTCTACGCGGACGATGCGGAGTTCGCACAGTCCTACGCCCTGCGCCTGCGGCTCGCGGAGCGGATCGAGGATGTCCTTCTGCGCGCGGGAGGGGAACCCGAGGGCGGCCTGACGGGCATCATCGAGCATGCAAAGGCACACCTCCTCGGCATGGAGAAGAAGGACGCGTTCTACAAGATGCTCCTCGGCGTGCAGGCAGACGGGATGAGCGAGGACGCTGCACGCAAACAAAAAGCAGTGGAAAAGAATCGCATACAGGTGCTCGAACGCTATCGCAGCGGCGCACTCCCCGACCCAAAGGACACAGATTTCCGCGGCGCACAGACGGAGGATGTGCTTTCCTTTGTCAAGGAGGAGGGACAGCGCGTCGTCGACAGCATCGTCACGGCAGAGCTGCGGCGCGGCGATACACCCGCGCTCCACTCCGCCGCCGTGGACAGTATCCTACGCGTCGAGGGCATCCAGCTCTTCGTGCGCATCCTGCAGGCGCTCGGTGCGCTGAAGCTCGACCGCCGCAGCTGGTACGCGGGCTCGGACGAGGCAAAGGCATCGACGCTGAGCCACCTGCTGAAGGTCAGCCACCCGCACGCGGGCGAGACAGCCGCCGACCTGAAGGCGGCGCTGAAGGACGCCGGCATCGCCCAGCAGCGCCTCGTCGAGGCGGCGATGTACGCGCCGCAGTGGATCCCGCTCATCGAGGCATACCTCGGCTGGCGCAGTATGGCGAGCGGCTGCTACTACTTCCAAGCGCACATGAGCGACATCCCGAAGGATCGCGAGAGCATGATCGCAAAGTACACGCCCATCCCCATCGAGGATCTGAAGGAGGGCGCGTTCGACATCGGCTGGTTCAAGGCGGCGTACAAGGAGCTCGGCAAGGCGCATTTTGAGAGTCTCTACGACGCGGCAAAGTACATCTCGAACGGCGCAAAGCACGCGCGCGCACGCAAATTTGCCGATGCCGTACGCGGTGCGCTGAAACTCGCCGATGTGGAGAAGGAAATCACGGCGAAGCGCAACAAAGATCTCGTCATGTGCTGCGGCCTGATCCCGCTGAAACGCGCACGGGATAAGGATATGCTCGCACGCTATGTGTTCCTCCAAAATTTCCTCAAGGAAAGCAAGCAGTTCGGGGCGCAGCGCCGTGCGAGTGAGGAGAAGGCGGTGGAGATCGCCCTCTCGAACCTCGCGCGCGCCTGCGGATTTGACGATGTGACGCGCCTCGTGTGGACGGCGGAGACGGAGCTCATCAAGGCGCACGCCGATCATTTCACCCCGAAGGAGGTCGAGGATGTCGCGCTCTCCCTCTCCGTCGCAGAGGACGGCGCAGTGTCGCTCATCTGCACGAAGGGCGGGAAGCCGCTGAAGGCCGTCCCCGCGAAGCTGAAGAAGAACGCCTACGTGCTCGAGCTGAAGGACGCAGAGAAGAATCTAAAGGAGCAGTACCGCCGCGCAAAGAAGATGCTTGAGGAGATGATGGAGGACGGCACGCCGCTCCTCGCACGCGAGATCGTGAGTGTCATGACGTACAACCCCGTCATTGCGCCGCTGCTGAAGCCGCTCGTGTTTCAGTCGGGCGCAGCTCTCGGCTTCTATGCGGACGGTGCGCTCGTCGCTGCGGACGGCACGCGCACGGAGCTCGCGGAGGACGCAGAGGTAAAGATCGCCCACGCGCTCGATCTCTATGAGAGCGGCACATGGGCGGACTACCAGAAATATCTTTTTGAAAAGGAGATCCGTCAGCCGTTCAAGCAGGTGTTCCGCGAGCTCTACATCAAGACGGCGGACGAACGCGGAAAGGAGACGAGCCTGCGCTATGCGGGGCACCAGATCCAGCCCGCGAAGACCGTCGCGCTGCTCAAAACGCGCCGTTGGCTCATCGACGGCACGGAGGGACTGCAGCGCGTCTACTACAAGGCGAACATCATAGCACGCATCTACGCGCTTGCCGACTGGTTCTCACCTGCCGACATCGAGGCGCCGACACTCGAATGGGTGGACTTCTTCGACCGTAAGACGTTCAAGAAGCTGCCGATCGACGATGTGCCCGACCTCATCTTCAGTGAGGTCATGCGCGACGTCGACCTCGCCGTCTCCGTCGCACACGTCGGCGGCGTCGATCCCGAGGCGAGCCACTCGACCGTCGAGATGCGCCGCGCCATCGTGCAGTTTAACCTGCCGCTGTTCAAACTGGACAACGTGCGGCTTGAGGGGGTGCACGCGCACATCCACGGCAAGCTCGGCGACTACACCGTCCACCTCGGCAGCGGCGTCATTCAGCAGAAGGCGGGCGCGATGGTGAGCGTTCTGCCCGTCCACAGCCAGCATCGCGGGCGTCTCTTCCTCCCGTTCCTCGACGAGGATCCGAAGACGGCGGAGATCCTGTCGAAGATCATCCTCTTTGCCGAGGACGGCAAGATCAAGGATCCGTTCATCCTCGACCAAATCCGCGTGAGGAGGTAAGGAAGAAGCACAGCACAAAAACAGCGGCAGGAACAATCATGTTCCTGCCGCTGTTTCTTTCAGTTCTGCTGTGCAAACGCAGCGCGGTACGTCTGTCCCGCCGCCGTGTTCGCCTGCTGTGCCTTTGTACTCAGTTCAACCACGTACGCGTCCCCGAACATCTCACGCGACGCCTCCTTGCGGATATCCTCTTCCAGCGAGTGAAGCGAGCGCGCCAGAGACTCAATGTCGACCGCATACGCATCTTCATCCATATGAGCCAGACGGCGGATCTGCTCACGCTGTGCAAAATGCTGCGAGCGAATATCGCCGACGTTAATCCCATCCTGCGCAAGCGTCGGTGTCGCCGTCCGCATAATCAGCGGAACGGGGATCTGCCGCGCGGGATCGTCGAGTATGGATGCAAGTGATAGTACAGCCATCACAGTCACCTCATTTCCTTATGAGTATTCTGCCGAAACACCGATAAACTCAGTGCCGCCGAATGGACGGACTGTATTTCATCAGCAATTCCTTGGACATTTCCTTTGTCCTGTCTCTATTATAAGATCTTTCCCTATTGTTGCATACAGACTATTTTCCTAATTTCCTGCAGTTTTTGCTTGTTTAAGATGAGAATTTCATAAAAAATTCATTTTGCTATTGAAATTCATTATCTTATTTGATATACTCCAGACAGTTTTTCAGTGGGATTTCTCCATGAGAGGAACTTTCCACACTCTCCTAAGGATATGCACGCTTCCTCCGCATATCCCACAAATACACAGCAAAAACACCGCACAGCTGCTCACTGCGCGGTGTTTTTGTATGCTCATGCCTGCTGCGCCTCGTCCACATGGGGCAGCCTGCAGTCTCGTCCTTTGATGTGGTCAAAGAGCCAGCGTGCAAGAAAATCAAGGATGTTCAGCAGGTACTCCTGCTGGTTCTCATCCACCTTTTCAAGGTCGATCTCGCCGACTTTTTTCATAAAGCGCAGATGCAGGGCACGATGGCTGAAACGATGCGGGTCGCCGACACGCTCTGCGTATGCCTCCTCGCTCGCAAAATGCGTGCCGGCATACGTCCCCAGCTCTTCCAGGATATCGACGATCTTATCGTATTTGTCCTCTGCTGCGCTCTCCATCACGAGATCGTAGCACTCGTTCGTCAGGTCGAACAGCTTCGCATGCTGCTCGTCCACCGAAGCGATGCCCGTCAGATAATCATCCGTAAACTCATACTTCATGATGCATCGTTCCCTCTTCCGTCCGACATCCGAACGGCTTCCGTTTTCTGTGCGAGAAACATGCCTACTGCGCGGCGGCGGCCTCTTCCTTCGGAATACGGCAGTCCATGCCCTTGATATGTCCATAGAGCCAGCGCGTGAGAAAGTCGAGGATGCCGAGTAAATACTCCTGCTGGTTCTCGTCCACGCTGTCCAGGTCTACCCCGTTCATTTTCTGGATGAAACGCAGATGCTGATAGCGCTCGCTGAAGCGCCGCTCGTACTGCACACGCTCCATATACTCCTCCTCGTGGGCAAAATGCGTCGCTGCATAGTCGCGCAGTTCGTCGAGAAGCGCAACGATGCGGTCATAACGGTCGACTGCCTCATTGTCCATCACGAGTTCATAGCACTGATTCGCAAGATCAAAGAGTTTTCTGTGCTCCGTGTCGATCATGTCAATTTCGGTCAAATATTCCGGTGTCAGTTCATACTTCATCGTTCGTTTCCCTTCTCTCCATAATTCTGCTGTCTGTGTCTCTCTTGGGCGCCGCCCCCCCCTCCTCAGGGCTGACGCAGATTTTTTCGCTTCTCTAGTCCCAGCCCTGGAGGGCCCAGTAGCGCTCCGCCGCATCGACGAAGGCAAAAAAGCCATGCTCATCCGCCGCCGTCCGTACGCGCACGAGTTTCCACCGCCTGTCCTCCGCACGCACCAGTTCAAACGTAACGGCTGCCGACGGCAGGAGCCTCCCATAGGTGCTGTCATTGCCGCGCAGAACGGCATCTGCCTCTGCACGATCACCGTCCGTGCGCACCGCTCCCACGGTCACGGTATATGCGGCGGCAAAGGCACGCATCTCGTCGGATGCCCATCGCGCCGCACCGTCCGTGCGCGAGATCGGTACACGCGAGGAGTCAAAGTAGTAGTCCAGCGCGGCGCGCACAAAGGCGATGTCCGCCGCGCGCCGCTCCGCCATATACTGCTCCATAAAGGCGGCATCGTGGTGAAAGAACCAGTCGCTCGGGTGCCGTGCGTGCAGGGCGTCGATGTTCTCCGCGAGCAGTGCCGCCGCATCCTCAGAGAGCCCCGCAAGGACGGCATCCGTATCGACGTATTGATCGAAGCCATCGCGGTCCTCCGCCGCAGCGGCATGACCGATATGCGCGAGCGCCGCCTCGGGCGTATGTTCCTTCCAGTATCTGAAGCCCATATATGCACAGAACATGAGCAGCACGGCCAGTACAGCGGCACTGCTGCGGCGCAGGTGTCGCATGACAGAGGCTCCTTTCATCATCTTTTATACTGTATATCTCATACGCCATAGGGAAGCAAGCGGCGCAGCGCGTGCGCCCTAATCCCTACTCTCCCGTCTCCTGATAGATCCGCAGACGCCGCTCCGCCGCGCCCACCGCATCGGCGAAATTTCTGCGCAGGTAGGCATCCACCGTCTGCCCAATGTACTTCTTCCCCGCGTCGTCGGGGTGCAGCCCGTCCGTCGTGTACGACGCCTCGAGTTCTCCGCCCGCATCCGCGAGCACGGAGGAGACATCGACGCTGAACTCCTGCTGACGTATCCAGTTGTTGATATAGTCGCGGTGATCCATCCAGTCTGAGGGCGGCGTCATGATCTTCATACGCGTTGTCATCCACGCGGGACGAATGGGCGTCACCGTCAAGAAGATCGGCGTGATGCCGTGCGCACGGCATTTCTCCCCCAGTGCAGCAAGGTTGCGTACCGTCTGCGCACCATAGATGCCCGTGCGATAGTCGTTCACCCCACCCATGATGACGAGGACGCGCGGGGCAAACGGCAGGACATCCCGGTCAAAACGTGCGAGCATATCCCCTGTTGTATCACCGCTGTGCCCGAGGTTCTTGACGGGAACCGTACAGTATGTCTCCCAGTCATAGAGCGTGTAAGAGGGGGGCAGGCTGATCGCACCGCCCCCGTGGGTGATGCTGTCCCCCAGCGCCGCAATCGGCGTGTGCGGGACGACATCGAGCACGCCGCCCGTTGACCAGTCGGAAATGGATGTCCCATTGATCGTGACGCCGCGGACACGATAGACATAGTGCCCCGGCTCCGTCAGCGGGGCATCGTCATAGGCATCGTATTCCCCCGCCTGAATGCTGCGCAGGAAAACATCATGCCCATTCGCGCGGCGGTAAACTTCGACCACGTGATGCTCCTGCCCACTGAGCGGGATCCACGAATAAACGGGATAGAGCGGCGCATACGCCATTTTGTCATATTCTGCTGTGAGCACAGGCGCAGGCGGGTCTGCGCGCTCTCCGCGGACGGGACGCGGAGCAGATGCCTCTGCCAGCGGCGTTCCGTCGTAGCCCAGCGGGCGCACCGTCCAGCAGAGATCATCCTGCGGCAGGATGCCCGTAAACGGCACATGAACCCCCGTCGTATAGATGCGGCTGAGCTTTTGCTGTTCCACCATACGCCCCTCTGCCGTACGCACGAGAATACGCACCTCATAACGCACCGCCCCAGGGTAAGGCTGCCAGCGCAGGAGAACGGAGGACGGCAGCGGCGCCGCAGCGGACGCGTTGGATGCGGCGGACGCGCTGCGCACCATCTGTGCCGTACCGCGCTCCACCTGCCGCACCTCAGCAGAGGTCTGCACTGCGCTCACCAAAACGAATGCGGCGAGCAGTGCCTCCACGCCGCGCCGTAAGATCCCAAACTGCATTTAGTCCTCTTCCACATATCTGATATGTTCTTCTCCGATCGCTGCCTTCGCCGCTGCAAGCGTCGGGGCAAGGAGCGTCCGTGCCTCGTCTGCCGTCTTTGCCGCCGCCGTCACACGGACGAGGCAGCCATCCTCCTTTGCATAGGTCGCCACGGTCGGGTTCTCCCCATCGACGAGTGCGCCGAGGCGGTCGGCGACCTGCGCCTCACCGACGGGAAACCCCTGCTCCGCCATGGAGTAGAGCTTGATGTTCATGGAGACGAACGCCTTGTCACTCTGCTTGCGCAGGAAGACGTCACACGCCGTCTCAAACATCGGCTTCATCTCCTTCGGCGGACCGGGGAGCATGATGCACACGCGGCCGTCCTTCTCAATGATGACGCCGGGTGCCGTGCCGTGGTCGTTCTGCAGTACCACTGCACCTGAGGGGACCGTTGCCTGCTTGCGCATGCTCTCTGAAAGGGGAACGCCGCGCTTTTTTGCGCGCTCCTCCAGACGGCGCAGCGCCTCCTCGTCCTCAACGGGCGTGCAGCCAAAGTAGGAGATCAGCATCTCCTTTGTCAGATCGTCCTTCGTCGGGCCAAGACCGCCCGTGGTGATGACGCAGTCCCCGCGCGTATACGCCACATCGAGTGCGGCGCGCAGGCGCTCGGGATTGTCCCCGACCACCGTCTGATAGTAGGCATCCAGTCCCATGTGTGCAAGCTTCTGTGCGATGTGCTGCGCATTGGTATTCACGATATTTCCCATGAGCAGCTCTGTGCCCACGCTGATAATTTCTACAACCATGCGATTCTCCTCTGATGGAAATTTTTCAATGAAAATTAGTTATTTTACTCATTCTACTACAAAAATCCTGCCTAGAAAAGGTAATTCCGCCTTTTTTGTCGAAAATAATACAATGTGCGTGTTTCTGCATAAATCCAGTTTTATCCCAAAGTTTTATCCCAAAATGATGGAAGGAATGTCCATGAAATTCACAAAGCTGTTTGCGGCACTCCTTGCTGCCGCACTTCTCACGCCTGTCCTCGCCCCGGCGGCTGAGGCGGGCATCGGCGGCAGCATCGGCATCACCATACCGACCTCGCATGCACCCGCCGTACGTGCAGCCTCCAACACCTACGCAGGCGTGCGTGTCGGCGGTCTTTCCGAGGAATTGACCGTCGCTGAAAAGAACGGACGGCTCCTGCTGAAGCTGACCGTGCGCAACGAGGGTACGGAGCCTTATGCCGTCGAACATTCGACGGGACAGAACTATGACTTCGCTCTGCTCGACGCAAAGGGACGCGAAATCTGGCGCTGGTCGGACGGCATGACGTTCACACAGGCTCTGCAGACGTATACGCTCGCGCCGGGTGCATCCGAGGAGCTGACCGCCGAGATCGACCGCAAGACGTATAAGGAGCTGCAGGACCGCGCCGTCCTCGCCGCGGCGGGACTGAAGGACACAAATATCCTCGTCTGTGCCGAGGTGCCCGACCCGCGGCGTGCGGGCAGCACAGCGCCGCGCATCCACGGCGACATCGTGATCGGCACCGGCGGCTGGGATCGCTGGTGATGTTTACGTGCTTCACAGCAGCCCCTCGCTTGCAGACGGTCGTGTGCTCGTCCGCCTAAATACCTGCGGATTCCAAACGCGCTTCGCTTGGACGATTAAAATCCGCAGGGGGCGGGTCGCACACTCTTCGCCGCTTGCTCCACTAGGGTTTGCTTAGGGGCATCACATGTCTGCCCCATAACATTCATAGAACCCTTTTTGTCAGAAATTGCGCTTGATAACGGCGTCGACCTTTTCCTTGCCGATGCGGTAGACATCCTCGGGATCCATCCGGTAGTATTCGGGACGGAAGAGTTCGAGCGATACGGCATCCGCCGCCCAGCCGATCTTCTTGAGCGTCTGGAAGATCTCGTCGAGCGGAATACAGCCCGTTCCTGGCCAGACGCGATCCTCGTCGAGCAGGGAGCCGATGGGGAAGTCCTCCGTGTCGTTCAGATGAACGATGAAGATCTTCTTGCCGTCCGCCTGCGCGAGATCCTCAAGGCGCGAACCCATGCCGTAGAAATGGAAGCAGTCGATCGTAAGACCTACGTTGTCTCTGTCCACATCCTGAATGATATTGTACGCCTGTGCAAAGGTGTTGATGGATGCCGCAGGATGGCCGAGGAATTCGACCGAGATGCGCATGCCGTACTCTGCCGCAATCGCGCCCATCTCCTTGAGGCATTTGACGGCGGAGTCGTGGATCTCCTGCATCGTGACCTTCTTTAGCTCGACGGTCGGCACCGTGATGACCGTCTTGCAGCCGATCACCTTGCCCCACTCGCACATCTGGCGCAGCTCGTCGAGTACCTTTGCGTAGTCCTCGGGACTGCGGTTGTTGAAGAAGCACAGGGTGTTGAAGGCAAGCGGTTCGAGCTTGTGCCTCTTGAGGTCGGCGGCAAGATCCTCGATCGTGTGGTTCTTGAGATAGTTCGGGATGCCGTCCATCGTGCGCGGTTCGATCATATCGAATCCGTACTTTTCGCAGAGTTCCATGTCTTTCTCGAGACTGGATTTCTCCAGGCAGGTCGCCTGATTCATGCTGATCTTCATAGTCCGTGCTCCTTTTTTCAGATGATGAAAACCAATGATAAGCTGTCCACTTCTTATCGTGATTCTATTGTAGCGCAGGTGCAGCGTTCGCGCTTTCCCGTTTCTGCCTGTTTTTTCGTAAAAAAAAGAGTGCAAGCCCTGTGACTTGCACTTTTCTGCAAAAGGGGAGGCTGCAGGGAAAATTCTGTGTGCTGCTTTCGGTACACTAGCGGCGGCGCTCCTGCGCTGCAATCTCGCCGAGCTGCTTGTACTGGTTCATGCCGACCTTGTATTTGCGGTAGCTCTGTGGGGACAGCCCCGTGAACTTCTTGAACTGGTTGTTGAAATAGCTGATGTTGTCATAGCCGATGCGTGCACTCACCTCGGTGATGGAGAGGTCGGTCGTGACGAGGAGGGTCTGTGCCTCGCCGATGCGGCGGCGGATGATGTACTGGATGGGCGCGAAGCCAAAGCGTTTCTTGAACTGATGGGCAAGCCCCGAGGTGCTCATGTGGACGCGCGCGCTCAGGTCGTCGACGGACAGCTCCTCCATAAAGTGACGGTCGATGTAGTCCTTGAGCGCGATGAAGAGGCAATCCTTTTCGCGTACGGGGGCGATTGGCTCGTGCAGGAGCTGGAAGAGCAGGATCTGCAGGAGTGTTGTGAGGATGGAGCGGGTGACGGCATCGCTGCCCGTGTGCTTTTGCTGCACCTGTCCGTAGAGGATGCGGAAGAGGGAGCGGAGCGTCGGCATGAGATCGCCCGCGTGGAGGAGCGGAGCTGTTGTATCCGGCAGGAGGCAGTTCTCGGGCAGTCCCTCCAGCTGCAGTCCCTTGATGCCGCAGTTGTAGAACCAGAGTCCCGTCGCGGGATCTGCGCTCTCGTCGTGGAGGACGCCCTGATTGTAGACGAGGACATCGCCGCGCTGCACGTCATACATACGGCTGCCGATGCGGATGTGTCCGCGCCCCTGACAGATCAGTTGGAGTTCGAGGTTGTGTTCATGCCGATGGAAGGCGGAGGGCATGAGGGTTTCCTCGCGGTCGTTGTATCCGATGTAGATGAGGCGGAGTGCGTCGCCGAATGCGGGTGGGGGCGGCAGTTTTTTTGCCGCCTTGTAGTAGAGGATCGTCATGGCACAGCACCTCGCTTTCCATTGAATAATATCAGTATAGCACAAAAAATCTGTCGGATGAAAGATTTTTGCTTTTGCAGTCTGCGTTCTTTCGTAATATTTATGATAGCGCCGCTTTGTCCTTCTGCAACAAAAAGCCTCCCCCGTCGAAACGGGGGAGGGGAACCACGCGCAGGGTGGAAGGGCGCCTTTATCGGCAGTTTGCTATGCCGTCGCTTCCCCGTGGTGGCGGAAGTCGTGCTCGATCTGCTCGAGCGAGCGTCCCTTTGTCTCGGGTACGAATTTGAAGACGAAGGCGAGTCCGAGCAGTCCGACGGCGGCGAACATATAGAACGTGAAAGACAGACCGAATGTGAAGAGGAAGTACGGGAACGCCGAGCCGATGCAGAAGTTCGTGAGCCAGAGGCAGAGGACGGCGCAGCCCATGCCCATGCCGCGCAGACGCAGCGGGAACAGCTCGGAGAGCAGCAGCCACGTCACGGGGGAGAGGAAGCCCTGCTGGAAGAAGAGGAAGGTGACGGTCAGCGACAGTACGACGTAGGGGAGAGCCGCCTGACCCTCGAGCATCGCAGAGAGAATGCCGATGGCGAGCAGACACGCCATGGTGCCGATCTGTCCCGTCATGATGAGCGGGCGGCGTCCGTGGCGCCCCATCATCCAGATGCCGAAGAGTGTGGCGAGGACGGAGATAACACCGTTCGCAACGTTGCCGATGAGCGCCGCCTCGGTCGAGAAGCCCGCCTCGGTGAGGATCTGCGTGCCGTAGTACATGATGGAGTTGACACCCGAGATCTGCTGACAGATGGAGACACCCATGCCGATAAAGACGATGCGGCGGATCCATGGGGTGGCGAGGTCGCTGTAGGAAGCCTTTTCGATATGTTTTTCGGCTTCGAGGTTGTCCTGAATCTCGTTGAACTCGGAGATCGCGCCCTTTTCGGAGCGGATCCTCTTGAGAACCTCCAGCGCGTCGCTGACGCGTCCGTTGAGCACCAGCCAGCGCGGACTCTCGGGCATGGCGAGCATACCGAACCAGAGGACGATGGCGGGCAGGGACGCAATCGCGAGCATGTAGCGCCAGATGTGACCCGTCTCACCGAAGGTGACGCCGAGGATCGCGTTGAGGACGAAGGCGAGGAGCTGACCTGTGACGATCATCAGCTCGTTCTGCGTTACCATGCGTCCGCGTCGGTCGGCGGGCGACATCTCGGCGAGATAGGCGGGAACGGTGACGGAGGCACCGCCGACGGCAAGTCCGAGGACGAAGCGGCAGGCGATGAGGATGGGTGCAGACGGGGAGACGGCACAGCCGAGTGCCGCAAAGAAGAAGATGACGGCGAGGACGAGGAGCATCCTGCGGCGCCCCTGTGCATCGGCGATTCGTCCGCCGAGGAACGAGCCGATTGCCGCCCCGAAGAGCAGCCCGCTCGCGACGAAGCCCTCCACGGCCGGCGTCAGATTGAGCTGATCGGGGCGGGACATGTAGGCGAGCGCACCGTTGATGACACCGGTGTCGTAGCCGAAGAGAAGTCCGCCGAAGGTTGAGACGTATGTGACGCGCCTCAGGTATTGCTTGTGCGTTTGTTCTGCCATGCTGCAATCCTCCCTATAAATGAATGCGGTAGGAAGCGCGGATAACATGAAGCCCTTATCAGTGCTTCCTAAACCCTCGGTGCGTGGATCCGCTGCGCACCGTTGAGGTTTTGTCTTGTGTTAAGTATAGGGGATTTTTGCTGCACACGCTTTCACGTTTCTGCCTGTTTTCATTTCAAAATTGATAGGTTCTGGTTATGTTTTTATATATTTCTGCAAAAGTTTGTGAAAAATATGTAGTTTTGGCAATATAAAAATCTGCCGCACGATATTTTCACCATGCGGCAGACCGATGCTTATGCGATCTCTCAGTATGTTACCCAAGCACCTTCATTCTTGGCGGACTCGACGCATTTCTCGACCCACTTCACGCCCTCGGCGCCCGCATGGACGTCGGGATACCAGAAGTCGATTGCCTCGCCCTTTGCATTCTTGTCGATTGCGCGTGCGAATTTTGTATAGAGGTTACTCCACGCCTCGAAGAGTCCCTCGGGGTGACCGCCGCCGATGCGGTCGTCCGCGCGTGCCTCGGCATAGAGATAACCCGCACCGCGCTGCATCGCGCCCTGCATATTTCCCTGCACCTCGTATTGGAGCTGATTCGGATGCTCGGCATCCCATGCGATTGACGCCTTCTCGCCGACGATGCGGAAACGTGCACCGAACTCGGAACCCGCATTGACGCAGCTCGACCAGATGTAGCCTATGGCGCCGCTCTCGTACTCCATGATGGTCATGGCATTGTCCTCAAGTGCGCGTCCCTCGACGAAGCTCTGTGCCGAGCACATGAGACGGCGGATCTTGATGTTCGGGACGATTGCCTCCTGCAGATAGAGCATGTGCGTCCCAACGTCACCGAGGACGTAGGAAAGCCCCGCCTTCTTCGGGTCGACACGCCATGCCGTCGCTGCCGACTTCTTTTCAACCGCGACGTTGTGTGCGCCGTGTGCGAACTGCATATTAAGGATGCGGATGGGGCCGAGGTCGCCGCTAGCGACCATGCGGCGCGCCTGCTCGATCATCTGATGCCCGCAGTAGCCGTAGGAGAGGAACATGATGCGGTTCTTCTCCTTCGCCAGCCGCTCCAGCTCTTGTGCCTCGTTGGAGAAGAAGCACATGGGCTTTTCGCAGTAGACGTGCAGCCCTGCCTCAAGCGCTGCCTTTGCAATCTCGTAATGCGTGAAATTCGGCGTTGCAATGGAGACTGCCTCGATGCCGTCTTCCCGCTTTGCCTCTGCTGCGAACATCTCCTTGTAGTCTGTGTAGCAGCGATCGGGGGCGACATAGCATTTCTCGCCGAAGTCGCGTCCGCGCTCCGGATCAATGTCGAACGCGCCTGCAACGAGCTGGAAATTGTTGTCGCGCAGCGCTGCCGAGCGGTGGATGTAGCCAATCTGACTGCCGCGTCCGCCGCCGATCATTGCCCAGCGAATGGGACGCTCCAAGAACTTTTCTCCGTCAATCATGATGATCCTCCTTTAGCCTCTCACTCAAATCCAAGTCCGTGCAGATAGTCGACGCTCGCCTTCACGTCACGCAGACTCGTTGCGACATTGCGCGGGTCGCGCTCCTGCTCCACCGTGATATAGCCTGTGTAGTGCAGCTCCTCGGTGAGCAGCTTGTAGATGGCGGGGTAGTCGAGCATGCCCGTGCCGATGGGGCACATTGCGCCCTTGCCGCAGCCCTCGAAGAAGCGGATGTGCTCGGCGAGGACTTCGTTATAGACCTTTTCATTGATGTCCTTGAAATGGATGTAGTCGAGCCGATCCGCATATTTGCGCAGCCACTCCACCGGATCCATGCCAGAGTAGCGCAGATGCCCCGTGTCGAGGCAAAGCCCCGCGACCTCGTCGGGGATGTCCTCTGCCAGACGGTCGATCTCGTCCGCGAACTCGATGTAGCCGCCCGCGTGCGGATGGATAACGGCGCGCACATTCCACGATGCCGCACGCTCTGTAATCGCGCGGATGTGCTCCATCATGCGCCCCCAATCCTCATCGGAGAGGCGCGGCGCACGATCCGAATGCCCCGCCGCATAGTCGCGCTCATCATGTCCCCAGTCCATGACCGTCAGATATGGCGTCGGGCATCGCTGACCCTCCTCGCGCGGCAGCGGCGGCAGCTTTGTGATGATGCCGCAGATATCGTCGACCTGCCGCAGGAGATTGTCCCGATTGCTCTCTGCCACGAGATCGTCAAAGATCGTGCCCGCCACGATTGAGATGCCGTTCTTCGACAGCTCCGCGCTCACAAGGTCGATGTCGAGCGGCAGATAGCCGTACGGTCCGAGTTCGATGGCGCGAAAGCCCGCCTTGCCCGCCTCCTCGAGCACCGTCTGCCACTTCGGCAGATAGGGATTCTTCACGTCGTCCACGCCCCAGCAGCAGGGCGCACCCGTGATGTGAATTGCCATGCCAAAACCTCCTTTACAACTGCAACACATACACAAGATTTACGCATTTATTATACAATATGTTATTATTATGAACCTCTATTGGCTTGGCGTGATTCTGTGGGATTTTGGTATTTTGTGCGCGATTTCCTATAAAATCTTGCGATTCCGTCACGCGCGGAATATCAGCGACTTGATGAGGATGGACAGCCCGCCGAGGATGAAGATGAAGATGATGAAGCGCTTCGAGGCGCGTTCGCCCATGCGCCGGTCGATCATCGTGCCGATCCACACGCCGAGGATGGCGGCGGGAATCGAGACGGCAGTCAGTGTCAGCGTGAACTCCGTAAAGATATCGTTTGCAAAGTAGGTCATGGCACGGAAGGCGTTCTCGATGAGGAAGATGAAGCATATACTGCCGCGGAATGCTTCACGGTCTGCGCTCACGCGCTCGATGTACGCGAGGAAGAGCATATTGATGCCAAAGAGTCCCGACATTACTCCCGAGGCGAAAGAGAGGAGGTTGCGCAGCCAGCTGCGCGGTGTCATGCCGCGCGTGCGGTCGCGCAGGAGCATCTCGATGCCGAGTCCGATGATGAAGACGCCGAGCAGCGCCTTGATGATCCACGGCGTCCCGAGCTTCAGGAGAAGCGTGCCCGGGATGACGCCGAGCAGGATGGCGATGAGCACGGGCAGCACCTGCCGAATCTGAAAGGAGTGGCGTGCACGCCACGAGATCCACGCATTGGCGGGCAGGTCGAGCAGGATGTTTGTCGGCGTGATGACGACGTTGTCCAGCCGCATCGCCATCAGCGGATTCGTGAGCAACGGGTTGCCGAAGCCCGCCAGCCCCTTGATGACAAAGCCCGCAAGCTGTGACAGGAATACAATCGCAATGATTTCGTCCACAGATATCCCCTCCCCCAAAATATTCTTAAAAACTCCCCTTGACAAACATTTTAGTCAATGATAGTTTATTAGGCAAGAGTTGTCCACCTCTATATCATGATTTTATCACAAATTCATCAGAGGAGGTCGTTTCCATGAAAATCGCATTCGATGTTGATGTTCTCGCCAAGCAGATGAGCATCAACGACATGGTACACAAGGTCGCGGACTGGGGCTACAAGTACATCGAGCAGTCCCCGCATCCGCGCATCAACCCGTTCTACAAGCACCCGCTCTTCTCCGAAGAGACGGAGGCGGAGTATCGTAAGGCACTCAAGGAGACAGGGGTTGAAATCTCCTCCTTCATCGTGGTCTATCGTTGGTCGGGGCCGACCGAGGAACAGCGTCAGCATGCGGTCGCCAACTGGAAGCGCATCATTGAGATCGCGGTCAGCATGGGCGTACCCGTCATCAACACGGAGTTCTCGGGCGATCCGAATCAGCAGGAGATCTGCAACGGTATGTTCTTCCGCTCCATGGAGGAATTGCTGCCGATCATCGAGCGCGAGGGTCTGCGCGTCGAGATTCAGTCGCATCCCTACGATTTCTGCGAGCTGAACAACGAAGCGTGCGATATCGTGAAGTCGTTCCGCTCGAAGCATCTCGGCTACGTCTACTCCTCTCCGCACGGCTTCTTTTACGATGCGGGCAAGGGTGACGTGCGCTCCATGCTGAAGTATGCGGGCGATGAGTTGACCCACGTGCTCTTTGCGGATACGTTCAACCAGACGCTCGACTGCCGCTACATCGCGAATCCACCTTGGCTCAACAATCGCGGACGCGCGGACATCACCATCCATCAGCATCTGGGGATGGGCGAGGGCGAGGTCGACTTCGACGGCATCTTCGAGACGCTGCGCGAGATGGACTTTGCAAATCGCCAGCTCCGTCCCGATGCGCCGAAGGTCGGCGGCGACAACATCGCCTGCGTCTCCTATTTCGGCTTCCCCGAGAAGATGGACAAACAGGCGCCCGAGGCGCTTGAGCGCATCAAGCGCGAACTGCTCGGCGCATAAGACAGTACAGAACCGATAGATACCAAACGATATATTGGAGGACAATATCATGGCACAGACACATTTGGAAGAAATCGCATTCTCGATCATCGCTGCAGCGGGCGACGGCCGCGCAAAGGTTACAGAGGCTCTGAAGGCTGCGCGCGAAGGCAGCTTCGGACAGGCGCGCGGCGCGCTCAAGGATGCGGATGCACAGTTCCTCAAGGCGCATCAGCTGCAGACCGCCGAACTCCTCAAGAAGGAGGCGGCAGGCGAACTCAAGGATCCGTTCAACGTCCTCGTCGCGCATGCGCAGGACTATGTCATGACCGGCATGGCGATGAAGGAGATGGCGGAAGAAATCGTCAATCTCTATGAGAAGGTTGCAGCGAAGTAAGTTAAACAAATACAGATTACCCCCCAAAAGCTCTGCCCGCACGGTCAGGGCTTTTTTCATCCATGAGGAGGAAAGCGCATGAAAAGCGTTGATCCCGGCATTCTCCCGCAGTCGGTCTGCTTTACGTTTCAGCCCAATGATTTTCAGAGAGCGCATCTGAAATATATGACGTGGTGCGGACATTACTACTGCACGGCGCGCTACTACATGGATCGCGACAGCTATCCCTACATTCTTCTGCTCTTTGTGCGCGCGGGGGAGATGGATGTGCGTTACGAGGGACGACACCATCTCCTGCAGCGAGGTGACGTGTTGCTGATCGACTGTGTGCATCCGCATTACTACGGGGCGCGTGACGGTCTCGAGTTTCTCTATATGCACTTTGACGGGAACAACTCCCACGCGCTTGCGAACTATCTCATCGCCCAGAACGGCAGTCCTGTATTCCGTTTGCCGCAGAACGCCGCCATTGGAGAGATGCTCCTGGGCAGCGTCGCGTTCTACGAGAAGGGGCAGGTCAGCAGCATGCTGCAGGAGGCGTACCGCATCGATAAGCTGCTGCACCGTCTCTCATCCGTTACTGATGCCGAGATCCGCGAATTTTCACCTGTGGAACAGGCGATCAACTTTATGCAGGCGCATACGGGGGAGGATATCAGCCTCGCGCAGCTCGCAGAGACGGCAAATCTGAGCACATGGCATTTCGCCCATCTCTTCAAGCGGCAGACCGGCTATGCGCCGCTTGAGTATGTGCTGAAACTGCGCATGGAGAAGGCAATGCTGCTGCTCGTCCACTCGCAGAAATCCATCACGGAGATTGCTTATGAGGTTGGTTATGGCTCGCCGCCCGCCTTCATCAATATCTTTACACGCAAGTTCGGCATACCACCGCGTGCGTGGCGGATGCTTGAACTCGGAAAGAGAGATAAAATGTAAAAGAAATAAGAAACGTATGTCTATTTAGCAAAATTGATGAAGTTTTGCACAAGCACGCGTATCGCAATCGCCCCTTTTTCTGTCTATACTGTGAGTGTGGACAACTTGAAAAGCTGCAATAGGCTGTAACAGGCAGAAAGGGGCATGGATCATGATTAATGGTGAGAAAAAAATCGCGCGTCCGCTTCGCTGGGGTATGGTTGGCGGGGGACGCACGGGGAATGTGGGCTACAAGCATCGTCTTGGGGCACTGCGTGACAACACGGCGTTTGAACTCGTCTGCGGTGCGTTCGATCTCGATGTTGCACGAGGCAAGGAGTTCGGGCAAAACATCGGTGTTGCCGAGGATCGGCTCTATGCTGACTACAAGGAGATGTTTGCCAAGGAGGCGGCACGTCCTGACGGTGTCGAGGTCGTGGACATTGCCACGCCGAATTTCCAGCACTTTGAGATTACGAAGGCGGCACTCGAGGCAGGCTTCCATGTGATCTGTGAGAAGCCGCTCTTCTTCAAAGTGGAGGAGGGGGAGGAGATCCTGCGCCTTGCCAAGGAGAAGAAGCGCTTCGTTGGTGTTACTTACGGCTTCTCTGGTTCGCAGCTCCTCCTGCAGATGCGCGCGATGGTGGAGAAGGGGGATCTCGGCGAGATCCACATGGTAGAACTGCAGTATACACACGGCTTCGGTTGTGACGCGCTCGCCGACAAAGCGGCGGAGGGTCAGAAGTGGCGCGTTGATCCAGCGAAGTCGGGACCATCTTTCGTCCTTGGCGATCTCTCGACGCATACCTTCTATATGAGTCAGCTCATCTGTCCGCAGCTGAAGCTCAAAAAGCTCCTCTGTGACCGCCAGTCCTTTGTGAAGTCACGTGCACCGCTTGAGGACAACGCCTACGTGCTCATGCACTACGAGGGCGGCGCTGTCGGCCGTATGTGGGCGTCTGCCGTCAATGCCGGCTGCATGGACGGACACCGCATCCGCATCGTCGGCTCAAAGGCATCGGTCGAGTGGGCGGACAATCAGCCGAACGAGCTGATCTACCAGGTGCAGGGGGAGCCGATCCGCAAGATGATTCGTGCCATGCCCTACCTCTACGACGCGTGCAATGCAGATGAGCGCCTTGGCGCTCTGCACGCGGAGGGACTGCCCGAGTCGTGGGCGAATATCTACCTCAAGTTCGCCATTGCCATCGACGCAACGAACCGCGGTGATGAGGAGACCGTGAAGAGTCTCGTCCTGCCCGATCTGGCACACGGTGTTGACGGCATCCGCTGGGTGACGAAATGCGTCGAATCTGCGGATAAGGGCGGTGTCTGGGTCGACTTTGACTGACTTTATATGAGCTTTATCGTGTACGGGCGCTTGCGCACCCGCACACGATAAAGCCAGCAAAACAGATGAAGTTTGAAAAAGGACGGAGGTATTCAAATGTCAGACCACTCAGCACAGTCGCTTGCCGCCCTCAAAAAAATCATGCTGATCTCGACTCTTGGCGGACTCCTCTTTGGCTATGATACCGGTGTTGTAAACGGTGCGCTGCCCTTTATGGCGGCGCCCGATCAGCTGAATCTCGACCCGCTGCAGGAAGGCATCGTCGTTAGCTCCCTCCTCGTTGGCGCGGCGCTCGGTGCGCTCTGCGGCGGAAAGCTTGCTGATATGCAGGGGCGCAAGCCGAACATTCTTCTGCTCTCACTCCTCTTCTTTACAGCGACGCTCGGATGCAGTCTTGCCCCCTCCTATGAGGTCATGGTCGTTTTTCGCTTCGTGCTCGGTCTTGCCGTTGGCGGCTCGTCCGTTACTGTACCTGCCTACTTGGCAGAGATTTCCCCCGCCGACCGGCGCGGACGTATGGTGACACAGAACGAGCTGATGATCGTGACGGGGCAGTTCCTCGCATTTGTATTCAACGCTATCATCGCCGTTGCCCTTGCGGGGGATCCCCACGTCTGGCGCTATATGCTCTCTGTGGCAGCGATTCCGGCGATTGCACTCTTTATCGGTATCCGCTTCTGTCCCGAGTCACCGCGCTGGCTTGTAGCGAATGGGCGTATTTCCGAGTCCCTTGCCATTCTTGAAAAAATACGCGCAACAAAGGAGCGCGCCATCGCGGAGCTGAATGAGATTGAGGACAATCTTATGGTGCTCGCCCGGCAGGATCGCGTCCGTCTGCAGGAACTCGGCGAAGGCTGGGTCATGCGCATCCTTCTCATTGGCACCGGCATTGCCTGCTTCTCTCAGCTCACGGGCGTCAACTCCATTATGTACTACGGCTCGCAGGTGCTGCATGAGGCGGGGTTCAGCCAGCAGGCCGCCATCATTGCGAACACACTGAACGGACTTGCTTCCGTCATCGGCACCTCGACGGGCATCTATCTTATGACGAAAATCTGCCGCCGCACGATGCTCACCGTTGGTTTCTGTGGAACGACCATATCGCTCACGCTGATCGCCGTCATGAGCAACCTCATATCGAGCGAACCGATCTTTCCTTACGTTGTTCTTGCGCTGACCGTCAGCTTTCTGCTCTTCATGCAGGGCTGCATCGGTCCCATCCTCTGGCTTTCTATTTCGGAGATTATACCGCTGCGTTTCCGCGGAGTCGGCATGGGGATCTGTGTGCTGTTTGTCTGGGTGACGAACTTCGTCATCGGTCTGCTCTTTCCATCCCTCTTGGCGGGGTTCGGACTCGAGACGACATTCCTTATCTTCGGCGTGATTGGGCTTGCCTCTATCGTATTCACGCGGTTCTTTGTGCCCGAGACGATGGGAAAAACACTCGAGGAAATCGAGGATGAGTTCCGCCACTACGATCCGAAGGTGCTCCATGCACGCGGCAAACATTTTCAAGCTGGTGTAGAGTAGTGTAAGCTCGATAGGAGGACGCAAATTATGAAACTTTCGATCTGCACCGACGTATTCGGTAAAATCCCCTTCACGGAAATGCTCGACAAGGTTAAGGCGTACGGCATCGACGCGATCGAGCTGACCACGGGGGGCTGGGGCGGCTGCTTCTTCGTTCCCACGGCGCGCGATCTGCTGGATCATCCTGCAAAACTGCAGGCGTTCAAGGATGAGATCGCGCGGCGCGATCTTACGATCTCTGCGCTCAACTGTTCGGGCAATCCTCTTGTCAACAATCCCATGGGCAGATCGCACAGTCAGACCATTCACGATACAGCGGAGCTTGCGGGCAGACTCGGTGTCACGACCATTGTCACGATGTCGGGACTTCCGGAGGCCGCAAAGGGGGACGTGACGCCGAACTGGATCACATCCACGATCTCATGGCCGGAGTTCGGCGGCAAAAATTACATGGTCGATGCCGTGAACTACCAGTGGGAAGTCGCTGCAAAGTGGTGGGAGGAGTATGCCGTGTTTGCAGCGGAAAACGGCGTTACGAAGATCGCGCTTGAGGAGTTCCCCTGTCAGCTCGTTTACAATGTGCGCAGCCTCAAAAAGCTGCTCTCGGTCGTCAGCCCAAAGGCGGCGGAGGTCATCGGCATGAACCTCGACCCGTCGCATCTCATGATACAGGGGGCGGAGCCGATTGCGGCGGCACGCGCACTTGGCGACAAGATCTTCTACGTCCACGGCAAGGACGCGCGCATCGAGCGTGGTCTTGCGGATGTGGATGGACTCCTCGAGAATCTGCCCGTAACGGAATCGGCAGAGCGCGCATGGAACTATGTCGCTGTTGGCTGTGGACGTGACCTGCAGTGGTGGAAGGAGTTCTTCTCCGTCGTCCGCATGATGGGCTACGACGGCTATGTCTCCCTCGAAATGGAGGATCTCACGATGAGCACGGAGGCGGGGCTGCAGACATCCATCGATGCCCTCAAGGCGACCATTAGCAAGTAATTTTGAAATATGGAACTGCTGTAGGCTGTGATGATTCACATGCCCGCGGCAGTTTCTTTTTTTTGAAAAGATACATAAAAAATATCTATGGATGATACTCTTTTGGGTTCTTGACAATAATGTTATGGTGAACTATACTTTGTATTATCTGATATTTGTTTTCAGGCTTTCGTATGCGAAAGGAGCATATTATGGCAGAAGTGAAACGGATGGGGTACTGTATCGATGGTGAGTGGAAGCAGTCCACGAGCGACAAGTATATTTCGATCACGGATTCCAGCACGGGTGAGGTGATCGCCGAGGTTCCGAGCTGCACGGTAGAGGAGTGCGAGGCGGCAATCGCATCGGCGCAGAAGGCGTTCGAGTCGTGGTCGCAGCTGTCGATGGCAAAGCGCGTGCAGTATATGTTCCGCTGGCGCGATGTGCTCTATGCACACAAGGAGGAGCTGGCTGTCCTCTGCGCGAAGGAACTGGGCAAGACGCTGAACGAGGCGCGCGGCGATGTGCAGAAGGCAATCGAGCCGACGGAGGAGGCATGCGCTGCGCCTCTGCTCATTCAGGGCGACGGTGCGATGCAGGTCACGACGGGGTACGACACGACGTCCTACCGCTTCCCGCTCGGTGTCGTGACGGGCGTCGTACCGATGAACTTCCCCGCGATGATTCCGTGGGGCTGGATGGTGCCGCTCGCCATCGTCTGCGGCAACACGGTCGTGCTCAAGGCGAGCAGCCAGACGCCGCTCACGTCCATGCGCATGCTCGAACTCTTCTACGAGGAGGCGGGCTTCCCGAAGGGCGTCGTTAACATCGTGACGACGAGCCGTAAGGAGGCCGAGATTTTCCTCACCGATCCGCGTGTCAAGGCGGTCACGTTCGTCGGTACAACGGGCGTGGGCAAGCATATCTACTCGACAGCTGCAGCACACGGTAAGCGCGTACAGGCGCAGTGCGAGGCGAAGAATCACGCACTGCTGCTTGCGGATGCGAACCTTGAGGCGTCCACGAACGCGATCATCAACTCCACGTACGGCTGTGCGGGCATGCGCTGCATGGCGCTGCCTGTGGTCTGTGTCGAGGAGAGCATTGCGGACGCATTTGTCGCCCTGCTGAAGAAGAAGGCGGAAGCACTCACGATCGGCTGCGCATACAAGGAGGAGACGCAGCTCGGCCCAGTGGTCAACGCCGGGCACAAGCAGAAGGTCAGCGACTGGATTCAAAAGGGTGTCGATGAGGGCGCGACCCTCGTGCTCGACGGGCGTAAGACCGTGGTGAAGGGCTATGAGAACGGCTTCTTCGTCGGTCCCACGATCCTTGATCATGTCAAGCCCGGCATGACGGTCGGCGATCAGGAGATCTTCGGACCTGTCACCTGCATCAAGCGCGTCAAGAACTACGAGGAAGGCATCCGCATCATGAATGCGAATCCGTTTGCGAACGGTTCGTGCATCTTCACGAGCAGCGGCTACTACGCGCGCAAGTTTGTCATGGACACGGACGGCGGCATGGTCGGCGTCAATGTCGGCATCCCCGTACCGAGCGCCTACTATCCGTTCTCGGGCAACAAGGATTCCTTCTTCGGCGATCTCCACGTCCTCGGCAAGGACGGCGTACAGTTCTTCACGCGTGCCAAGACCGTCACCACGCACTGGTTCGATGAGGAAGCGGGAAAACGCGTCGTCGGCACATGGGAGGGCAGCACGGAGCAGTAATGCCCTGCGCCATGCACCATAAAACTCCATAGATAAAGCAATCCCCCCGTTCGGGCAGAAGCCCTGACGGGGGATTTTAGGTTGCATAGGTATGTGGAATACGCTAAAATAATGAGAAGGAGGGATTCCGATGGAACGCGATGCACAAGGCGGAATCAGACCGCTGTACTGGGAGGCGATACAGGCGTTTTCTCTGATGGATGATGTCTTTATGACGGCTGTGTTTCAGGACAGCCTCCCCTGCGTCGATCTTGTCATACAGATTATCCTGAACCGTCCCGACCTCCATGCGACGCGGGTTGTTACGCAGGATACCATCAAAAATCTGCAGGGGCATGATGTACGTCTGGATATCCATGCCGTTGCCGACGGGCAGGAGTTCAACATAGAGATCCAGCGTGACAAAAAGGGGGCATCGGAGCGGCGGGCGCGCTACCACAGCAGCATCATGGATGCGAATGCCCTGCGCGCGGGGGCGGATTATGCACGGCTTCCGGAATCCTATGTTATCTTTATTACGGAGACAGATGTACTTGGTGACGGGCAGCCGCTCTATGCGATTCGACGGATGATCGAGGACAGCCATAAATATTTCGATGACGGCTCGCATATCATCTACGTCAATAATACATGTGCCGATGCGCATACGCCGCTGGGGCGGCTGATGCACGATTTTCGTTGCACGCGCCCCGAGGATATGTACTATGATTTGCTCGCGAAGCGGGCGGGATATTTCAAACATCAGCAGGAAGGAGCGGAGAAAATGAGTGCGGTGATGGAGGAGCTGATTCGGGATATCAAGCAGCAGGAACGGGAAGAAGGCCGTGCCGAGGGACGTGCCGAGGGACAGGTGTCGGAGCGTATTTTTTCGATCCGAACCCTGATGGCGAATCTGGAACTCACGGCGGAGAAGGCGATGGACGCACTATCGATCCCGCAGGCGGAGCGCGGCCGCTACAGGGCGCTCCTTTGAACAGGACAATCCCCCGTTCGGGCAGTCGCCCTGACGGGGGATTTTCATAGGTGCAGGATCAGAGCACCCAACGCGCGCGGTATTCGCGCGGCGTCATGCCCATTGCGCGCTTGAAGACGGACTGAAAATAGTTCGAGTTGTTGTAGCCGACCTGTGCGGCGATCTGCGTGATGCTCATATCCGTATTGATGAGCAGGTTCTGCGCCTCGCCCATGCGGCGGAGCGCCACATATTTCATGGGGGAGAGGCCGATCTCTTCCTTGAAGAGATGGGCGAGATAGTACGAATTCGTGTGCGTAGCGGCGGCAATATCCGCGAGGCAGATATTCTCTTTGTAGTTTTGGTCGATGTAGGCGCGCGCCTCCTTGACCAGTGTAGGTATGGCAGCTGCCTCGGGCTGACCTCGGTCGGCGAGCAGCGCCGCCGTCTTGGTCACAAGTGCGAGCGTGAGATAATGCGCCGTCTCGGGGTGACGCGGTGCCTCCTTTTCAATCGCTGTGAAGAGGGCGAAGAACTCATCGAAATCGTCCCCCGTTGGCTGCACGGGGGAGAGTGTAGGGGCGAGAATGTGATCCGGCGGAAGCCCGTCAATGACAAGACCTCGAATTGCTGCGCAGTATGTGCCGAGCGCACTGCCGCTGCCGCCGTGCTCATCGTGCACGACATGGCTGTTGTAGAGGATGAGGTCGCCCTTTCGCGCCGTGTAGCGGCGCCCGTCGATCATGTAGATGCCCGCGCCGCTGTAGAGGAGTAAAATCTCTGCCAGATATGGATGCTCGTGCAGGCTGCGCGGCATATACGATGCCTCCGGTCCCACGTTGCAAATATAGGAAAGGGAGGGCGATGCTCCTTTTTGAAATGTCGGGCGGTAGTTGCGCTTGGGAAAATATTGAAGCATCATGTCCTCCTTTCGTGTTTGCTATGAAATATCACCAAAATATGACTACATATTATCAATAAAGAGATAAAAACGCAAGAAAAAAGCCCTCGATGTGAGGGCTTTTCTATGAAACTCCATGAGAGGTTTAGAGATTGTATGCCTTCTTGATCTCGGCGAGGGTGACAGGACGACCTTCCTCGCAGGACTTCTTTGCCGCAAGTCCAATGAGAACGGGCTGCAGTCCGTCGTTCGCGTTGACGGGCGTCTCCGTGTTATTCACGATTGCCTCGACAAACTCGTCGATCTCGCGTGCATACGCCGCCATGTAGCGCTCGAGGAAGAAGAACATCGGCTTCTCGGCGATGACGCCGTCCTTGCCGGAGAACACCGCATTCGAGTCGGAGTCGTTGCTGATCGCAATGGCTCCCTCCGTGCCGAACACCTCGGCGCGCTGATCGTAGCCGTAGCATGCCGCGCGGCAGTTGTCGATGACCGCTGTTGCGCCGTTCGCGAGCTTCAGTGTGATGACGGCGGTGTCCACATCGCCCGCTTTGCCGATCTCGGGATCAACGGTGACCGATCCGACCGCGAAGACCTCCTCGACCTCAGAGCCGGAGAGATAGCGCACCATATCGAAATCATGGATCGTCATGTCCATGAAGATGCCGCCCGATACCTTGACATAAGAAATCGGCGGCGGCTCGGGGTCGCGCGACGTGATCTTGATGATCTGCTGCTTGCCGACCTTGCCCGCCTTGACCGCCTCGTGGATCGCGCGGAAGTTGTGGTCGAAGCGACGGTTGAAGCCCACCTGATACTTCTTGCCCGTCTCCTTGACGACCGCGAGAACTTCCTTGATCTTCTCAACATCGTGGTCAATGGGCTTCTCGCAGAAGACATGCTTGCCTGCGCGCAGCGCCTCGATGGAGACGGGAGCGTGCTGATCCGTGGAGGCGCATATCAGTACCGCCTCGATCTCGGGATCGTTCAGGATGTCGTGATAGTCCTTCGTGATCGTCTCCACGCCGATGGACTTTGCCCACGCCTCGATCTTCTCGTTCATGAAGGGATCCGCAATCGCCTTCACCGTCGCGTTCTTGACGAACTTCGAGATGCTCTCTCCGTGGACATGGCCGATACGGCCGGCGCCAATGATACCGACTTTAATCATGTGGATAACCGCCTTTCTCTGTGTAGAGGAGTACTTCCTTCTTTTTCTTATAGAAGTATAGCACAATCTGTACGAGAAAGACTTAAATATCTTGGTAAAATTTTGAGTACATTTGAATATTTTGTTGCATAGATCGTCTATATTTTTCAAGAGACTATAAAATCTTGCGTTTTGAGGAATCGCTGATAAAATGAAGTCCGTCGGATTGGTACAGATTTTTTGTCCTGCCAAGGAGACAAACCGGACGCATAGCCAAAGCTATGTGGAGGATTTGTCGACAAAGGCAGGGCGAAAAAGATGTGCTAAGACGGCGCGGCTGAATTTATCAGTGCTTCCTTGATCTCCTATTACACAAATTTTGTTGTTTTGCTATAATGGTAGTTATCAGGAGGTGGTGCATCCATGAAAGCGGCGATCTATCATGGCATTGGGGATATGCGTGTGGAGGAGTGCCCCAAGCCTCGAATCAGGGCGGGGGAACTTCTCGTGCGTGTGCGCGCGTGCGCGGTCTGCGGCGGCGATCTGCGCACATTCCGACATGGACATCCGAAGATCCATCCGCCTGTGATTCTCGGGCATGAATTTGCGGGCGTTGTGGCGGAGGTGGGGGCGGATGCGCCGTCAGAGTTGATGGGCACACGCATTGTCGCTGCTCCAGCCATTGGCTGCGGAGCATGTGCGTACTGTCGTGCGGGGCATACGCATCTCTGCGGGGCTCGTGAGACGATCGGCTTCAGCATGGATGGTGCCTTTGCCGAATATGTGCGGATTCCGGCGCGTGCCGTACAGCTCGGGAATGTGCAGCACATTCCCGACGACGTGGATGATCTCAGTGCAGCGCTCACGGAGCCGCTTGCCTGCGTGGTGAACGGACAGGAGGCACTCGGCATCGGAACGGGGGATACCGTCGCCGTCATCGGTGCGGGACTGATCGGCATCCTGCACGCGGAGCTGGCACGGGCGGCGGGGGCGCGCGTTCTTCTCCTCAACCGCAGCGCACAGCGTCTTGCCGATGTGCACGATATGGGATATGACGCATATATCGAAACAGGTGCAGACGGTGGTGTACAGGCGGTGCTCGACGTGACAGACGGGCGCGGCGCGGATGTTGTCATCGTGACGGCGGGAAGCGCTGCGGCGATGGCGGCGGGGATCGCTATGACGGCGCGCATGGGGCGTGTCTCCCTCTTTGCTGGACTGCCGCAGGACGCACCGCCGCTCCCCCTCGATGTCAATCTCATTCACTATCGGCAGATTGCGCTCCACGGCGCATTCTCCTCCGCGCCGCGCCACAATGCGCGCGCCTTGGAATACATCCGCAGCGGACAGGTACGCGCCGCGCGTATCCTTACGCACGTCGTCGCACTCTCGGACATCGCGCACGGCTTTGACCTCGTGGAGCAGAGGGCGGGGCTGCGCGTCGCTGTTCTGCCGCATCTGGAAGAGATGGCGGGAGCACTTGCGCAGCATCCGCAGCTCCATACGACAATGCTTTGATTGCTGCCACCTCCCGCAGCGGATTTTTGCGGGAGGTGTTTTTTATGCCGATCTTTGCTATAATGATGAAAACAACAAGAGAGATACAACTCAGAAAAGGGTACGGAATGAAAATCTACGAACGGGATGTGGAGGACGCAGCGGGGCGGGAACTGTTTGCGCAGCTGTTGGAGAAATGTGAACGTCAGGAGTGGGACGATGAATACCTGCGCCTCTTAATCGAATATCAGAAACTCTACCCCGCCTCCGAGAAGTTCGAGGTGTTCTATGCGCGCTATGCGCTCGCGTATGGGAATGTGCGGCTGGCGCTTGAAACGGCGCACGAGGGCGAGCGCAAACGCCGTGTGTCGCCCGTACTCTGGGAGATTCTGGCGGAGTGCTATGAGCGTCTGGATCAACCGTACGAGGCGGCACTTTACCGCACCTATCTGCGTGTCCACAGCCGACAGCCGCTTCGCGCGGCGATCCCGGAGGGCGAATTCGAGCGCTATATGGAGCTCTTCACATGTGCGGCGCGCGTCGGCGTCTGTGCCCCGTACATTGCGCGCGCAAATATGGCAGAGGGCGCACTCAAATGGGACTACGGCGTCTATGCGGGGGAGCATGTTCCACAGGTGCGTCCTGAGGCGTATCCGTATTGGGTCGGTGCTTACTTGGAGTGCGGTGAGCTGAACTCACACGGCTGGCTTCTCGCGCAGCACCGTGCAGATCCTGATTTTGCGGACAATTCCGGCTCAGATTTTATCTATGACCTTTGGCGTTCGACGGTGCAGACTGAACTGGCGGTTCCGTGCGCAGCGGGAGAGCGTTATATCCTGCCGCTTGCGGGGTCTGTGCCGGCGCAGACCTTTGACTTTTCCCTCGGGGAGCAGAACTTCGTTGACTATGGCGGGCAGTACCGCTATCTCTTTTATCGGATCGAGCAGCCCGTGCGTATTCGCTCGGATCAACCCTTTGCGGCGGCGCGCCCCATCCGTCTCGGGCACAGCCCGCAGCGCAAAAAACTCGTGCTGAACATCCTCGTGGATGCGCTCAGCTGGGGGGCGGTCAAGGAATGTGGCTTTGCGGATGTACCAAATCTCATGCGGTTCTTTTCCAAGGGGATCATCTTCAACAATCACTTCTCTGCGGCAGAGTACACCTATCCCTCGCTCATCTCTGTTGAGACGGGGATGTATCTGCACCATAATCAGACCTTCAACGAATTGTTCGGACAGGAGATCGACCCTGCATACATCACCATATCCGAGCGTATGGCGGCGCTTGGATATCTCTGCATTAATGTCATGGGGGCGGGTGAGGGGATATACACAGGTGCGACGCGTGGCTATGAGCGCCTTATCATCGACTCCTCACATCTCTTGGGCTATGAGGGCGTGGAGCGCACGATCCGTCACATCGAGGCGTTTGACGAATGCGATCAATTTCTGTGGCTGCACTTTGCCGATCCCCATGCGTATACGCCGCGCGGGCAGGCGGCTCCGATGTCCGCGCAGACGCATGTACCGCTCATGGAGCGCCTTGCGGCGGGGGTTGATGCGGAGACAAGCGTGCACCTGCCGCGTCGTCCCGTCTATGTCGCTGCCAATCGGCAGGGCATACGGAATGCGGACCGTGCGCTTGGCGCGCTTTTTGACTATTTGGAGGCGCATTTCAGTGATGATGAATACATTGTGCATCTGTACTCTGATCACGGTGTGTCCATCTACGAGCCGGAGCCGTATCTCACGAGTGAGACACAGGCGGGGGCTGCGCTCATGATACGCGGTGCGGATGTTCCCGCGCTTGGCATTGTGGAGGAGCTGACGAGCGGCGTTGATATCTACAACATCATGGCGCATACGGTTGGATTCCCCGTTGGGGAGAATGTGGACGGCAATCTTCCCGCTGCGCTCGGAGGAGAGGAGCGTGCCTACGTCATTTCAAACTCCATCTATCCGGGCAAACCGTATGAGCTTGGTATCCGCACGCAGGACTATGAGTTCCGACTCCGCTCGGCGCATCCGGTCAGCATGGATGGAACCACTGACCTGACGGGGGCGCAGATGTGGGTGTGGACGAGACCCGCGCATGAACCGGTCGAGGATGCGCGGATTTATGAATATTTTCAGTGCATCGCGCGGGATTTTTCACGGGGTGCAATCGACAATGCGGGGGATCTTTGGCCTGCGTTGGGGATGTCGGAATCGAATAAATGAGAAGTATGCAAGCGTACCTATTTTATGTAGAAAATGCGGTTCTGCGCAGACGGTACGTTTTTGATGATCCCCTGTCAACGCTTTTGAGGCATATCGGTCAGTGACAGTTGCTCTTCAAGGAGTCCTTTATACATCATTTCTTGCGCCGCGGGCGGATGGTGATGAGAAAAGCAGTGGCATAGGCGGTGATCGGAATGGCGCAGAGGAGTCCGATGCTCCCGACGAGGGAGCGCACAATTTCAGTTGCGATCATGTTGAGGTTCGTGATGTGGAGGAGGGGGATATCGGGCTGCGCGCAGATCAGCAGAATGAGTGGGAGTGCGCCGCCGATGTAGGCGAGGACGAGGGTGTTCGCCATCGTGCCCATGACATCGCGTCCGACGTTGAGCCCCGAGGTGACAAGAGCCTGAAATTTTGTCTTCGGCGCGAGCTGCTTCATCTCATACTGTGCGGAGGCGATGGAGACGGCGACATCCATGACGGCGCCGAGTGCGCCGAGGACAATGCCCGAAAAGAGCAGCTCGCGAAAGTCGACATCTTTCAGATAGAGCGCCTTGAGCATGCCCGCCTGCTCCTCGGAGACGCCTGTAAGGTAAGCAAAATGTATGGCGAGCAGTGCGAGGAGGGAGGCGACGAGAATGCCGCCGATCGTTCCGATGATCGCGCCCGCAGATTTGACGTTGCGTCCGTTGACGACAAGCTGCGTCGCGAGTGTGATGACCGTGCCGATGAGGAGTGTCCAGAGGAGAATGTGGGAGGGGGCAAACAGGATGAGGGAGATGAGTCCCTTTGCGATGAGAAGAACGGCAAAGATAAGCGCGAGCAATGCCTTGACGCCGGTCATACCGCCGAAGAGAATCAGCAGCGCGGCAAAACCAATGAGCAGGAAGAGCATGGCGGGCAGTCGATCATAGTCGACGATGGCGTAGCTGCCGTTCTCTGCACGCACAATGATGTTTTCCCCCTCTGCGGGATGAATGTCAAAGGCGGGGTTGTTCAGCGTGCGATGTGTGATCGTTGTTTCCGTGCCTGTCGCCTCGCCCGAGTCGATGCGGATGCGTACGTCGTACTGCATCGCGCCTGGGGCAAACGCTGTGATCTCGTTTGGCATCTCCGCAGCACTCAGAATCTCCGCCTTGTATGTCGGCGGATCGCCGTCCTCACCGGCGGGAAGGTGAAAGAGGAGGAAGAGCAGGGCAGGAACGCCCAGGCAGACAGCGAGAAAACGCGCGAAGCGCTGCGGATGAATCTTCATGAGAGTACACCTTTCGTAGAAGGTTAAGACGATTTGACACATCTTATAACATGATAATGATATTTATATTAGTGTGAATCCAATAGTTATTCCTAATTACCGCGCGGCTATTGACATTACGGTCATTCTCACATATACTGAGAACACAAGATGATTCCAGAGAGAGCAGCGGCGAAGCAGCCGAGGCTTTCACGGCGCAGGAATTGTCATCGCTGTATGTGATCCATCAAGGCTGCCTCATGGCAGTCTTTCTTTCCCCATGGATCCAGGCGGCGTTCACTCAGTTCTGAGGCAAGGCGCCTAGATGCGAAAATGCCCGTTCGGGCGATAGAACAGAGGAGGAATTATCATGTTCTCGAAGACAGATTTTTGGATCGGCCTTGCGGTCGGCGCGGTGGCAGGTATTTTCGGCTATCGCTTCATGCAGGAGCGCACGCAGCAGCTTGCCGCGCTCGAGGCAGGTCAGGCAGATCTCTCGCTGGCAGAGCTTCAGCGCCAGAAGGAGGAGCTTGAGGATCTGATTGCAGCGCAGTCTGCACAGACGGCTGAGCAGTAAGATCTGTACGGGGGGGCTGCTGCGCGGGTTCGCGCGCAGCCCCTTTTTTAAAAAAAGAAGCGTCGTTACGGCGTATAAATAAATAACCTTCGAAGAAGAAAGAGAGGGAGAGGGGCTTCCTATGAATATTTTTGATACGATTAAGAATGCGATTCCGCAGTCGGCGGTGGATGTGTTCATCCGTACGACGGACATCGCATCCTATATGCCGGGGCGCGTACGCCTTTACAGCAAACAGATTGTGAACAACGCAGCACTTGAGCAGCAGGTGCGGGCACATCTTGCGAAATTCACGGAGATCGAGGGCGTGGAGGTGAACCTTGCGACCGGCTCGATCCTCATCACATACGAGCCGGAGCGTCTGCGCGCGAATGCCGAGCTGCGGCGTGTCGAGGACTATATGCGCACACATGCAAGGAGGAAGGCATCGTGAACTATATTTCAGGGCTGATGCTCGGCGCATCGCTTGCGAATATGCTGCGGCAGTCACTTGGCTCTGCAGACA
>ERZ773014.197-NODE-197-length-40625-cov-28.193591_pt1 | contig 40625 bp, 34 predicted proteins | sample MGYA00580841_ERZ773014 | MGnify/ENA primary metagenome ERZ773014 (study PRJEB29015, sample SAMEA2737989) | human oral metagenome | biome: human oral; feature: human-associated habitat; material: dental | place: China | collected 2067 ... | reverse complement strand
GTGGGGTGTATCGTGCGGAGTTGCCTGACGGTGAGGTCAGGATTCTGCGGGAGGCCAGGCCGCATGCCGGGTTGGACGGTAGGAATCGGTGTGCGTTGCAGCGTCAGTTGGTTGAGGAGGAGGTGCTGCGGGATCTTGTTGGTGTGGATGGTGTGCAGCAGCTTCGGGGGGTGTTTACCGCGTGGGAACACCGCTATCTGGAGGTGGATTACATCCCCGGTGTGACGTTAGCTTCATGGAGAGTGCAGAATATTCATCTGCAGGAGAGTGATCCTGTGGAGTATGCCCGTCAGGTGGTGGCCATCGTGGATCAACTCATCGCGATTGTTGAAGCGATTCATCAGCGTGGGTGGGTGTTTGGTGATCTTCATCCTGGGAATGTGTTGGTCTCCGATGACGGGACGGTGACGATGCTTGATTTGGAGGATGCCAGCAAGGTGGACTCGCCGCGTGAGCCTGGTGTCAGGGTGTTTCAGTATTGTGCTGACAAGTCGGCGGATGCTGTGCAGGCTGATTGGTTTGCGGTGGCGCGTTGCATCATGATGCTGTACTTCGCTGATTTTGAGATCGAGGCGGTGTCGCCGGCGTTTTGGGATCGGTGTCGTCACAGGGTTCGCGAGGTGTATGGCGAACGGGCGGCTGAGCAGCTGGCGTTGGTGGAGGGCCGCTACGGCGTTGGTGTTCGTCCGGTGACGGCCAGTGATGTCACTGTGGGTGTGCCATCACAGCGGTTGAGTGTGGATTCTGGGATTTCTGGGTTGTTGAGTGGGATTGAATGGTCGCGACAGTTCGGTCCCGATGGGGCTTTTCCTGGTTATATCACCCAGATGGCGGCGGGTGTTCATGAGGTGATCACGACCGGGCGTGCTGGCGTGGTGTTGGCTCAGCAGCGTGTGGGTGTTGTTCCTGCTGATGGTGATGTGGAGGCGTTGCGTAAGACCGCTCGGGAGTGGCCGGGGCGGGAGGCGCCGGGTTTGTTGAATGGTTTGGCCGGTGTTGCGTTGACGCTCAGCGAGGTGGATGCCCAGCGGGATGATGCTCAGCGGGATGCTGTGGCTGCTGCCGGGAAGGCACTTGAGTCGGCTTTGGGGCGTCGCAGGTTGGATCTGGCCGCGGGGCAGGCGGGAGTGATCCTGGCCGCGTTGGAGGTCGCGAAAACGGTCGGGGACTCGGAGTTGATGGATCGTGCGGTTGCGGCGTATCACAGGCTGGATGCCTGCCTCACGCCGGATGGATCAGCGTGGACTGTGTTGTGTCGCCGGCGGGGTTTGTTCTGGGGATTGACTGGGGTGGCGTTGACGGACCTGGTTGCCCATGCCGTCACCGGTGCTGAGGAGCCTCTTGTCAGGGCGAGGGTTCGGTTGCGTGCGGATCTGGATGCGTGTGTAACCACCGCTACTGGTGAGGTGATGGTCGATGACCGCGAGAAGAATCGGGTGCTTCCCTACACCGAGTGGGGGTCTGCGGGTTTGCTGCTGGTCGCTTCAGCGCTTGAACGCGTCACTGGTGAACCGGTACTGACCTCGCAGGAACGTGACGGGATCATCAAAGCCTGCTCCTCCAGCTTCTACATCTATCCGGGTTTGGATCAAGGTCGCGCTGGCATCCTGGTCACGCTGACAGCTGCCGGCGAACACTATCGGGTAGAGGCTGATCGGCAGGCGGGTTTGTTGCTCGACAGCCTCCTGACCCACGGTGAGCATGCCTTGGTGGTCGGTGAGGGGTTGATTCGTCTCAGTTCTGATCTGGGTACCGGTGCTGCCGGGGTCGCGTTGGCTCTGCACGCCTACCGGTCACAGCAACCCTATCTGGGTCTGCCGATCAGTACCCGCACAGCCGCGCTGCTGCACCAGCCGGCGATTTCACAGCTTGGCTCGGAAACACGCGACCTCATCGGGGTCGTACCGAGTCACTAGCTCCCCACTCCCCCGCAACAACGAGGGGCGGTGGGTGAGCTACCCAAATCCAAACACTGAAATCCTGTGAGAGGAGGTGAAAACCATGGCTAACGTTCTCAATCTTCAGACCGATGTTGTCGAGGTGACCCAGGAAACCAAGAAAACTTTCGGTAGCCGGCATTACTGGATCTGCTTCTGATGAGGTAGTTCATCATGAGGGGCCGAGTTGATGGGGCTGGTCGGTCGTGTCGCTTGGTTCGCTCGGACGTGGTGTGCTGGAGCCTATGCTCTGGTTTCCCGTATGTGGCGGGTGGTTGGCGACGGGGACTGCCGGTCGCCAACCACTCTGTCTCTGGTTCGATGAGTGCCGCCCGAGTTGAATGCGGAATCAAGCGGCGCTGTAGAGCATACCCCCATTGTTTGGTCAGTGATGTGTGTGAGAGGAGGTGAAAACTATGGCTAACGTTCTCAATCTTCAGGCTGATGCCGTCGAGCTGGCCCAGGAAACCAAGTGGTCCCACAGGAGCTGGGGTTGGTGGTGCGATGGTGGCGGCTCGTACAGGAGCTTCTACTACTGCGAGTGGTGGTGAGTTAGTTCATCGCTTGTGTATGTGAGGGCCGAGTTGATGGGGCTGGTTGTGGTCGTGTCGCTTGGTTCGTTTGGACGGTGGTGTGCTGGAGTTTCGGCTCTGGTGGGCCCCGTATGTGGCGGGTGGTTGGCGATGGGGGTTGCCGGTCGCCAACCGTCCGTCTCTGGTTCGACGAGTGCCGCTCGAGTTGAGTGTTGAATGAATCAGTTGCCGTAGAAACTGTTGGGGTACGGGTTGTTCCTCGTGGTCTGTCGGGGTTTTGCTTGATTGAGTAAGGAGGCTGTGAGGCATCACGGCGAGTCGTGTAAAAAGACGCTCGGGCAGTGGGCCGTGTTCGTGTGAAGGCAGGGGCGGGTGTAGTGCTGAGGGGCGGTTCCGGCTGAAAGGGAATCGCAAGGCATGGTAGGAGTTGCCGTGCGGTGAATTCGGTTGGTCGTAGTGACTGCTATAGGGAGACGGGAAAATTAATGGCAGCTTCGGGTTTGGCGAGGCGGGTGGATTTATCACGTATGGGGTCATCCGATAGTGGAGTGATGCCTAGGCGGGCGTTGCTGGAGTCGCATCATCAGGCTCTACCCGAGTCCTTTGGAACGCTTCCAGGTCCTCGGGTCCAGGCGCCTGGAGGAGAGTCGCGTGGCCGAGGGTGCAAGGCCGGTTTGGTTGGGATGTTCCTCGCTGATCCGCCGAGGGGTGGTCTTCGTCGTTTGGTGAGGATTTTGCGGTTGGAGCCGGGGGCGTTGGTTCTGATTTTTGTTGGTACGGTTTTGTCGTCTCTTGTGTCGTTGGCGCAGCCTTTGTTGGCGGGGTCGATTGTGGGAGTGTTGCAGAGTGGGGGCTTTTTGGCTGCGCTTCCGTTCGGGTTGGTTTTGGCTGGGTTAGCTGTTTTCGCTTCCGGGATTACGGCTGTTGTGAATGTTGTGGGTGCGAAGGCTGGTAATCGTACGGTGCGTGCTTTCCGGGATGAGTCTGCTGCGATTGCTTTGCGGGTTCCTGCGGATAAGCTTGTGCAGCATCCTACGGCTGATTTGGTTGCTCGGTGCAGTATTGATTCGGAGCATTTGAGTAAGGTTTTCAGTCAGGGGCCTGTGCAGGCTTTGGGTGGGGTTGTGATGGTGGTGGGGGCGTTGTTCCAGATGGCTGTGTTGGATCCGGTGCTCACCATTTCTGCGGTTGGGTTAACGGTGGTGTGTTTGGTTTTCATTATTGTCATTTCGAATAGGTTGACATCGTTTTCGTTTCATCGTCAGGAGGCTCAGGGGGCGTATGTTGCGGAGGTGACCAGGGCGTTGGATTCGGTGTTGACGTTGAGGGCTTTCGTGGCTGATAAGTTTGCTGTGCGGCGTTTGGGCAAGTCGAGTGGTGAGCTTCTCGAGGCGTCGAATCGGGGGGATCGGGCGCATGCTTTCATGACTCCGGTGGTCACGATTTGTGTGCAGGCAACGTTGTTGGTGATTGTGTGTATCGCGGTGGTGCGGGTGCAGGCGGGAGTTTTGTCTGTTGAACAGTTGGTGTCGTTTTTCATGTATATGATGTTGATCATCACTCCGATCACTGGGAGCGCGGGCACCGTGATGGAGATGGCGGAGTGCTTGGGGGCGTTGCAGCGGATTATTGATTTGCGTGCGGTGACGGACCAGCCTGTCTCTCGGATCCAGATCAGGCAGCCGGTTGTCGCCCAGGTTGGTGGTGTGTCGACAGAAACTGGTTTGGTGGGTGAGGTTGGTTTCCGTGATGTGTCGGTGCGGTACCCGCAGGCGGGTGGTGGGAATCGTGAGTATGCGTTGGCGGGGGTGACGTTTAGTGTTCCGGCTGGTTCGTGGGTGGCGATGACTGGTTCGTCGGGTTCGGGTAAGTCGACGGTGTTGTCGTTGTTGGAGAAGTTCATTGTTCCTACTGAGGGGGCGATCATGGTGGATCGGGTGCCGCTTGGTGAGCATGATGATGATGAGTACCGGCGTCAGGTCGGTTACATCGAGCAGGCGTGTCCGTTGTTTAGTGGGACGGTGCGTGACAATTTGTTGTTGGGGCGTGATATTGATGATGATCGGTGTTGGGAGATCATTCATCAGGTTGGGTTGGGTGAGACGATCAGTGCCCGTGAGGGCGGGTTGGATACCCCGGTGGGGGAGTCAGCGTATGCGTTTTCTGGTGGTGAGCGGCAGCGGTTGGCGATAGCTAGAACTCTTGTTGGTCAGCCTCGGATGTTGTTGTTGGATGAGATCACCTCGGGCCTTGATGTTGTAAACCGGGAACAGATCATGAACCTCATTCGAACCACGATGGGTGGGATCACCACCTTCGCTGCCGGACACGGCCATTTCGGTATGAACATCGCCGACCTGGTCCTCGTACTCGACAAGGGCCGGTTGGTTGAGTTCGGACCCCCCGCCGAGGTACACCGACGCTCCGCACTGTTCCGCTCCCTCGTCGCAGCCTGATGAACAAGAGGGGTGTTGTTCACGGGCATTCTCCACCGTGTTCTGGTCAATGGGGTTTGCTGGTGGACATGCCGTGTGTCGATAAGCCATGAAGATTGAGAGTGAAGTGATGGATATTCCTGTAGGTCCGGTTGTGAGTGGTTCTTCCTCTTCGTGGAGTCGGTGGCTGGAGGTTGATGACGCCACATTCATGCAGTTGTTGGAAGAACACGGCCACGACGTCAACACAGTCGACAGTGACTACGAAGTCCCTCGAGGTGGGCGGGGTGATGGTGGTGAGGTGGTGCCGTTGGCTGGGGGCTGGTTACGGCTGGCCGCGGGGGAGGACGGCGACATGGTAGGGCAGCGCGTCTCGGATCCGGTGGAGCAGCATCTGGTTGGTGCACCTGTGATTTTCGGGGAAACCGACATCGAGGGGTTGCCGGGCTGGGAGACGCGCAGGCGTGACCTGTCTGTGGAATTGGGGTGGTGGTGTCGTCTTCTGCGCGACCCCGAACGGGAACGCTACGCGGTGGCGGTTCACCAATGGGGCGATCCGGAACCCGGACTCGTACTGGTGGGACTGTATCCCGAAGCAGTGTTGGCTCAGGCAGAGTCGCCGGTTGTGGTGTTCGTGGAACCGCATCCCAACAAGCCGGGCAGGGCCAGGGCCCGCCTGCTGCCGGTCACCACGACCCGTCTGGATGATCCTCCGCGGGTACTTGCCGAGGGACCCGCCGCCGGGATCAAGGTCGAGGCATGTTCCGTGCGGCGTTTCGTCAAGGTCGGTCACGGTGTTCGCAGTAACAGAATCTGGCAGATCTTCGACCTCACCACCCCGCAGCTGCAGCCCATTGCCATGCCAGATTCGGTGCATGATCCCGACCTGTTCGATGTTGCCCCCCTGGAGGATGGGTACGTGCTCATTCACGCGGTCAATGATGCTCAGCAGTGGCGTATCGAGGCCAGCCACATCAATAACGGCCAGGTACAGAATCGGTGGCGGGTGGCGGCCGGGCCGGGAAAACTCCACCACATCGTAGGCGCTCGTGAGGCCGTGCTCGCGCGTATCAGCCAGACACAGGGCACCTGTCACACCGAGGACCTGCTGTGGATATCCCTGACACCCGCAACCACTGTTGAGCCCCGCAGGCTGCTCACCACCCCAGGAATGTTCCACCTGACCCCAAGCCCCGGCGCAACCTCTACCGGGTTCGTCATCGCCGAAATGATCGTGGGAACACCCCCTATCACCTGGTACCTCGACGGCACCGGGCAGGTACTTAACCCCACGAACCGGCAACCCCGACCAGTCATCCAGGCCGCACGCGAACGCATCACATCCCCAGACGGATACCAGTTCGACCTCGACATCCGATGGCACGGAGACTCGGCCACCTTCCACGGACCAGTCATCGTCATGGTCTACGGAGCCTACGGACTCGACATCGACCTCGACGCCGACCCAGAACTCAGCCACTGGCTAAACCGCGGCTACGCCGTAGCAACCCCCCACGTCCGAGGAGGAGGAGACCCCCAACGCCACCACGCCGGCTCCCAAAACAGACGCGACCGCTCCCTACTCGATGCCGTCACAGCAATTCAATGGTTGCGCTCGGGACGAGGAGCAGCAACCGCCACCACAATATGCGTCATCGGAGTTTCAGCCGGAGGATTCCTCACCGCTTCCCTCATCGCCGATGAAACCGTAACCATCGACGCCGCCGTGATCGTCAACGGCTACATAGACCCCCTCGAATCACTCCTCCACCACCCCTCACTCACCGAACAAGCCGACCGAGACGAATGGGGCGACCCCCAACACAACCCCCATCACCGACACGCACTGGAGGAACTCTCCCCCCTACGCAAACTCACCACCACACCACCCCCAACCCTGATAGTCATCTGCGTCAAAGACGCCCGCGTCAACCCCCGCCAAGGACTCACTTGGGCGCTACGCTCCAGAGAACTCGGCGGAAACACCACCCTCTGGTACGACCCCAACGGCACCCACGACACCGGCATCCGCACCAAAACCAACCCCATGATTGACTGGGTTATCAACACACTCGAACAATAGTAAAGTGGTGGAGCGCTATAGGTTTCGTCTCTGCCCACGAAACGTGCAGCTTTCCATTCTTTTTCGACCGTCTCTTATTTGCAAGCGTGTGAAATTGCCAAGAATGAGCCGTATACTCAAGACATGATATCGCAAAGTAGTAAAAAATTCTCACAATCCGAGCTTCCACAGGAGCCTCCGCGCGCGCCCGGTTGGTTGCGAATAACCCTGGTCTTCGCTGCCTTCTTCATCGCTGCATCTTCCCCGATGCTGCTCTATTATTTCCTCGTTCCACTTCGAGAGGGCCTCCTTTCTGAATCCGTTTTGATCAAGGCCGGACCGTACATCGTGGTCTCTGCAGTTGTCTGCGTCACGTACCTTCTGTTCACTTTCTTGCTTACGCGCTATGTCGATCGTCGACCACTGCGCGCCTTGGGGATGGCTCTCGGGCGTCGTGCAGGGATTGCGCTGCTGGTCGGCACTGGAATATCGGTGGCAGTCGTCTGCCTCGTCGCTTTTGGGTATCGCATTTTCGGGTTGACCGTTGCTCTGCCGCCAGCTGATCCCACGATATCGTGGCGGGTTGTGGGCGTTGGTTTCCTTGCTGATCTTGCGCGTTCTTACCTGTTGCAGGGTATTGGCGAGGAAGCCATCATGCGAGGGTATGTTCTACAGAGTTTCTCCGATCATCCCAAGCGTGCTGTCTGGATTTCGGTGATCGTCTTTACGGTTCCGCATATATTGTCCGAGAATGGCCAACAGGATGCTCTGGGATTTATCGTCTACCTGGCCATTCCGTTCAGCTTTGGGTTGGTGGCTGCTTATCTCTCGCTCATAATGCGCACAGTCTGGGCCGGCATAGGAATCCATGGTGGCTGTCACTTGGCCAATAGCATCGCATCAGGGATGGGGGTCGATTTGACTGACTTGGTCTTCTGGGTTCTTGTGGGCGCTCTCTACATCATCGTCGCTTTGGTGCTTGCTACCAGGATCGGTGAGCAACGCTGGGCGGAAGTCGCTGCATACGGGCCCTTCGCCTTGCCGTGCCGATCAGCCCGAAAACCTCAGGTATCTCGGTGATCCGCGTGTTGAGCGCCTGCGCCGAGATCCAGCTCTTGAGTGCCGGTGCAAAGCCCACAATGGCTCCCAGAAGTGAGCCGAGCACGCTCCACACCTCGCCGAGGGCACTGAGGAGGGGGATTACGGCGCCCACGATGGCCCCGGCGAGCGGCAGAACCAGCCACCACGCCGATGTGCCAGGATCAGATGATCGCGTGGACCGTTTCGACATCCTTGGCTCCTCCCGGCGCTGCCCTGACAACAGGATAGTGGGGCCGGTGAGACGTGGAGCCTGTCTGCGACCATGTGGGTCCCTGGGGCAGGGGCCGGCGAACCGGGCTCAGCGATCAGTCGTCGTCGCGGTCGTCGTCGCTGTCCTTCTTGGTCGTCCTCGTCGTGCTCTTCTTGTCGTCGTCGTCATCGTCGTCGTCGCTGACCTTCTTCGGGGGTGCAGGTGCCACCGTGGTGGTCCTCGCGCGACTCGTGGTGGACGGGGCGCTCGTGGCCCGGGTCGTGGTTCGAGGTGCGGAGCCGGTCGTTTCCGGAGGCGGCGTGGCCGCGGTGGTCTCCGTCGCGGCGGGGACCACCGGTTCGGGCGAGGAATTCTCCGTGGGTGCCGGGGGCTCGCTGGGAGAAGGCTCCGGCGAGAGGCTGGCCGTCGCGGGGGAGACGACAATTGCCGGTGAGGTGCTCTCGGGCTCCGTCGGGTGCGCGAGCTGGAACAACAGCCCCGCCGTCAGCAGTCCCGCAGCGCCTATGCCCACCAGGGTGAGGGTGAGGCGGTCTCGCTCCGACTTCATCATGCTTCTCCTTCCGAATGATTCAAGTGAACCCCATGAGGATGAGGAATGGTGTAGATCTTCGTGAGGAAGTTCTCATGAAACGTCCCGCCGGTTGTTAGTACAAAGTTCCACGACCCGCGGTGGTGGTTCGCCGGAACCCGACTTTCCCGGGCGATCCCGACCGCATACAAGGTGGCGCATCTCGCCTCGGAGGGTTATTGTGTATACAAAGCTCCCGGCGGCTCCGGTCGTCGGGCCAGCGGACTGGACGGACCCGAACGCGGTGCAGTCGGCACTGCTGCCGGTGGGGACGACGCAATCCGCCGGACCAGCCTGAATGCCCCAGAAACCAGGGAGAGGTACATGACCACAATCACCCACTGGATCGACGGCGCCCCCTACGAGGGTCAGCCTTCCCACATGATTCCCGTCGAGAACCCCGCCACCGGCAAGGTCGTCGGTGAGCTGATGTCGGCCAGCCCAGCCGACCTCGACCACGCCGTCGCCAGCGCCAAGGCGGCCCAGAAGAAATGGGCCAAGGTTTCCCTCGCCAAGCGCACCGCCATCATGTTCAAGATGCGCGAGCTGGTGCTCGCCCACCAGGACGAGCTGGCCAAGGCGATCGTCGAGGAGCACGGCAAGGACTACTCCGACGCCATCGGCGAGATCCAGCGTGGCCGCGAAACCCTCGATTTCGCCTGCGGCATCAACGTCGCGCTGAAGGGCGAATACTCCTTCGACATCTCCACCGGCGTCGACATCCACACCATCCGCCAGCCCGTCGGCGTGGTCGCGGGCATCTGCCCCTTCAACTTCCCCGTCATGGTGCCGATGTGGATGCACCCCATCGCCGTGGCCACCGGCAACGCCTTCATCCTGAAGCCCGCCTCCCCGACGCCCACCGCATCGCTGATTATCGCCCGCCTCTACAAGGAGGCCGGCCTGCCCGACGGTGTGTTCAACGTCCTCGCCGGTGATCGCAACCTGGTCTCCAACATCCTCACCCACCCCGGGATCGATGCCATCTCCTTCGTCGGCTCCACCCCGGTGGCGCACGTCGTTCAGGACACGGGCGTCGCCCACGGCAAGCGCGTCCACGCTCTCGGTGGCGCGAACAACCACGCCATCGTCCTGCCCGACGCGGACCTTGAATTCGCCGCTCAGCACATCGCCGCCGCCGCCTTCGGTGCGGCAGGTGAACGCTGCATGGCGCTGCCCGTCGTGGTGGCGGTCGGTGGTGTTGCCGACAAGCTCGCCGAATTGGTCGCCGCCAATGGCGCGAAGATCAAGGTCGGTTTCGGTCTCGATGAGGGCGTCCAGATGGGTCCGGTCATCACCGCCAAGGCCCGCGACCGCATCGTCGGTCTCATCGACGACGCCGAGAAGCGCGGCGCAAAGGTGGCGCTCGACGGTCGTGGCCTGAAGGTCGAGGGCTACGAGGGCGGCTTCTGGCTCGGCCCCACCGTCCTCACCCACGTCCCGCTCGACGCCCCCGCCTACAAGGAAGAGATCTTCGGCCCGGTGCTGTGCATCGTCGACGCCAAGAACTACGCGGAGGCCATCGAGATCGTCAACGCCAGCGAGTTCGGCAACGGCGCGGCGATCTTCACCAACGACGGCGGCTACGCCCGACGTTTCCAGCTGGACGTCGAGGCCGGCATGGTGGGCGTCAACGTGCCCATCCCCACCCCGGTGGCCTACTACTCGTTCGGTGGATGGAAAGAATCGTTGCTGGGCGACACCCACATCCACGGCCCCGAGGGCGTGCACTTCTACACCCGCGCCAAGGCCATCACCACCCGGTGGCCCTCGGAGTCTGGTGCGTACGCCGCGACGATGAGCTTCCAGCGCGAGGAGTGACCACTCCGGCCTGAACAGCAGCGCAGGGCCCCGGTGACCGGACAGGTCGCCGGGGCCTTCGACGTGTGCGCATCCAGTCGGCCTTGCCCTGATTGCGGGGCCCGTGGAGTGGCGTGATCCGCGGCTGCGACTCCACGCGGCGGCGCTACTGTTGTGCGGTCACCTCGTTCCGGAAAGACACGCCCTGGAGAACCATGAAGGACAGCTCTCGTTTGATCGACGATCCGCGGTGGCACTTCGGCGCCGGAGCGGAAGGTCAGCCTCGCTCCTACAACCAATGGGTCGCAGACTGCTGCGATGCCAACGGTGACAGCATCTGGGCCTACGAGGGCGATGGCGCGGTGCAAGACGGCATGGATCCCGCAAGCGTTGAGACGTTTTGGGGGATCGGGGAGTACCTGGAGAAATACGGGCCCAGGATGGACCGCGTCGGAGGATCGTACGGGGCGTACCTCTTCGGGGTCGACACTCCGCGCCCCGTCGTTTTCGCAGAACGTTCCCTCGAACCGGCCGCAGCCAAGCTGCCCTACCATCGGTATCGAGTGACCGGTCAGGAACTGCCGCCAGCGTGGCGCATCGAGACCGGGCGGGTGGTTCCCGCCGTCGGAGGTCGTGGCGGGGGACGTCAGGTGCTGTTCCGCGACGCCGGAAAAGGTCTTCTCAGCGTCGAAGAACTGCTGGAAACAGGTCTCCTGGAGGAAGTGCGGGAACGTGCCTGATTGCGTGGAGCGGCTGAAGTGTGCCCTGAACGATGTGGGTGTGCCGGTACATGACCGTGAGGATGGTCTGCTCATAGGGGGCGAACGAAACGCCCGTACCGTCATGTTCTGGGAGGACGAAGGAGCGTGGCACGTCGGTCATCTGGATCGAGTGGACCAGGAGCGCGTCGCCGTTCTGACCGCTGCGGATCGTGACGCGGCACTGCGGTGGCTGATCTGTCGCGTCGCCAACCAGTACCGCCGTGCACAGGGATGGCCGTGGCTGCTTTCGTTGCGGGCAGCACCGGAAATCGCATGGGGGTGGGGTGTTGAGTCGGTTCCGGAGGCCTCAACCTCGGAGACCGCAGACATTCGGGTGTGGGCACGACCGGTTCGTCTGGGAGAAGGACCAGTTGATGTGCGAATGCTCACCACTCTTCCGACCGCCCTCGAGGTGGCGGTCCTGTCCCACCTGATGGACCTGAGCCCCGACCAGATCCTGGACGCCTACCTCGACTCGAACGGCGGTGTCCTGGAGCGCATGGTGGAGACGAGTGATCCGCTGGTGGACACGGAAGAAGCTTTTCAACGCATGGCAGCCGCCCGTGAACTCCGGATGGTTCCTGACGAGGACGGTTTTCACGCCACGGAGACCGGATGGGTCTCCCACCTCTGGATTGAGGACGGGTGTTGGTGCTTTGGCCACACCGAACGTGGCGAGCAACGTAGTGCAGAAATCGCCAGTCCTGAATTGGGCGTGGTGTTGCGCTGGATGGCCTTCGGATGGCTGAACGATGTGCGATCTAGCAGGGGATGGCCGCGGATCATGACCGGATACTGGGAGGCGGAGACGGCGCCCGGCTGGAGTCAGCAACAGCTGGGAAATCGCAGGATCCTGACAGGTATCACGGGGTCCGGAACCGAAATGATCCTGCGCGGGAACCGACCTCGCGCTCTGGACGTGTTATCGCACCTGATGAATCTGAAACTAGATCAGGTGGTCGATTCCTTCCTGTCCGAGGACGGTGGATTGCTGTGCGAGGTCGTCGACCCAGGAATCCGGCGTCGCAACCCGATCGCTCTGGAATACGTCGCGCAGTACGGCGACCGTCTCGACCAAGTGGGCGACCCGCGTGGCAGCTACTTCTGTGCGGTGCCCGGTTCGGAACCTTACGCCTTCGAACAACGTTCCCTCCCGCCTAGCGTGGTGAAGGAGCCCTACTACCGGTACCGGCTGCTGGATCTGCCTCCCGAGGTGAACGTGGTGACCAGCATCATTCCCCCCTGGTTCGGTCAACCGGGCGGTGCCCGTCAGGTGTTCTTCCGCATCGGTGAAATTCTCTTGACGGCCGAGGAATGCATTGACCTGCGCATTCTGGAAGGAGACGCCTGATGTCCATCATGGACGAACTGGTTGCCTACGCCTCGGAATCCGGAGCTCAGGTGGCAGAAACCCCCGGCGGGTATTCCATGACATGGAATGGCGGATTCTATTCACATCACCTGTGGCGCGCGGATGATAAATGGCTCTACGGGTATAGCGAGCGAGGCGACGAACGCATTCCGACCATGTGGAGCACGCATGATCAGATCGTCTACAAGTGGGCGGTCAGTCGGATCGCACTCGACGCCCGGGAAGCGCGGGAGCTGCCTCAGATCATTCTGCCCGCAGCGATCGAAACCCTGGGGGGCGAGTGGGGACTCGTTCAACAGACCCCACTGACGGGAAGCCTGAGTTTGGAGGGCAAACAGATCCCCATGACGCTGAGAACAACTTTCCCCCGGTGCCGGAGTCTCGTCGAGTTCTCACATCTGATCCGCCTGCCCTACGACGAAGTGCTGGCTTCCTACCGTGCGCCCGACGGAAGTCCGCGACTCGGATCATTTCTGGCATGGTGATGCCGGGCTCACAACGTTTCAGGGATTTGGTTCGAGCATGGAGTGCAGGTGTCCGCCGTCTTTTGTCAGGAGACTGTTGATTTCTTGTGTGAGGGTGAGGGGCATGAGGTGTGAGAGTGTGTTGAGATTTTCGTGACGGGGGAAGACGGTGCTCATGACCATTGGTAGGTGGATGTTGTCTGGGCTGATGAGGCGTCCGTGGTTACTGTGTTGGTAGTGGCCGTATAGTTTTTGGACCTGCCATCCGGGTAGGAGGGTTGGGTTGGTTTTGTAGGTGAGGATGCTTGGCCATCCTTTGTTGAAGCGTACGATATTTAGTAGTTCGAGGGCTATCCAGCGCAGTACTATGTCGCGGTCGGTGCTCAGTATTTCTGCTGGTCTTTTCTCGCCGCGTTCGGTGTGGCCGAAGCGCCAGCAGCCGTCCTCGATCCAGAAATGTGGAACCCAGTCAGAGTATGTGTTTGGGAAGATGAAACCGTCCTCGCAGGGTGTGGTGCGGCCACCCCGGGCTTGGGTCAGGTGTTGGAAATCCTGTCCCATGGTGGCGATGGGGTTCTCGTGTTCGAGGAGGTGGTTTAGGGGTTCGCCGTTGGGGGTGAGGTAGGCGTCCAGGACTTGGTCGGGGGTTAGGTGCATGAGGTGGGAGAGGGCCGCGAGTTCTGGGGCGTGGGGGAAGGTGGTGGTCATGTCCATGTCTACCGGGGTGCCGTTGGGTCGGATGAGACGACCGGTGGCTTTGATGCTGTAGAGCACGGTTTGTTCAGAGGTTTGTTCGGCTGTCCAGCCGTTCGCGAATCCGGGGATGTTTCGCAGGGGTAGGAGGTAGGGCCATTTCTGTTTCTCGCGGTATCTGTTGGCGATGCGGCAAATTAGCCAGCGTAGGGCCACGTCCTGGTGTGGGGTGCTCAGAGTGGCGGTGGGGGTGTCGTCTCGTCTCGTCTGGTATCCGATGTGGTACAGGCCGTTGGTGTCCCAGAACATGACGCTGCGGACGTTTTGTTCCCGGCTGAAGGACAGAAAATCTTCTTTTTTGTAAACCCCTATGTCTGTGTCTGTGAGGGCGGTGATGAGTCGTTCAAGACAGTCCAACAAAATCGGTGGCTCCCCTCAGAATTCCTTCGTTCAATAGTTCGCTGACGCTCAAAGCTCTTCCTTTAGAGTTAAAACTTGAGGTGTCCATCGTGGTAAGGGTGGTATCCTCCGAAATTTCTTTCTCGTGATTTCCTGTGTTCGAGAAGCTTCTGATGCGCCGACTCTAAGGAGAGGAGGGTCGAGGAAAATCCGATGCAATCGCCATCCCTGATGATATTGCATATAACTCGTTCTCCCGGGGCCGCTTGGCGTCACGACGTACGCATCTTTATATGGAGCGATTTTCCAGTCATGTGGATGGATGCGGGTTGAGGGGTCCACCTTTCGAGAAAGTCTGGGAGCGTCTCGGTCGATTCTTATTCTCGCTGTTGTTCGTGGAGGTTCCTGACGCAATATGTCTAGAAGGATCACGAAAGGGGGGCTATCGGCGTGGTTTCCTGCGCGGTGCATCCTGCGAACGCAGACGGGAAGCAGCCAGGGCAGCGAGAGTCCCCAGGCAGCCGATTCCGGCGATGATTCCCAGAACCATCGTGCGCATCGGTCTTTGATCCTTCTGCGGGGAAGGAGGTGTCATGGTGGGCGCTTCCTGCGTCGCTGAGGTTGAGAAACGCGGGTTCGGAGGACCGGGCATGGCTCCATCGTTGGTGAAGGTGAGGGCGTCGTACGGCGCAATCAGACCCCAGCCGATTGTGTTGTCACGCATGGAGCGTGTGGGCCGCAGGGCAGTGGCCAGGATCCGATACTTCCAGTCCGCCGGGGTCTCGTCCGGATGGGCAGCAGCCACCAGCGCGGCGACCCCACCCACATACCCGGTGGCGTATGAGGTGGACGGCTTGTCCCCGGAGAACACGCAGTCCCCGGCACCCATGAAGGTCGTAAGCACGTTCATGCCCGGTGCTGCCACGTCGATATGTGGGCCGTGGATCACGGCGTCCGACGGGGCTCCGGTGGTGTCGACTCCTGTCACCGCCAACGCATCGGAGTAGGCCGCCGGGTATTGCGGCACGTTGTGTTGCTTCGCAGGGTTCTGGGGATCCAGATTGCCAGCCGATGCAACCACGAGGGCGCCTCGGCTGGTGGCGTACTCCGTGGCACTCTTCAGCGACGGATTGTCGGTGGAGGAGGACAGGGCCACGACGATCACCTTCGCACCGTTATCGGCGGCCCACTGGATTCCCGCGGCGGTGTGGGTGGGCTCCGGTCCGCGGGTCTTCTCGGCCTCCGCCTTGTCGTTCGTTTTCGCGAGTACCCGAACCGGCAGGATCTGGGACTCCGGTGCCACACCAATCAGTCCGGAACCCTCGACCTCCCGGGCGCTGATCTGTCCCGCAAGTGCGGTTCCATGCGGGTCCTCGGCAATGCTTCCGTCCCCGCCGTCCATCATGTCGTAGCCCTGCAGGAGCACGTCCTTGTTCTTGAAGTGGACGTTGTTGCCATCCACACCGGAATCAACCACCGCCACGATCACCTTGTTGCCGCGTGAAATCTTCCACGCCTCCTCGATGCCGAGCTGATCGAGCGCTGGTGGGCGCTGGGGCACCAGGGTTGGTTTGTCGACCGTGCATTGGGTGGGTGCGGGCGTGGTGCTGTTCTCCTCGACGAGCTTCGCAGGCACCAGAGCATGGTCTGCTCGTGCGGGCACCGCAGACATCGCTGCCATCACCAGACCGCAGACCCCGCTGGCTAGGGCCCGGACGGTTGTGTCCCGCCATTGACGGGAACGCGAGTACCGGTTCGTCATTGTTCCTTCACCGTGTCCCAGACTTTCCCGGGATTCAATGCCTCTCCCTCGGGAATTAGCGCCGCCCACGGGGCAGGGACTTCGTACGCACTGCTCGCGTCGTAGTCCAGGCGCTTCAGGGTGTCATCAGCCGGGGAACCGATGCCGTGAAGGGTTCCCAGATCGGATACCAAGGAGACCACGCCGAGGCTACCGCCGGACGTGGTGCGGATCAGCGCACCAGACCCGCCCCGGACCGAGGTGGCCGTTGGCGGATTCAATGAGTTGTTGGAGTTCCCGCTATTGCTTTCCTGCTGTTTCGGGAGGGCCTCGGTGAGGTCCTGGTTGGTCATCGAGTAGAGCACGGACGTGGAGGAGTTGTCGGGTTTCTTCGCGAGCTGGGCGCAGGGCAGGGAGCCTGCCGGCATGGTGTCGTCGATGCTCTTCGGCCAATCGGCTGGGGAAATGTTGGCTGCGTCGATGCTGACGATGTCGATCTTCGAGATGTCATCGAGTGTGGCGTTGAGTGGAGTTCCCGTCCTGTAGAGCTTGTCGGTGAGGTTCGTCAGCTGCGTGGCCTTCTTGTCGCCGATGACGACGTACCGTCTGGTGGAGTCGCCGCTTTTGACCTCGATGACGCTTCCGATGGTCGCCGTGCTCAGCGACGGGGGCATCCCGTTGACAGGCCGACCATTGCCCTCGAGATTCAGGAAGTTCAGGTCCGAGCCCGGTTCGAAGAGGGAGAGCCACTGCGAATTGACCGTGACCGGGGCGACGGAGTCCAGACCCAGGGCGTACAGCGGGTTGGGGGTCTGTCCGCTTCCGCTGGGGATCTTGTGTCTGAGGCCATTGGAGATCAGGAACACATCACCGTCCTGGGACTTGACCAGGGCGCTGCCTCGGGCGGTTCGTGCCGCTGGAAGCTGGGCCACCCAGGTGTGTGGCTTCCCGGAGATGTCGCAGGAAAACCACTGGTCCGAGTGAAGCTGATCGCCCTTGGGGACGTCGTCCGGGATGCCGGTGATGCCGATCTGGGAGCCGCGCCTGATGCCGTCGATGGTGGAAGCGGGCACCTCGCTGGTCTTGTACTTGCCGGCTTCCGACAACAGACGGGCGGAGGTGATGTTGGTGACCGGACGCAGAACGCCGCGGATCGTGTAGTACCTCGCTCCGGTGCCCTTGACGACGATGAGGGTGGAATCCTGCCAGTCTTGGGGAAGGGTGGGAGCGAAGCGGCTCATGACGACCCCGACCCCCAGCATGATGGCGACGACAACACTGCCCACAATCAGGGGGACGAAGGGCGATTTGGACTCTAGCTCACGCCCGCCCGGTATCCCCGACGTGAACGCCGTGATCAGGCGGCGGCGGTTGTAACGTTGGGCCTCCAGGATCTCCTTGTTCGACGGCATCAGAGAACTCCCCAGACCAAAGCGGTCAGCGGCAGGATTGCCAACAGAGCCAGGATCCCTGCCGCATCCGCCAGCCGGGTCAGCCAGGGACGCAACTTCTGTGACACCACATTAGTCGCCAGCAGCAGGACCGCTGCCAGGATGATCGTGCCGAGGGTCCACGGCAGGGCCGAGGGGATCACCTTTGTGGTTGAGATGGCGGCGAAAATGGTCAGGAACATACCCGTGAGCACGCCGATGAGCACCTCCACCGGAGACCGTAGCGACCGGGTGGAAAGCATCAGTGCCACACCGACGCAGGCCAGCAAAGTGACGGCGGTGGGCGAGGTGGTGAGCAGCGGGGACAGGACCACCATGGCCGCGGAACATCCGGCCTTCAACGAGATGACCAGCACACGTGCGCCACCGACATGGGAGTACACCTGTGTCGGGTCGATCTTCTCGTCCTCCCCGTCCGTGTTGATGGTGACGGGCATCCGCGCCAGGGCCACCCATGGGGCGCTGAGCGTGATCACGACCAGTAGAGCCATGACCAGGCTGGCCGCGCGGTCAGGGCGCAGGTTCATGAGGTACACCATGAGACCGACGAGACAGAAGGAAACAGCCGCTGACATGGGTGCTGTCATGGAGATGCTCAGCTCCGGGGGAAGCACAAGAAGGGCCGTGGCGCCGGCCAACAGGCCGGCCCCGGCCATCGCCAGGGGAAGCGCGGGCCAATCCCCCGGGGCGATCGCGAAGGCGGCGCAGGCGATCAGGATGGGCGTGGTGTGCCCCAGGGAGAGTGCCCCGGGACGATCCGGCATCCGCGCCACGATCGCGGTTGCCAGGGTGGTCAGGAGTGCTCCGCTGACGCCGATCACCGCCGTCAGGATCGGCTCATGGGTGCCGGTGACCAGGAGCAGGGCCGCGAGCAGCACCAGAGCAGCTGAGGCGTGCGCCGAGAGCTGGACGGAATTGGTTTTCTTCCACGGCGTCGAGTTGTCGGCAACCGCTGTTCCGACGGCCTCGATGAGGTCGTCATATCGCTGGTCCTGGGCGTTGCTGCCCATCGGTTCGATCGTGAGAACCGCGCCGGGACGCACCTCTTGATCGGGCAGCGTCCGTGACTGGTTGAGAGCGTGGCCATCGGATGTGCGAACCGTGAAACCCTTCGTGGCAGTTCCAGAATCCAACGGTCCCAGAGCCTTGACCATGGCGGGGACCAGCTCGGCCAGGGCGACATTGGGTGGGACCGACATGTCGACGGTGCTGCCGCTCATGGCCAGTGAAACTGGCATGAGGGCGCCGGCGCTGGAGCTTCCGGTTGAAGGCATCGGGTTCCTTTGTCTATTGAAGCTGGGGTTCGTCGTGTGGGTACTGTAACGAGGTCCGCGCTCAAGGTTACTTCCTCCGGGGGTGACGTCGTATCCCACCGGACTGTCTGGGAACCTGACCCGGTCGTGCAGTAAAGTCTTCAGTGTCATCAACGGCGCGGCAGAAACTGTCGGTCGCACCGCACCCATCTCACTGGAGGATGTACATGTCAAGTAATTCGTATAGCGCAGGTGCAGGCGCAATTCTTGCTGGTGCCGACGCCAGCGCGACGGCTCGCAACGAAGTGCAGTCGAGCATCAGCGCAGTCGACTCGTCCGCGCAGGCCGTGCGCGGTGGCTGGGAAAGCCCCGCCTCCAGGGCGATGCTTGAGACAGTTGCTCGCTGGCGGGAATCTGCTGAGGGAGTCAACAACGAGTTGAACAACTTCGAGGCTAACCTGCGCTCCACACAGACCGATTACAACGCGGCTGAAGACGAGCACCAGTCGACCTTCCAGGGCATCGCGTCCCGCATGGGCTGATTTTTCGGAGCAAAGGAGACACATCAATGAGCGAAGACATCAAGGTATCTTTTTCCGCCATTCAGCAGCTTGCCACCGACGTCCAGAATGAGTCGAACAAGATTCAGACTTCCTTGGACACCCTGGATAGCGAAGTCAAGAAGCTGTACGGCAGCTGGGACGGCCAGGCCCAGCAGGCCTACCAGGCTTCCAAGGCCAAGTGGGATCAGAAGATGGCCGATATGCACAGCATCCTTCAGGAACTGCACGGGAAGGTCGGAGAGGCTGGTATTCAGTACCAGAACACCGAAGCCAGGAACGCGAGCCGTTTCGAGGCCTGACCGCTGAAAAATGGGGCGGGAGCGAGAGCTCCTGCCCCATCTTTGTTTTGTGCTGTCTCGCGCGATATTTCATGAGGGTAGATCCGCGAGAATGGTTTCGCCCTGCTGGTCGGTGGACGCATTCTTGTCAGGGATTATTGTCCCGTCCACCCATCAGGTGGGCGGTTTTTTCTTTTCCGGGCACAAGGTCGCTATGACCGTTGCGAAACGGGAGTCGGGAGAAGAATCTCGAGCTTTTGGCGTTTCTTACGCGTCCACGATTTTCATCGTTCGTTCTCCCAGGATGAGGGTTGTGCCGAACGGAACCGGGGTGCGTTTACTGCTCTCCAGACGGGTCACTATGTTCTCTGTCGTGCGGATCGTGACCCCATTGGTGGAGAAGGCATCCTCCACCCAGGGGCCGGTGTCGGTGACCCCGACGCGCATGTGGGTGCGTGAAAGCGAGCGGGTGGGGTCAGGAAGGGCGACCAGTCGCTCTCCCGCAGCGGCATTGCTGGGTTCGCGACCGATCACCAGGACGGCGTCGATCTTCTCCCGCTGCCCCGAGTCGACCACCAGCCACGCCATGGGTTCATCGTTGGCGGCGCTTGCCGGAGAAGCCGCGGAATGCTGAGGACTCCGGACGGAGCGGGTCTGGGTGATATCGGGGGCTTGGGCGGCGGCGCGGCGCGGACTCGACAGCTGATGTGCCTTGGGCAGTGGTGTTGCCTCCTCAACCGTGGAGGGGGCGGCGGGCCCGGACGTGGCCGGTACCGGATGATTCTGGGCAGCGTTGTGACGCGCTTCCAAGGCTTCGTCGTGGTCGACGGCAGCCCTTCCGGGTGTCGAAGGCGGCGGGGTGCCGGTGGTGGCTGTGCCTCCTGTGCCGGCGGATCCACCACCGACCAGTTCCTGGGGCGGAGCTGCCTGAGGTGCCGCAGTGCTGTGCCAGGCAGGCGGCTGAGGAGCGCTGGGTTGGCTCTGGAAGGCCTGTGGCGCCGGCTGTCCCCAGGGCACCGGTGGCGTAGTGGCGGGTGCCTGAAGGGAGGGCTGTCCCCAGGGCACCGGTGGCGCAGCGGCGGGGGCCTGAGGGGAGGGCTGTCCCCAAGAAGTCAGTGGTGCTGCAGCGTTGTAGCCATTATCGACGGGGGGAATTGGCTGAGGAGCGCTCGGAAGATCCCAAGGTCCCTGCGCCTGAGGGGCTCCCGTCCAGGGCAACTGTGTCGTAGTCGGTGGTGCCACGGGGTTCGCGGCGGGTGCGCTCTGCGGGAACGGGGATGCCGGATTGGTGAGGGACGGGCTCGGGACGGCGGTGTCGTGGCTGGGAGTGAAGGCCTGTGCAGCGGCGAAATCTCCGTACGGAGAGAAAGCGCTCTGGGCGTGTGTCTGTTCCGCCGTGATGGCGGGTTTACGCAGATCTGCTGAGGCAGTACCGCAGATGCGATCCATCCAGTCCTGGCCATCGCGACCCAGCAGGATGCTGATCAGGGGACCCAACGCAGTGATGTGAAGCAGGGTCATCAGCATCGAGCGGACCAGCTGACGTTTCAGGCCGGGAGCTCGGGACGTGCCCTCAGTGACAGCCGCAGTGCGGGTGAGCAGGGCGCCAGGCGTGCGACCCGTGCGGGCGCGGAGCAGGCTGAATACCACCGCCATCTGGAGCACGACAATGCCGGTTATGACCAGAGAGGGGAACAGCAGCCAGACCAGGCCGGCGACGGCTGCGACGCAGACCGCATCTGTCAGGTAGGCACCCGCGAGTTTCACCCTGCTGGCGGGAGCGAGAACCCCAGTGGGGGCCGTGGATGTCGTGGTCGGCAGGAGATCGGGCCCGGGCGAGGGGAACCCGGTCTGGGGAAGGTGCTGGGCTGGGTAGGTCTGGGTCATGATGTCATCTGTCGGACGAGATCGAACAGCCCGGCGGCGTAGACCGCTGCTGGTAGGAGGAGGAACACGGAGAACGTCTGTGTGATGTCGGCCATGCGCCCGATCAGCGCTGAGGGACGTGCCTTGGCGAGCGCCGTGGCGGCGATGCTGAGTGTCGCTGCCATGACGGTCAGGATCAAGGTGGTGATCTGCGACCCCAAGGCCTGGGAGGTGCTGGGCGTGGTCAGTGCCGCGATGAGGATCAGCAGGGCACTGATCCGGGGCAGGATCCGTCCCAGCCTGTCGCGTCGGGCACGGGGCACCAGCGCCATGCTCAGGAATGCGGTGACCATCATGACGGTGCCGACGACTCCGGCCCACTGATCGGCGCCCATCGTGCGTGAGGCCGGGAAGGCGGTTATGCCGACGGCGCTGCAACACACGATGAGCAGCAGCTGATCACGGGCCGTGGCCTCGCTGATTGTGCGGCGGATCTTGCCAGCGGTAATGGGGGAGGGTGGTGCGACCTGCGGAGCCCGCACGGTCGGTGCGGACGTGGTGACGGTGGGTAGGTCCAGCAACTGGGTCTCCGGGATACGGAACGCGAAACTTGGAATGGTCGAGACCGCGATCGTGGCCACTGCCATGACCAGGGGGGCGACCATGGTGATGGGAATGTCCCACATGATGACGAACGACGCCAGAAGACTGACCGCTCCCCACACGGCTGCGAGGGTGGCGCTGAGAGCCGATTTGTCGATTAACCAGATGCACAGTGCTGCCATCAGCGCTGTCCAGGTGGTCACCGCGACCGCCAGCTGCGAGAGAAAAATCGTGGACGGCGGCAGGGCGGCTGTCCCACAGATACCGATCAGCGTCGTGGTGGCCAGGAGGCCCGGGGCGGTGTTGCGGAGTCGCCACCACCGCAGCGAAACAGCCACCGTCACTGCGCAGATCACGGCTGCCGTCACCCTCAAGGCCACTGGAACGGACCACCACCCGAGGGCGGGGCCGATCAGGCAGGCCGTCTCGATGCTCGTCATCAGGGTGAGGAACACGACGAGAACCAGGGTGGGTCGCAGCCAGGGCGAGGCGGCACGGGTTGCGACCTGTTTGGCGATGGTGGCGCTTTCGACGCTGCCGCTCAGGGTCAACACGGCGCCGGACGGCAGATCAGGGCCGATGACCTGCTCCAGCCCTACCGGGGTGCCGTCCGGGTGGGCGAGGTTCATGGACGTCGGATCGATCTCCAACATGCGCATCAGGGAGGCCACCGTCGTTCCGACCGGGACAGCGACGTCACGCTTGGACATGCCGTGCAGGACCGTGGTCGACGCGAGAGGCGTGGACATGCGTTCCTCCATGGTGCTGGATCGGTGATCTGGGCGGCTCGGGCCGAAGTATGACCCATCGTATGACGATAGTATGGGTGCCGGCTTCGACGGTACCTAGACCATACGACGTGATCAGACCACACGAGACGGGGAGTACTTTGGGAATGGCCCAGACCAAGCAGGGCGAGGCTAAGGCCCCTGATCTTCCCACCGGGCAGATCGACATCCAGGCGCCCCCCGATCAGCCCGAGGCTGCGGGCATGGGAAACGTTTTGATGACCGTCATCCCGATGATGGGTTCGATGGGCGTCATGGTGTTCATGGCGATGTCCCAGGGACAAAACACCAGGATGCTGCTCATGGGCGGTGGCATGATCGTCGCCATGCTGTCGATGGTGGGGTTCAACATCTATCGCCAGGTCTCCGGGCACCGGCAGAAGATCGACACCCTGCGTCGCGAATACCTGACCTATCTAAGCGAGACCCGCACGACCGTGCGCATCGTCACCCGCAAGCAGCGCGCCTACATCGGTTGGCATCTGCCCTCACCGGATGCGTTGGTGCTGATCGCCCAGGAAGGCACCCGCCTGTGGGAACGGGAGGCGGGCGACATGATGGCTATGCAGGTGCGGCTGGGCACCTCCTCGCAGTCGCTGGCGATGGAGCTCGTCGAGCCGGAAATCGCCCCCCTCGCCAAGCCTGACGTGGTGTGTCATTCCGCGATGCGGCGGTTCATCGACTCACACTCGATGGTTGACGAGATGCCCTTCGGCGTCATGCTCGGCGACTTCAGTCACGTCGACGTCGCCGGCCCCGCCGGTGCGACGCGCTCGCAGGTGCGGGCCATGCTCATGCACATGACGACCTTCGCCTCCCCGCAGGCCCTGCGTGTCGCGGTCGTGTGCTCCGAGGCGAACCGGAAACACTGGGAGTGGGTCAAGTGGCTGCCTCACGCCCGCTCCACGCAGGTCAGCGATGCCTTGGGGCCGGCCCGCATGGTGGTCACCGGTCCTGGCGAGCTGGAGGAGATGCTCGGTGAGGAGTACACGGATCGCGGCACGTTCCGGGCACGTTCGGAGGCGACGGCGTGGCCGCATCTTTTCCTGATCCTCGACGGCGTGGACCTTCCGGTCAACAGCACCCTCGGTGGTTTCGGGGGGACCGAGGGCGTGACGGTCGTGCGGACCATGACGTCCTGGGGACCGATGACTTCCCGGTCGACTCTGCGCATGATCCTGCATCCCGGGCAGGAGGACGGGGACCGCGGGCAGATGGAGCTGCTTCTCCTCGACCAGGAACCCATCATTGCCACCCCGGACGTCATGGGGGAGGCGCAGGCCGAGGCGGTCGCGCGGCGCATGGCCCCGTGGGTCAGCGAGGAACGTCCCGAGTCGGAGTCCCCGGTTGGCAAGTCCGATCCGAAACGTTCCCAGGACTTGACGGAGCTGCTGGGTTGCGGCGACATCCGCGACTTCGACCCGGACAGGCAGTGGAAGCGGCGCGAGGGTCGCGATCGGCTGAAGGTGCCCTTCGGGGTGACTCCTGAGGGCGTCCCGGTGGCCCTCGACATCAAGGAATCGGCGCAGCAGGGCATGGGACCGCACGGCCTGCTGGTCGGTGCGACCGGTTCCGGCAAGTCCGAGGTGCTGCGAACGCTGGTGTTGGCGATGGCGTTGACGCATTCGCCGGAGCAGTTGAACTTCGTCCTGGTTGACTTCAAGGGCGGCGCGACCTTCGCGGGCATGTCGGATCTGCCCCACGTGTCGGCCATGATCTCGAACCTGGAATCGGAGCTGTCCCTGGTGGACCGCATGCAGGACGCCCTGCGTGGTGAGATGGTGCGCCGGCAGGAGGTGCTGCGCGATGCAGGCAACTACGCCAACGTTACCGACTACGAGGCGGACCGGATCGCGGGAAAGCACGACTTCCCGCCCATGCCCGCGCTGTTCCTGATCCTTGACGAGTTCTCGGAGCTGCTGAGTGCGAAACCCGAGTTCGTGGATCTGTTCGTCGCGATCGGGCGTCTGGGACGTTCGATGTCGATCCACCTGCTGCTGTCCTCGCAGCGCCTGGAGGCGGGACGCCTGAAGGGCCTGGATTCGCACCTGTCCTACCGGATTGGTTTGCGCACCTTCTCCGCGAGCGAGTCGCGTGACGTCCTGGGTGTTCCCGACGCCTACGAGCTACCCTCCTACCCCGGTGTCGGGTATCTGAAACCGGGCACGGACCAGATGATCCGTTTCCGAGCCTCCTATGTGGCCGCCCCACCGCCGACCCGCAAGGCGGAGACCGTGGCCCGGGAAGGGGGGAGCACGGGTCCGGTCAAGATCCTGCCCTTCACGACCGAGCTGGTCGCTAAGGAGGAGGAGCCCGTGGAGGAGCCCGTCTCCAGCGGTCCGGTTGTGAAACCCGGCGACGAGATGTGGGACGACATGACCCAGATGGACATAGCCGTCGCCCGGATGAAGGGCAAGGGCATGCCGGCCCATCAGGTGTGGCTGCCGCCGCTGGATGTGTCGGACACGATGGACTCGATGATGAAGGACCTCACGGTGGTGCCGGAGCTGGGGTTGATTTCTCCTTCTTGGCGTGCCCGCGGGCCGTTGTGCATCCCTGTCGGGATCGTGGACCTTCCTTTGGAGCAGCGCCGCGACATCCTGGAGTTCGACTTCTCCGGCGCCAATGGCCATTTCGCTGTGGTCGGCGGGCCGTTGACGGGCAAGTCGACCACTCTGCGGTCGGTGGTGATGGCGCTGAGCCTGGTGCACACCCCGAAAGAGGTGCAGTTCTACGTCCTGGATCTGGGCGGTGGCACCTTCACGCCCTTCGAGGGCGCGGCCCACATAGCGGGTGTGGCGACCCGTGACCGCCCGGACGTGATCAACCGGATGATGGCCGAGATCGAGGGCATCATGAATGATCGCGAGAAGTATTTCCGCGCGAATCGCATCGACTCGATGGACACCTACCGGCAGGGACGGGCCGAGGGACGGTTCGACGACGGCTACGGGGATGTGTTCCTCGTGATCGACGGATGGGCCGCCATGAAAACCGACATCGAGGGCCTGGACATGCGCGTGATGGCGCTGATGGCGCGTGCCCTGTCGTTCGGGGTGCACGTGATGGTGTCTTCCAACCGGTGGGCGGATTTCCGCCAGCAGGTGGCGGATGCTCTCGGGTCGCGGCTGGAGCTGAGGCTCGGCGACGCCAGCGACACGAAGTTCAACCGGAAGGTGGCGGCGGGGGTTCCCCTGGAGCGTCCCGGTCGCGGCCAGGAGGTGGGCACTCATCACGTCCTGGTGGCGCTGCCTCGTGCTGACGGCGATCACGATCCCTCGACCCTCGGCAAGGGCGTGGCGACGACCCTCGAAGCCATCGCGAAGGCCACGAAGCCGGGGCCGAAGCTGCGGCTGCTGCCCGGACGGATCACGGTCAAGGAACTGTTGGATCAGCCGGCTGCTGCGCAGGGGCTCGTGCTGGGGGTGGAGGAGTCCCGCCTCGGCCCGTTCATGTTCCATCCTCGTCAGGAGAGCCACCTGTTCTTGTTTGGCGATGCGAAGGCGGGCAAGACGACATTCCTGCGTTCGATCGCTCAGGAAGTGGTGCGCACGCACAGCCCGAAGGATGCACAGATCTTCGTGGTGGACTACCGGCGTTCGTTGTTGGATCAGGTGCCGGAGGAATATCTTGCCGCGTACATGACGAACAAGGACGAGGCCGAGGAGAATCTCGGTGGCCTGGCCGAATACCTGAAGACGCGCATGCCGAATGACAAGGTCACATCGAAGCAGCTGCGTGACCGGTCCTGGTGGACGGGTGCTGAGGCCTGGGTCCTGGTCGACGACTACGACCTGGTGGCGTTGCAGGGACGCAACCCGGTGGCGGTGCTGCAGCCGTTGATGGCGCAGGCCCAGGATGTCGGCTTGCACGTCATGGTGGTTCGTCGTATGGGTGGCGCTTCCCGAGCGGCCTTCGAGCCGGTGCTTCAGGCGATGAGGGATTTGGGGACGACCGGCATTCTCATGTCGGGCAGCCCGGATGAGGGCGCGATCATCGGCAGGATCAAGCCCATGAAGCTGGATGCGGGTCGCGCCCAGGTGATTTCACGTGACGCGGGTAATTTCTTGGCGCAGCTGGTGTGGTCGGAGCCGAACACCTGAGCCGGGACGACGTCCCGCCCGCCCTGGGCGGGACGCGCCAGGACGTTGGTCAGAGTGACCCACCGGGACGCCACACACCCACCCGGGGGGTGCCGCTGTCCTCGGGCCGTTCGGGTTCGTCGGTGATGCCGTAGACCTCCTGGAGTCGGGAGATGGAGGGGTCGTCCTCGCCGAGGTTTTCCTGGGCCAGTGTGACGACTGCGCGTCCCGCTTCTTGCCGGGCCTTCTGGTAGGCGTCCAGGATCGCTTTCCGGGCCCATGCCAGGTCCTGCCCGAGGTCGAGGTCGATGAGGGTGCCGGCTGAGTCGACGGTCACCTCGATGCTGTCCACGCTGCTTCTGCCGCGCACCTTCTCCGTGCCCTGCCGGAAAGCCGTGGCTGCGGCGGCTCGTTGATGCGCGGCCTCGATGTCCACGTCGAGTTGTGCCAGGCGTTGGTCGAATGGGTCCATCGTGATGATCTCCTTCTGGAATGGATCAGTCGGGTCGCGTGTCATCGGCTTGCGTGCCGGACGATTGTGTTGTGTGCGGAAGACGACCGGGTGCCCTCGAGGCCGGTCGGGTCTTGTTCGTAGTGTACTGGGCTTGCTCGGATCGGTTTTCCCCAAGCCTGTGAAGCAGAGGTGACGTAGTCAATAAAGGAATCGTTCAGGGCGGCCCGTAGGGCGATGCCTTCCAGGGCGGGTTTGACCAGAATAAAGGAGATTGATCGGATGTCTCCCGCTCTGTTCTTTAGGACCACCACGTCTCGTTTTCCGGCTGCGAAGTCTGCTGTGAAGCTGTACTGATAGCCAGTGAAAGTCCAGCCCAGTTCTGGAGCAAGATCGGTGAAAGCGTCGAGGGTCAACGGCCACGGCACATGGGCAAGCCGTTCCATCCAGGCCACAAAATCGTCACGTGTGAATGCATTCATCAATTTCTCGTGTCCCTCGAGGCGTGTTTGGGATGATGCTTCGATCGACTGTCTTTCTTCTAGGCTATTGGTGTGGTGAAGCGTTCACAATGTGTGGTGTCGATGGGGCCGGGCTTCCGTGGCCTCGGCGCCAAGGGTTGGGTTTCCTGATCCTCTAGCTGTTCTCGGGTTCTTCGTCTTGGAGGAATGCCTGATATATCGAATCGACATCCGCGAAGGCGGGGGAAAACCCGACACATCTGTAATCCTTCACAAAATACATATAGTTTCCCCTCTTGTCTCCGCTAGGGACCATTGTGAAAACTTCTTTGTATCGACCGATATTCCAGTCGCTTAAGGAGGTTTCGCTAGCATCGGGATAATTTTTCTCCTCCCAAGCTCTGAAAACTTTAAAGACCTTCTCTTTGATCTCTTTCTTTAGTGTCAAGATTCAATCCCTTCCATTTTGGCTTCGGCGAGCCGCGAATTATCACGTCGGCGCGCCAGATGCTCTGATTATACCGTGGAGGCCGGTCTGCAACCACGCCACTTTGTTCGTCTGCTCAGCGGATTCTGCCGTTCTCCTTTATGTTAGGTATTGAACGAATAGCCTCCCGAGCTTTCTCGGCGGGATCCTTCTTTTTTATGTAGGCTCATTCACCGTTGCCGCTAAACGCGACTTGATTAGGTTTTTCAATGGTTGGGCGGCGGCCTGTGAGCAGGCCTTGGCGTGGTACTCGATGCCGTGGAGTGGAGTTGATACGTCACGTGCGATTCCCGGTCTAGGAGGATGGCGGTGTGGCGAGGTAATTTCGAAAGGAGCCGCCATCCTCCACTAGGAAATTATCGATGATCTGCTCAGGCGTGCTGGGTGCGAGATGGGAATATACATTCAACTTCCAAGGGTCTGAAAAGCTTGTCTGCATGACCATCTCCAAAGTGGTTCCCTTTGGGGTAATCAAGGTGCCACAGCTTCTGCCGAACGTTTTCTTTAGAGTCCAGTCTGTTGCCATGACTGGATGAGGATTTACGAAGAGTGTCGGCCATTCCTTCCTTCTGCGGAAGATGTTCAGGGTTTCGAATGCGGCCCAGCGCAGCACCAAGTCTTGATGGGGGCTGGAGATGTCGCTGCTTCTGCTTTCGCTGCGCTCAGTTATTCCGTAGTGCCAGCAACCGTCCTCGAGCCAGAAATGATTGTTCCAGTCGAAAGTAAAGCCATCTGAATGTACTGATATAAGTTTTGCGCTGGTATCAACCAATCGCTTGAAGTCTGTGTCTTGGTTGGTGATGGGTTCTCCGTGTTCGAGGAGGTGGTTCAGGGGGCCGCCGTCGGGGGTGAGGTAGGCGTCCAGGATCTGGTCGGGGGTTAGGTGCATGAGGTGGGAGAGGGCCGCGAGTTCCGGGGCGTGGGGGAAGGTGGTGATCATGCTCATGTCGACCGGGGTGCTGTCGGGTCGGATGAGGCGTCCGGTGGCTTTGATGGTGGTGGTGATGGTTTGTTCGGAGGTTTGTTCGGCTGTCCAGCCGTTCGCGAATTCAGAAATGGTTCGGAGGGGAAGGAGGAAGGGCCATTCCTGCTTCTTGCGATACAGGTTGCCGGTGCAGCAGATCAGCCAGCGCAGTGCAATATCACGATCGGGAGTGGCGAGAACTGCTATTGGTTCCACGGGCCAGCGTAGATAGCCAAAATTCCATGCCTCCTCTGTGCCCCAGAAGCGGACGTTATTTATGTTTCGTCCGCGGTGAATACTCATAAACCCCTTGTCATCATGAGCGCGAACCTCAACCTCACGCAAGGATGTGATCAATCTGCTAATGCAATCCGTCATATTTGGCATCTCCTCTTAAAATTCCTTCCTTTAATGCTTCTTCTGCACTCACGGCGCGGTTTGAATCATTGTAGATTTGTACTTGTCGTGCGCCGCCTGGTGAGTCGTGCCATGGGGCAACGGTTTCGGTCTCGATTCTATAGCCTTCTGGCAAATATCCGGTGAATTGATACTGGTAATATGGTTTGCAGGTGGACCTGGGTCGATTGAACGTTCTGTGAAACTTGCTACATGAACTCCGTCGACACCTCCAAAGTATGTGCCGTTTGGATCCCCATTCCGTCCAGGCGATCCCCGTATTTCTTCAGATACTTATCGATTGCGGTGCAATTTTTATCAATCGACTCAGGTGTCATTCCATTGTTTACCGGACCTCCGACCTATCCTTTTTGTCAAGCGCATTTTCGTTCGTCGATTTGTTACTTCTCCGCCTGGTCGTTATAAGAGTTGGGTAGGCCCGTTTCTGGGTTGGTTCCGAAGTGGTGAGTCGGATCATCAATCAATCCTTAGGTGTTGTCCAGCGTTTTCCCTATCTCGGTATGTTCTCCAGTGTAATGTGACGGCAGTTCTTCGTTGATCTGCCTGACCTTATCGATGGTTTCCGGGGATTGGCTCCGGAGTTTCTCCAGTTCGGGATCTGTACCGTCATTGTTGTGGTCGTCTCCGCCATTGTTGCGGCTAGGGGGCCTTGGGTCTGTATCTCGGCGGGCCTTGGCCTCTAGCTACTCCTCCCGAGACGAAGGACCGAGCCAGCCAGCCTCCAGAGTGGTCCTGCCAGTCTCCATGAACTCGGCTGTCGGCCATCTGATCGACTATTCAGTGACTTTCTCCCCTACCTAGCAGCCCTGCCGCATAGTCTGACGGGCGATAAGAACAGGCTGCCATCCTCTTGTCGAAGCGCACCTCTTTAAAGAACTTACGCGGCTATCCTCGAGTGTGATTTGACTAAGGAAGTGCTGGTCGATGTGTCGCCTGTGAAGGGTCTCCTGATTGTTTTCTGCGTCGAATATCGCCGCCTCCATAAAGCCTTCAAAATCACAATGCAAGCCATCGCGTGGAATGCTTCATTCTTTTCGCGTCTCTTCGCGCGAAGTAAAGTTCGAACCCTCTTTGCTGGAGGTGTATAGCGACGGGGTGGCGTCCTTCGAATTCCTATTCCTGTGAGTTCTTGCGTTCGAGAAGTTTCTGATACGCCTTCTCCAAGGAGAGGAAGGCCATGGAGAATCCGATGCAATCGCCGTCTCTGACGAGATGCATATAGCTCGTTCTCTTATTCCCACTTCGCTTCACAATGTACGCGTCCTTATATGGAATGACGTCCCAGTCATCCGGTTGGAGTCGGGCTGAGGCATTTATGTTGCTCGAATACCAGTCGGCAAAAAAGTCAAATACTTCTTTATCTGTTGTGTTTTCCAAGGTCCAATCCTCTCCACTCGGATTCTTGTGAATTTCGAATCATCGCATCTAGATTCCAGATATTATCATTATATCTAGGAGGCCAGTCGGCGGTCACCCCGAACTGTTCGTCGGCCCAGCGAAGGTTTCCGCGGCTCATCACAAAGCAGGGTGTGGGCGTGGCTGGTGTTGCGGTCTTGGGGGCGAGGTCTTCCGGTGATGGGGGTTCTCATATAGCCCTGCGGGGAGACCTCGACATGTTGCAGGGCACCTTTGTTCGCCCTGATCTGGCCACGTTCACATGTCTGGATGAATTGGGGTTGGAGGTTGTGGCGTAGCGGATCGAACCCGGTCAGGTAAGCCTGGTGTGTTGGGTGGTTGATCCGGACGACTGGTGTCGTCGGGGTGGTGCGGGGCAGGGTCATCCGGCGGCTGGTTCATGTCCTGTTCGGGTGGCGGCCGACGACGCTGTCCTGGCTGGGACCGGGCCGGCCAGGTTGCTCGACATGGCCGAAGGCCGCTCCAAAGCGTGGCTGGCACAGCGTCCCCAAGGCGTGGTGCGATGGGGTTGAGGTGGTCGCGATGGACGGATTCACCGGGTTCAAGACCGCCGCCAGCGAGGAAGTCCCAACCGCGACGGCAGTGATGGACCCGCTCCATGCCGTCCGCCTTGCCCGGGGCGCCCTGGACCAATGCCGGCGCCGCGTCTAACAAGAACTCCACGGGCTCGACAACTACCGCCTTAGAATGCTCCTCATTGCCGCGGACTCCACCCCCAACGATGAAGAGCCTATAAAGCCTTCAAAATCACAATGCAAGCCATCGTGTGGGATGTTTCTTCTTTTCGCGTCTCTTTGCGCGAAGTAGAATTCGGACCCTCTTTGCTGGAGGTGTATAGTGACGGGGCGGCGTCCTTCGAATCCCTATTCCTGCGAGTTCTTGCGTTCGAGAAGTTTCTGATATCCCTTCTCCAAGGAGAGGAGGGTTACGGAGAATCCGATGCAATCGCCGTCTCTGACGAGATGCATATAGCTCGTTCTCTTATTCCCACTTCGCTTCACAATGTACGCGTCCTTATATGGAATGACGTCCCAGTCATCCGGTTGGAGTCGGGCTGAGGCATTTATGTTGCTCGAATACCAGTCGGCAAAAAAGTCAAATACTTCTTTATCTGTTGTGTTTTCCAAGGTCCAATCCTCTCCACTCGGATTCTTGTGAATTTCGAATCATCGCATCTAGATTCCAGATATCATCATCATATCTAGGAGGCCAGTCGGCAGTCATCCCGTTCTGTTCATCGGCCCAGCGAAGGTTTCCGCTATCATCTACGTAAGCATTAAACCAGTGCCCGCCTGATTTGTTGCGGGGAACTCCGGGAAAGTCCCAGTCGACTCCTACGATCGCTACTGTACCTGGGGGTTCCTGGCGCAATCTTTCTCCCAAGGTATCGTAAGCGGCACTCGTAAATTCCTTAGGGTCAGTATGTTTTTCTTCTTTGGTTTCAGGGTCAATATGCGTCTCTTCCTTAGGTGGGGGGTTGGTTAGTCCTGGTTCTGGCTGTGCTCCAAGTATGTCATACATTTCAGCGCCTTCACCTCCAATCGAATCACCGTGTGCAGCGATGGGTGTTCCGCCTTGGTAGGTGTCGGCAAAGGAGCGTGAGCATGGACCGCAATTGTTTGTCCATGGGTCATCTCCGGTGGCGAAGTTGGGGTTGCCGTGTTCGATCCAGCCATCTGGGTTGGTCGGGCCGTGCTGTTGCACGGCGTCGGCGAATGCTTCTTGCTGTTCTCGTGTTGGTGCGATGTAGCGATCCTCTGCGGCCCATGCGGGTGGGTCGAACGAGGTGTCTCCGTCGGGGGTCCCCGTTCTGGTGTGCGTGTCAATGTTTCGGCTGGCGTCGCCGAGGTCGTCTGAGTGGTGGCCGAGGTTTTTGAAGAGGGTGTCGAGTTTGTTTTTGAGGGTGTGGAAGAGTGTTTTGAGGTCGGTGAGTTTTTTGACGAGGTTGCGGGCGCTGGTGACGAGGTTTTTGACGTTGCGGCCTACTTGGCCGATGAGGGATGCGATGCGGGTGGCGATTTGTTCGGCGACGATGGGCCAGGCTAGGCCGAAGGTGGCGATGAGTTCTGCGGCGTAGGAGAGGATGGAGCCGACGACTTCGCTGATGGCGTCGCGGACGAAGTCGTGGACGAATTGGACGATGAAAGCGGTGACCTCGAGGGCGGTGCCGATGGCGCCGGCCCAGGTGCCGGCTGCGTTGATGACGTGTGTGATGTCGCCGGCTGCGCCTTGGTAGGCGGTGATGGTGCGGCCGTTCATGTCGGCTAGGTCGGTGGTGACGTGGGAGGCCATGGTCTCGGCGGTGGCCTGGAGGTGTTTGTGGACGTTTTTCCAGGTGGCGGCGTGGGCTTTGACTTGGTCGGCGTCGCCGGTGAGTTGTTCGAGCCAGGTGTTGAAGGGTTGGACGTGGTCGAGGACCCAGCCTAGGCCCATGGCGATGAGGGTGCCGATGGGGTCGGATGCGGCTGCGGCGGCGTCGAAGGCTCCGCCGACTACGGCGAGGCCGCCTGCTACCCAGTCTTTGTCGTTGATGGCTTGGACGAGGGCTTCGCCGTCTTCGAGGAGGAAGGTTCCTGCCAGGGGGGTGGTGGTGTCTTTGCGTTGGGCGACCAGGGGGTTTGTTTCTGGCATTCGTGTTCACCCGCCCATTCGGGCTGCCAGGTGTGCGCTGTAGCCGCGACCCGCACCGCCTGTAGGAGTGGGTGTGGCGGTGGTGGGGGAGTCGTGGGTGGTGTAGGTGGGGATGTCGGTGTTGCGGAAATTGTGTGTGGTGCTGGTTTCGGAGGTTTCGAAGTCTGCTGCGACTTCCTGGACTTGGGTGGCCAGTCTTTCTACCGTGTTTCCGGAAGACGAGATCGCTAACTTGGCTATTTCCTCGACTAGGAGTAATGGTGGTGTGATTAAGGGGCCGATCATCATTCCCAGGCAGCCATCAGTGATGCTTGCTTGTCCGGCCGCGTCGAGGGCTTGTTCTACTGCGTCACTGACCTGCCTTAAGTGGCTGGCGTGGGAACGTAAACCCTCAGGAGAAACCTGAAGCCCATCCACCACACAACCTCCCAAACAAATACAACAATCAACAAAAACCCATCCGAGAACACAAATGCTCGAGACAAGCTCCACGGATGATTGTAAGTGGTCCGCAGAGGCGGGTGGAACAGGTCCACAGAAATTTTTCCAGGAGCACGGATATAGAACCAGGAGCACGGATATAGAACACTGCAGCGTGGTGAAGCCCTGGCGAGGCTGCCGGGACGGGGCCTGGAAATCCGGTGGTTCCTCGCGAAATTGCCGAATGTCGGCTCCGAGGAGCTGATCGGTGGCTAGACTCCACACCAGAAAGGCCGCGCGTGCGCGTTGCCGTGGCGGTCCCCGACGAGTACGCAGTGTTGGAGGCAGTGATGAACCTGGGCAGGATCGTACGTGGCCTGGCTGCGGCAGCTTCAGTGGTTGTGCTGAGCCTGTCCCTGTCAGCCTGCTCCTCGGGCGGCCCATCAGCACCCGCGTCGCAAGGGGGAGCGGGCAACGGGGCGGCGGGAGAAACCGATGGTCTCGTCAAGGAGTTCCTCGACAAAGACCTGGTACTGCAGGATCGGTACGAGGAACTGAAGGACAAACCCTTCCGGCTGAACTCCGACGGTACCGTCACCGGGCCGTCCGAGACCCTGCTCTACATGTCGAAGGCGACGAACTGGCGATTCCAGGACGGCACCCTTGACCTATGCACCTCGCAGGACTGCACCCACTGGTCGGCGTGGACCGTGGCCACGGGCGAGTCTCCTTTCAGCACGGGAAAGGCCTACGTGCTGACCTTGGCGAACGCGGAAAAGGACAATGGAGCCCCGGTGACGCGCACGCTCATCGTGAAGGGGTGACCTGAAGACACCCCGCCTGGTTGTAGCGAGGAACTGCCTTCTCGAACCTGTGCACTAAGGCCTGCAGAGCAGCAGCCGTGGCGAGGCACCCCGCCCGCAAGGTTGCTGATGCAAATAATCGTGATTCCACGTGGAGCCGTTTTCGGGCCAGTAGAGTTGCCGCGAGCAGAGCCAACGAGGGCAGAGAGGTGCGGGGCCGATGAGTGGGATCGAGTTCAATCGCGAAGCCGTGGGTATCAGTGCGAAGAAAGACTGGAAGGATTCGGAAACTTTCGGGCGTATTGGGCAGTTCATTACAACCCTTCCGGCAGCCGGAGTGGCGAACGACCTACCGGTTGGTGACAATGTGGGGGTTGGGGCCTTACGGAAAACCGCAGGTCAGTTCGCCATCACCATGAACATGATTCTGGAGGAATACTCCGATGCCTGCGCGACACTGGGGTCGGGGCAGGAAGAAGCGATATCAAATTATGACCAGACTGAGTTTCAGGCTACGGACAATTTCCGTGAAATGGTATCGAGGATGGAAGGTTGAGTGATGACTGCGCAAGATGTCATGCCGTTGCCTGACGACATCGGTGTCGTTATTGAGGAGGTTGCCTCGGGCTGGGAAGCGGTTGCCAAAGGAGTGATCAACACGCAGGTGGCGGCAGATCAGTCGGAAGGGGTTCCGGGATGGATTGGGAGGGATGCCGATGCGTACACCGACTCCGTCAAGAAACTTGGAGAGCATGCCAGGGCGTTGGGCGGTGGTTTCAGCCCTGCGATTACGGCGCTCCGGGACTGGGGTGCTGTCCTTCGGGCAATGATTTCCACAACGGTTCCAAATCTGTGGCAGCGGTACGACGAAGCGACTCGGACCTATGAAAATAGAATGGCTGACCTCGATGAAGAGGTCATGCGAGCGGAGCAAGTGGGGGACGGCTATTCCTTGGATGAAATAGCGCACAGGAAAGCAAGTCTGAATGATGCCCTAGAGGGGGCGCGTACTGAGATAATAGCAGACTATAAGAAATCGATGGATGGATTAGATGCCGAGGCTCAGAATGCAGCCGGAAAGATCCAAGGAGTTCTGGATTCGTTTGTTGATCCGGCGAAGCAGGGATCGCGCAACAAAATCGGGGCATCGCTGTTCGATGATATCCCGGTGGTCGACGGTCAGGCGGAGTGGGAACAGGCGCAGAGTGACGCAGGCCCGGCTTCCGACATCATCAACAACCAGTTTCCGACCGAAGAAGATGTGCAGAATTTTCAAGAACAGTACGGCGAGGCGTGCAAAAATCCCTTCTTCGCCAGAGCATTGGCGGAACGCGTCGATCCCGATACCTTGACCCGCTTCCTGGCGCAGGCCCAGAAGCTCAGGTACGGATCCGGAGATTCGGCCATCGATGACTCCTTGGACGCGCTGTGTGGCTCGCTGGGGTCGGCCATCACGCTTTCCACCGGGGGAATGAATGCCGACCCGGCGCTGGCGCAGACGAACGAAGCCTTCGAGGCTGCTCGCGGGGGACTTCTCACCGACTCGGGTGACTCACTGGACACCTTGGCCTCCTCCAGGCTCGAGCAATGGAAGAAGGCCGGGAACCAGCTGTATGACGGAGATGGAAAACCCATCAACCAGGAAGGGGTGGCGTCCGATGCGGTGTTGCGGCGCCACTACGGGTACGAGTACCTCGGCGAGATGCTCGACAGTGCCGCCAAGGACAACCCGAACCTGGCCCTGGGGCCACAGTTCATCAGCGGTGCTGGGTCTGTGGCGAACGATATGGTCGCTTTCGATCACGCCCATCGCGACGAGCTGGTGAAAACGAACGGATACGGCTATGGGGAATGGGTGGGCGGGGTTCCTCCTGGTGGAGACCCGAGATCCACCGACATCATCGAGTCCATGCTCAGGTTGATGGACGCCCCCGAGGCCTTGGCGAACGAAAGCATCGAGAAGGACTCGCCGGTGTGGGAAAGATTGTCGCAGCTAGAAGCCGAACGGGCCGATGCCGTTCAAGGCTTCCTCGCATCCGACACCACATTTGACGTCACGTCAGCCGAGACGCCCTCGCGGGTACCGCCGTACAACGAGAACGGACCGATGAACATGACCCGCTACCTCACGGGATTCCGCTCCGATGGGCACTATATGGGAACACAGGACGGCGGGGACGCCCTGGGGCGAGTCGTCGCCCAGGCGGCGACGAGCGCTCCCAAACCCCAGGGACCGATGTCTTCCGAAGAGTACGAGGCGTGGATCAAACGAAGTGAATATCCAACAAAAATTGCCGGGAACTTTATGCTCGGATACCAGGAGGGCCTCGAAATTGAGAACGATCTCGTGCGCGGTGAGGATCCCTACGGCAAGGCGCACGACAAGCTGCGCGGCTGGGGTGGGATCATCCTCGCCCCGCATGTTGAGGGGATCACGAATTCGCTCGGAGTCACGGATCCTCAAAACGGGGACGGCGGGCCTGACATGAGCTTCGACACCCCACAACGGCTCAGCCAGGACGGATACAACATAAGGCTGGGGAGCGATCTGAGGAGCCGAATCATCGGCGCGAACGGAGTGTTCACCGATTTTGCCTTCGACAAGAGAATCGATGTCAATGGCACCCCGGACGACATCACCGATGACCGCACACCGTCCGGGCATCCCCCGGCCCTCACCACGCTCACGGCTGCCGCGAACGCCGGTTATCAGGAGGACCTGAAGAACGCCATGAATCCGGACCACCCCCAGCCCTACATTCCGGTGTCCGAAAGGATGATTGATGTGCAGAAGAAGTGGGCGCCGTTGATGGGCGACATGGCGGTAGCCCCGTCAGACGCGACAGACCAGGTGAAGGAAGCCATCGAGAAACACAACAAGGAAATAGACGCCTTGGTCAAGGAAGGTTTCGGAACTCTGCCCTATGGCAATCTCTTGGGGGAAGGAAAAGATTTCGCCAAATGGGTGCTCGACCGGGCCAAGGGAATCGTGATCCCCGAGTTCTCAAAGACGCTCATGGAGGAGCCCATCGAGGTTGACGTCGGAAAGGAATCGGCGAATGCGGAACAAACGCTGATGAATTCCATGCACGATTCAACCTATCAGGTGATCTCGGAGAGTGGATACTGGGGAGATGATCCGGAGCGAACACCCGATGCCTACTTCGAGAAGAACCCAGACGCAGTTGATTTTCGGGAGAATGGCGCTGTCATGCCGTACAATGAGATGACCCAGGAGCAGAAGGAATCCTTTCGGATATATATCAATGGAGAAGGTGGGCTCAAATACCTCTATGGGCATACCTTCGAGGCCGTGGGTGATTCCTTGGCCGGTGCCACCTACACCCGCAAGAATGCTCGGGGTGAACGATGAGTCAGAGGAGGCGAGATGTCATGCGACGTTTGTCTGAAGTTATCTTCCGGGGTATTTCTCTCACAATCGTGGCTGCCTCTCTCGGGTTGTCAGGCTGCGCTGCAAGCTCCGATCAGGATCCGGCGCCCAGCGTCTCGTGGGAGGAACGAAAGATCCACGACGCTGTGACAATTGACGTTCCTGATGGGTGGGTGCTGGTGGACAAGGAGAACCGACCGCCCGCGTATGACCTGGTGGTGGCGCCCAATCTGGATAGCTCCCCTCCCGTGGGAGTGTGGATAAGAAACTATCCGCCTTACTTTACGATGCAAGGTCCGGATTTCGACCTGAAAGCCAGACGCGATCAAAGTATGGCTGATGCGGAGAAGAGAGGGTCAGACAGGTTCACCGCGCCCCTGGGGCCTCGCCAGATCGGTGGGTCGGAGGCGTGGGGATACGCGAGCATGGGGAAAATCATCGGGGAGGAAGGCAAGCTGTTTCCGAATCAGACATGGTTCGTGTGGCGTGAAGATGGGTTGTGGCGGATCGAGGTGAGAGGCTTCAGCGACACCAACACCATTCCGGCGGAGTTGATCGGGATGCTGGACACGATCTCATTCATTCGTCCGACCGCGACGCCCGCCGCCACCTATACGATCAACACCGAATCGCCTGCCCCTACCGAGCCCCTGCCGAGCCCAACAGCCGGGCAAAGCTGAGCGGCTCCGTGTGCACGGAAAACTCGTCAGGCTGATCTTGATTCGGGAATGGCGCCGGAGATGAGATTTTTCAGCTCGTGTCTATCACATCTCGGCTGGATGAAATAAAAGATGGGTGTGACCTCTGGGTCGCACCCATCAATTACTCGCAGAACATGCTACTTCTTGTGGTAGCGGGGAGATGTGGCGTATTCGGAGATGTCGGGGTAGTTTGCAACAATGGCGTCATCCACTCCGCGATACACGTAGGAGCTGTCTCCTATGAGGTTGACGGGATCTGTCAGGCCATCTTGGTAGTCGGCCAGCGTCTGCTGATTGGGCAGGGCGTCGGGAATTTTCTCCCACAGGGGGTTGGTGTCCTCCAAGGAGGTCGGATCCTCAGTGAGGAACTTCACCGGATCGATCAGTCCCCACCCGTACTCCTTGGTCCATCCCTGCCCGTTGTTGTTGGCGGTGTTAATGAGGGAACGGATCAGCTGATTTCCGGTGGCATTCGGCCACTTCTGCTTTCCCAGGGCCAGCAGGCCTGTCACCATGGGGGTAGAGAAAGAAGTCCCCTTCGCCTCTGTGGTGATCTCTGTCAGATTTCCATTTGCGTCGGGTTGGCGATTGGCGATTCCTTCTCCCGGGGCCATGATGGTCAGGTGGTCCCCGTAGGAGGAGAAATCTGAGCGTTTTCCAGTCAGATCAGTGGCGCCAACCGCAACCACGGTATTGAGGGCGCCATAGCTCACGTTTTGCTCAGTGCCGGTGTTGTCGGCGCCGGCGATGATGGGTACCCCCAGCCGTGCGGCTCGGGCCATCACGGCTGCTTCCCCTTGCTCAGCGCCGGCCACGGACAGACTGATGATGTCCACCCCATCGTTGAGGGCCCGGTTGATCTGCGCGTTGACGTTGTTGTTCGTGTTCGGGTCATCCGAGCATTTCTGTCCGGGAAGGTCCCGGTTTTTCATGAGGTGAGCCGTGTAGTTGACGATCTTGGCCTCGGGCGCCCAGCCCCAGTCCTTGTTCCCCAGAATCGAGGCGACGGTTGTCGAGTGAGACGTCAGGCCCGGGTCCGGCTTGAAGTCGCACGGCGTCTTGCGCTGCTCGATGTTTGCTCCCTGCAATTCGGGGACGTTCATGTCAGGGGCGTTCTCAATATAGGCGATGGTCACACCCTTACCGGTGTAACCCTTGGCATGAAGGTCCTTGAGACCCAGCATGTCGGCGTAGTCCTGATGGGTGATTGCATCGTCGGCCACCGCGGCGGGAACACCCACCAGGGGGAGCGCCAGCGACACTAAGGTCGCCAGCGCCCCCGCCCGGCGCAGGATTTTCCTGCGTAAGGTCACCACTTGTCCTGTTCCTTGGTGTCCAAGGGCTTCAAGGAAGAGGCGTCACCGGCGCCGAAGAGAGAGGGATCCACGGGTGCGGCGTCCTCGTCGTCGTCAATGCGCACCACCTGGTAGCCCACCAGGTTGCGGGACTTCTTGTTGTCCTTGCCGCTCCCCGCGCCACCGCCGGCGCCGAAGGCACCCATCCCGGCGCCGCCACGGGCCGC
>ERZ773014.193-NODE-193-length-41045-cov-3.777360_pt1 | contig 41045 bp, 30 predicted proteins | sample MGYA00580841_ERZ773014 | MGnify/ENA primary metagenome ERZ773014 (study PRJEB29015, sample SAMEA2737989) | human oral metagenome | biome: human oral; feature: human-associated habitat; material: dental | place: China | collected 2067 ... | reverse complement strand
AACGCCCCGCGTCGTCGTAAGTCCAAGCGCGCTAAGCGCCAGGAATTCGAACAGCAGAGCGCACCCATTATTGGCGGCGTCGCTATTCCGCGCGGTAACGGTGCGGCAATTCGCGTCCGTCAGGGTGCCACGCTAACCGACCTGGCTGAGAAGATTAACGTCAACCCCGCAGCCCTGGTTACGGCTCTGTTCAGCCTCGGCGAGATGGTTACCGCCACCCAGTCGGTGGATGAGGACACCTTCAAGCTGCTAGGTGAGGAGCTGGGCTACGATGTCCAGGTAGTCTCGCCTGAGGATGAAGACCGTGAGCTGCTAGAGTCCTTCGACATCGACCTTGAAGCTGAAGAGGCTGATGACGATGAATCTGAGCTGGTTGTACGTCCTCCGGTGGTAACCGTTATGGGTCACGTCGACCACGGTAAGACCAAGCTGCTGGACGCCATCCGTTCCACTGACGTGGTGGACTCTGAGGCTGGCGGTATTACCCAGAACATTGGTGCCTACCAGGTGCGAGTTGAGCACGACGGCCAGATGCGTGCCATCACCTTCATTGATACGCCTGGTCACGAGGCCTTCACCGCTATGCGTGCGCGTGGTGCTCGGGTAACTGACATCGCTATCTTGGTGGTTGCCGCCGACGACGGTGTGATGCCCCAGACCGTTGAGGCCCTTAACCACGCCCAGAGCGCTAACGTGCCGATCGTGGTAGCCGTTAACAAGATCGATAAGGAAGGCGCTAACCCGGAGAAGATCCGTGGCCAGCTCACCGAATATGGTTTGGTGCCTGAGGAATACGGTGGCGACACCATGTTCGTCGACATTTCCGCTAAGCAGCACACAAACATTGATGAGCTGCTCGAAGCTGTGCTGCTGCAGGCAGATGCGGGTCTGGACCTACGTGCCAACCCCAACGCTGATGCTCGCGGTGTGGCTATTGAAGCCAAGCTTGAACGTGGTCGCGGTGCGGTGGCAACCGTACTGGTTGAGCGTGGAACCTTGCGCGTGGGTGACCCCATCGTGGCTGGTTCTGCCTATGGTCGCGTGCGTGCCATGTTCGATGAATACGGTAAGTCTTTGGAAGAGGCCGGCCCGGCTCGCCCGGCTCAGGTATTGGGTCTGACCAGCATTCCTAGCGCTGGTGACTCCTTCCTGGTGGCCCCCGAAGACCGCACTGCCCGTCATATCGCTGACAAGCGTGCAGCTGCTGCCCGTAACGCCATGCTGGCTAAGCGCCGCAAGCGCGTTTCGCTGGAAAACCTCACCGATGTGCTTAAGGAAGGTAAGGTTGACACCCTTAACCTCATCCTTAAGGGTGACGCCTCCGGTGCTGTTGAGGCTCTGGAAGAGTCGCTGCTCAAGATCGATGTTGGCGAAGAAGTACAGCTGCGCGTTATCCACCGTGGTGTGGGTGCTATCACCCAGAACGACGTCAACCTGGCTACCGTCGACAACGCGGTTATTATCGGCTTCAACGTACGCCCGGCTGAGCGTGTACAGGAGCTGGCTGACCGCGAGGGTGTAGAGATGAAGTTCTACTCCGTCATCTACAACGCCATTGAAGATGTTGAGGCCTCGATGAAGGGCATGCTCAAGCCGATCTACGAAGAGGTTGCCCTGGGTAGCGCCGAGATTCGCCAGGTCTTCCGTTCCTCCAGGTTCGGTAACATCGCTGGTTCGATTGTCCGCAGCGGCATTATCAAGCGTGGCGCTAAGGCCCGTTTGGTGCGCGACGGCGTGGTGGTTGCTAACGAGCTTTCCATCGAGTCCCTGCGCCGCGAGAAGGACGACGTCACCGAGGTACGCGAAGGCTACGAATGCGGTATTAACCTAGGTTTCAAGGACATTGCTGAAGGCGATGTCATTGAGACCTGGGAGATGCGCGAGAAGCCGCGAGACTGAACGTCTTAGGCTAACGGTAGTCGCCACCTAAGGCGGCAGGTGGCGGGTCAGCAATGGCCCGCCACTTTACTAGCATTAAATTAAGTACATAGATCACCTAAAACTTTCACAGGAAAAGGAGCCATCATGGCTGACCCCGCCCGCGCCCGTCGAGTTGCTGACCGAATCCGCAAGACTGTGGCCCAGGTGCTTGAGCGCCGCATTAAAGACCCGCGTCTAGGTTTCGTAACTATCACCGATGTGCGTGTTACCGGTGACTTGCAGCAGGCTACCGTGTTCTACACGGTTTACGGCACCGAGGGCGAGCGCCGTCGTAGCGCCAGTGCCTTAAAGTCCGCCACCGGCCTAATCCGCTCTGAGGTAGGCAAAGCCCTGGGTATCCGCCTTACCCCCACCATCAGCTTCCAGCTAGACTCGCTACCCACCACGGCCCGCAGCATTGAGGATGCTTTGGCTCAGGCTCAGGCGCGCGACGCCGCCATTGCCCGCGCCGCTGAGGGGGCCAGTTACGCTGGGGACGCTAACCCCTACCGCACTAAGGATGAGGATGAGCAGGGCGCTAGCGGCGAAAGTGCCGAAAGTAGCGCCAGCGCTGAAAGCAGCGAGAGCGCTGACAGTGCCGAAAGTGCCGCTAGCCCTGAGGAGGCTGAGCACGAGCAGGACGTTTTTGCTGACGAGCAGGATGGCGGCGTCGACAACCGCCAGATTGCCGCCCTGCAGGCACAGGCCATGGCTGAGGCTGCTCAAGCTGACGCCCAGGGCCGCTCTAGTCACGACCAGCTCTGATAAGTGAGCGAAAAGCAAACTGCGCTCGGTCAAGACAGGCCCAGCCAAGGCGAGCCCAGACAGGGCCAGGGTGCAACTGAGCGCGTGCGGCCAGTTGATGTAGCCCGGGGGGCTGTAACCGCCCCCGACGGGCTGCTACTGGTTGATAAAGACCCCGGCATCACCAGCCATGATGTGGTTTCCCGGGTACGGCGCCTAGCGGCCACGCGCAAAGTGGGCCATGCGGGCACACTAGACCCCATGGCTACCGGGTTGCTTACGGTGGGCGTGGGTAAAGCTACCCGGCTGCTGAACTACCTGGTGGGGGCCGATAAAACCTATGAGGCCACTATCCGCCTAGGGGTAGCTACAGACACTGAGGATGCTCACGGCCAAGTCACCCAGGTGGTAGCGCCCGGGCAGGTTGATTTGGCGCGTTTGCAGGCTGCCGCCGCCCAGCTAACCGGCCCGATTAGCCAGGTGCCCAGCAGTTTTAGTGCCATTAAGGTTAACGGCGTACGCGCCTATGACCTGGCCCGCAGCGGTCAGGAGGTAGAGCTGGAAGCTAGGCAAGTCACTATTTATAGCTTTGAGCTGGGCCAAGTTAACTCCACTAGCGTCACTTACCCGGGCTGGGGCCAAGTGCCGGTGGTGGATGTGAAGGTGCAAGTTAGCTGCTCGTCGGGCACCTATATTCGGGCTTTGGCTCGCGATTTTGGCTTGTCGCTGCAAACAGTTGCGCATTTGACTACGCTGCGACGCACCCTGGTAGGTCCGTTTAAAGTTAGCGATGCGCGCACTCTTAGCGGCTGGTCGGCGCAGGTAGCTGAGGATGCTGACAGCGCTGACCCTAAGGGTTTGGCCCTAACGCCCCTGCCGCTGGTGCTCAGGCAGGCTTTTAACTGGCTGGTTTTGGAGCCCGACCAGGTTAAAGACGTGCGTCAAGGTAAGTTTTTGCCGCGTCAGTTGGAAGAAAACGTGCAAGTGGCCCAGGCCCCTGTTAACGCTAAGCAAAAGGTGCTAGCCGCGTTAGACATGCAGGGTGAGGCCGTGGCATTGTTGAAACATCAAGGTAAACATTTGCGACCGGTGCTAGTTTTTGCGGGCGCGTGAAATAGGAGAAAAGTTTGACTCAGCAGGTTTCGCAGCCGCAGGATCCTAAAACTCAGGTCCCTCAGGCCCCCGTGGTGCAGTCTGGCCCAGTTCCAGGACGTAAACCTGGCAATATTTTGGGGCTGCGTGCGGTGGATGCTAAGCCCCGCTCTGGTGGTTGTGGTTGCGCTGGTGGCTGCGGCTGCAATGGCGGCGCACACGCGTGAAAGTTTTACGTTCGCAGCAGGTGGCGCAGCTTGATTTAGCTGCTGGCTGCGTGCTCACTATCGGTATTTTCGACGGCGTCCATCGCGGTCACCAGGCAATTTTGGCTCATGCTGTGCGGCGCGCTAAGCAAATGGGCGTGCCTTGCGTGGTGCTGACTTTTGATCCCCACCCGCGCCTGGTACATGATCCTGACACCCACCTGCACTTGATTACGTCTTTGGCTGACCGCTTTGAGGCGCTGGGCCAGCAGGGGGTGGATGCCACTTTGGTGGTTAATTACACCCTGGAGTTTGCTGCTCAAAGCGCCGAGGATTTTGTGCGCACCTGGCTGGTGGATCTGCTTAAGGTGCGCCTGGTGGTGGTGGGTTCTGACGTGCGTTTTGGGGCCGGTAATGCGGGTGACAGACACACCCTGGAACAGCTGGGCCAAAAGTTTGGTTTTAAGGTTGAAATCGTAGATAACGTGTGCGCTCACGGCGGTAAACGCTGGTCGTCAACCTGGGTGCGCCAAGCCCTAGAAAAAGGCGACGTGGCTGAAGCGGCGCGGATTTTGGGTCGCCCGCACCGTTTGCGTGGCACGGTGGTGCATGGTTTGCAGCGCGGGCGTCAGTTGGGTTTCCCCACCGCTAATTTGGATGCTGAAACCGCCGGGGTAGTGCCCCCTGACGGTGTCTACGCCGGTTGGCTTTGGGCCTGCGACGGCGCTAGTGGGCTACGTAAAATGCCTGCGGCTATCTCAATCGGCACTAACCCAACTTTTAAGGATGTACCTAAACGCACGGTTGAAGCCCACGTGCTTGGCCGCGCCGACTTGAACCTGTATGGCCAAGAGGTGGCGGTTGATCTGGTCAGCTATCTGCGTCCAATGATTAGCTTTGCCGGCTTGGATGAGCTGCTAAAGCAAATGCATAAAGATATTGCTGACAGTGCGGCAGTGCTAAACGTGCCGGTGCCAGAGCCGATTGATCCAGCGCAAGTTACTGCCTGCTAAAAGCTTAGATGCTGACGGGGCTGGTCAAATGCGCACCAAACACCGTGCCCCCTGGTTTAAAAAACCAGGGGGCACGAGCGTTAGTTGGCGCGGCGCTCACTAGCTGGTACGGCGCCTAAAACCTAGCGAGGCCAGACACAGGCCAGCTCCTAGCATTGCCAGTATTGGTTCGAAGCCGGTTTTGGCTAGCGAGCCGCCAGCTCCACTAGCACTGGCGCCACCCGCGCCGCCCGTGCTGCCTAAGGCTCCGGTCGAACCAGAACCGCCCAGTTTTGCGCCGCTGCTAGAGCTGCCTAAGGCGCCGCTTAGAGAGCCAGAGCTCTTAGCGCCCTGGGAGCCAGACGCCGTCGGCTTAGAAGCACTGGCGCCAGCCGGGCTAGTGGGGTTAGAGCCAACCACATTATTGATAGGGGTGGTGGGGCTTGGACTAGTGGGCGTTGGGTTAGTGGGGCTGGCCCCGGGCCCTGGGGAGTTGCCATCTAGCTTGCAGCCGCTAACCTTGCCGGCGCGGTAATCGGCAATAGCCTGGTTACCCACTAAGAAAGTCAGGCATTTAGTCGGTGAGGCCAGAGCCTGGCCCTTGACTGTGGCCGTGAAGCTAACCTCGAACAGATACACGCCGGGCTTGGTGAAAGCCCAGTTGGCGTGAGCGTGGGTGTGCTCAGGAATAGACAGCTCGCTAAGTGAGGTGGAGGTGTTAAAAATATGTTCCACCTTGCCGGTTAAAGCGTCACTGTTAAACACGTGCGCACTAGCACCCTCGGGCAGCGAGTGGGGTTTAACAATGAATTTGACGCTACCTTGGGCTAGCGAGTCACTGATGCCATTGGTGGACCAGCCAGGCCAAATGTGTACGCCGTCATTAATCGCGTCAGTGTAGTAGAACTGGCTGCCGGATTTACCCAGGAAGTCATACTGGCTACCAGCTAGGCGGCCGCTAGAGGGGCGAGTGTGGCGAGCTGAGTCGTCCAAAGCTAAAGCTACCGAGTTGATATCGCGGTCAACTGAGGTTTTAGCGTTGGTGAGGGTGTCATCATGCAAACTGGCGCTTAATGCGGTGCCATCGGCGTTTAGTGAGCCGGCAATATCGACGTGACCGCGCTGCAAAATCACCTTTTCACTCACCGGCCCGCTGGGCTTAGTGGGGGTGGGGGTCGGGCTGGTCCCAGGGGGCGTAGGTGTGGGCTTACCGGGTGCCGGCGTGGTGGTCGGTTGACTGGTCGGTGCCGGCGTGGGAGTGGGCTTAGCGGTAGGTTGGGCCGACGCCGTCGGGTTGGGCGCAGGGGTGGCCGTAGGGGTCGCGCTAGCTGTAGGGGAGGGGGCCGGCGTGGCAGTAGGAGCGGTGGTGGGGGCCGGCTCAGGCTCTGGGGCCGGCTGTGGGCTGGGCTCAGAAGAGCCGTTGGCGCCATCTACCGCCAAAGCACCCGAGTAGCTCAGACCTGCGCGAGTATCAACCGGGCCGGGAGAATCAGCCCTACCACCAGCAGAGCCAATTAGGGCGTGGGGGATAACGTTAATACGCAGATATTTACCGGAGCAGTCAGAGTGAGAGTCATTAATACTCAACTGCCCATTTACATCCGTCACCCCCTCAAAAATGCAGGTGGGGTACTGCTCGGTAGGTGAGTCATAGTAACCACCATTGATATAGGCCTTTACTTTGCTGTCTGACAGCGTGATGGTGGTGTTTAGACGGCTGTCGCTAATGGATTTAACATCCACGGTGTAGCTAAGCGCCTTAGGAGTGTAAAGCTGAGTGTCAAAAGCCGGGGCGGGGTCAGTGGAAGCCGGCTCAGGCAGTCGCGAAACCGCCTGGGTGGAATCGGTGGAGGCAGGGGATTCCTCGCCGGTGGTGTATTCCACCGAAGCCGAAACCCAACGTGGCAGACCACTGGCGGCGTCGGGAATATAGACAGCCTGGAAAGCACTGGTGGTAGAACCAATCATTTCTTTCCAAGTGGCTTTACCGTTAACCACCGGCACCTGAGCCAGGTAGTAGCCGTCAATGAAGAAGGTTACGTTTCCGCCAGCTTTAGCATCTCCCGCATCAAAAGTCAGGTCCGTGAGCTTGTCGTCGCCATCTTTTTGGCGTCCCTCATGGGCTGAGAGCGTGAAGGTGTAAGGCGTGGTCGGAGCGCCAGAAGGAGCAGCAGCAAACTGCTGGCTCAGCGGGGTAGAGGCGCTGTCAGAGGGGCGTGTGCCGCCAACTTGCCACACAAAAGGCACAGTTTTAGAGGCAATCAGTGAGCCATCTTTAGCGCGCGCGGTAGCCCGGTAGGTCAGCACATAGCGGCCAGGCTTAGAGAAAATCGTGTCATTGTGGGTGTGGTTGCCCGGGGTTAGGAAGATCGAGCGCCGCCCCTCATCGTGGGAGGACAGGTAGCGCCGCACGCCGTCGTCGTCAGCGTAATAAACCAGCGCCTCCATGCGGCCCGGACCATCAAAACCAACCAGGTCTAGGCTGAAGGAAGCGTTCCTGAACTGTTCGGTGGGGATCTCGCTATCAGCCCCGAAACCAGCCCACAGCGGTTCCTTATTAACCCCGGGAATAGCTGGGGCGCGATACCACAGGTCGCCAACAGAGCGAATAAAGTCAATGCCGGGGTTGGGCGAGCCCTCAAAGTTGAAGAAATACAGCTGCTCACCGCTGCGTTTATAGCCGGTGCCCACCCAGTTAACCGTGTCTTCTAGCGCATAGGTTTGCCCATTGGCTTCATTTAGCAGGGCAAAGTTGTTATCGCGCCAATACACCTTAGGGGCGTCAATGTGGTGGGCGGTGGTTACGATCTTGCCGTCGTCAGGACTGGCCAGGGAAGGTGCAGCCAGCGGGCAGAGGGCTAAAGCGGCACTTAAGGCCATAGCTGCGATACGCGAACGTATTTTCATAGCGGGTCTTTCCAAATGTGCAGAGAAATGCCACTAAAAGCTTAACTATAATGATACTGATTATCAACTAAGGGTGATTTGTGGCAAAAGCGCGCTTTAAGGGTGGTTGTTAACCGTTGGGGCTGCTAAGCTTGCAGGGCCGTCAAAGCCGGCCACGGCGCGTCATGCTTGGGAGAACCTGCCCCAGGCTCCGTGTAACGACCATGAGGAGTAAATATATGTCGATCTCCGCTGAGCGCAAGCAGCAGCTAATCGCCGAGTACGCTACCCACGAGGGCGACACCGGTTCCCCCGAGGTTCAGGTCGCTATCCTCACCGAGCGTATCTCTAACCTGACCGAGCACTTCAAGTCCCACAAGCACGACCACCACTCCCGTCGTGGTCTTTACCTGCTAATTGGTAAGCGTCGTCGCCTGCTGGACTACCTCTACGAAGAGGACATTGAGCGCTACCGTAGCCTCATCGCTCGTCTGGGCATCCGCCGCTGACTCACCGGCGCATAAGCATACAAACGGCAATCTCGTTTAGAGGTTGCCGTTTTTGCTTACATTGCCTAGTTCACGCGCGGCCAAACCCACAAATGGCCTAAATGCCGCTAAGCTAGAAGGGATATATAAGAGAAAACGAAAGTGAATCTAGATGTTCATTGATGACCCTGAGGTCACTGCGGCTGAAGCCGTAATCGACAATGGCGCTTTTGGTAAGCGCGTAGTCCGTTTTGAAACCGGACGACTAGCCAAGCAGGCCGCTGGCTCCGCTATGGCTTACCTGGATGGTCAGACCGCCATCCTGTCTGCCACCACTGTTGGCAAGCACCCCAAAGACCAGTTTGACTTCTTCCCCCTCACTGTAGATGTGGAAGAGCGTCAGTACGCCGCCGGCCGCATCCCCGGTTCTTTCTTCCGTCGTGAAGGCCGCGCCGGCACCGAAGCTATCCTGGCTTGCCGTCTAATTGACCGCCCGCTGCGCCCCTCCTTCGTTAAGGGCCTGCGTAACGAGGTTCAGGTAGTTGAGACCGTACTGTCTATCGCTCCCGACGACGCCTACGACGTTCTAGCTATTAACGCCGCCTCCATGTCCACCCAGATTGCTGGGCTGCCCTTCGCGGGCCCGGTGGCCGGTACTCGCATCGCCCTGATTGACGGTCAGTGGGTAGCTTTCCCCCGTTACAGCGAGATTGAGCGCGCCACCTTCCAGATGGTTGTGGCCGGTCGTGTGCTTGAAGACGGCGACGTGGCCATCATGATGGTTGAGGCTGGCGCCACCGAGCACGCCTGGAACCTGATCAAGGCCGGCGCTGTGGCCCCCACTGAGGCTGTAGTAGCCGAAGGTCTAGAGGCCGCCAAGCCCTTCATTAAGGTTTTGTGTGAAGCCCAGATGGAAGTTGCTGCCCACGCCTCCAAGCCCACCGCCGAGTTCCCGCTCTACCTGGACTACACCGACGAGCAGTATGACGCCGTCGAGACCGCTGCTAAGGAGGCCGGCCTAGCTCAGGCTCTAAGCACCGAAGGCAAGCAGGCCCGCGACGAGGCCGTGGACGCTATCCGCGACCAGGTCCTGGCCCAGCTAGCTGAGCGTTTCCCCGAGGAAGACGACGAGAAGGCCCTCAAGGCCGCCTTCAAGTCCGTCACCAAGAAGCTAGTGCGTCACCGCACCCTGACCGAGGGTATCCGTATGGATGGCCGTGGCACCAAGGACATCCGTACCCTGGCTGCTGAGGTTGAGGTACTTCCGCGCGTACACGGTTCGGCTCTGTTTGAGCGTGGCGAAACCCAGATCCTGGGCGTGACCACCTTGAACATGCTGCGCATGGAGCAGCAGCTGGACAACCTTTCACCCGTCACCGCCAAGCGCTACATGCACCACTACAACTTCCCGCCCTTCTCCACCGGTGAGACCGGGCGTGTGGGTGCCCCCAAGCGCCGCGAAATCGGTCACGGTAACCTGGCCGAGCGCGCCCTGGTGCCGGTGCTGCCCAGCCGCGAAGAGTTCCCCTACGCTATCCGTCAGGTTTCTGAGGCTCTAGGCTCCAACGGTTCTACCTCCATGGGTAGCGTGTGTGCCTCCACCCTGAGCCTGCTGCAGGCCGGTGTGCCGCTGCGCGCCCCTGTTGCTGGTATCGCCATGGGTCTAATGCACGAGGAGATCGACGGCGAAACCAAGTGGGCCACCCTGACCGACATTCTCGGTTCTGAAGATGCCTTCGGTGACATGGACTTCAAGGTTGCCGGTACCGCCGACTTCATCACCGCCCTGCAGCTGGACACCAAGCTTGACGGCCTACCCTCCGAGGTTCTGGCCGGCGCCCTGGGCCAGGCCCGCGACGCCCGCCTACACATCCTGGGTGTGCTAAACGAAGCCATCTCCACCCCGGACGAGCTCTCGCCCTACGCCCCGCGCGTACTGACCGTTAACATCCCGGTTGACAAGATCGGTGAGGTTATCGGCCCTAAGGGCAAGATGATTAACCAGATCCAGGAAGACACTGGCGCTGAGCTAACCATCGAGGAGGACGGCACTGTCTACATTGGCGCCTCCGACGGCCCCTCCGCTGAGGCCGCCCGTGAAGCCGTGAACGCTATCGCCAACCCCCAGATGCCTGAGGTAGGCGAGCGTTTCGTGGGTACGGTTGTTAAGACCACTACCTTCGGTGCTTTCATCTCCCTGACCCCCGGCAAGGATGGCCTGCTGCACATCAGCCAGATCCGTCGCCTAGTTGGTGGCAAGCGCGTGGAGAACGTTGAGGATGTCCTCAAGGTCGGCGACAAGGTTCAGGTTGAACTGGCCGAGATCGACCCGCGTGGCAAGCTCAGCCTGCACGCTGTGCTGAACGAAGAGCAGCTGGCTGCTGAGGCCGCTAACAACGAGGCTCGCGAGGCTCACCGCGCTGAGCGTGGCGCCCGTGAGGAGGGTGACGCCCCGGTACGTGAGCGTCGTCCCCGTCGTCGCCGCACCCGCACTCTGAGCGAAGAAACTCAGGACTGAACCGCCTGCACCTTGAGCCAAACTCAAGGAGCTTAAGTTTGGGGTCGGAATTTTCCGGCCCCAAACCTGTCTCTAAGTGCTCTAAGCTGCGCGCTACTTACTTTAACCTGACGCTTAAAAATATTGCCGACTAAGGTGCAGACGGCTATCAATCACTGCCAACGCTGTAAGCACCATTGCTAGGGGAGCTTGGAAGGGGGCAGTGTCTAGATTAAAAACAAAATTAAACTGCCAAGGTACAAGCCCAGCCAGGGACATTATCATCACTACCGCAATAGGAGCTAAGGCAGCTACATAGCGGTTAGTCCAACTAGCGCTTAATGCAGTTAAAGCGCAAAGAATTAGCAGCAGCCAAGTGCGAAACCAAGTATCTATATTGGCTGGCAAGAGCAGATTCGTTAGACCTATTAAGGCAAGATTTAACGCTAAAAACACGCTGGTGCGTAGCAGTTGTAAACGCAGTACACCACTTTTGCTAGTAAATTCAGCCCAGGGGACGCTTGGGGAAAGTATCATGGTGCTGGCACTAATCGCGACGGCGCCCGCTAGCGTGCCCAACTGCTCTTGGGAGGCAATGGAGGCAGTGGTGTCGGGGTGGACTCGAATTTGCACTTCACTGAGCACAACTGAAGTTAGCCAAGCAGTAAGGCTAACTAAAATGCCGATAACTGTACTACGATGGCAGCTATTTTTTAATATCGTCAAGTGTGGCTTCACAGGCAAGAATCTTCTGGGCTTTACGGTTCAAAGTGTTCTCAAGGGAAGCATAAGGCACAGAGCTAAGATACTTTTCAGCCCCTAACACCTCGCTAGTGGCATAGGGGCGTAGCTGGGCATAGTCAGGCAAACTAGTTTCGCTCACGCCACTACGCTTTAACCACCACAGTGACAATCCTAAATTTAGGTCTTTACCTGCCGACTTATATGTACAGTTAGCCAGCAGATAGTTGCGGGCAAGCGTGGCAGCTAGAGCATCTCTATCAACTAAAGCCGTATCTATAGACTCACCAAAGCTACTTGGCGCATAGATAGCTTTTTGAGGTGCACTAGCTAAAGTAGCTTCAAGGTCAGTTACTGCGCCAACTAGGGTTTTGGGGCGTAAATTAGCAGGCAGCGTACTAATTAACGAAGAGCCATAAGCCAAGTAAGCGTCCAGCCCCTGTGCACCATAGGCGGGGCTACATACCGTAAGTGTGGCGTTAGATTTACAAACCGCATTATCGGCGCCCCTAATAGCTGTGCTGTTTATACCGTAGCTACCGGTTAGGACAGTGATAACTACCAGCAGTGCTAACGCACACCTGCGTAGCAGCCCTCTTGCTTGGAAAACAAAGGCCAGCAGCATGCAGGTGACAGCCGCCCAAAAAAGCAAACGCAGCGTAAGAGTAGCCGTGCTAGTGCGCAGGTACAGCCAGGGTAAGTTATCCCAAAAAGTGAAGGCCAAGCCGGGAGACTGCACCCCACCATAGGCAATCAGCGTATAGGGCAGGCAAGGGGCTATACATATCGCGGGCACAGCCCCCAAATATCGGGCTAAAGCAAGGCCTAAAGCGGTCATCGCTGCGTAACTTACCAACACATTTAGCAGTGCCATAAGGCAGGGAACCAATAGGTTTTGAGTCTGTGCAGAGGTCAGCCAGACATAAATCTGGACTGGAATGAAAATTAGCCAGGTAACGCCAGTGAAGGTTAAGGTTATGGCTGCAAAAAGCTCACGTGCAGGGGCATAGGGCTGGTGGGGGCTTAATTTGATCAGGTCTGGTAGAGGCTGATTTTTGAGGTAGCCACCAGCCCAAGCTGCAAAGGTGGCAGCAAAACACATGGGCAGCAAAGTGGTGCCAAGCAAAACGCCGGTTACGGCCGGATACCAGCCAAGCCACTGAGCACGCGGTTTAAATAATTCCCAGACAAAGTAACTAGATAGCACTGCGCAAACTAAGACGAAAGCTATCCGTTGGCGAGGCAGCAATACTTTAAACATATTACATACCGATCTTGGAGCGAAGGAGCTCTAAAGTTAATGCGTCTTGCTCGCGTAAAGCATCTATTGAAAAAGCAGATTTGATGGTTTTGTCTGCTATAGTTACGCAGCTATTAGCGGCTAAGAAAACATCTTCAAGGATGTGTGTTGATAAGATAATAATGCACTTGCTGCTAAGTGGCGTTAAAGCATTTAGGAAAGCTTGACGCTGCGTAGGGTCAAGTCCCACAGACGGTTCGTCTAGTAGCAACACTTTAGGGTTACCAAGCATAGCTCCGGCCAGAGTGACACGCCTGCGAGTGCCGCCTGAAAGCTGGCGCATGGGGCAAGCTAAAACTTGCTCAACTTCTAGCTGCTGGGCCAGGTTAGTTATAGCGGTTTCAGCTTCGCGGCTAGGAATTTGTTTAAGCCAACAAAGGTAACGCAAGTAATCTATTGCTACTATATTTTTAGCTAGGCTGGCCTGTTGGGGGAGCCAGCCTAAAAGTTTGCGATATTCAGCTAGCTTACTGGCTGAGGTGTGAATAGAGTGACCGCAGTAATTTATCTGCCCAGATTTGGGTTTAAGCAAACTAGCTAGTAGCCGCAAGAGAGTGGTTTTACCCGAACCATTGGCGCCTACTAGTGCGGTTATGCCGTTTTCAAATGTGTGGCAGCAATTATTTAAAATCTGCTCACCGCTACGGTAGTGAAAACCAATCTCTTGCAACTCTAGCGTCATTATTTACCTGCTCTCAGTAACTTGAGCTAAAGGAACGCATGTAATCTGCTTCATCGACTAGGTTAACACGCTCACTTAGCGTCAATGACGTAAGCGCCCCGCCGTCGTCGTAAATATTGCCAGAGCTTGCCAACCATCCCTGTGATCAGCAGAAACTTGCCTATCGCTGTCAGCGCTAGTCTGCAAAGCAGGTCTGGTTTGCTAGGGTTAGTGTCCCATTAGGTGGACATATATCACTTATCTGCCAACTATCTATGACCAGGGCCTTTGCATGCGTTAACATGTAACCCGTTAAGCCGCTTGCGCTTACATGCGGTCAATTTTGGCCGAAAAAGTCGAGGGTGGGACGTTTTAGGGGTACGTCTCACCCTCCTTTTTATTTGCCGACGCCGCCCGCCAACCCTGCCTCCAGCCCTCATCGCCAGCGCAACCATTTTTAGGCGCGTTTTCAGGGCTAAGTGGCTTGCTTGATATGCTCACCTAGTGAGTGAATTTCAGTCTTATAGTGAGGTAGAGCTGCTTCGCGGCGTCGCCGGCCAAGCAGACACAGAGCTGTTCCTTGACGACGACGGCGCCCATCTGCGTCGCTCAATTTTGCCTGGCGGCGTGCGGGTTATTACCGAGGATGTGCCTGGACTGCGCTCAGCCAGTGTGGGCTACTGGTTCGGGGTGGGTAGCCGCGATGAACGCCCTGGCCAGGAAGGCTCCACTCACTTTTTAGAGCACTTACTGTTTAAAGGCACCGCGCGCCGTAGCGCCGCCGAGATAGCCACTGCCTTTGACATGATTGGCGGCGAATCCAACGCGGCCACATCCAAAGAGCACACCTCCTACTATGCGCGGGTGCAGGCTAGTGACATGCCGGTGGCTCTAGATATTGTCACCGATATGGTTACCAGCTCCCTGCTGGATCCCAAAGAGGTAGAAACTGAGCGCGGCGTGATTGTCTCAGAGCTGGCTGAAGCCGCCGATGACCCCAGCGACCTGGCCCATGAAACCTTCGTTAAATCGGTTTTCGGCCAAGACACTGAGCTGGGTCGGCCGGTAGGCGGCACCGCCCAGGCCGTGGTGGATGTGCCACGCGACGCCGTGTGGGACCACTACCAGCGCAACTATGCTTCCGATACTTTGATTGTGGCTGCAGCTGGGCATGTTAACCATGACCAGATCTGCCAGCAGGTGTCTGAGCAGCTAGCCCAGGTGGGGTGGAGCACCGACACCCAAGCTGTGCCGCGTGCTCGTCGCAGTGAGGTCAGCCGCTTGCAGCAGCTAAAGCCCCAAGACATGTATGTGGAGCGCGAAAGCGAACAAAGCCACGTGTATTTGGGTACCCCCGGCATCGCTATCGGTGATGAGCGTCGCTGGCCCCTTAGTGTGATGACCACGATTTTGGGTGGCGGCATGTCTTCGCGCCTGTTCCAGTCCATCCGTGAGCAGCGCGGACTGGCTTACACTACCTACGCTTTTGACCTTAGCTACGCCGATGCGGGGGCCTTTGGAATTTACGCCGGCTGCGCCAAGGAAAACGTCGACCAGGTGCTGGAGCTGATGAGTGCGCAATGGGAGCGTCTAGCTAGCGACGGGGTCAGCGAGCAGGAGCTAGAGCGGGCACGCGGCCAGCTGCGCGGTTCCATGGTGCTGGGGGGAGAGGACTCCCTGGCACGTATGGGGCGTTTAGGCCGGGCTGAGGTTAGTACTGGCCGCCTGCGTTCAATGGCTGAAAACCTGCGTCTACTTGATGCGGTTGACGCCGAGCAGGTGCGGGCGGTGGCGGCCTGGTTGGCTAGTGGCCCGCGCGCCCAGGTGGTGGTGGGCCAGCGCTGAGCTGGCACTTTTAACTGCCCAATTTAGGGTGCTCACTTTAGGGCACCTAGGTGCGGGGCGTTGGCGTCTAGAGGCTGGCGCCCCAGCATACTTCGCTTACGTCTTGGCCTACGCTCAGTTTGCGTTGAGCTCCGGCCATAGGGGCCAGTCCGGCGCTGGTTAGCAGGCGCACATATGATTCGTCTCCGCGAATAACCCACATGGAAATATTGGCCATCTTGTTTTGTTTGGCCAGGTCGGCGCAGGCGGCGAGGAGGCGTGAGCCGTGTCCGTGGCGCTGGTAGGCGGGGTGTACGGCTAGGGCGGTGATTTCGCCGTCGCCGTCGCTGTCAGGGGCTAGGGCTGCTAGGCCGACAACGGCGCCCGCCTGGGTAGCTACCAGCACGTGGTGGTTGGGGGAGGGTGGGTTAGTGACCGCTTCTTGCCAACCTGAAGCCAGTACGGTAGGGGTGATCATGGCGCTAACGCTCACCGGTAGCTCCTGGCTGCTGCCGGCCTGCAAGGTGGCTAGCATGGCGCCAGCGTGAGCTATGCCCATGGCCTCTAGGTCTTCAACCCTGGCGGGGCGTACAAAACAGTTGCTATCACTAGCCTGAGAAGTCATGGGCCAAAGTGTACTATGGCTGGCACCTTAGACATTGAAAGACCAGTTGCTAAGGTCCCAATGGGAACTTAGCAACTGGTCTTAAAGCTAGCGTGCTTAGCGCTTGAGCTTCTTGGCTGCCTCTTGGGCCTTGGCCGCTGCTTCCTGCGCTTTGGCAGCGGCTTGACCAGCTACCTCCTGTGCCTTGGCGGCAGTCTCCTGGGCCTTTGCGGCGGCCTGGCCAGCTACCTCCTGCGCTTTGGCAGTGGCTTCTTGAGCCTTTGCGGCCGCTTGAGCAGCTGCCTCTTGGGCTTTAGAGGCGGTGTCCTGGGCGCGCACGGCGGCCTGACCGGCTGCTTCTTGGGCTTTGGTGGCCGCCTGACCAGCAGATTCGCGGGCGTTTAGCAGCTCCTCACGCAGCACGCGGCGCATAACCTTGCCGATCTGGGAACGCGGTAGTTCCTGCACAATAGCGATCTGGCGCGGCAGAGCGTAGTGGGCAATGTGCTTCTCAGCCCAGGCACGTACCTCTTCTAAGGTGATGTTGGCGCCGGCCTGGGCCACAATCGCGGCCACCACCGACTCGTTACCGCTTTGCTCAGGCAGACCCACCACGGCGACATCCTCAACCCCCGGCATGGAGCGCACAGCAGCCTCCACCTCAGTGGGGTAAATGTTGAAGCCGCCAGAAATGATCAGTTCTTTACGCCGATCAGTCATGACATAGAAGTCATCAGTGTCGATGCGGGCCAGGTCACCGGTACGTAGCCAGCCGCCTTCAAGCATCACCTGGGCGGTTTCTTCAGGGTTGTTCAGGTAGCCGGCAAACACCTGGGGCCCGCGCACTGCAATCTCGCCAACCTCGCCTCTAGGCACCGGGTGAGAGGGGTCAGGGTCTTCAGGATCAACTAGCAAAATGTCGGTGGAGGGGAAGGGCACACCCAAAGCCCCCGGGCGACGCTCATCGGTGATGGGGTTACCCATGATGATGGGGGAGGTTTCAGTCATGCCATAGCCCTCAATGAGGTAGTGGCCAGTTAACTCTTCCCAAGCAGTAGCCACTTCCCGGGGCGTGGCTGCAGCGCCACAAAGAGCAATGGAGCAAGAAGTGAAATCAGGCATTACCTGGCCGGGGCGCGGGTTGGCTGCGGCTTTAGCTAGGCGGTCAAAAATAACCGGTACGCCGGGGAAGAAAGTACAGGGCTGACGCTTCCAGGCCTCAATTACTAGCGACACGCTGAACTTTGGTAGCACCACCTGGGTGGCCGCCAAAGCAACTGCACACAGCATGGATAGGGTTAGTCCAAAAGCGTGGAAGTAGGGCAGTACCGAGTAGAACACTTCCTGCCCGTCCTTAACGTGCGGGCCAGCCCAAGCCAACCCCATGGCAGTGTTAGAACCCAGGTTCATGTGGGTTAGCTTTACCGCCTTAGGGGTGCCGGTGGTGCCACCGGTGTGTAGCAGCGTTGCTACATCATTAACGTCAGGTAGGGCAGTATCAGCTGGTAGAGCCGGGCTGGAGGCAACCAGGCGGTCCCAGGAGCCAATCCAGCTAGGTACCGGAGCGCGCATCTCTTCACGCTTAGCGCGTGCAGCCTTAACCGGTAGGCGCAGAGCCGCCTGTAGGTGACGCGGTAACGCCGAGGTCATGTTGACGGCGTAAACGTTGTAATCGCGCAGGTTGATGTCTTTATCTAGCTGAGCTAGAGACTTTTCCCAACCAATAATTAGCTTGCCGCCGTGTAGCTTAAGCTGCTCTTCAATCTGGCTGGAGGGAGCTAGCGGGTTGTGTTCAGCTAGCACCGCACCAATACGCCAGGTGGCGTAAGCCAACACCAAGTGCTGGGGGCAGTTAGGCAAAATAGAGGCCACTACGTCACCCTTGCGTACCCCTAGACGCCGCAGCGCCTCAGCGGCGCGCTGCACCTGGGTGTGTAGCTGGGCATAAGTGATGTTAGTGCCTAAAAAATCCACCGCGATCCGCTGCGGGAAACGCTTAGCGGCGTCGTCGAGCACAGTACTAAGGGGCTGGGTCGGTAAGGCCACCACTGCGGGAACGCCCGGGGCGTAGTGAGGGCGCTGGTAGTCTGCGGCGCTCAAGGTTCCTCCTAAAGAGTGTGCCAACTGGCTCGATAGGCAACGTAACTTACGGTTGCGTAAGTTACGGTAGCGTATTTTTTCCTTTTTCGCCGCAACTTAGAGAAAAAACGCGTCAAGATCGCCTATCGAAAACCAGTTTGGCAGCGCCCAGTATCCGCCTATTGCAGGGAAAAACCTAACTCGTCAGTGTGCAAAATATGCAGCTGCTTAGTGGGGCGAGTCATGGCCACATACAAGTCACCGGGAGAAACCTGGCCTATATGGCCCGGCTGATCAAGCAACACCACATCAAACTCCAGGCCCTTACTGGTCAGCGGAGTCATAATCGCCACGCGGGCCCGTAGCAAATCCCCCTCAGGGCAAAACATTTGCTCGGCTAAATACTCATCTTCACCCAGCAGCGTCTCAAGACGGGCAGGATCATTAGAAATCACCACGATAGTGCCCTGGTCCTTACCCAGCTGCTCATCAAGCTGAATACATTTAGCGGTCACAAGCTCACGCCAACGCTGGGCGTAAAGCTGCGGCGTAACCGCCTCAACTACCAGGGCATCATCCAAGTCACGCACCGAAGTAACCGGGTAAGGTACTTGCAAACCATAGCTGGCCACGGCCGCCTCAGCTGCCTGCATAATGGTCTTGGGGGTGCGGTAACACACCGTGAGTACCTCCTGACGCATCGGGGTGCCACTAGCTCCCTTAGCAGCCTGAATATCAGCAGCTTCATCTTCACGCACCCCCAGGGGAGCGAGCACCTGGCGCCAAGAACGCGGCGGCGTCGTGCCAGAGAACTGGGCCAAATCCCCAACCACCGTAAACGAACGCAGTGGGCAGCGCCTGGCCAAAGCTCGCCAAGCCATCGCCCCCAGCTCCTGGGCCTCATCAACCACCACATGGCCATAAGTCCAGGTCCGATCCGCCCGGGCGCGCTCAGCCAGCGGCGCAATAGCCCCGCCGCCACTGTAGCGGTCAACTAAAGTCTGGGCGCTAACCATGCCTCCACCCAGCCCCTGGGAAGCAATAGCCTGCTGGGCATACTCCAGCTCACGGGCCCGCTCAGCCTCAGCTTGGCGAGCCTGGCGAGCCGAAACATCATCCATGGGGCCCAGCAGCTCCAGCAGCTCATCAAGCAAAGGAATATCGGCCTCACTTAGCGGCGAGCCAGCCGGGCGCAGCAGCAGTTTACGCTGCGCCTTAGTTAGCTGCTTAGCGTGCTTATCTAGCAGCTGCGGGCGCGAAAATAGCTTATCGAGCAAAGCCTGCGCATCGGTGGGCATCCAGCACAGGTTAATTTCCCGACGCGCATCACGGCTGGTACGAATATCCTCACGGATCCAAGCCCGGGTGTCAGGGTCAGAAGGATCAAACATCTCCTTCTTAGCCGCATACTGGTCAGTTAGCCGCTCTAGCAGCCATAGCACGAAAGTTTCCCGCGCCTGGTTATGAGGCTTACCTGAGCGACGCGCCCGCGAACGAGCCTGACGCACATCCTCCGGGGTAAGCTGCAAAACCACCTCATTAACCACAATTGGGCGAGGTTCCTGAGGCACCCGCTGTAAAGCACGCGCCAAAGAATACAAAATGTCTTTAAACACCAGGGAACCTTTAAGCTGCGCCAGCTTGCTAGGCTCACTAACCGTGGCGTGGTAGCCCGGAACCAAATCCCCGATCGTCGTCGAAACCACGCCCGTTTCACCCAAAGAAGGCAAAACCTGCTCCACATAACGCAAAAATGTGCGTGAGGGGCCCACCAACAACACCCCCGAGCGCTCCAAACGCTCACGCTCGGTGTAGAACAAATAAGCCACCCGGTGCAAAGCCACCGCCGTCTTACCCGTACCCGGGCCGCCCTGAACCACCAAAATTCCCGGCCCGTCAGCAGTAACAATCCGGTCCTGCTCAGCCTGGATAGTGGCCACAATATCGCCCATACGTCCCGCGCGGGCCTCACTAAGCGCCGCCATCAAAGCGCCCTCGCCCTGAAGCGTCACGTCACTAGCCGCCGCAGCATCCACCACCAGCAGCTCATCTTCAACCCCGCTAACCGTGCGTCCCCGGGTGGTTATATGACGACGTCGTCGCAGCCCCAAAGGCTCACGCGCGGTAGCCTGATAAAAAGCCCGCGCTGCCGGGGCACGCCAATCCAACAGCACCTCACGGCGCTGATCATCATGCAAACCCACGCGCCCCACATAGTGACGCGAACCGTCACTATTATCCATACGCCCAAAAACCAGTCGGTGCTCCACACCCTCAAGGGTGGCAATCCGATTAGCATAGTGAGCCGCAAACGCGTCACGCTCACCGCGCGCCTGATGCGTGCCCGAAGCACCCCTAGCCTCAGTAGCACTTAAAGTCTTGCGAGCCTGCGCAATTTGGCTATCAAGCTCCCTATAAGCACGGTCAACTACAACCTGCTCATCGGCAATAGCCTGGGCCAACGCACTAGAGACAGACACATCAGACACTACAAACCTCACGCTTAACGCCAGTAAAAATCGACTATCCATTATTCTTGTTCCAAAGCCACAACGCGAGCAAATCTTGCAACTTGTTCACAGTGAGCACTACGACACCAAACAAATGGAACAAAAGACCAGCTAAACCAGTTAGCCAAACAAAGAAACAAAACCACTAAAAACTAAAGCGGCCACCAAAAACCAGCTGCCACACATAAGGGGGAACCATGCAGACGCTATACACCATGAATCTAGAGCGCCACGCCCAGATCCACCCCCGCGTACTACTGCACCAATTCGACGGCGCCATCGACGCTGGTAACGCCGCCAACCTCGCCACCGAGCAGCTACTAACCACCCTGCCGGGCAAGGCAGTTGCCACCTTCAACATCGACGCCCTGATCGACTACCGCTCCCGGCGCCCCACTATCAGCTACGACCACGGCAAATTCCTAGAGGCCACGCGCCCTAGCCTCACCCTGGAACTACTGCGCGACGACAACGGCGAAGAATTCCTCTTCCTACACGGCGACGAACCCGACTACCGCTGGGACGAGCTAAGCAACGCCATCATCCACCTAGTCCGCTCCCTAGGCGTAACCACCGCCATGGGAATGGCCGGCATCCCCATGCCCGTGCCACACACCCGCCCCACCCAGGTATACGAACACGGCCAACACGTACCAGACGACCCAAACCATCCCAAAACCTTCGGCTACATGGAATTTCCTGCCGCCTACGGCAACTACCTAGAACTACGCCTAGGCCAAGCCGGATTCGACTCACGCGGCGTTAGCGCCTCCGTACCCCACTACCTGCTACGAGACGACTTCCCCCAAAGCGCCTCAGCACTGCTGCGCGCAATCGCCAAATCCATCAACCTGGCCCTGCCGGTAGGGGACCTGGAAGCCAACTCAATCATCAACCTAAACGCCATCGAAACCGAAGTCGCTAACCGCCCAGAAATAGCCGCCCTCGTACAAGCCCTAGAAAAGCAATACGACAAGTCACTAGACAGCGTCTTATCCCCGCTACCAGATCTAAGTCTGCAAAACGCGGATCTCAATGACACCGACCTGGACACCCTCACCGCCCAGCTCGAAGCCTTCCTCGAATCCAACAACTCAGGCAACGGCCCCAACAACTCAGGCAACGGCCCCAACAACTCGGGCAACGGCCCCAACAACTCGGGCAACGCCACCAACCAAGACTCCAACCCCGACCAGCCAAAAACCTAAAACCAGCGGGAAGGGCAGAACCAGCCGGAAGGCCAAAACCAGCCGGAAGGCCAAAACCAGCGGGAAGGGCAAAACCAGAAGGAAGGCCAAACACGGCTAACATCTAATACCGTGAAAAAACCAGCCCCCACCCAGCAGCCCACAAACCAAAAAGACGGGCTAAAAGCCTGGATCGTATTTTTAGGCGGAGGCCTGGCCTACTGCATGGCCATGTGCGCACGCACCTCCTTCGGCGTGGCCGTACCCTGGGCAGACCAACGCTTTGGCCTATCCTCAGCCCAACTAGCCGTATTCATCATGGGCCAGCTAGCCGTCTACGCCGCCGCCCAAATCCCCGTAGGCCTCCTACTAGACCGCTACGGCTCACGCAAAGTACTCACCTGCGGCCTAATCATTGTGGGCCTAGGCCAACTAGCCCTCGCCCAAGCCCACACATTCCCCACTGCGCTCGCGGCCAGGGCCCTGGTGGGAGCCGGTGACGCCACCGCTTTTATTGGTGTGGTGCGGTTTTTGCCGGCTTGGTTTAGTGCTTCACGGGTGCCGCTACTAACCCAGATAACTAACGTAGGTGGCCAGCTCGGGCAGGTAATCAGTGCTTTCCCAGTGGTGTGGTGGCTGCATGATTACGGCTGGTCTACCAGCTTTAACCTGGTGGCTTTGGCGGTGTTTATGGCTGCCGTGTCTACGGCGGTACTGGTGCGCGATGACCCTTCAGGCGCTAAAGCGCCGGTGGCACAAACTGAGTCGGTTAGGCGCTCTATGGGGGCAGTGCTGCGTAACCGCGCCACCTGGGTGGGTTGGATGATTCACGCGACTGCAGCGTTCCCTTTTAACGTGATTGCCCTGATGTGGGGGTCGGCTTGGATGCGCCAAGGGATGCATTTAAGCGACACGGTTAGTGCCACCATGCTTAGCTTAGAGGGCTTGTTTTTGGTGGCCGCCGGGATTCCGGCTGGAATTATTTCTGGACGTTGGCCTAGGCGCCGGCTACAAACCTGCCTGGCTGCCTATGCGATAAGTGTTTTGACCTGGGTGGTGGGGCTAGCTTTGTCGCCTTCAGCGGTGGCAGCGTTAATTGTGATTATTGGGGCTGCTATTGCTTCATGTGTGGGCGCTTTAGGTTTTGATATTGTGCGTGAATATACCCAGCGTTCACGTTGGGGCGTGGCTATTGGTACGGTTAATACCGGTGGTTTTGTTTCCTCAATTATTGCTGTTGAGCTGGTGGGATTAATTCTTGACCTGCGTGGGGGAGCGCGCACCGGCGGCGATTTTATCGTTGCTTTTGGCGCTATGGGCGTTATCATTGCAGTACTGGTAGTAGGTTTGTTGATTATTTCACGCCGTTTGCATCCCCAGGTAGTTATTCCTCAAGAAAGCTGAGGCGCTCATGAGTAACATGAGTAAGCTGCTTAAAAAACCGGTACTTAGCGTTGTAGCTAGTGCTTTGGGTTTAGTGTTGCTGTGTGCCTGCGCTGGCACAAAACTGTAACGCCCTCTGGTGCGGTTAGCGCTAGCGTTACGGCGTCTACCAGCGCAGCGGCCGCCGCAAGCTCCACTGCCAATACCACTACGTTGCCGTCTGCCGATCTGCGCCGCGACTACACTAAGGCCGAGGAGGCTGCAGTTTTTAACTGGTGTGTAAAACATGCCAGTGAGGCAAAAACGTTTACCCTCAGCCAGGTGCCCAAGTTAAACAACCAACCCTTTTGGGTTTGCTTCATTCTCAATGACGCCACTGGGACCGTAGATGTGGAAGTGCCCAGCACCAGGGAAGTAAACACTTACGCCACCGACGGGGTAATCCCACCAGGATGCAACAAACAAACTGCTACTGATCAGGGGAGAAAGGTCTTTCTCATCTCGAACGGCCAAATTTGGCAGGGCCGCGCCGAGCTAGTGTGCAGCCCGGATATGGCCGCTTATCCCACCCCGGTAAGCACCTGGTAGCTTAGTGGGTTCTAATTCAGTAGACTACGACGGCGCCGCCAACTACTGCTGCCCAGTACTGTTTGCGCCGCACGTTTTTGGCTGGCTAGTTGTAGCGTGAGAGGGCGCCGTCGCTGTGGCGGTAAAGCTGGGCTGGTAGCGGCAATTTACGCACCGCACGGGAAAGACGGTCAAAATCTTCAGCGCTAAAACCAGTTTTGCGCGCCACCAACACCAAATTGCCGCGACGCTTACCACGCGCCACGGCGGCGTCGCTAATAACCAAAAAATCACTTAGCTGGGCTAAAGCCGCAAACTGCGCCTGCACTTGGCTAGTTGGGGCGGAGGCAGCATTAATTAAAAACAGTCCCTCGCGCTTAAGCGCATTCATGCACGAGTGCATAAATTCCGGTGTGCAGACACTGTCAGGCACCGTGCCGGCGCTAAAAATATCGCGCACAACCACATCCCAAAACTCAGCTTTTAAACTTGGGGCAGCCACTACGGCGTCGTCAATGCGAATACGCAGACGCGGCGAACGCGGCAAATCAAACCACTGGCGCACATAGGCGGCTAATTTAGCGTCAATTTCTACCGCCAACTGCGCAGAACCCGGGTGGGTTGCGTCCCAAGCGCGCGCTAAAGCACAAGCCGCTCCGCCTAAATGCGCTGCATTTAAAGGTAGATCCTCACCTAGCAATACTTTTACGGCCGCATCCATATGTTGGTGATATTCAAAATCCAAATACGCTGGATCAGCCAAATCAATAAATGATGACTCAGTTTCATCCAAATACAGCAAAATACCCTGATCGCGAGCCTCTAAGCGGGCGCTGGCAAAAGAAGTAGCTACCGGCTCGGTAGGTAAACTAGACAGTGACAAGCTATCGCCAGTTTTGGCAGTGGGCTTAGAGCGGCGGCGTTTACTCACCCACACAAGTTACCCTGTAGGCGTGTCCAAAGCACCGCGTAGTGACCAAGCCCGCCGCTTTTGGGGTGACGATGATAGTGCCACCCCAATTTTGCACGTGGATATGGACGCATTTTTCGCTGCCGTGGAGCTACGCGAAAATCCCTCCCTGCGCGGCAAGCCGGTAATTGTGGGTGGATCTAACGGTAGGGGAGTGGTGTGCGCGGCCACCTACGAGGCTCGCAGCTACGGTGTACATTCAGCCATGCCGGTAGGCCAAGCGCTGCGTCGCTGCCCCCAGGCTATTGTGCTGCCGGTACGTCACCAGCTCTATAGTCAGGTATCCAAGCAGGTAATGGGTATTTTGGGGGCTATTACCCCGCAGCTAGAGCAGTTAAGCATTGATGAGGCCTTTTTAGATGTTTCTGGCTCTAGACGCCGTCTAGGTAGTCCCTGCCAAATTGCCACTAATCTGCGCCAGCAAATTTCCCAGCAGCTGGGGGTCACCGCCTCAGTGGGTATTGGTGCCAACAAACTGATAGCCAAACTGGCTTCTGCTCACGCTAAGCCTGACGGGATGCTGCTGGTGCCCGCCAGTGCCACCCAAGAATTTTTGGACCTGCTGCCGGTGGGGGCCATGTGGGGAGTGGGGGACAAAAGCGAGCGCAAACTACATGAGTGGGGTATCGACTCGGTAGTGGATCTGCGCCGCACTCCGCGCGCCCAGCTTGAGCGCATCCTGGGTAAAGCTGCCGCCTGGCACCTATATAACCTCAGTCGCGGCATTGATAACCGCCCGGTTAGCCCGGTGCGTGAAGAAAAATCCATTAGCACCGAAACCACTTTTGACACCTATATTTATGAGCGTGCCCAAGCTCGGCAGGTGCTGCTAGATCAGTGTCACCAGTGCGCTATCCGCCTGCGCAAACACGGCTGGCAGGCGCGGGTAGTGGGAATAAAGGTACGCGACGGCAATTTCAAGACTCTCACCCGCTCACGTACCCTAGCTGAGCCTACAGATACAGCCCGTTATTTATGGCAGCAGGTTTCTGATCTGTTTGCGGCGCTGCCTATGCCGGCCCAGGGGATCCGGCTACTAGGGGTGCGCACTGAGTCTTTGGTACGTGCCGACGGCGCCGTGCAGCTCAGCTTCGACAGTGACGAGCGCAGCGCTAAAACTGAAAAAGCTGCCGACGCAATCCGTGAACGCTGGGGGGCAGGCCTCATTGGCCCAGCTGCGCTGCTGGGGACGCCCCGGCATGAGTAGATAAGCTGCGCGCGTATAACTAGTGTGGGCAGTTAAAGCTCAGGTAACTAGTGCGGGCAGTTAAAGCTCAGGGTGCGAGTAAGCTGTGAGTTTAGGGCTCTGTTTTGGTTGCCCCTGCACTCTAAGGTGACAACGAGACTTAAGCCGGCCTAGAGTTTGGGTAAATAGAGAGGGTGAACAAACATGGCACTATCAGAACGGGAAAAGGAAGTCCTGCGTGACCTTGAAGCGCAGCTGGGTAGCACGGATCCGGATCTGGCCGCCTCTATGTCGGACTCTATGGGTGAGCGCTCTGAGCTGGGCTGGCGCCCCTCGCCGCGCCATGTTGGCATGGGTGTTTTTGCGGTTATCGTCGCTTTTGCTGGCATGATCGCCTGCGTGGCTTTCTTCCACTCGGTGTGGTCGGTACTAGGGGCCTTGATTTGCTTTGGCCTGGCCGTATGGGGCGTGGTGATTGCACTAACCAACGCCAATACTCTTGCTGTCAGGCCTGGCGCTAAGCCTGCCAAGCCTGCCAAGAAATCTAGCTTCATGGCGCGCCAAGAAGAGCGCTGGGATAGGCGTAACTCCTGAGGGGCTAATAGCCCATCTGAGCGCCCAGGTCTAGCACCAAATTTTCCCTCCACAACGCACCCCGACAAGGTCGGGGTGCGTTTTTGTAGTAGACACACTAGCGGTAGCTGATTATTTGTATGGTTTTTACAACTTCCCTCTAAGTTACAACGGTGTAATTTATCAAAATGTAGTAATTGGTGGGGGGAAGTGGGGTATTGTGGAGGGGTCAAATAGTGCGGCGGAGGGAGCGTCCATGTTCATGGGCTCTTACTCCCCGAGGCTAGATGACAAAGGACGCTTAATCCTGCCAGCTAAGTTCCGTGAGGAGCTGAGCGATGGGCTAGTTCTTACGCGTGGCCAAGAGCATTGTCTCTACGCCTTTCCTATGCGTGAGTTCGAGCGCATGTACGCCCAGCTACAAGCGGCGCCTATCTCTCAGAAACGAGCTCGCGACTACATGCGTGTCATGCTCTCCGGAGCTGACCAGCAAACTCCTGACAAACAGGGGCGTATAACAATCGCGCCGCCCCTGCGGGCTTATGCCTCATTGAGTCGGGAGCTAGCGGTCAACGGTGTTGGTTCGCGACTGGAAATCTGGGATGCGGCAACTTGGGATGCTTACCTAGCCGAACAAGAAAGCGTCTTCGCCTCCACTGCGGAAGAGATCATCCCAGGTTTCTTCTAACCCTGTTGCTTGAGGCCTGAGCCTGAACGCTCCGAGTTCACTTCCCCGATCTCGGATAGACGGGCGCAGACCTGAGGCCGCAGAATTCCCCGTTCCCTTCGTACTGTGCCCGACTTATACCCTCAGATAGGACAGCTATGGAACACATCGGTGTTTTACATACACCAGTCCTACTTGAGCGCTGTCTAGACCTGTTAGCAGGGGCGTTCACCGGCCAAAACCCGGTGATGATTGACTGCACTTTGGGTATGGGAGGGCACAGCGAAGGGGCCTTGGAGCGGTTTGAAAACTTAACCGTAATAGGTATCGATCGTGATCCGCAGGCCATTGCTTTGGCTAGCGAGCGCTTAAAGCGCTTCGGAAGTCGTTTTCAGGCAGTGCACACCACTTATGACCACATTGATGAGGTAGCTCGTCTTTATGGTCACGGTGGTTACGTCGACGGCGTGCTAATGGATCTGGGCGTGTCTTCCCTTCAACTAGATGAAGTGGAGCGCGGCTTTTCCTATGCCCACGACGCAGCCTTGGACATGCGCATGGATCAAAGCAGCGGGGTTAGCGCCCAGCAGCTGCTTGACACTGCCAGCGTCCAGGAGCTGACCCGCTACTTGCGTGAATACGGCGAGGAACGGTTTGCCAGCAAAATCGCCAGCGCCATTGTGCGCCGTCGTGAAGCCGGTAAGCCCGTAACTTCTACCGGTGAACTAGTTCAACTAGTGCGTGATGTGTTACCAGCAGCAGCAAAACGTACAGGAGGTAACCCTGCTAAGCGTACTTTCCAAGCTTTGCGTATAGCCGTTAATAACGAGCTTGAAGTCCTTTCCAGCGCAATCGTTAGCGCAGTTGATGTACTGCGCGTGGACGGGCGGATTGTGGTTGAGTCTTACCAATCACTAGAAGACCGCATTGTTAAGCAAACATTCACAAAGGCTGCCTCCCTTGCAGCTCCCGTGGATATGCCTGTAGTGCCCGACGACGCTCTACCCGTCGTCGAGTTACTAACCCGTGGCGCTGAACGCGCAGACGCTAAAGAACTGGAGCACAATTCCCGCTCCGCTTCAGTTCGCTTGCGTGCTGCTCGTAAATTGCGTCAAGTTCCCATCTCCCAACACATCTCCCTCAACACAAAGCAAAGGAAACACCGGTGAGTAGTTCAGCTGCCCTCAAAGTTGAGCCTGTAAAGGCTAAGCGCGCTGCCTCCCGTGCCAGTGAAGCAGCGCCCTCGCAAAAGCCCAAACTGTCCGTAGTAGCTGGGATCGCCCCAGCTCAGCGTCGTCACCTGGGAGTAATCATGATGGTTATTCTCGGTTTAGTTATCGCCATTGGTGGTCCGCTACTGGTTAGCACCCTGACTACCTTTGAAGCGATTGAAACCTCGCGGCTAACCCAGGAACTGGAAGTGGCCCGCGACCACACCACCACCTTGCGTCAGGAACTGGAAAAGGCCGAATCACCCGTAAGCATTGAGCAGCGGGCCCGCGCCTTGGGTATGGTTCCGGCAGGTTCCTCCGGCGTAGTCCAGCTCGATAAGGGTCTTGTCAGCGGCGGCAGTACTTCAGATAGCGCTAAGTGACGCTAGCTGCCAGTTAAACTGTTTCCTATGCCGAGCCTTGGTAAAGAGTTTGATCGCCGTCAAGTACTAAAATTCATTGGCGGCGGTTGCGCTACTTTAATCGCTGCGCGACTAGTCCAATTACAGGTGTTAGAAGCCAAAGCCCTTAGCGAAGAGGGTGCCACTGCTTACACCAAAGTGATTGAAAAACTAGCCCAACGCGGACAGATTAAGGACCGTAAGGGACAGATACTGGCTGGCTCAACCATTACTTACGACGTTGGCGTAAACCAGATCAAACTGGGTAGCTACGTCCACACCTCACCATTTAAAAATGCTGATGGCTCCACCACATACAAAGTGGTGGGTTACGGCCCGGCCGAAGCTGCCAAGCAGCTGGCGCCGATTTTGCAAATGGATCGCCATGAATTAGGTGGACAGCTCATCGGTGACTCTACCTATAAGATCCTGGCCAAGGACATCACTCCTGACGAGTGGCGTTCAATCAAGGTGCTGGGGATCCCTGGTGTTGAACCTGACTCACATGTGCGCCGCACCTACCCCTCCGGGGCAGTAGGAGGCAACATTTTGGGGTACGTAATTGAGCAGGCTTTCTACACCTTCCAAGACGAATCTGGAAAAGTGGTTGAGGTCAACCAAGATGACCTTACCGAAGCTCAGGCAAGCGCCATCAACTCCGGCACCCTATCTGCCACACGCGAGCTGCGTAACGTAGGCCAAGCCGGGCTGGAACTCAGTCGCAATAAGATCCTTACGGGTACCCGTGGGCTTGAACGTGTAGAAATCTCTATCAACTCAGACGTACTGCCAAACGGGGTTATTGAAGACAAGCCAGCCCGGCGGGGCCAAAACATCACCACCACCATTGATCGTGACCTGCAAATGCTGGCCCAAAAGGCCCTAGATGAGCAGGTTAAAAAGATGGGGGCACGCTGGGGCTCAGTCATAGTTATGGACCCGGCTAATGGTGACGTGCTGGTATTGGCTGACTCCAACTCTGTGGACCCCTCTCAGCCAGCTAAAACCCCTGAAGCTAACCGCCGCTCACGCAGCGTAGAAGCCGTCTTTGACCCCGGTAGTGTGGGCAAGGTGGTTACCTTCGCGGCCGCGCTAGACCAAGGCAAAATCACTCCTGAGCGCAGCTGGGTGGTGCCAGATGCTTGGACTAGCTCCAACGGGCAATCATTTAGTGACTCCCATGAGCACGAAACAAAGTCTTATACCGCCACACAGATTTTGGCTGAATCATCCAATATCGGCACAATTTTTGTTGGCGACACTATTAGTGATGAAGTTCGTTATAACTACATGCGTAAATTCGGTTGGGGGAGCCTGACCGGCATTGAAATGCCTTCCGAAAGCGCCGGTTTAATGAGCTCTTACACCAAATGGGATGGGCGTCAGCGCTACACCACCATGTTTGGTCAAGGTGTCTCTACCACCGCCTTGCAGGCAGTATCTACCCTGGCCACAGTAGCTAACAAGGGGGTACGTGTACCCCCGCGTTTAATCAAGGAATACACCGATTACACCGGTAAAGTCACCAAACCGCAGGCCCCTACACCCACGCGGGTAATTAGTGAGGCTAGCGCGGCCACACTAGAAAAAATGCTGGTCGCCGTCACCCAAAAGGGCGGTACTGCGGAAAGCGCCGCCATTAACGGCTATCAAGTGGCCGGTAAAACCGGTACCTCAGAAATTATTGGGGGAGAAGCCAGCGGTGGCACGGTGGCTTCTTTTGTGGGTTTCCTACCTGCCGGGCTTTCTAAAGGTAAGCCGGCTGTGGCCGTTTCGGTGGTTATTTATGACCCGCAAGCCGCTATCTATGGTGGTGATGTGGCTGCGCCTGTATTTCGCCAGGTGGCCACCGCTGCCATGCATAACCTGGGTCTGGCTCCAGATCCGCAGCTGGTAGAGAATAATCCCACTTCCAGCCCGAGCCAAACTCCCAGCTAATAAGCAGGTAAATAAGAGATTATGAATCTCAATGTGGCAAACCGATTGCCGCAGTTAACGAAAATAGCGCTAAATTAGGAAGCTATGAGCATGAAAGCTTACGAAGAGACCGATGCGCTGCGCCCCACGCAGGTGGAGGGCGTACCCCTAGCTCACCTTGTAAAGGCCCTTGAGCTGCACGAACTGACCCCCGTTGGAGAATTGAAAGTAACGGGTGTAAGTGTTGACTCAAGTGATATTGCCCCGGGTGATCTCTTTGTTGCTATTGCCGGCCTGCGTTCACATGGGGCCCGCTATGCTGCCGACGCCGTCTCTCGCGGGGCTGTGGCTGTGCTTACCGACGCCGCCGGGGTGGAATACCTTGAGGGTCTAGAGGCTGCGGTAGTTACTAGCGAGCAGAATCTACGTGCGCTAGCTGCCCAGATTGCCGCCACTATTTACGACAATCCCAGCCAGAAACTATTTGTAGCTGGGGTTACCGGCACCAACGGCAAGACCACCACTACCTTCTTGCTGCGCGCCATGCTTGATACTCATTTTGGGACTTCAGCCCTGGCTGGCACGGTTTTACTCGGTGTCGGTGACGAACTTTATCCTTCGCCGCGCACCACCGTGGAGTCCCCGGTGCTGCAGCGCCTGCTAGCTACCGCCGTTGAGCGGGGAGCCAGTGCCGCCGTCGTAGAAACCTCCTCCCACGCCATCGCCCTTAACCGTGTGGACCAGGTGGCCTACGACGTCGTCGGCTTCACCAACCTGCAGCACGACCACCTGGACTTCCACCACACCATGGAGGAGTACCTAGAAACCAAGGCCAGCATTTTCACCCCTGAACGCGCCCGCCACGCAGTTGTGTGCGTAGATGACCAGTGGGGCGTCAAGCTAGCCGACATGTGTGCCCAGCGCGGCCTGCCTTTTGACACGGTCAGTGCCTACGCCGGTGAAGGCAAGGCCCACTGGTGGGTTAGCTCAGCCCATGCCTCACTTAAGGACGTGGCCACCACCTTCGTGCTGCACGGTCCCAATGGCGAGGAAATCAAGGCTTACTGCCCACTGCCGGGCCTAGTGAACGTACAAAACGCAGCCCTGGCCCTGGTTATGGCGCTACGCAGTGGGGTAAGCGTGGATGAAGCCGTTGAGGCCATGCGCCACGCCCACAACATTCCTGGGCGTATGCAGCGCATCTCCAACCGCGACGGGGTACGCGCCCTGACCATCGTGGACTATGCGCACACCCCCGAGGCTCTCCAGCTAGCCCTGGAGGCAGTACGTGAGATCACCCCCGGCAAGCTGATTATCGGCTTTGGTTCCGATGGCGACCGCGACAAGGGCAAGCGCCCGCTGCTGGGTGAAATTGCCGCCCGTGAAGCAGACCTGCTGGTAGTAACTGACGAAAACCCGCGCCATGAGGTAGCTAGCGAGATTCGCGCCGAAATTCTGGCTGGTGTGCGCAAGGTTCGCCCCGACTTTGCTGGCGTTGAAGAAATCACCACCTGCCGCGCTGACGCTGTACGCCGCTGCGTAGAGCTAGCCGGCCCTGACGACACCGTAATCGTCACCGGTAAGGGCCACGAGCCCTACCAAGAAGTTGGCGACGACAAGATCCCTTACAACGACGCTCCGGTTATGGCCGCTGCGGTCGCTGACAAGTGGGGTGACAAATGAGTGGCATGTGTCGCGACGCCGCTTGGCTAGCTAGCGCCTGTGAAGGCCAGCTGGTGGGCCTTGAGGGCACTGAGCGAGTTAGCGCCCCGGTAGTTATTGACTCACGCAAGGTTAGTGACCATGGCTGTTTTGTGGCCATTGTGGGTGAAAACGTAGACGGGCACGACTATGCCTGCGCTGCTTACAACTCCACTACCGGCTTGGTGATTATCAGCTCCAAGGATCTGGACGTGCCCCACATTCGCGTCCAAGACACCGTTGATGCGCTAGGTAAAATTGCCTACAGCTACCTGCGTGAGATCCGCCAGTACCGTGAAGCTAACGGTTTGCCCTTTGATGTGGCCGGCGTGACTGGCTCGGTTGGTAAAACCACCACTAAGGATCTAACCCGCCAGATTTTTGCCTCCCAGGGCCCCACGGTAGCCCCGCAAGCCTCCTTCAATAACGAGATCGGCTTGCCGCTAACCATTTTGGAAGCCGATAACGACACCCGCTACCTGCTGCTAGAAATGGGTGCCTCGGGTCCTGGGCACATCGCCTACCTGACCGATATTGCCCCCCTGGACGTGGCCGCAGTGCTTATGGTGGGTCACGCCCACATGGGTGGTTTTGGTTCAGTTGAGGCTGTGGCTCGCGCTAAGAGCGAGATTATCCAGGGCTTGCGTAGCAGCGGGGTGGCGATTTTGAACGCTGACGACCCGCGCACCATGGCCATGGCTGAGCTAGCTCCCGGCCCGGTATTTAGCTTCTCACCTTCAGGCGAGCCCGCTAACGTACGTGCCGACGACGTCGTCATTGGCCCCGACGGACGCGCCAGCTTCACCGCCCGCACCGCTAGCGCCACTGCTCCCGTCCAGCTACAGCTAGTGGGCGCCCACCATGTGGCTAACGCCTTGGCGGCGCTGACTATTGCCCTAGTGGTAGGTATTGACCTGCAAGCCGCCGCCCAGGTGCTCAGCCAAGCGCAGGCCCTTAGCCCGCACCGTATGGACGTACGCAACCTAAGCGGACAGCTACTGCTAATTGATGACTCTTACAACGCCAATATTGACTCCGTAACTGCCGCCCTAGTGGCACTTAAGCAGCTGGCTGGGGGGCGCCGTAAGGTGTTTGTTGCCGGGCAGATGCTGGAGCTAGGCGACACCTCTGAGCAAGTGCATACGCGCACCGCCGAGCTGGCCCATGAAGCCGGCGTGAGCGACATTGTGGCCATTGGTGAGGCTGCCCGGCCCCTTGCCAGTCGCGCCCGCGAGCTAGGTATTGCCACCACCTATGTTGACGATGCTGATCAGGCCTTGGCCATGATCGATCAGGTCGTGACAGACTTCGATGCAGTGTTGGTTAAAGGGTCCCACTCCTCAGGGGCCTGGCGAATTGCCGACTATCTCAAGGAGGTTCGCGCCTAAATGGTTGCATACCTAGTAGCAGCGGTCGTATCCCTACTGGTGTCCATAACCGGCACCCCGCTACTGATCCGTATTCTGCACAAGAAGCAGTATGGGCAATTCATCCGCCAAGATGGCCCCACTAGCCACTTCACTAAGCGCGGCACCCCCACCATGGGTGGCCTGGTGATGATTATCGCCACGGTGCTGGGCTACCTGGCCGCTAACCTGTTTGATATGCGCACTCCGCGCGCCTCAGGTCTGCTGCTGCTGTTTTTGATTGTGGGTCTAGGCGCAATTGGTTTCTTTGACGACTACGTCAAGATTTCCCATGAGCGCTCACTGGGTCTAAAGCCTATGCAAAAGATCCTGGGCCAAGCCTTTGTGGGTATCACCTTCTCGGTGTGCTGCCTGTTCTTTGCTAACAAGGCTGGTATCACCCCCGGTTCTACCGCTATCTCCACAGTTCGCGACACCGGCTTTGACCTGGCTGCCTGGGGCACCGCCCTGGGGCTGGTGCTGTTTGTGCTGTGGTGTAACTTCCTGATCACTGCCTGGTCTAACGCAGTTAACCTCACCGACGGTATGGATGGTTTGGCCGCAGGCTGCTCCACAATTGTGTTTGCCGGCTACACCATGATCGGAATTTGGCAGTCCAACCAGTCTTGCCAGGGCGGCTACGCCCAGGCCCTGGGCTGCTACGAGGTGCGCGACCCGCGTGACCTAACCATGATTGCTATCTCGCTGATGAGCGCCTGCCTGGGCTTCCTATGGTGGAACGCGGCTCCAGCCAAGATCTTCATGGGTGACACCGGCTCCCTGGCTCTAGGTGGCGCGGTGGCTGGCCTATCAGTGCTTACCCGCACCGAATTCCTGGCGGTAATCTTGGGCTTCCTGTTCCTGGTTGAGGTTATGAGTGACGTCATCCAGGTTGGTTACTTCAAGGCCACCCATAAGCGTGTATTTAGGATGGCCCCCATCCACCACCACTTCGAGGTGGGCGGAATGCCTGAAGTTACCGTAGTGATACGTTTCTGGATTGTGGCCTCTATGGGTGTGGCCCTAGGTTTGGGCTTGTTCTATGCAGAATGGTTGGCAGCCAACCATGTCTGATTCTGTGTCTGAACCTCTAGCTTCACGTACCGTAAGCGTAGTTGGTTTAGGGGTTTCTGGGCGTGCCGTGGCTAAGGTTGCGGCACGTCGCGGCGCTAAAGTTATTGCTTTTGATGCTAAAGCTGGCGCTGGCGAGGCGCTTAGTAAAGAGCTTGATAACGTCAGCGTATTTACTGATGCTGACCCTGAGGCCTTGGCCGACAAGATCCGCACTCATGCCCGCGACCTGCTAGTTATCTCTCCAGGAATTGCCCCCACCTCTGCGCTGTACCAGGCCGCTAGTATGGCCCCGGTAGAAATGATTAGCGAGGTGGAGCTAGCTTGGCGTCTGCACGTCGTCGGCCCCAACGCAGCCAGCCCCTGGCTAACCATTACCGGCACTGACGGCAAAACCACCACCGTCAATATGCTGGCCTCAATTTTGCAGGCCCAAGGGCTAAACGCCCCGGCTGTAGGTAATGTTGGTAAGCCCATCATCCAGGTGGTTGATGAGGGCGGCTATGACGCTTTGGCAGTGGAGTTATCCTCCTTCCAACTGCACCTAACTAAGTCAGTAGAGCCGCTAGCGTCTATCTGCCTGAACCTGGCGGCTGACCACCTTAACTGGCATGGCTCGCTGGAGGCTTACGCCGCTGATAAAGCCAAGGTTTACGCCAACACCCAGCTGGCTGCCATCTATGATCTAGCCAGCGAAGCTGCCCTAAAAATGGTGCAAGAGGCAGATGTGCGTGAAGGCTGTCGCGCTATTGGTTTAAGCCGTGCGGTGCCTGAGATTAGCCAGTTTGGCATTGTCGACGGCGCCATTGTGGATCGCGCTTTTGTGCCTTTGCGCAATAAGAACGCCCAGATTGTGGCTGAGCTAGAAGACCTGGCTCACCTGGCCCCCGGCGGCAAGCTAGAGGCACTGCCCAGCCACATTATTTCTGACGCTTTAGCCGCAGCTGCTCTAGCGCGCGCAGCAGGTGTGCAGCCAGCTGCCGTGTCTAAAGGACTACGCGACTTTACCCCCGGCGCTCACCGCCTGCAGACTGTAGCCACCATAGATAACGTGGCCTGGGTGGATGACTCTAAAGGCACCACCGCCCACGCCACCGCCGCAGCTTTAGCTTCACACGCACCCAACTCGGTGGTGTGGATCGCTGGCGGCGACGCTAAAGGCGCAGACCTTAGTGAACTGGTGCGCCAGGTGGCCCCGGTGCTGCGTGGGGTAGTGGTGCTAGGGGTGCACCCAGAGTTCATCACTGAGCCGCTAGCTAAATACGCCCCCCAGGTGCCCTACACGATTGTGGGCCAGGGTAGCCCCGCTGAACTAGCCAAAACCATGGTGGCTCAAGCCGCTAGCATGGCTCAAAGTGGCGACTGCGTGATTTTGTCCCCGGCCTGTGCCTCGTGGGACCAGTTTGTTTCCTACAACCAGCGCGGTGACCTGTTTGCTCAGGAGGTTGCAGCGCGCGCGGGCCAGGTAGGTTAATGTGAAGCAAGCTTATTTCTGGGTGCGCGGGCGCTATCGAGGCGTTAAAAGCTGGCTAGACCAGTTTGATGCGCTTAGCTACTATCTGCTGATTATCTGCGCCACCACCTTGGTGCTAATTGGCCTGTATATGGATATTTCTATCCAGCAGGTGCAGATCGCCAGTGACTCAGAAGGCTCTGCCTCACTTACCCAACTATATGAACCCTACTTGCGCACCACCTTGATCTATCTGGTGGGTATCGCTGCAGCTTGGGGAGTTTCCCGCCTAAAGCCAGCCATTATTATCCGCTACGGTTGGCTAATGCTGGTGCCGGCGGCAATTTTACAGACCCTGATTTTCACCAGTCTGGGGGTGACCATCGGTGGTAACGCAGGTTGGGTGCAGCTGCCGGGAATTGGCCCGGTGCAGCCCGCTGAGCTGTCAAAACTAGCTTTGATCTTGGCGCTAGCCGCAGTGCTGGACCGCTACACCGGGGCGATTACCTCCCGGGTAGCCCTGGCGCTTATGGGCTTTATAGTTGCGGCCACAGCCGGCCTAGTGGTGCTTGGTAAAGACCTGGGTTCAGCCCTGGTAATGGTGGTGATTGTGGCCGCGATGCTAGTTATTGCTAAATTCCCGGCTAAATACATGGCCATAACCGGCTCCCTGGGGGCGGTGGGTATCAGCATCCTTACCTATCTGAGTGCCAACCGCCGCGCCCGTATTTCTGCCTGGTGGAATATGCCTTCTTTGGCCGACGACGAATCGGGCCTGACCTACCAGCCGCACCACGCTGAATACGCCTTTGCTCACGGGGGAGTGCTGGGTGTGGGCAGTGATGGTTCACGTGAAAAATGGGGTTACCTAACCCAGTCTGAATCAGACTATGTATATGCGGTTTTGGGTGAAGAGCATGGCCTGGTAGGCACTTTGGCAGTGCTAATCATTTTCCTGCTGATCGGCTACTGCTGTATGCGCGTGATGCGCGCCCATGTGCGTAACCGCTACATTCTTTTTTCTACCACGGGGATCTGCACCTGGCTGGTGGGACAGGCTCTGATTAACATCATGGTGGCTACCGGTTTGCTGCCGGTTTTGGGCGTACCGCTACCGCTAATTTCTAAAGGTGGCTCATCAACTGTGGCCATTATGCTGGCGGTAGGGGTACTTACCTGTTTTGCTCGAAATGAGCCCAGCGCTATCGCTGTACTGCGTTCACAATCTCAAGCTAACCGCCGCACGGTGCTTGAGGCTCTTAGTAAATGGAGGATATGGCATCGTGGCTAAGAAAATTAATGCTCTGCTAGCCGGTGGAGGCACCGCTGGTCACGTCAACCCGCTGCTGGCTACCGCCGCGCAGCTGCGTGAACGTGGCGCCCAAGTGCTGGTGCTAGGCACCCATGAAGGTCTTGAAGATCGACTAGTGCCCGCCGCCGGTTTTGAGCTGCGCTATATCCCCAAAGTGCCCCTGCCGCGTAAGCCCTCCACTGATTTCCTTCGTCTGCCGGGCCGTCTGCGTGAGGCTATCGACGGCGCCAAGGCGGCCATTGAAGAAAACGAGTCCGACGTCGTCGTAGGCTACGGCGGCTACGTATCCCTGCCGGCATACTGGGCTGCTAAGTCCATGGGTGTGCCGGTAGTTATCCAGGAGCAAAACGCCCGCCCTGGCATTGCTAACAAGCTGGGTGCTAAGCAGGCCGTGGCGCTGGGACTAAGCTTCCCCGACACGCCCTTGCAAGCCCGCCACGGCGTCACCGAGGTTACCGGTATGCCGCTGCGAGCAGCCATTACCACCCTGGCCCGTAGCCGTCAGGACCCGATCCAGCGCGCCCAGCTACGCCAGCAGGGAGCCAAAGAACTGGGTCTGGACCCCCAGCTGCCCACCGTGCTGGTCACCGGCGGTTCGCTTGGGGCCCTGAGCCTTAACCGCGCCGTCGCCCAGGCTTACCGCGACTACCAGGGCCAAGTGCAGGTGCTGCACCTAACCGGTAAAGGCAAGAGTGAGCAGGTGCTGCAGCTGCTAGAGGGCGCCGACACCACCCACTACCACGTGCTCGAATACCTTGACGGTATGGAATACGCCTATGCCGCAGCTGACGCAGTGATCTGCCGCTCCGGTGCGGGCACAGTCAGTGAGCTAACCGCTGTGGGTCTACCGGCGCTGTACGTACCCCTGCCCATCGGTAACGGTGAGCAGCGCCTAAACGCCGCCGCTGTGGTAGCTGCTGGCGGCGGCAAACTGGTGGCTGATGACAAGCTAAACGCCAGCCACATTGCGGACCTGTTTAACCTGACCAATAACACGCGCCGCCTAGAGGTTGCTTCACATGCGGCTGCCAGCTGCGGTAACCCCGACGGTACCGCCAAATTTGTGGACCTGATCGAGTCGGTAGTAGGAGAGTAACCATGACCCAGTTTCACCTGATCGGAATCGGTGGGGCAGGTATGAGCGTAGTGGCTGAGCTACTAGCCCAGTCCGGCTTTGAAGTATGCGGCTCCGATACCCGCGCCAGTGCTGTCACCGAGGCTCTTGAACAGCAGGGCATCAAGGTTTACATCGGCCAGGCCGCCGAAAACGTTGATCCGCAGGCAATCGTGGTGGTTTCCAGCGCTATTAAGGACGCTAACCCGGAACTGGCCTGCGCCCGCGCTAGGGGCCAGCGTATTTTGCACCGCTCGCAAGCTTTGGCCCTAGCCGCTGAAGGCAAGGATTTTGTGGCAGTAGCCGGAGCGCACGGCAAAACCACCACTTCAGGAATGCTGGCCCAGGCCTTTAGCTCGCTAGGTTTGGAGCCCTCATTTGCGGTTGGTGGCACGGTTTCTGCCTTGGGTACCGGCGGTCACCTGGGCAATGGTTCCATGCTGGTGGCTGAAGCTGATGAGTCAGATGGTTCCTTCCTTAACTACCACCCGCGCGTGGAGGTAGTGCTTAACGTAGAGCCCGACCACCTAGACCACTACGGCACCCGGGAAGCTTTTGAGCAGGCTTTTGTGGACTTTAGTCAGCGTCTAGTGCCCGGCGGTTTGCTGGTTACCTGCGCTGACGACGCCGGTTCGCGGGCTTTGGGGATGGCGGCAGCTAAGGCTGGCAAGCGTGTAACCTTCTTTGGCCTAACCGCCCCTGAAGCTAAAGCTCAACTACCCGGCTGTGCCAGTGCGCAGCTAACTATTACTTCCCGCAGCGCCACCGGCACCCAGGCCAGCTTGGAATTTGTTGGCCCTGATGGCGAGCGCTGCCAGGCGCAGCTTAACCTGCATACTCCCGGCGACCACGTAGCCCTAGATGCTTGTGGAGCTTGGGCGGCAGGTATTGAGCTAGGAGTTGAGGCCCAGCAGATGGCCGATGCTTTAAGTACTTTTGCTGGCACCGGGCGCCGCTTTGAAAAGCGCGGCGAACCTAGGGGAGTGGAGGTAGTGGATGACTACGCCCACCACCCCACCGAGGTTGAGGCACTGCTGAGCGCAGCTCGCGAAGTTGCCGACGCGCGCGGCGGCCGACTGCTGGTACTTTTCCAGCCCCACCTGTTCTCACGCACCCGTAATTTTGCCCAGCGTTTCAGCGCGGCTTTAGCTAAAGCCGATAAGAGTATCGTGATTGATATTTACCCGGCTCGTGAAACCCAGGCAGACTTCCCGCAGGTCACTTCGGCTCTGCTAGCTAACGGCACTAACGTGCAATACGTCAGTGGGCGTGAAGCTGGAGCTCTGCAGTTAGCCGCTGAAGCTAAACCTGGTGATCTGGTGCTAACTGTAGGGGCCGGAGATGTTACTGAGCTTGCTAATGTGATTATTGATGCTATCGGTGAGTAGACTTAACGTGTGAGAAGGCCCCAGACTCCCCGCCCACTGCCTATCAGTAAAGATGGCAGTAACGGGGCTGCCCGTGGGGCGGCTAAGTCTGCGCAGCCGAGGCAATCTGCTGACGGTAACACTGAGCCTGCTAAAACTGGTTCAGCAGCTAGCGGCCGGCAGCGAGAAAGCGTTCAGCAACGAGCAAACGCTCACCAAAGCGAAACCCGCCAGCGTGATGGTGAAACCCGCCAGCGTGATGGGCGCCGAGATACAGCGCGTTCACGGCCGGCATCTGGGCGCCGTCCTTCACGTAGCGAACCAGCTAGTAAAGCTCCCAGCAAAGCCGTCACCCGCACTAGTTCTGGGGTAGTTGCTAGCGCCAAAGTGACGGAAGCTAGCTTGGCTAGCTCTGATGATCATGTGGTCTCTCACGGTTTGCAGCAGCGCTATGAAGAACAGCGTGTAGCTAACCGTAAGCGCAGCTTTAACAAGGCCAAACGCCTGGTTTATGCGGTGGTGGCGGCGGCGCTGGTGGCTTGGATGGCACTGGCCTCGCCGCTGTTTGCTCTGCGCATGAGTGAAATTAGGGTTAGCGGCTCTGGTGGTCAACTTTCACCAACTTCGGTAGCCAAGGTGATTGGCGATCAAGAGGGCCGCAGTCTGCTGCTGATCGACGTCGCCAAGCAAGCCAAACGGGTGGATAAAGCCTTTGTGCGAGTACGCAGCGTAACTATTGAGCGTGACTGGCCGCGCGGTTTAAATGTAATGGTGACTATGCGTGTGCCCGTGGCGGTGTTAAAAACCGCTAAGGGGTACCAGATACTTGATGCTGATGCGGTAGTTTTAGAGACTCGCTCAAGTCAGCCAGCTGGTTTAGCAGTTATCGAATCGAGCGGCAAAATTAATTCCGTACAGGTGCAGTCAATAACTGTCGCAATGGGTGCACTTGATGAGAGCGTGCGTTCACAGGTAGTTTCGGCAAGCGCTACTGAAAGCGGATATGTGAGTTTTA
>ERZ773014.191-NODE-191-length-41276-cov-22.144853_pt1 | contig 41276 bp, 34 predicted proteins | sample MGYA00580841_ERZ773014 | MGnify/ENA primary metagenome ERZ773014 (study PRJEB29015, sample SAMEA2737989) | human oral metagenome | biome: human oral; feature: human-associated habitat; material: dental | place: China | collected 2067 ... | reverse complement strand
GCAGCTGCGTCCTCACGTTCAGATGAAAACGCCCGCCGAGTTCCTGCCGTACGCCAAGATTCAGCACGCCCTTGGTAAAGCCGCCCTCTGTCCTCGCACGCCGCATCTGCCGCTCTGCCATCGCCGAGTCCGATGCAATCATGCCATGATAGGCGGTGAGGTCATAGGTGAGCCGCGTGCGCGGGCGGTTCATCTCGCCGCGCACGCCGATATGCGCGGCGCTGCTGTGCTTTTCGAGCGTCATGTGGACGTTCTTGTATTCGTCCTCCAGTTTCCTCCAGTCCCATCCATAGGTGAGGCTGACGCTGTCCCGCGCGGTGCGCAGGAGCGGCGTCGTGCCGAAGAGGCTGACGGTGTCGGCGCGTCCCTGCGCACCGAGGCGGCGGAACTCTCCCGCAAGCTCGTAGTTCATGCGGCTGACGCCGAGTCCGAACATCGTGCCGTCCACGCCGACGGGGCGGGTATAGGTGAGGCTGTAGTTCCTAAGATCTGCATTCGAGAGCATCGAGGCGAGGTTCAGGCGATCCCCGCTGCGGGTGAGGTTCGACAGCCCTACTTGCACGCCGTAGCGGTAGCGTCCCGAGGTCTTGCTCCCGTAGTTCTCGCTGTAGAGGACGAAGCTCTGCCGCTTTCCATCTTTGACGCGGATGGTGAGGTTGCTCGTGCCGAAGTCCGCGCCCGGCGAGAGGAGTCCTGCCGCCTCCACGCCGCTGAGGGCGGCGATGTTATAGAGTGCCTTTTCGAGGCGCCGTCCCTCGATGGGTGCGCCCGTGTGGAGCGCGTGCGCAAGGCGGCGGATCTGCCCATCATCCACGGCGGCACTGTTCTCGATATTGATATTGCCATAGCGTCCTGCGAGAATGCGGATCTCAAGCGTGCCGTCCGCATTCGTCTGCGGCGGGAGATAGACGGCGGCTGCGGGGTAGCCGTGGCTGCGTGCATACTGTGTGAGATCGCCGAGGAGTGCGTTCAGCTCCGCCTCGGAGATCGTGCGCTCCGCATAGGGCGCCGCGCGGTGGTTCAGCTCGTCCGCGCTCAGCTGCGTACCGTCCTGTGTGACGGTGATGCGTGCAAGACGGAATGTGGCACTCTCCGCACCGCCCTCCGTTACGGGCAGATGACTCTTGAGTGCATTCTGCTGCGCCGTCTCTCCGATCTGCCCCGCATCGGGCGGCGGCAGATTCGTCGCCGCCAGAGCGACGGACGGGAGGAGAAATGCGGCTGCGAGCGGTAGTGCGCAGCGTAGGTTGGCTCGGTGCATACGATGTAGGTTTCTTTTCATTTGAAAAACCTCCGAAACGTTTTTCCTTCAGAACCCGATGCGAACACCGAGATTCACCTTCCACTTCTCATTGATGGCATCCGCACCTGCCGTGCGGCTGAGATCGCCGTAGATGTCCGCTCTGCCGATGCGCCCCATAAAGCCCAGTCCATACTCGAAATAGCTGTCCCGTGCCGAGTAGCTGCGGTCAATGGAGGTCGATCCATACTGCGCCCGCATGTGGAGATCTCCCTTGAACTCGTGCAGATAGGCGAGTTTCAGATAGACCGCACTGCGCTCGTCCTCATAGCCAATCTGTGTACCGATGCGTCCGACGAGTGTGGTGACGGCATCGTTCGCGATGTGTGCGCCCGGTAAAGAACCCGCACGCATCGTGTAGTCTGCCGTGCCAATGCGTCCATAGCTTAGCTCTGCCTGTGGTGTCCAATAGAAATGCGGGGTGATAGCTATGCGGCGTCCGTATTCGACGGAGATGTTCCAGCCGTTTGTGCTGTAGCTGCCCGTGTATGCTGTGCCGTCAAAAACGGCGGTTTCGTCGTTCGTCGTGCGTCCGTACTTCACGATGGCATCGAGGTAAGCGCCGCTTGTGCCCATGTAGCTGGCATACACACCAAAGAAGTGTGCCCGATGGCTGCCGTCGAGGTCGCTGTTTCGCGCACTGCCGTTCATCATTGAGGCGGCAAATCCCGTGAAGAGCGTGCCGCCGCTGAGCGGGACGGTACGGTCAATACCGACCTGCACGCCGCTGTAGCGTCCCTCCGTGGGATAGCTGCCGAATTCCGTCCTGCTGCCGTAGCTGCGTATCCATGCGCCGGATTCCCCGCCCACGCGCAGTGCACCCATGCGCCGATGAAGGTCGTTGTTCTCGCTGCGCCATGCACTGAGTTGGGCGAGCGCCATATCCATGAGAAGGTCGGCGGTACGCAGTGCGGGGCCGGGGGTTGGATTTGGGTTGGGATTCGGGTTGGGGTTTGGATTCGGATTTGGGTTTGGATTCGGATTAGGATTCGGATTCGGATTGGGGTTTGGATTTGGGTTGGGGTTCGGATTGGGGTTAGGATTCGGGTTGGGATTAGGTTTGGGATTCGGGTTTGGATTCGGATTGGGATTGGGATTTGGTTTGGGGTTCGGGTTCGGATTCGGGTTGGGATTCGGGTTGGGATTCGGGTTCGGGTTCGGGTTCGGGTTTGGATTTGGATTTGGATTTGGGTTAGGGTTAGGATTTGGTTTGGGGTTTGGGTTGGGATTTGGTTTGGGGTTCGGGTTCGGGTTGGGATTGGGATGGGGGTTCGGGTTTGGATTCGGATTGGGGTTCGGGTTCGGATTGGGATTTGGTTTGGGATTGGGGGTTGGATTTGGGTTTGGATTCGGATTGGGGTTTGGGTTGGGATTAGGATTCGGGTTTGGATTAGGGTTCGGGTTAGGGTTTGGATTTGGATTTGGGTTAGGGTTAGGATTTGGTTTGGGATTTGGGTTGGGGTTCGGGTTTGGGTTAGGATTCGGGTTGGGGTTCGGGTTAGGGTTAGGGTTTGGTTTGGGGTTAGGATTCGGATTGGGGTTTGGGTTAGGGGTAGGATTCGGATTTGGATTTGGGTTCGGGTTAGGGTTAGGGTTAGGATTGGGATTCGGGTTGGGGTTCGGTGATGATGGTGTCATATCTGTAATCTCGATCTTTGTTACACGCACGACCTTTCTGCCGCTTTCCGTTGCTTCAACAAGTGTCGGTTTGATTTTGAAGTCCTTTATCAGAAGGCCTGCTGCAACCGCTTTCTTTGCGGTATACTCCGATGCCGTCACTGTGTCGCCCGTATTGTTGGAATCCAGTACGGGAACACCGCCCGCTATCGTGGGCGCAATTTCATAATTCGTCTTGTTTACGGCATCGTTCATCTTCGGGTCAAAGCCGATTTGCAGCTTGTATTGATTGCTTGCTCCTGTCACACCGTTCAGCGTGATTTTGTCTGCCTTATTCTGTGTGAGGTCAGTAGAGATACGAAAGGTCGCGCCGCTGAGCGCCGATTTTGTATTGTTGAGTGTTAGCGTGCGCTCTCCCATAGCTTTTATTGTACGTTTCTCGTTCGGCGCGGCATACGCGATGTCGATGATACCGCCGTCTGCCGAAAGATGGAATCCGATGGGCTTGTTCTGATCTTCAGTCCATGAAGCGCCGCCGTCCGTACTCGTCTGACCGAAATTCTCTGAAGGATTGCTTGGGTTAAAGAGCGCGTACGAATCCACGCCCTCCCTTGGGTACCATGTCGCACCGTCTGAGAGTTCGAGCCGTACGCCGCCGCGTTCATGCAGCGGGATCACATTGTCCCACGAATCTTTTACCTCGGTAATCCCGCCCGCAAAGTAGGAGTCCGCGCCCTTAAGATAGAGATTGACATAGCCGCCTCTTCCATAGCTGACTGCATCGCTGTCATCACGTTTTGTGACGAGAATATCTCCGTGCAGCGCGACCTTTCCTGTGCGATCGGGATTGACCTTTAGAATCCCCGCAAAGTCTCCTGTTCCCTCACCGCGGCTGAGCGCAGTGAGGATGCTGCCCGTCGGATTCAGGATTTTGATATTGTTTCCTGTGAGTGCCGCCGTATGATCTGCATACTGTGGTATCACATCATTATTGACCCCCTCCACGGCAATCGTTCCGTTCAAAATATTAATATCCTCCGTCACCGTCGTATCTGCCGTATAAGTCTGCGACGTAGTAATCTCAGCAAATGTCGTACTTGGCACAAGTGCCGTACCGAGGGTGAGCGCAAGGGCGATCTGTGCGCTGAGGCGCATCTGTTTTTTGTCTGCATTTTTCTTCATGTTCAACACTCCTATTCCGATTGACCTATTTGGTTCGTCTGTTCCAGATAGAACTGCATCAGCCGCTCTGCTGCCGCGTGAAAGTAATGCGCCGCCGCAGGGTAGTCCTCTGCCGCCTCGGCATGACAGCCCGCAAGGTAGGCGATGCGTGTCTCCCACGGCTCGGATGGCGTGAGGTCACGCCATGGTGAGGCATGCACCACGTTCCAATACCGTTTACGCACATGCGGATCGGCGTAGCTAATCCACGGCTTTCCCTCGTTGAGAAAATGCCAGATAATATACTCTGCCGTAAAGTCCACATCCCATGGTGCAAAGGCATCCATCAGGCGCACCTCATGCATATCGAGAACGGTAAAATCCCCATCCAGAACGTAGTTAAGCGCGTCCTGTTCGAGGAGTTGAAACGTTTCCCAGTGCGTGTACCACGTCTCGATGACGCGTGTGGTCAGCTGCATGGAACGCCAGCGTGCGAGATCGATGAGCATGACACCCGCGTTGAAGTAATCTGTTCCATTCATTCCGATGCGCTGTGCCTTATGTACGGCATTGCCCTCACGGGCGGCAGCAAGCGGCGCACTGCCGAGGTCATGCGTATACAGCCCATCGATCCGCCCAACACAGAGCGTATCGGCATCGAGATAGAGGATGCGCGTAAGCGTATGCGGCACAAGCTCCGGCATGAGAATTCGCGTGAATACGCTGCGGTTGATGCGCTCGCGCGAAATCCCGTCGGGGAATGGGATGGCATCGAGTGCCGCTCGTGCATCATAGATATGAACATCTACCCTCGGAAAGGAAGAACGAAATATCTGCAATCGTTCGATGTCTGTATCTGTAATTCCGTCACAAACGAGATGAAAGCCGATCTCCTCCCCTGTATTCTCTGCGGCGATGGAGGTCATGACGATGCCCGCGTATTTCACATACGCCGCATCAACACCAAACGCAATTTCATAGCGCATTGTTTTCTCTCCATTTACTAATACAAAAGTCGTGGATTTATAGGTAGAATTATCCCTTTTATGTTATCATTATTTTCTCATATTAAAAAAAAGTCAACAAAAGTGGTTATGAACGATGAAAGTATGATATGAACGTAAAAGATTTCGAAATAGCGCTTGCAATCTTTTTCTTATTTCCATAAAATATTTTAAGGAATCGCTGATAAAAAGAGGGATATGTGTTATGAAGATTGCGGTGCTGGACGATGATCCAAACGATCTGCACGTGCTCTGAACGATACTTGATAAAATCTGTGCGGATCATATGCCGCGCCCCATAGTTCGTGCGTTTACGGACGACAAGAAATTCCTTGTGCATATGTCCTCTGCTCGCGCTGACATTGTCTTTCTTGACATCTATCTGAAGGAACACACGGGCATCAGGACAGCGCAGATTCTGCGCTCCTTCAATATGAATTGTGCAATTATTTTTGTGACAACGAGTCGTGATCACGCAGTTGAGGCATTCAGCGTAACGGCGGCACACTACCTCATCAAGCCTGTAACGGAGGCGGGGGTCCGCGAGGCACTTGCACGTACGCCATTCTTCAAGAAGGAGTGCCCGACGATTCCGCTTACAATTGACTACATGGAGCACCGCGTACCGATTGAAAATATCCGCTATGTTGATGCCGATGGGCGCCGTTGCTGTTTTCATTTGACGGACGGCACAGTACTCACCCCCTACATCACCCTTGCACGCGTAAGGGAACTCCTAGAAAATATGCCGATGTTCCTCTCCTGCCATCGCAGTTTGCTCGTGAATATGGATGATATACAGAAAATAACATCGAAGGGAATCCTGCTCACGGACGGCACACTGCTGCCGATTGCGACGCGCCGCAGCAGTGAGGTTGAGCGCGGCTACCGCTCTTATATGTTGAAGAAGATGCGTGCGGGATTTTCGTCATAGCGTACATTTCCTGTTTTCATGGGAGAAAGTTCATGCACTCATCGCCGATGATTGAACTCATGCAGTATCCGCTTGCCGCACCGATGGTAACGCTGCTGTACACCGCTGTTCACATTCTGCCCGTCAATCTGATCCGTCTCTATATCTTTCACCGCTACCTGCGTTTTTCTTTGCTGCCGATTATTACAGGGCTGCTCATCCTCACAGGGATAGAGGTCATCATCCAGATTGAGGCTGTAACGGTATTTTCACGGCGCATCGCCTTTCCATTTCTCTTTTTCATCTTCTTCTATCTGCTCGCGATGACGCGTGTGCCGATTGCGAAGCAGGTCTGCATCCTCATCCCCCCGGGGCTGTTCTGGTTCGCTATGCAGACGGTGATCTACGCCGTAGAGGATGCCTATCCAATCTTTGATGTACCATTCCTGCTCCCAGGACTTTGCACGATTGCCTGTCTCCCTATCGCTGTGCCGCTTTTTCTATACTATGGGTGCACAATCGCCGCGCCTCTGCTCGCTGACGATTCGTTTGATGCCGTATGGGCACCGCTTGCGTGGCTGTGTATGCTCATCCTCGCACTCACAATCCTGCTGTCGCCATTCAATGAGCTGCGGACGCATACGGCACTCTTTGTTCGTCTGAGCGGGGCGGTCGGCGGGTTTTGCTGCATCGGATTGGCACTCTATGCCATGAGCGCACGGCTGCGTCAGCGCGCGCTGCGTGAGAAGCTTGCGCGTGAGGTAGAAATGACAGAGATCACACGTCAGAATGCAATACAGATGGAGGAGAATGAGCGCGCAGCACACGCCTTTCGCACACGGTTTACGGAGATGCTCACCGCAGCGCAGGAGATGCTCGCCAAGAAGGACTATGCCGGTATTGAGCAGCTGATGTGTGATGCCGCTTCTCAGATTCATAGGCGTTATGCGCCTATCTGTGCCAATGAGACAGTCAACATCCTCATCGGCTACTGGCAGCCGGTATTCGATGGTCTGGGCGTATGTGCGGAGTATCACATTGATATAGGTGCAAAAAATCCCATCGACCCGCTCGATCTGACGGCGATCCTCGGCAATTTGCTCCGTAACGCTGCCGAGGCATTGGAACGGCTCTCTCCCGATATGCCCCACATTCTGCGGCTTGCACTCGTGCATCATGCAGACAATCTTTTTCTTACGGTGGACAACAGTTTTAACGGAGACCTCTGTTATGATGCCGAGGGTGGCCTCCTCTCGTCCAAGCGATCCTATCGTGAGCGCGGTGTCGGGATGGAGAGCATATACGTAAGTCTCGCACACTATCACGGCATGATGGAATTCACTGCAGAGGATGGTCTGTTCGAAGTGTCGATTGCACTGACGACAACAACCATGCGTACGGACGATGAGGAGGTGCACGACGCTTCATGAGTGAGTTTGAGATTCGCTTGCTGCATACGCTCGTATGTGTGCCTCCATTCGATCTTTTGATTTTCTATATTTTTCGTAATCGGCTGCGCTTTGCGCAGGTCTATATCCTTGTCGGCTATATTCTCCTGCTCGCGCTGACACAGTTCGTTCAGATGACGGCAGGTCTGGATATGTCGCTGACGGGGCTTCTGTGCCGCCCACTTGCCGTGCTCTATATGATGGCGGCGATACGTGATCGCCCCCTGCGTGTGCTATCGATCGCCCTGCTCGTATATCCGCTCCTGATGCTTGCGAGTACGATTGGAGCGATGGCGGAGCATTTCTTCGGTGAGGGACTGCCACCGGGGCTGTGGAAGTGTCTGCTCGTCCCCATGATGTTCCTCCTCATCCTGCCCGCCGCGCTGCAAACAATCCGTCATCTGCTCACACCGATGCTGCATGTGAACGATCGGCGGCTCTGGCGTTATCTCTGCGGCTATGAGGTGATCCTCGTCGCGCTCGCCGTTGCCGCTGATCCATCGAGTACGTCGGTGCAGCCAACGATCATTGCTGCGCGGCTGCTGCTCCCGCTCGCACTCGTCCAATATCTGCGCGTGTCCACCCTCCTCACACGCTATGCGGAGGAAAGAAATGCACTGCATCAGCAGCAGCTTCACGAGTAGATGATTCGCAAGTCCGAGGAGGCACGCTATCACACGATGCTCGCACTCTGGCGTAAATCGCGCCGTATGCGCCACGATCTCAGTCATCATATGGCGATGATTGCACAACTGGCACGCGAGGGCAGCCGTGTGCATCTCGCAGCGTATCTGAAACAGCTTGAAGAGCAGTTTGGTGAGAGATGTGCGAAGGAGTAAGTAGTCTGTAATGACAGAAAAGCCCCTGTATTCGCTTTGAGAGTGCGATACAGGGGGCATTAGGAATCACTGATAAGAATGTAGTTCGTTCAATTTGCATATATTTTTATCCGAGATTTTTCTTGAAATGGCCTACTGCTCCTTATACATGGATTGTTCTTGAGAATCGTTTAACATCTTCCCGTGACAATTAAACTTGCAACTTGCCGGAGGAAAGACAAGAGGAAGATTAAATTGACATGGGTTGGATTTCATGATATAGTACAGGGAAATTGCGCTCGTAGTCCAGTGGATAGGACGTTAGCCTCCGGAGCTGAAAGCGTGGGTTCGACTCCCGCCGAGCGCACCATCGCTGTCATTAAGCCCTGCATCAAAGTGCAGGGCTTTTATCATTGAAAGGATGCTCTGCCGGCAGCAGGACTTATACTATATTTTACAGAAATATAAAATGATTCATAACAAAAATGCTATATGCAGAGGTGTCTCATTGAATCCATGAGGGGAGTATGTTATAATACAGACAAAGTAAGCGGCGCGTGGAGCCGCAGTAGGGAGGTATGACTTTGAATGTTGCAAAGCCGATCTATGTGATCGGACATCGCAATCCCGATACAGATTCTATCTGCTCGGCGATTGGATATGCGCATCTAAAGCAGGCGATGGGCGTGAATGCCATTGCTGCGCGGGCCGGAAAAGTGAATAAGGAAACGAAGTTCGCCCTAGAGTATTTTCACGTAGAACAGCCGCTGCTCATTCCGGATCTCTATCCTAGGGTCAAGGATATAGCCATGGACTGCAAGATTGTCGTCCGCCAGCATGATACGCTGCGCAATCTCGGTGAGATTTTGCGTGAAAATGATCTGCGTTCCATACCGGTGACGGACAGCAAGGGCTTTCTTGTCGGAATCGTTTCGGTCAGTGATCTTGCAAAGCGCTATTTCCAAGAACTTGGCATGACGAATCTTTCAGACATGCGCGTGCGCTATCGGGATATCATCCGTGCGACGGACAGCACCGTCCTTGTTTCCGGTGAAGAGGGCGACACGATCAAGGGGCAGATTCGTATTGCTGCCGGCAGTGTGGAGACCATTCACAAACTCGTTAAGGAATATGATATTGTTTTGGTTGGAGATCGGCGGACACAGACCGTCCTCTCTTGCATCAGGCAGGGGATCTCCTGTCTCATTGTGACAGGAGATGGAAGGGTTCCCGCAGAAGCGCTCGAAGAGGCAGAGAAGCGCGGTATTTTTGTTCTCTCAACGCCCTATGATACTTATACTGTGGCGCGTCTCATCAACCAATGTGTACCTGTACGCCGTATTATGCATGAACATCCGATCTGTTTTAAGCCGCTTGATCTTCTTTCGGATATTAAGGGGACTATGGAGGAGACAAATTTCCGTAATTATCCTGTCCTCGAAAATGGTCGGATTGTCGGTCTTGTCAGCCGTGATCGTCTCGTTGTTTCTGAGCCTGCCCAAGTGATTTTGGTCGATCATAATGAACGTAATCAAGCGGTCGAAGGTATTGAGGAAGCAAAAATTATTGAGATCATCGATCACCATCGGTTCGGTGGAATCAGTACCAGTGAGCCGATCTATACGCACGCAGAGCCGGTCGGGTGTACAGCGACCATTGTATCTAATATGCACTGGCAAAATGACATAGACATTCCGCCGTCCATTGCGGGGCTTTTGCTGTCAGCGATCATCTCTGATACCGTGCTCTTTAAGTCTCCAACCTCTACGCCTGTTGACAAGCAGGTGGCGGAGCGTTTAGCGGACATTGCAGATGTAGATATTAATGAATATGGTCTTGAGATGCTCAAAGCGGGTTCCAGTGTCAGCAATATGACGCCGATGGAGATCGTGCGCAATGATCTCAAAGAGTTTACCATCGGTTCCTACCGCGTCATTGTCAGCCAAACTTCCGTCATGGATACGAAGGAAATCATGGCGAAAGAGGACGAATTGATTGCGGCGATGAAGTCCATCTGTGACAGTGAGGGATTTGACTTAAGTCTCGTAATGATTACAGATATACTCGAAGAAGCGACCTATTTGCTCTATAGCGGATCGCCGCGCACGCTGATTGGTGAAGCATTTCGCAAGGATACGAGCGGAACGCATCTTTACCTGCCGGGGGTTATGTCGCGGAAGAAACAAATCATTCCTCCGCTCTCAGAGGCAGTGAAACGTATTAAAACATAATCAAGTGGATGAATCTGACAGAATGGTAGGGGCGGAGTTTGCCATGTGTGGCGGCCCCGCCTTTCTTTTTGGATGAAAAAGGAGACGTCATGGATCTGTTTCAAGGCCTGAATGACGCGCAGCAGGAAGCTGTTGCCTGTCTTGAAGGGCCGCTTCTCATTGTGGCCGGAGCAGGCTCCGGAAAGACACGTGTACTCACTTACCGCATTGCCAATCTTCTTGCACATGGCGTAGCAGCATATCGTATTCTGGCCATTACTTTTACGAACAAGGCAGCGCGTGAAATGCGGGACCGTGTAGATACACTGATCGGTGAGGCAGCGCATGATATTTGGCTGAGTACGTTTCATGCATTTTGTGCACGTCTCCTGCGTGTGGAGATCGAGCATCTTGGCGGGTATGAAAAAAACTTTGTCATCTATGATGCGTCAGACAGCAAAGGGCTTATTCGTGAATGCTTAAAAGAGCTGAATCTCGATGAAAAACATACAGCACCGGGGGCAGTGCAGGCTCATATTTCAGACGCGAAGAACCGTTTGCTCGGGGTAAAGCAGTTTACGGCGCAGGCAGAGGATTTTTTTTCACAGCAGGTTGCAAAAGTATATGAGCTTTATCAATCGAAACTCGCTGCAAACAATGCGCTTGACTTCGATGATTTGCTGATGCTGACGGTTGAACTGCTCTCAAAGAATGAGGCAGTGCGGACGAAATATCAGGAAAAGTTCCGTTATATTCTTGTTGACGAGTACCAAGATACGAATGGTGCACAGTATCAGATAACGAAACTGCTTGCGGCGGGACACCACAATATCTGCGTTGTCGGCGATGCGGATCAGTCTATCTACGGTTGGCGCGGTGCAGATATGCGGAATATCTTGAACTTTGAGCGAGACTATCCGGAGGCAACGGTAATTCTGCTGGAGCAGAATTACCGTTCGACCAAAAATATATTGATGGCGGCAAATGCAGTCATCGAGAATAATATAGAGCGGAAGAAAAAGAAACTTTGGACGGATAATGCAGAAGGCGATCCCATTGTCATCTATGAGGGATTTACGGAAAAAAATGAAGCATCTTATATCGTGCGTGAGGTGGAGCGCCTGCATACGATATATCATATTAAATATGGGGATGTTGCTGTGCTCTATCGTACGAATGCACAGTCGCGCAATATTGAGGAGGCGTTTTATGCGGCAGGCATCCGCTACTCGATGGTGGGCGCGATGCGTTTTTATGATAGGCGTGAGATCAAGGACATCATTGCATATCTGCGTGTCGTCTATAATCCGCGTGATACATTAAGCCTTCTGCGCATCATCAATGTACCGCGTCGTGGGCTCGGGCCGACGACACTGAGCCGTATGCTTGAAACGGCGACAGAATATCAGATCTCCTTATTTGATGTCATTACAGATGTGCAGCTTCTCAATAAAATCCCAAAGCTGTCAGCAAAAGTGAAGGCTGCATTGGAGGACTTCTCTGCATTGATCTTCACTTTTATGGGACAGCTGAGTACGCGTCCCCTTCATGAAATCGTTGCAGATATGATTGAAGAATCAGGGTATGCCGCAGCTTTGGAGGAGGAGAAAAAAGAGGAAAACAGGGAACGGTTGGAGAACCTGCGGGAATTTATCAGTGTTGCAAAGAACTTTGAGGATGGGGCCGCAGAGGGGGAGAATGGTATTGCCGATTTTCTTGCGCAGATTTCTTTGATTTCAGATGCAGACGAAACAGAGGAGAGCGATGGCAGTGTTACACTTATGACCTTTCATGCAGCCAAAGGACTGGAATTTCCTGCCGTATTTATGGCAGGCATGGAGGAGGGATTGTTTCCACACGCGCGTACTCTGCTTGATGAAACGGAGATTGAAGAGGAGCGGCGCACATGCTATGTTGGGATCACACGTGCCGAGCGGCGTCTTTATCTGACATATGCACGACAAAGAACCATCTATGGCCGTACGGAAATGTCCCGTCCATCTCGGTTTCTTGCAGAAATTCCAGAGGAACTGATCGAGCGTGTGCAGGCAGACTTTTTGGCAGAGACACATCATATGAGCAGCCGGACGAATGTCTGGGGGCATAGGGGGATGGAAAAACATGTGTTCATATCGCCGCCGCAGCATACGGCAGCGGATGGGAGTGTTATTCGTCCCGATGTGACGGCTAAGTTTATCGAAGGAGATGCTGTGCGCCACAGCAAATGGGGAGATGGTCGCATTGTCTCCATACGCGGCGCGGGCGAAGAAGCAGAGCTTACAATTGCATTTCCCGGAGAAGGGATTAAGAAGTTTATACAGAAGTACGCACCGATTTTGAAACTATGAGGCAAGTATGGACAATATTCATGAAATCAAAGCAGAGCTTTCAGATCTGCGCAGGAAGATTCGGCGATATTCTAAGCAATATTATGATGATAATGCATCTGACATTTCAGACTATGACTTTGATCAGTTGATGCTGCGTCTAAAAAATCTTGAAGCGCAGTACCCTGAACTCATCACGAAGAATTCGCCGACCCAAAAAGTTGGCGGCTCTGCGCAGCGTACAGTGGGCGTCCTCGTACCACATGATGTCCCAATGCTCTCCTTGCAGGATGTATTCAGTGCAGAGGAAATCCGTACATTTGTTGATGGTATTTTATGTCAGTTTCCAGCATCAGAGTTTGTTGTTGAGGAGAAGATTGACGGACTTTCACTTGCTCTTCGCTATGAGAATGGCGTTCTGGTGCGTGCAGTTACGCGTGGGGATGGGACGGTACAGGGAGAGGATGTGACCACAAACGCGCGTGTCATCGACGATGTTGTGGAGCAGCTGCATGACCCCGTCCCCTATTTTGAGGTGCGTGGCGAGGTATATATGGAGCGGTCAGCATTTTCGGCAGTGAATGACCGACAGGAACTTCTCGGTCTAAAGCCGTTTGCAAATCCGCGCAACTGCGCGGCAGGAACATTGCGTCAGCTTGATGCGCGCGTCACAAGGGAGCGCAGGCTCTCTATGTTTCTGTTTAATCTGCAGCGGGTGACGGGGCGTTCTTTTGATACGCATACAGAAGCTTATGCATTTATGCAGGCACAGGGGATGAAAATTATTGCACAGTACTACGTTTGCCGTACCTCAGATGAGGTATTGTCAGCGATTGATGAGATTGGACAGCGGCGCGGGCAGCTCCCCTATGACATTGATGGTGCGGTTGTTAAAGTGAACAGTTTTGCCATGCGTGAGGAACTAGGCGCTACTGCAAAAGCGCCGCGTTGGGCAATCGCTTACAAATACCCGCCGGAGGAAAAGCAGACTGTGCTGCGTGCGATTGAACTGTCTGTTGGACGCACGGGGCGTATTACGCCAACAGCGGTATTCGATCCCGTACAGCTTTGCGGGACACGCGTTGAGCGTGCGACGCTGCATAATCAAGATTATATCAAGAACCTCGATGTGCGGATCAAAGACACAATTCTCGTCTATAAGTCAGGTGAAATTATCCCTCGTGTAAAGGCCGTCATCAAAGAGAAACGCCCCCAAGGAACAGAGCCGTATGTGATTCAAAACATCTGTCCTGTCTGTGGTGCACAGGCTGTACGCGAGGAAGAGACGGCTGACATAAAATGTCGAAATCCAGTCTGCCCGGCACAGGTGGAGAATCACCTGCTGAACTTCGTCAGCCGAACGGCGATGGATATTAAGGGGTTTGGAGCATCATCCATTGAGGCGCTCACGCGCGGCGGGTATCTGCATGATATTGCAGATATTTATACGCTGCATGAACATCGTGCAGAACTGGTTTCATCCGGGGTGATTGGTCGGGAGAAAAGTGTGGAGAGCCGCCTTGCTGCCATTGAAGCGAGTAAATCAAATCCCCCCGAACGATTGCTCACGGGACTTGGGATTGCGGGCATTGGGCGTGCAGCAGCAGCGGCATTGATGCGGGCATTCCCATCCATTGATGTCCTGTCACAGGCGGCTCAGGAGGAGCCGGAACGCATTCGTGCTGTACCCGACATGGGGGAGGTCAGTGTGCAGCGCCTTGTGGAGTTCTTTACATCTCAGACCGGACAGACGCTTCTTGCAAAATTGCGTACCGCAGGTGTGAATTTTGAGAGTGCGGCAGAGGAGCGTGTGGGAAGTGCGCTCAGTGGCAAGAGTTTTGTCATTACAGGTACGCTGCCGACGCTCTCCAGAGAGGAATGCGCTGCACTTATTACCGCGCATGGCGGAAGTGTGAAGGGGTCTGTATCCAAAAAGACCGATTATCTCGTGGCAGGTGCGTCTGCGGGCAGCAAACTCCAAAAGGCAGAAGATCTTGGGATACCAATTCTGGATGAGGAGGCACTTAGGGATATGATTGTGCATGCAGAATGAAGGGAAAAATATGAAACTCAGCAGATACATTGACGCATCTCCGCTGTCTCCATCCATGCGTATAGATGAGGTGCATGCAGCAATTGAGACTGCCATCGCGCAGGAGTGCTGTTCCGTTTGTGTTCAGCCATCTGATATTCCGCTTGCCGTAAAGCTTTGCCGTGCAACGCAGACGCGCGTGTGTACAGTGTTGGACTTCCCGCACGGAAGAGCACCGCGCTCCATCAAGGAGATGCAGGCAAGATATTATATAGAATATGGCGTGGATGAAATTGATATGGTGATGAACTATGGGCTTGCCCGCTCTGCTCGTTGGCATGAGGCAGAGGAGGAGATTCGCGCCGTTGTCGATGCTGCACATGCACGCAATGTACTTGTCAAGGTCATATTTGAGGCCGGTCAGCTCTGCCCGGAGGAAATTGTCCGCGCCACAGAGATCTGCATTTCAGCACAGGCAGATTTTGTCAAGACAGCGACTGGATTTTTTGGTGCGGGAGCAACGGAGGAGCAGCTGCGTGTGATGTTGGACACAGCACAGGGGCGGTGTAAGGTCAAGGCGTCGGGTGGTATTCGAGACTATCAAACCGCAAAAAAATTCGTAGAGATGGGTGTTGCCCGATTGGGCATTGGCAGTTCGTCTGTTGCAACTATCCTTGCCGAAGAATCAGTTTCATAGAGAGATCATAGATGCGGCAGTCAAAGAAATGGGATGAGGGAGATACATGCGCTTTATCCATACAGCAGATTGGCATTTAGGAAAGCTTTTCGGACAGCGGCATATGACAGAAGATCAGGCATATGTTTTGGATGAATTGATACGTTTGGTCAAGGATACACGGGCAGAGGCACTTATTATTGCAGGGGATGTATATGACCGTGCTGTGCCTCCGCCCGAAGCCGTCGGACTGTTTAGTGAGACACTCTCAAAGCTCGTTGAACAGGGGAGTAAAGTGCTCTTTATCGCGGGCAATCATGACAGCGCTGTACGCCTGGGCTTTGGTGCAGATTTATTTCGCTCCTCCGGCGTGTATCTCACAGGGGCGGTACATGCTGCAGATCCGCCGATTATACTTTCTGACTCCTTTGGTGAAGTATATTTTTCTTTACTTCCCTATGCAGATCCGCCGCATATGCGCGAGGCGTTCACATTGACGGAAATGCCGTCGTTTGATGCGGCGATGGGCGTGCAGGTGCAGGCGGCACGTGCACAGATTCCAAGCGGTGTACGGAGTGTTGCTGTCGCGCATGCATTTGTTATAGGGGGGCAGTCTTCTGAGTCGGAGCGGCCACTCTCTGTCGGCGGATCGGATCAGGTAAGCGCACATCATTTTTCTTCGTATTCTTATACAGCACTTGGACATTTGCATGCACCGCAGCGCGTAGGAGCAGAGCAGATTCGCTATTCTGGTTCGCTGCTTAAATATTCGTTTGATGAGGCTGCGCAAAAAAAAGGAGCCGTCTTTGTCGAGCTGGATGCGCAGGGCATGTCGTCACATACATTTTATCCACTCACGCCGCGTCATGATGTACGCATCGTTCGCGGCAGAATGGATGAGCTCTTGATGGATGGATTTGATCCCGCTCCGCACGATGATTATGTCTGTGTGGAGCTGCTCGATACGGAGGCCGTACTCGCTGCACATGAGAAGCTGCGGCAGATTTATCCCAATCTCGTTTCCATCACACGCCCTCATATGTACATCGGACAGCTTTCTGCAGAGACTCGGACTTACGAACAGGGAAAATCGGATCTGCATCTCTTCTCGGATTTCTATACAGCGATGACCTCAGAGTCTTTGACAGATGAACAGGAACGTGAACTTATCTGTATCATTGATGCACTCGAACGAGAGGAGAGGAACGCATGAAACCGCTACTGCTGCGTATGCAGGCTTTTGGTTCCTATGTTGAAGAACAGGTTCTTGACTTTGAAAAGGCACTTGCAGATGCGCCTTTTGTGCTGATTCATGGGGTAACCGGCGCTGGGAAAACCACCATTCTGGATGCCATTGTCTTTGCGTTATATGGCGAGTCCAGCGGGGATGTACGTGAGGGCCCTATGCTGCGTTCCGCCTCTGCACCGGCGGAACGCGTAACGGAGGTGGAGTACACCTTTGCGCTTGGACGTCGGCGGTACCGTGTCTACCGTTCACCTGCATATGAACGAATCTCCTCACGGGGAAACCATACACGACGTGCAGCCTCAGGGCAGCTCTATCGGCTCCCTGATGTGGGAGAAACGGGTGAAGAAGTTCTATTGGACTCTGGTGTAACGGAGGTTTCCAAAAGGATTAGTCAGCTCATCGGTTTTGACGCAGATCAGTTTAGGCAGGTTGTTCTGCTGCCACAGGGACAGTTTGAGCGCTTTCTGCTTGCAGAGGTGAAGGATCGCAGTGCCATTATGCAGCGCATTTTTCGTACGGAGCGCTATCAGCGGCTTGAAGATGCTCTTGACCGGGAAGCGCTTGCACTTGCGCGGGAGACAGACGAAGATCGGGCGCAGATGGATCGTCTCCTGCGTGCCGAGGAGGCTGCCTCTCCGCAGGAGCTGCGTGCGCGTATTGTGCAGATGGAAAAAGAGGAAGAGGCACATGCTGCGCGGCTTAGCGTGTTAGAACAGCGTCTTCGTACCGCGCGGCAGGCACGTGAAGCCGGGCAGGCTGCACGCATCAAGTTGCAGGAGGTACAGGAGGCAGAAAAGCGTATTGCGCGGGTGCGTGAGCAAGAGGAGGATATGCGTGCACTCCGCGTCCGTTTTGAGAACGCACAGCGTGCGCTCCCTGCCTGCTATAAAGAGAGGGAGGCCATACGTCTTGCGGAGCAGGCGGCGCAAAAAACTGCCGCACGTGAGCATGCCGCAAAGAAGTATGCTGCTGCCAAAGAAAAGTTCCGATTGGCACAGGAAGCGCTGCGTCATGCAGAGGCGCGTGAGCCGGAACGTCTCAAATGTACGGAGCGCATACAGATGCTGCTGGGGTATACAGAACAGGCAAAGCAGCTTAGGGCATGTATGAAAGCGCTTGCAGAAACCAAAGTGTACGTACAGCAAGCAGATGAGAAAAGAGGTGCTGCCGAGGCATCAGAGCATGTACTGACTGAGGAGATTGAGGCGCTTCAGACGCGGATTTTTGAGCTGGAAAAGATATGTGCAGGGAAAAAAGCTGTCATGCAGGAGCAGGAACGTCTTTCCCGTGTACTTAAAACAGCAGAGCAAATCAATGCGCTTATGTCGAATCTGCCCCGCTTGCAAACGGCAGAAAGTGCGTCACAGGCAGCGGCAGAGCGTGCAGCAAATGCACTTTTAGTGGAGCGTGACAAGCTTAAACGAATGCAGCTGCACTACCATCTCGGCAGTGCATCCAGACTTGCGCAGACATTGACAGATGGAGCGCCCTGCCCCGTTTGTGGTTCCCTTACACATCCAGTACCCGCGATGCATGATGAGGATATTCCTTCAGATGCACAGCTCGAATACTGTGCAGATACTGTAGAAAAGGCGGAGCTGGAACTACAGAAACTGCGGCAGCAGGCCGCAGATGCAAAGTTCAAATATGAGGGCAGTCAGCGGGAATGCGCAGAGAAAAAAGAAATGCTGGAGGAACTGCTTGGACAAGACACACTTTCAGTATTCGAAAAGCGTGTGGCAGAGCAGCGCGAGCATCTGCTGCATGCGGAGAAGGAATACAATGCCTCACTACCTCTCCTCGAACAAAAAAAGAGCAAGATGCTGTCGGTGCAGAAGGAACGGAAAGATCAAGAAAATGCCATGCAGCGTGCGCACGATCTTCTGCGCATGAGAGAAGGAGAGAAGGCATCCCTTGAAAAGCAAATTCCAGAGGAATGTCGTGATATAAACAGGTTGGAGCGTGAGATTTCAAAACTGCAGCAGTTTGCAGAACATCAGAAAAATTTATATCAGGAGGCACAGCAGAACGAAAAATTGGCAAGTACCTTTCTTGCAAGTGCGGAGACGGCACACGCAGCGGATGTGCGTTCAGCTGTCGAGGCGCTTCAGCAGAGTAAGGAGGCACAGAACGCATTTCGTGCAGCACGCGAAGAAGCAGGGTTTGCGTCTGAGCAGGACTATCGCGAAAGCATCGCAGGAAAATGGTCAGATGCGGCATATTTGGCATCCGAAGGAGACCGTATCAAAAGGTATGATACAGAGCGCAAGACTGCAGAGGCACTGCTTCAAAAAGCACAGGCAGCAGTCAAAGGGCTCTCCGCACCCGATATGCCTTCTCTGCTCTCAGCGGAGCGTGAGGCAGATGAAAGCGTGCGGAACTGCATGAAAGAACAGGGCGGCCGCATGACTCGTCTGAAAGCTTTGCAGCGCATCATGAAGGAGATTGATACGATGCTGCGGACGGGGGAGAAGCGGGATGCCCGTTACCGCATCGTGGGAAAATTAGCCCATGTTGCAGCAGCGAAATCGCCTTATCAGACGCACTTTCAAACATATGTGCTCCGATCAATTCTGAGCGATGTTATTGAGGCAGCGAATCAGCGTCTTGTGATGATGAGCCGCGGCCGTTATCGTCTGATTCACGGGGAGGGGAGACATAAAAATAAATGGTGGGGTCTTGAGATTGATGTTTTTGACGAATATACAGGGATTGCACGGCTGTCCCGTACACTTTCGGGAGGAGAAACCTTTCTTGCGTCCCTTGCGCTTGCCCTTGGACTTTCAGATGTAGTGCAGCACTATGCGGGTGGAATGCATCTGGATATGATTTTCATTGATGAAGGGTTTGGCTCTCTTGACAGCGAGACACTCGATGTCGCCATGCGCGCACTGCTCGATGTACAGCAAGAAAGTGGACGTCTTGTTGGGATCATCTCGCATGTTGAAGAATTGCGTACGCGGATTCCTGTTCATTTGGAAGTCTTACGGTCAGGGAACGGAAGCCGGGCGTATTTTGCATAAGGGAGCGGGTGCTTATGGCGGCGAAACTGGAATTTATCATTGGGCGCGCAGGTACGGGAAAGACATATGCTTGTATGTCTGCGATGAAAGAGCGCCTCAGCAGGGAGCCGCTTGGCAGACAGCGTATTCTCCTGGTGCCGGAACATATGACCTATCACGCAGAGCGTGCACTTGCCGAACATCTGACCAACGGAGCGGGCTTTTTGCAGGCGTATGTCTTTGGATTCCGTCGATTTGCGCGTCAAGTGCTCCTCGAAACCGGTGGGGAGCATCTGCCGCGGATCAGTGACATCGGGCGCCGTATTTTGCTGAAACGAATTCTCATGCAACGCTCAGATGAACTTTCTGTATTTGCGCGTTCTGTACATAAACGTGGATTTACGGAAACCTTGGGAAGAACCATCTCCGAGCTTAAGCGCTGTCGTCTGTCCTCGGATCTGCTTCGTGATGTGGCAGGAGTGATTGATGCAGATCATGCGCGTTTAGGACAAAAACTCCTAGAGCTCTCCACTGTTATGGATGATCTTGCAGTGTGTATGGAAGGACGTCTCAGCGATCATGAAGACCGTATGGAGCGTCTGGCACAGCAGCTGAAAGACGCTCCTTTTCTGCGCGGTGCTGAAATATGGGTCGATGGCTTTGATTTTTTCACCCCGCAGGAGCGGGCGGTTTTTTGTGCACTTTTTGATGTGGCGGATCATATTCATGTGTCACTCACAATGGAGGGCAGACATGATGGTCAGAGCGTATTGGTCAACCTTCCGGAAAATACGATTGAGACGGGGCTGTTCACACAGAGCTATCATATGATGCGCAGTTTGGAAAGCGAACTGCTTGCAAAAGATCCGACAGCTCATATTGAGCTCACGCTGCTTACAGGTCAGCAGCGTGCTGAACGAGGCTCTCTTGCTGCGGTTGAGGAGAACCTGTTTGGTCATGGACAGCTTTCTCCCATGCCAGATGGGGGGGTAAAGGTTATCGAGGCTGCAAATCCGCGCATTGAGGCGGAGACTGTCGCTTCGGACATCCTGCGCCTTGCACGAGAGGAGGCGTATCGTTACCGGGATATTGCGGTTCTTGTGCGCGATATGGAGCGCTATGGTGATATTTTAACGCTCGTGTTTACGGATTTTGGTGTTCCGTTTTATGTTGATGCTAAGCGCCCCAGCATACATCATCCCTTTGCCGAATTGCTGCGTGCCGTTCTCCAGGCGGCATGGCGGGGATGGGGATATGAGGTCATGTTCCGTGCACTGCGTACGGGATTTTTCCCTTTGATGGACGATCTTTTGGCATCAAAGAACGAGGATGCACAGGTGTTTTCTGTGATATGCCATGATTGGCAGGATGCGGTGGATTACCTTGAAAACTACTGTATTGCCTATGGGATTCGCACAGAACGTCAGTGGACGGCAGAGGAGGATTGGAACTATGTAGGCCGTACCCTGGAAGGGGGGCGCTGCCGGACGGAGCGGGAGGAACAGCGCATTGCTGAGGAAGAGATGATAAACGCCTTGCGCAGACGGATTGCACCTCCGCTCGCACAGTTGACACATATCCTCAAAAAAAAGAAGGCAACCGTGCGGGAGCGTACCTGTGCACTGTATGAGTTTCTTTCTGCGCTGCGCGTTACGCAGACTTTGGACACATGGAAAAAGGAGGCGGATGCTGAGGGGCGCCTTGCAGATGCAGCCGCACATCGCCAGATCTGGAGTTCCTGCATGAGTATTTTCGACCAGATTATCGAGGTTGGAGGAGATGAGGAGATCTCCGCACGTGATTATGAGGAAATCCTTTCCGATGGGCTGGATGCCATGCAGATTTCACTGATCCCGCCGGGACTCGATCATGTGACGATTGCCTCTTTTGACCAGAATAGTCTCGCCGGGACACGGGCTGTATATATCGTTGGCGCAAATGCGGGGACAATGCCGCGCATCAATATACCGCAGGGCGTTCTTTCAGATGCCGATCGACTTTCGATCAATGAATCTGTTTGTGCACTTATTCCCAATGCCACACAGGGTGTTTTTGGCGGAGGCAAAGAGCAAAATTTTTTGGAGCGCCGTCAGCTCTACCGTGGTTTTACGGAGGCACGTTCCTACTTGTGTGTCTCCTATGCGCTTTCGGCGAGCGATGGGACAGCACTCTCGCCGGCCTCTCTTATAGCACGTATACGCCATTTGCAGCCGCAGTTTATTTCTATTCCGCTTGCCACAGTAGAGCGTACGGATGCGTTCGTTCTGGCGGCGCCGAATCCGGCGCTTTCTTCCCTTGCAGGAGCGCTCCTTGGACAGCGGGAACGGGGGATTATGCAGCCCCTATGGAGAGATGTTTATAACTGGATGAGAATGCAGGAGTCGCTGAAAGAGCCGTTACATCGCATGCTGGGGGGGCTCTTTTCAACGCCGCGTGTGTCTTATCTTTCAGAGCGAACTGCGGCGCGGCTTTTTACGTATGGAAAAAGGTTCAGCGGAAGCACGACACGGCTTGAGACATTTCATCAATGTCCATTTCGGCACTTTGTTTCATATGGACTGAATTTACAGGAACGCGAGGTATTTTCTTTTCAAAGCAATGATTTTGGATCACTTCTGCATGGTGTTTTGCGTGGTTATGGAGAATGGGTGCGTACCGCATATGCCAATGACTGGAAGGCAGCAGAGATGCAGGGGCAGGAGAAAATTGATGCGCTCTTAGAGGAGCTTGCTCCACAGGTGCGGAGCGCCGTTTTGCTAAGCAGTGCCGGAGGGAGGCACCGTATGGAGCGCATTCGCCGAACAGCACAGCAAGTCATTCGTCATCTCACATCATGGGCGGCGGCGTCCTCGTTTCATCCGTATGGGTTTGAGCTTAGCTTTGGACGCCCCGACGATACAGTTCCGCTTGCTGAATTTCCGCTTGAGGGGGGAATGACACTTTCACTGCGTGGACAGATTGACCGTTTTGATGTAACAGCCGATGGTGCATACTATATTGTACTGGATTATAAGACAGGGGCGTCTTCCTTGTCTCTGCTCGAAATTCGCCATGGACTGAAAATGCAGCTTTTGCTTTACCTCTTTGTTGTTCGTCGGCTTCTCGCGCAAAGAGGAAGTGCTCCGGCAGGAATGTTCTATGCACCGGTGGAGAATCCGGTCATTACAGAAAAACGTCGGCTGACCGATGAGGAGCTGACCAATCAAATCACAAAAAAATTATTATTAACCGGATGGCTGATTGATGACCCGGAGATCATTCGGCGTATTGATGAAGGTGCTGCGCATATCTGCATTGTATTCAATAAGGATTTCAGTCTTTCGAAGAAGTCACAAGAGCAGTATGTGCGTACACAGGATGAGTTTCAGCAGCTGCTTGCATTTTTGCCGCTGCTTTTGTGTGAAACGGCTGAGGATATTCTGCGCGGCGATATACGTGTTTCACCCTACCGATTGGATGGAAAAAACGCGTGTACCTACTGTGCCTATCGTGCTGTCTGCGCCTTTGATCCGGAGCTGGGCAGGGGAGACACCTACCGCAGTATCAAAGGGACAGAAGATGATATGATGGAGGAGATACGCCGTGCTGTGCAGGGGGAGGGGGAGCCAGATGGCACATGAGATGGCATTTACAGCGGATCAACAGCAGGCGATTACGCTGCGCGGCTGTAATATTCTCGTTGCGGCGGCAGCCGGCTCAGGAAAGACGCGCGTACTTGTTGAACGTATTATTACACAGGTGCGCAGCGGGGAGCTATCTCTCGACCATATTCTTGTGCTCACTTTTACAAAAGCTGCTGCCGAGGAGATGCGTGAGCGCATTGAGCGGGCACTTCATGCAGAAATTGACGGCCTTTTGAAAGCGGATGGAAGCGATGCGGTACAGCAGGAGATTGCAAAGCTCGAACGGCAGCGGGTGCTCTTGACAGGAGCGGATATTTCGACCTTCCATGCCTTCTGTCAGCGTATCTTACAGGCACATATTGAAGCAACAGATATTTCACCAACTTTTCGTATTGCTGGGGAGCAGGAAATTCGTCTGCTGAAAAATGAGGTATTTGAAACCCTCATGGAGGAAAAATATACTGCTGCGGCCGGGCATGATAGGGATGCGTTCCTCTCCTTTACCGATGCCTATGGAAGTGCCAAGGGGGATGATGTGAGGCTTCAGCAGGCAGTCATTGCACTCCATGCCTTTTCTCTCAGCCAGCCATCGCCGGAAACATGGCTTGCGGCACAGGGAAATCAGTCGGATACTGCCTCTTATACAGAGCGCACCGGATTTGACTTGCTTGCAAAGGAGCTTGTGCAGACAATAGATCAGCTGCTTTTGCGGTATCGGGAAGCGGTGGCGCTCACATCGGGGGGAGATCCCGCAGTTTATGCTGCTGCTGAAAAATGCCGTGATGCATTGATCCATAATCTTGCGCTCTACGAAGATGTACAAAATGATATGCGGATTATGCTGGAGGGACGGGATTCCTCTGATTGGGTACGTTTTGTTCACCGCTCGGATGAAGCGAGGAAACTTCGTAAGCGTATTTTGCTCAAGCCGATACGCAATATCAATGTCGGCGTGGGGGAGGCACTGGATGCACTGCTGCATGAGATACATAAGCCATGGGATGCGTGCATGGCGCTCCTGCCGAAAACGCCGGAGGAACTTTGCGCGATAGAGAATCGAGCAAATACTGCCATACGTCAGTATGCGCAGCTGACAATAGATTTTCACCGTGCTTTTCAGCGTGAAAAAATAATGCGCGGCATACTGGATTTCAGTGATCTCGAACATACGGCATTAACTCTTCTCTGCAAGCATCCGGAGTGCTTGCAGAACGATCCGACGATCTCTGCCCCGACAGAAATTGCAAAAGTATTACGTGCGCATTATGATGCCATCATGGTCGACGAATATCAGGATACGAATGGTTTGCAGGAGGGGATATTGCGCCAGATTGCGCGGGAATCCAACCGTTTTATTGTCGGTGATGTAAAGCAGAGTATCTATCGGTTCCGGCTGGCAGATCCGGCCCTCTTTCAGCATGCGTACCATACCTATCGTGAGGACCATGCAGCAGGGGCACTTATTACGATGTCCGAGAATTTCCGCAGCCGCGCCGAGGTACTGGAGCCGATCAATTATATTTTTTCTCAGCTGATGTCCGGCTCTGCCGTTGAGATCGAATATGATTCAAAAGCACGGCTTAATCCAGGACGTGTTTTTGAGCCTGTCTTAGCAGGTTGTTCTCTTGCAGGGCCGCTGGAGATTGACCTCATTCATGTAAATCGCTCCGAAGATACTTTTAGTGCAGATGAGGGAGAAGAGGAAGAACTCAGCTCTTTTGGGATTGAGGCGCGTTATATTGCGCAGCGTATTCGGCAGCTCATGAAATCCGGATATGTTGTCCACGATGGCACAGAGGAGCGTCCTCTTGCCTATCGTGATATAGTGATTCTCCTGCGTGCAGCAAAGCAGAGAGCCAATGTTTTGCTAGAGGAACTGCGTATGGAAGAAATACCCGCCTATGCAGATGAAACCGCCGGATATTTTGAGGCAAGTGAGATTCGTATGGTTCTCTCTGCACTCGCAGCACTTGACAATGTACGTCAGGATATTCCCCTGACCGCACTGCTCGTCTCGCCGATGATTGGTCTTACCATGGAGGAACTTGCGCTGCTGCGCATCGGCTGCCCGAGCGGGAGCATTTATGACACGCTGACAGCAGCATCTGGTATACCAGATGAGCTTCTTGTGCGAACGGGAAAGATCGCAGAGCGCATCTGTCGTTGGCGTAGTTATGCACTTACCCACAGCGTGCCAGAACTGTTGTGGATGCTCTATCGGGAAACGGGGTATTATGATTATATAGGTGCACTTCCGGGCGGCACACTGCGGCAGGCGAATCTGCGTATGCTGATTGATCGTGCAGCTGAATTTGAGCATACAAATGAACGCGGACTTTTCCGTTTTCTGCGTTACATTGATGCCCTGCGCCGGCGGGATACGGATCTTTCAGTTGCTCGTACATTGGGAGCAAGTGAAAATGTCGTTCGTATTATGACCATTCATAAAAGCAAGGGACTTGAATTTCCAGTCGTATTTCTCTCAAATATTGGGGGACAGTTCAATATGTCCGATACGCATGGCGATTTCCTTTATCATGCGCGGGAGGGCATTGGATTGCGTGTCTATGAGAGCAGCGCTGTGGGGCGGCAGAAATACGACACACTTTCGCGTCGCAGTGTGCGTGCGGCGATTGAGCGGGAGAGCAAAGCAGAGGAGATGCGCATTCTCTATGTTGCCATGACGCGCGCCCAGGAAAAGCTTATCTTAACAGGAAATATATCTGTTTCACGCCGTGGAGGGGATGGACTGGAAAAATTGCGTGAACGGTGTCTCAAGTGGAAATCGGAGGAGAATGAAAAACTTCCTGATACAGCGATCTTGGAAGGGATGAGTTATCTTGATTGGATCGCATTGTCACTTCTCCGCCATCCAGATACAGCGTCTCTCTTTGGAGCAGATGATATTGTTTGCCGTCCGCCGGAATCCCCCGCAGCCGGTTTTTCCGTTCGCGTCATAGAGGGGGCGGATCTCTTGCATACACGTGATATGGATCATGCAGATGATCCGATTCTTTCTGCTGTGAGAGAAGATCGGCCGCTTCCTTCAAGTGAGCATGCGGCACATGTCACTGCGGTACTCGATTGGCGGTATGATGCGAGAGGAACACAGAACATTCATGCCAAAACCAGTGTTACTGAGTTAAAGCGTCAGAGAGATGTCGATGTTGATGCGGTTGTTCCATTTGCACCGCTTCTTGGTATAGAAGATATGGAGGAGATAATCTGGGAGGTGCCGAGATTCCTCCGCGATACAGATGAAAAGCGTCTTACGCCGCTGGAACGTGGAACGGCGATGCATACTGTTATGCAGCAGCTTGATTTTTCAGATGTATTGAGCAAAGAGGCCATCATGCGGCAGGTGGATGAACTGTACAATCGTGGGATCTTAACAAATGCAGAGCATGGATGCATCCATATTGAGAATGTGTGGAAGTTTGTAACATCTGATCTTGGGCGGCGCATGCGGGAAGCAAAGGCCATTTATCGTGAACTGCCATTTAGTCGGCTTCTGCCGGCCAAACGTTACTACGAAGAAGCGCAGGATGAGACGGACAGAATCTTTTTACAGGGGATCATTGATGTTCTCTTTGAAGAGGAAAATGGCAGCTATATCCTCCTTGACTATAAGACAGATCGAAAAATCTCAGCCGATCGGGCGCGGGCACGCTACCAGTTTCAAATCAATTTATACAGCGAGGCAGTGACAGCTATTTTAGATAAGCCGATTGCAGAACGTTATATTTTCTTACTTGATGCGGGACAGGCAGTGAGACTGTGAAGCAGGAAATCATCATGCTGCATGCAGGGCTGTGGAAGGAAAAACATCTTTTTTGGCGAAATTTAATTCGTAAAGAGAGGAAGTGCTGATATGTCTGATTGTATTTTCTGCAAAATCGTGCAGGGAGAGATTCCGGCAGCAAAGGTATACGAAGATGATATGGCGCTTGCATTCCGTGACCTTGATCCGCAGGCACCGGAGCATATACTCGTTATCCCTAAAAAGCATATCGAGAATATTCTTGCATTTAATGCATCAGAGGATCAGCATCTTGCAGCGCATATCATGACAGAGGTCATTCCGCAGATTGCACGTACATGCCACATTGATTCCCGCGGCTTTCGTGTTGTCACGAACACAGGAGAAGAGGGCGGGCAGACAGTCGGACATCTGCACTTTCATGTCCTTGGCGGGCGTCTGCTCACTTGGCCACCGGGATAATGTTCCATGTATCGAATGAATGTTTGTGGAAATTTTATACAGTGATTGACATGGATTATCCCCATAGAGTATAATAGAAAAGCGTCATATCATTGGCGCGAAACTACTCCGCGCGTGGAGGGAGGGGAAATGCATGGCAAATGAAATCAAGGTCGGCAAGAATGAGTCGATCGACAGTGCTCTCCGCCGCTTTAAGCGTATGTCACAGAAAGCCGGCACTCTTGCCGAGGTTCGCAAACGTGAACATTACGAGAAACCGAGCGTTCGCCGCAAAAAGAAGTCTGAGGCAGCGCGTAAACGCAAATACAGAGGCTGATTGCAAAAGGCATCCGTGGACGCTGGTCACGGATGTTTTTTTGTCTGAGCAAAACATAAATGCTGTACAAAGGGAAAGGATGAACCATCATGTCATTAATGGAGCAGCTTACTGCTGATATGAAAGAAGCCATGAAGCAAGGAGAAAAGGAACGCCTCTCCGTGATTCGTTTGGTACGTGGGGCTGTCCGACAGGCAGAAATTGATGGAAAGAAAACGTTAACGGATGATGAGGTCGTTTTCGTTATCAATAAAGAAGTTAAGATGCGCCGCGATTCCATCGAGGAGTTTGAACGTGGAAGCCGTCCCGATCTCGTTGCAAAGGCACAGGCAGAGATTGCCATCCTCATGCCATATCTGCCCGAGCAGCTCAGCGAGGATGCCGTGAAAACGCTTGCAGAAGCGGCTGTTGCAGAGGTCGGTGCCCAGACAGCAAAAGATATGGGGAAGGTGATGGGCGTGCTTATGCCGCGTGTGCAGGGACGTGCTAACGGCAAACTCGTGCAGGAGATTGTCCGTTCACTGCTCCATTAATCTGCCCTATCAAGGAAATCCCCATGCTTTCTGATGTAATTATTTTGACAAAGCATTGGGGATTTTCGTATAATTGAAAAAATAACAATCGTGAAGGAGTTAAATGATATGGCAGAAAAGGAGAAAAATAAGAAAGACAAACCAATGACCCGGGAGGAGGCTTTGGCACAGGCACTGGAAAAAATCGAAAAAGCACATGGCAAAGGCTCTATTATGCGTCTGGGTGAAGCACAGGCGAATATGAATATCGAGGTCATATCCACAGGCATTCTGCCGCTCGATATTGCACTTGGCGTTGGTGGAATACCGCGTGGGCGCATCATCGAAGTGTTTGGCCCTGAGTCCTCCGGCAAGACAACCGTTACCCTCCACATGATTGCTGAGGCGCAGCGTATGGGCGGTGTCGCGGCGTTCATTGATGCAGAGCATGCGCTTGATCCCGAGTATGCACATAAACTTGGTGTGAATATCGAGGAACTCCTCATCTCACAGCCGGACACGGGAGAACAGGCTCTTGAGATCGTGGATGCACTGGTGCACAGCAGTGCAGTTGACATCATTGTTGTGGATTCTGTGGCAGCACTGGTCCCAAAATCGGAGATCGAAGAAGATATGGGCTCTGCGCATGTTGGTCTTCAAGCGCGTCTCATGAGCCAAGCGATGCGCAAGCTTACAGGCATTATCAGCAAAACGCGTACCGTTGCAGTATTTATCAATCAGCTTCGCGAAAAGATTGGTGTCACCTATGGTAATTCCGAAACGACGACAGGGGGGCGTGCACTGAAATTCTATTCCTCTGTTCGCATCGACGTGCGCCGCATTGATTCCATCAAACAGGGAACAGAATCCCTTGGCAATCGCACCAGAGCAAGAATCGTAAAGAATAAGGTTGCACCGCCGTTTAAGACCGCTGAGTTTGATATTATTTACGGCGAGGGCGTTTCTCGTATGGGGACACTGATTGATATAGGTGCAGAGCTTAACATCGTAGATAAGAGCGGCTCTTGGTATTCCTATGAAGGAATACGGCTTGGGCAGGGCAAGGAAAATGCAAAAGCAACCCTTGAACAGCAACCAGAGCTGATTGCCGAGATCGATGCGAAGATTCGAGCAGAACTTCTCACAAAAGAATCGGGCGTCAAAGAGAATTCTAAAGAGGATGCACAGCAATCGGAAGGGCAGATCGAAGCGGGGACGGATGCATGATAAAGGATCAGGGAGAGCCACATCAGCGAGGGATAAAATCCAAGCAGAAAACAGCGCTCATCACTGCCGTCGATTATCTGGCGCGACAGGCGCACAGTGAAAAAAAGCTCCGTGAGAAGCTCGAACGCAAGGGCTTTTCAGAAGAAGAGATCGATGCAGCAATTGCACGGCTCATACAGCGGCATTACCTTGATGATCGGGAGCTGTGCACACAGCAATTTATGTATCTTTACAATGAGAGCCGCAGTTCCGTTCGTCAAATCTATATCAAACTAATCCAACGCGGTTTTGATAAGGATCTTATTCGGAGCGTTATTCCGGATGATACAAGAGAGCGTGAAATTGCGGCGGCAAAACGCGTACTTACATTGAAATTCAAACCGTCGGCGCAGCCGCAGAAAATGATGGCGAATCTCTATCAGAAGGGATTTTCAGTCGATGTGGCGCGTGCTGCCGTTCGGTATTATGCAGAGAGTGAAGAAGAATAGCAGAAAGGGATTCCATCATGAACAGAGCTGCTGCCGGCTCCTCAGAAATGATTTTGGTGCTTGATTTTGGTGGGCAGTATAATCAACTCATTGCGCGCCGCGTACGTGAAAATCATGTTTACTGCGAAGTACATTCACATACACTGACATTGGAGCGCATTCGGGCGCTTGCTCCGCGTGGCATCATTTTGACAGGCGGGCCAAACAGCGTCTATGGGAAAGATGCCGTGGCCGCCCCGAAGGAACTGTTTTCCCTCGGGATTCCTGTGCTTGGTATCTGTTATGGCGCTCAGCTCATGGCGCATCTCCTTGGCGGACACGTCGAAACTGCTCCGATAAGTGAATACGGGAGGACAGAGGTCGTTGTCACGGGGCAAGATTCGCTGATCTTTGAGGACATCCCTGAGAAAAATATCTGCTGGATGAGCCATACAGACTACATCAGTGCACTTCCTGGAGATTTCCATGCAACAGCGCATACGCCGGTTTGTCCTATAGCGGCGATGGAAAATGCGAATAAGCGTCTCTATGCCGTTCAATTTCACCCTGAGGTCTTGCATACAGAGCATGGGGCTCAGATCCTGCGAAACTTTGTCTATCGCATCTGCGGCTGCACAGGAACATGGCGCATGGATTCCTTTGTCCAGAAAACCATAGAGGAGCTGCGTCTGAAAATAGGAACAGGGCGTGCACTCTGTGCTCTTTCAGGCGGTGTTGATTCTTCTGTTGCGGCAGTGCTTCTCTCAAAAGCAATCGGGCAGCAGCTTACCTGTGTTTTTGTGGATCATGGTTTGCTGCGCAAAGGAGAGGGGGATGAAGTAGAAGCTGTTTTTGGTACTTCAGGTGCCTATGATGTCAACTTTATCCGTATCAATGCCCATGATCGTTTTTATGAAAAACTGAAAGGCGTAACTGAGCCAGAGCAAAAGCGCAAGATCATAGGTGCAGAGTTTATTCGTGTTTTTGAAGAAGCTGCACGTGAGATTGGCACCGTGGACTTTCTCGTGCAGGGGACGATCTATCCGGATGTCATAGAAAGCGGTCTTGGAAAATCAGCTGTGATAAAATCTCACCACAATGTTGGAGGTCTGCCTGACCATGTGGACTTCAAAGAGATTGTAGAGCCTCTTCGTCTGCTTTTTAAGGATGAGGTGCGCGCGGCAGGACGTGAGCTTGGACTTCCAGAACAACTTGTTGACCGACAGCCTTTTCCGGGACCTGGACTTGGGATTCGTATCATCGGTGAGGTTACTGCGGAAAAAGTACATATCGTACAGGAAGCAGATGCAATTTACCGTGAAGAAATTATAAATGCAGGTCTGCATAAAATCCTAGGGCAATACTTTGCAGCGTTGACCAATATGCGGTCTGTCGGAGTCATGGGGGATGGACGTACCTACGATTATGCCATCGTCCTTCGTGCTGTAAATACCAGTGATTTTATGACAGCAGAAGCAGCACAGATTCCATGGGATGTACTGAGTAAAGTCACCACACGTATCGTTAATGAAGTCCGCGGTGTCAATCGTGTGCTCTATGATTGTACAGGGAAGCCGCCTGCAACAATTGAACTCGAATAAGAGCAAAAATCGCAGATAGCCTTGATATACAAGACTATCTGCGATTTTTTGCTTGCTGTGACCCTTGTTTGACCCCTTTTGTTGCCGGATCGCTTTCGATGGTGTCAATGATCATATCGCGCTCCTGCGGATACAGGTGAGCGTAGGTTTGTAGTGTAGTCTCGATTTTTTCATGACCGAGGCGTTGTGAAATCGCTATGATCGGTATTCCTCGGTGAATGAGATAGGATGCATGAGAGTGCCTAAGATCATGAAGGCGAATTTTCTCTATGCCAACCTGTGCAGCTACACGCCTCATTTCATAAGATAATCCATGTTTACCGGTTTCAAATAATCGTGCGTTTGGATTGATTGAATGCTGCGCTTGGATAAACTGCTGGACTTCATCAACAAGAAATGCAGGGATGCTGACATCACGGCGGCTCTTTGGTGTCTTAGGCGGGCCGATTATAGTCTTGTTATCCAGCCGTGCGTAGCTTTTGGTTATGTGTATCAAATTTTTGTCAAAATCAAAGTCCTCCAAAGTCAGTGCCAAAAACTCTCCAACACGCATCCCTGTCCAGAAAAGGATTAAAAAAGAAATTCTGTATAGTGGAGTAGTGGTGTGATTGATAAATTTTTGAAAATCATCAACCGTCCAGAATCTCATTGCATCGGCATGGCTTTTACCAATCAACCCTGCTCGTTTTGCAGGGTTGGTTGGTAGGCCGTAATAATTTACGGCAAAATTGAAAATGGCTGCGACTTGATTGTTGAGAGTGCGGAGATATGTTTCTTGGTAATTGCCTTTTACAAGTTCGTTTTGCCACTGTCGTATTTTTGCCGGAGTAATCTGATCACAAGGAAGAGTGGCAAAGAATGGCAATACTTTTGAACGGAACATATACTCTTTGCTTTGATAGGTCGTAGGTCTTATACGCGGTTTTATATCCTCCATGTACAGGTCATATAATGCCTTGAAGGTCATGGAATGAGCACCTTGTTTTTGCCGATGGAAGTCTTGCTCAAAAAGTTGCGCGTCTTTTTTCTTTGCGAACCCTCTGCGGGTCGTTTCTCTCTTTTCACCTGTCCAGTCGGTATATTTGATCTTCGCATACCATGTTCCGCGCTTTGTGTCTTTATGGACGGACAAGAGATCATCCCTTTCTTGATTCAGTAAACCTTTCCCAAAGATAAAATGTGGTATAATAAGATATATGATGTCAACAGGCAGTATCAGGTAAGAGGGATAGGAGGCGCTTCATGTCTTGGCAGGAAGAGATCCCAGAAGATCAGCAGGGATTCAACCCAATGAACGATGTTGCATTCAAGTTTATTTTTGGCAAGGAAGAACGAAAGACAATCACCATTGATTTCCTCAATACTGTGTTGGAGCAATCATTGGCACATGCAATCAAGGACATATCATTTCGTCAAACGGAGATGCTTCCCGATGGGGATGAGGGCAAACTCTCTCGTCTTGACATTGCCTGTGAACTTGATACAGGAGAACTTGTTGACGTAGAAGTACAGGTCATCAACTACAACAATATGCAGCGGCGCACACTGTTTTACTGGGCGCGGTTATACCTGCTTTCCTTGACACGTGGGGAAGGATATGGACTGCTTCGTCCCGCAATAACGATAAACCTTCTTGCATTTGAACTTCTTCCGCAGGCGGAACCGGTGGCAATGTACAGCATCTATAACATCAAAACAGGGGATCGACTGAATAAAGATATGGAGCTTCACTTTATAGAAATCCCCAAATATATAAAAGCGCCACAAAAAACAATCAGGGAATCATCCAAAATGGAGCGCTGGCTTGCGTATTTTGCAAACAGGCTCACGAACGAAGAAAGAGAGGAATTAGCCATGAACGAACCTGCGATCAGAGAGGCAATGGAAGCCGAGAAGATATTCATGTGCAATCCAGACGAATACCTCCGCTACGTCAATCGACAGATGGCGCTCATGGATTACCAATCCGGACTACAGGCTGCGGCACTGGAAGGGGAAAAGAGAGGAGTAAGAATAGGAGAAAAGAGAGGAGTAAGAATAGGAGAAAAGAGAGGAGAGGGACGCGTTTCTCGTCTAATCTCCTTGCTCCTTGAAAACGGACAGATCGAGGAGGCACGGGAGGCTTCTAAGGACGAAGACGTACGGAGAAAACTTTTTGAGAAGTACGGCATTGAATGATTAGGAACGACAATTGACCGTTCAAGAAAAGCCCCAGAACCTCATTTTTTGAATAGTGAAGAGAATAATATCTTGTGTGCCGTTATGAAGTGTCAAGGTGCGCCATCGGCGACCGCGAGAGCGGCTTGCCCTTGACACGTGACCGATGTTCGACGCTATCCCCGCAAGGGGCAAGGATTTCCCTTGCCCCTCTGCCCAGCGGTGAGCGTTAAAAAGGGGTGCAGGGGGCTTGCTCCCTGCTCGGGGCGGCGGGGCAGACAGCCCCGCGAACTCCCTTTTCTTTCGATGCAATCATCCCGATATAACCAAATGAATCAATCCTTCGCACAGTAGGTTTTTCTTTATGTTATGAAGTTATGAAAACAACCTGCTGAAGAACCCTTTTTTCTTTCTTTTCTCTAGCTCGTAAAGTTCTTTGAGATGATTCAGTTCACTTCTCAGGTGAGCGTTTTCCTCAAGCAGCTCATCATAGCTTGGCTTTCTCATTCCTCTGGTTTTATTGACGTTCTTTTCCGCTTTATTTATCATGTTCCATTTGATACTGATCAGTTTTTTAGCCAGTGCCGTTGGTGTAATCTCAGCAAGATCAGCATAATCATTACATGCCAGATTATCTGTCGAATGTCCCACGCCAACAGCAATCGGGTGGTGCGCTTCATAGATGGCTTGAATCAGTTTGGGATGATTAAAGTCTAAAAGCTCATAGATACTGCCCCCACCTCGAATCAGACAGATGCAATCCAGATCCTGTTGATCCATTTCTTGAATGCGTCGGCTCATGCTCTCAGCAGTCATCACATCGGACAAAAGTTTTACTTCAAACATGTTTCCTATCAGTGTTATAAAGTCGTTGTATCCGGCGCTTTCTTTCGGTGCAATCACACCAATACAGTTAAAACAGATTCCAATTTTCTTTTTTTGTAACCCGCTCATTGAAGGATAATCTCTTTCCCATTGGATGAGAGTGCTTTTGAATGCGGTAGACTCATCGATTGGGCGGATGTCAGATGCCTTGATCTGAAGTTTGCCATTGTAGACGCCGAGCGTTCCTGTCACCTTGACTCGAGTATCAAGGGGAGGAATATACAATTCCTGATCTACATACACATATATGCGTTGCTTTGCGTTTGGGCTATTTGTTAAATCTAAACTCGTATAGGTATTGTTTTTACTGAAAAAGACTCTGCAAACATCACCAACGACAACAACCTTTTGAAATGAACTAAGTGCGGAGGAAACGGTCTTTTGATACTGAATCAGCACATCATCTATACCTAGCGGAGTTTCCAAGGATTGATACATTTTAGGGTCGATCCATTTTTGAAATGGATGATAGTCCATCTCGTCTGGAATATACCAGATTTTCAAATCTTTGTTCCATCGGGCATTTAGCGCCTTTACAAGTTCTTTTTCGTTATAAGAGGCATTCAATTCGATCATATGAATCCTTTCTTATTTCCTAGCTGATTAGTGTCCTTGGTAGCATTCTTGGGACATTGATATTGCAGATGTTGGCGCGGTAGCAACCAGCCGCAATGTGGCATCGGCAAGATGCATCTCATCAGCGCACAAAAAAGCCCCTTCGGGTCATCACTCCCGTTGGGGCTTTTCTGTTGGTTGATGAATGACATCAATCGACTTTGCGCTTATTTTAGCACAGGGGGATAAAATAAGCAAATTATTTCAAAAGCCCCCAAGCCCCTATTTTCTGAAAAGCTTTATATAAATCTGGAGCGCGCGGGATAAAAAGGAACTATTTTTTTCCCGCTGCGGCATCCATGGCAGTTTCCTCTTTGTGTTTTAGGTAGCTGATAAACTGCCGCACCTCACTTGCCATCTCAGGCGTAATATCCTCTATGTCACGCAAGACTTCTTCCTGATAGGAAGGAGTCTTTTCTTTTGTGATTGGCGATGAGTCATTTGTTCGTCCGAGTAGATAATCTAGGCTAACGTTAAAGAGATCAGCGATTCGAATTAACATTTCTGTGTCTGGATCACGCTTTTCGTTCTCATAAAAATTGTATGATTGACGGCTTATATTCAATAGTTTTGCTATATCTGTTTGGCTTAGGTTGTGTTGTTCACGCAATAGTTTCATTCTGTTCATCTGCAACCTCCTGTAACATTATGTCAACTATTTGTAGCGACATCAAGAAAAGCAACAAAATATAGCAATATAGAAATAATAGCTACATATTGTTGACAAAATGAAAGAGGTGTTATATTATTTGAACGTCAACATACTGTAGCATATGGAGGGGTGAAAGAATGAAATGGTTAACAGAAAAGCGTGTTGGTGAAAATCTATCTCAAGTAGAAGTTGCGAAGAAATGCTCTATCAGTCGTCAGTATTATAATTTTATTGAAAACGGCGTCTGCCGTCCCTCTCCGGAAGTGGCAAAGCGCATCGCTGATGTTTTGGGCTTTGGGAGTGAGTGGTACAGGTTGCTTGAGATTGGTGAAACAGCAAACGAAAAGCCCGCGAGTGCGGGCTGAAAGTGTGAAGTCTAGGTTTAACAATTGTTTAGACTATGTTCGCAAATACAACGAGTCATCTTTGTCGAATGTTAGCAATAAAAAACGCCCGTATAAGCGGGCAAGGAGGAAAAACTTATGAAAGGCGCATGGAAGGTAACAAGCAATATCGTTGATTACAGAACACGGAAAATGCGCTACTCCTGTATACGGGTGATTGATATGAGTCAGCCGGAGCACAGTGGCAATCGTGAGGAATTGCGCGTCTGGTATACAAGTGAGGCGGCGGCTGCGCTTGTGGCAGAAGCCTTGAATCAGGCAGAGGCTCTTGAAACAGCGTAAATCTTTATGTTTATAGAGGCAGGCGATATGCAAATGGTTAAGAAGCCCGTAAGCAACTTTATCAAGCCCTCTGAGATCGCAGAGATTTGTGCGGTCTCCATGTCCAAGGCGTATAAAATTGTTGCCGAGCTCAACAAGGAGCTGCAGAAACGCGGCAAATTCACGATTCGCGGCAAGACGAACCGACGCTTTTTTGAGGAGAAGTATCTTGAAATTTAGCAAAGGACGTAATTGGCAGGTGGATCGCGTTCTCTCGTTTATCGAAATATATGTAAATATAGGAGGAGGCATCTTGATTGTATGAGGTCTGTCCCAAAAAATATATCCGTACCGGGTCAGCGGTACGGATATGATCTGTGCCATATACAAAATGACAAACCACAGCCAAAGCGTATAGCATGCACAAACCCCTTATTGAATTATAGCAAATATCAGAGGAGAGGACAAGGAGAGTTAGATTAAGGCTTGGAGGGAGAAATACGATGTCGCATGAATTTGAGAAAGAAACATCGGATTATGTTATCGAACTCGAAGAGCGAGTTAGGCAGCTTGAATCCCGTGAGCCGAAGGTAGAGCGTATCATCGAGATTACGCCCACGGATTATGAGAGCTTGAAGCGTGAAAATCACAAAATGGAATTGCAGATACGAAAGTACAGGCAACTCCTAACCATTGGCGAAATGCCCAGTTTGTCTCAACTGATTGATCAATATATCGAAAATAGCAAGAAACAGCTGAAGAAGCTGTCTGCTGAGATCCACATGACCAATTTTGACAAAACTCATATCCAGCAGGTCATCTGTTTAATCGACTATTTGAATGCAGCACAACAAGAACTTTGTACCGCGATTTCCATGTATACGGTAGGGAAACGCACGAGAAATCCATTGTATGAAAAGATTGAAGCAGACATCCGACAGATCAACGCGATGCTCTCTTACCAAACAGAGGTATGTACTGTTGCAGAGACACGCTTGGAGGAGTTTCATCAGGCACTTCTTTGCATGATTGAGGTCATTGGCGGTTATATACCAGCCAATGGACAGTGATGACATTCGGTGAAAAACTTCGCGCACTGCGGGAGGTGCGAGGCTTCTCAAAAACGGATCTCGCTGCGGCCATTGGGTTTACCCGCCGTTCCATCTACAATTGGGAGTGCGATAGAAATTGTCCTAAGAGTATCGCGGTGCTTGAAGAATTAAGCCACGTGCTCTCTGTCGATCCATCGTATTGGTGGGAAGATTGTTTGCCCGTAGAAAGAAAGCAGAGGGGATAACTGTGAACTTCAAAGGAAAAATCATATTTCTTTCCGGTGCAATCACAGGTGTGGAGGGCTATAAGAAAATTTTCGCTGCTGCCGAAGAACGATTGGCAATGCAGGGGTGTATTGTACTCAATCCTGCCGTCCTCCCATGGGGGATGGCATGGGAAGCATATCTGCACATTACAAAGGCGATGGTACATGAGGCAGATATTATCTATGTATTGAAAAACTGGGAATACAGCAAAGGCGTTTGGGAAGAGCTTTCTCTTGCAGCGTGTCTTGATAAGGAAATCATATACGAATCATAAGGGTTGAAGTTACAGAAAATGAAGGTTCCTTGATTAGGAGATTGGTTATGAGTAATATACAAGCTCCCCATAAACTAGAGATAGAAGAACAGATCCGTCAATATCCTGAAAGTATACTTGAGCATGGCTATGGTATGGTCGGTAAGTATGTCATGCAGGATCGGGCACTAAATGTCATCGCAAAGGCAATCTACTCCTATGTATGCACATTCGGGAATGGAGCGTTCCCTGGGCGGGACAAGATATGCTATGACCTTCAGATTAATAAGAGTACCTATGCGAAATACATAAAGCAGCTGGTTGATTATGGGTATATTACCATTGTGCAGACGCGCGGAGAGCATCAGACATTCTGCCGTAATGTCTATGAGGTTAATCTGAATCCGCAGCGTGTTTTGGAACTGCGTGCACAAGAAGCAAAAAAAGCAGCCGCATCTCAAGCAGATACCGTGTATGATCTCACCGTGTACGGCGAAACCATACAAGGTGAAACCCTTGAAAAATCACCGTGTCCTATTTCACCGTACACGGTGAAACCAGACACTAATAATACAAGTATTAATATTACAAGATCTGTTGTTGCTCCTTTTGATAAAAATAATAAAAAAACAACAACATCAACAACAATAAGACAGGTAGATAAATCTGAAGAAGTGAGTGCTAATATTCACTCTAAGAGAGAGAGTTGCTTAGAGAGACAAAGAGATATGCAGTCCGGTTCACTCGACGGGCAAACTATACGAAGCCCAGTGGAAGAGAGTGCACGGAATGCGTCGGAAGCTGTCCTGCGTATGATCGGTGAATTCGGTGTAACAGAGTATGTGGCAAGGGATTTTCTGGCACAATACGGAGAATCTGCAGTATTGGATCAGTGTGAGCGGCTGCGTCGCCTTGTCGCCGAGGGAAAGGTGAACCCCCCGGCGGATGGCTTCGCCGTGCACTGGAAAACGGGTATGTTGACGGGAAAAAAATTGCAGCAGAGATCGCTGACAAAGAAAAACGGCGACGGTTAGATATTATGCCGCACGAAAAAAAGCCATCATGGACGCCATCTTCGAGGACGACGAGGAGGAGAAAACACCTCCGATTGTTTTGCCGGAGGTGTGCAAGGGACTGGTGGGGCCAGAGATGGCACAGGCGTATGTGCGTCACATGCGTGGGAGAGGAGGATGATGCTGTGAGACCAAAGCTTGAAATAGCGGGCAGATCCACTATCATCTCCCGAGGGATTCTGGAACGCTGCGTGGGAGGTGAATGCATTGTACGATAAACCGCTGCTTGGGCAGCATCTTGCGGAGACGATGCTCACTAACTCCAGAGTACAGAAGAAACGTCGGGAGCTGGTGGAGCTAAAACGCTTTGTGCGTGAATCGGAAACGGATGAACCTGCATGGACACGACTGATTTTCCGCATCACGAAACAAGAGATGGACTACGTACTGGTCGATATGGTCGTTCAGTCACTTCCGGCAGACTGGCAGACTTTCGTCGATTTGAAATACCGACGCAGAGAGACGGTTACGAAGCAGACTGACCAACTGCATGTATCGTCCTCACAGCTGGGGCTGTGGAATGCCGAGATTAAGCGGCGTGTCTTTGATGCACTGCAGTATCGCTTGACAGAGCACGATGTCTTTCTGCGCACCAAGATCATCAACATGCTGGAAGTTCTGGGAGCGCTGATCGACACGAAGGAGGAGCTGGATCCAAAGTGCGAGATCATTGATCCGTATTGGTTCAGTTCTCTTATCGGATATTATGACCGATACAGTCGTCTGCTGCAGGAATTGGATGACTGTATACAGCGCACAGACAGCCGCAAAGCTGCTGCCGTTGGCGCAGTGGTGGAACAGCCCTATGAGTTCCAAGTTGTTCTTGCCGCGAAATGCAGGATGAATCCAAGTGTATTTAGTCGTCATATACGCAGTTTTAAGGATAAAATGCGACCGTATGTGTGTTGAGCAGGTCATTTTTAGACAAAGCAACGTGTATTTTGTCCAAAAGATAGGAAAAAATAGATGTTCTTCTGATATACAATGATTTTGGAGGGGGCGTATGAACAAAAAAAGACGGCTTGTTATGTTAGCAGCACTCTGGCTGTACCTGTTCTTTCTGGTAAATCCACTTCACCTCACGCTGCCAAAACTACTCTACGTCAATACAACAGCGAGCCTCCCTATAGGCATCTATCTTGTAATTCCGGGCTTTGGCATCCGTGATGGCGATATTGTTGCCTATGAGCAGGAAACCCATGAGATGGACATAATTCATCGTAATAGCTGGCTGCCGGAAAGCGCAGATCCCGTTTTTATCAAGCACGCAGCAGTTGCGGGTGGAAGCTACAGCGTAAGCGCATCCGATCATCTTTTTCGTGTGAACGGATGTGTCATCGGTACAGCTATGACAAGTGATGGCAAAGGACATGTACTGCATCCCCGCTATGGAATATTTCGGATTGCGGAAGGTGAATTTTTACCGTATACCAAGGCGGCGAGGAGTTATGACGGTCGTTATACCGGTACGACTTCCACAGACCGCATTTGCAGTCGCGTTATCCCTTTCATCACCAGATAAAGGAGCGGTATATGCAGTTCTATCGATTTGAGTGCATCGGGTCTGATGAGTATGCCAATATCCGGGACAGAATGCACAGCATTCTGTATAGCTCCATGGTGCATCGTGGCGATGCGTTTGTTCGTGCGATCGACGCGGCCGTTGATAATGCGGCACGGTTTGCTGCTGATACCGGCTGTGCTCATATTTCCATCCGTCTGCGTATCATGAGGTATAGCATTACCGCTACAGTTGTAGCAAAGACAAGGGACTGTTGCACGAAGGTAAATTTATCTTTGTACAACAGTCCATCTTTTCGTATAGGGGCAGATCGGCGAAACAACGGTAACGAAAACTTGCACCTCTACAGAAATAGGGCACACGAATAAGGACGATTGCAATGCTCGCCCTTATTCGTGTGCCCTTATTGG
>ERZ773014.186-NODE-186-length-41709-cov-5.949441_pt1 | contig 41709 bp, 34 predicted proteins | sample MGYA00580841_ERZ773014 | MGnify/ENA primary metagenome ERZ773014 (study PRJEB29015, sample SAMEA2737989) | human oral metagenome | biome: human oral; feature: human-associated habitat; material: dental | place: China | collected 2067 ... | reverse complement strand
CTCTTTTTCAAAAAGAGAAAAAGGATGTCAAGGAAGGGCAGGATTTTTTCCCTTTAACAGTTGACTATATCGAAAAATTTTATGCATCAGGGAAATTTCCAGGTGGATTTATAAAAAGGGAAACTAAGCCAGGAACTGATGAAGTCCTTATTTCAAGATTGATTGACAGACCAATCAGACCTTTATTTCCAGAAGGATTTTTGAATGCAGTACACATTGTAGTTACGGTGCTTTCTTATGATGAAGTAAATTATCCAGAAAATCTTGCTACAATTGGAGTTTCTGCCGCTTTAGGATTATCAGATATTCCATTTGCAGGAACTGTGGCTGGAGTTACAGTTGGGTACATTAATGGAGAATACATCTTGAATCCAACAGGAGAACAATTGTTAGAAAGTGAAATTCAATTGTCAGTTGCAGGTACAAAAGATGCTGTAACAATGGTAGAGGCTGGAGCTAAGGAAGTTTCTGAGGAAGTTATGCTGGAAGCGATTATGTTTGGGCATGAAAAAATTAAGGAAATTTGTGCAGAGCAAGACAAATTCTTGGAACAGTTTGATGTACAAAAATATGAATTTGAGAAAAAGGAAGTAGATCCTGAAATCAAGGAATTTATTGATGGTTTTGAAAATGAAGTTGAAGAGGCTATAATGACACCAGGTAAACTGGAAAAATACGAGGCAATTGACAATTTGGAAATAGAACTTTTTGAAAAATATGTTGAAAAACTTGAAAATGAAGATAAAGAAATTGATGAAAATCTTGAAAAAGAATTTAAGAAATATTATAGAGATGTGGAAAAAAGACTTGTCAGAGATGCTATTTTATATAAGCAATATCGTGCTGACGGGCGTCAAACTACTGAAATCCGTCCAATTGATGTGGAAATAGATACACTTCCAGTGCCGCATGGTTCTGCATTGTTCACACGTGGAGAAACTCAGGCATTAGTTGTTGCAACGCTTGGAAGCAAGGAAGACGAGCAAATTATTGATGGAATGGAAGATGAAACACGTAAAAAATTCTTCCTTCACTATAATTTCCCGCCATATTCAGTTGGAGAAGCTGGATTTATGCGTGCACCAGGACGTCGTGAACTGGGACATGGGAACTTGGCTGAAAGAGCCTTAAAATACGTTATGCCAGAGCAAGACAAATTCCCATATACAGTAAGACTTGTTTCTGAAATTACAGAATCAAATGGTTCATCGTCACAGGCTTCAATTTGTGGAGGATCGCTTGCATTAATGGCTGCTGGAGTTCCGATAAAATCTACAGTTGCCGGAATTGCGATGGGACTTATAAAAGAAGGAGAAACATTTACAGTACTTACTGATATTCAAGGACTTGAAGATCATCTGGGAGATATGGACTTTAAAGTTGCAGGGACAAAAGATGGAATTACTGCAATTCAAATGGATATAAAAATTGAAGGAATTACAAGAGAAATAATGGAAATAGCTTTAAGACAGGCATTAGAAGGAAGATTGTTCATTATTGATAAAATGGAAGCTGTAATTAGTGAGCCAAGGGCAGAAGTTTCTGAAAATGCACCAAAAATTGAAATTCTGAAAATTAGTCCTGACAAAATTGCTGGACTTATCGGACCAGGTGGAAAAGTAATTAGAGCGATTATTGATGAAACAGGAGTTTCAATAGATATTGAAGATGACGGAACTGTTTCGATTTTTGGAAAAGAATCTGAAAATATGAAAAAAGCATTGGAACTTGTAAAAAGACAAACTCAGTCAGTTGAATTAAATACAATTTATGAAGGAAAAGTTACAAAACTGATGAAATTTGGTGCATTTGTGGAAGTATTACCTGGTAAAGAAGGGCTTTTACATATTTCTGAAATAAGTAACAAGAGAGTTGAAAAGACTGAAGATGCACTAAAAGAAGGGCAAAATGTGAGAGTTAAGGTAATTTCAATGGAAAACGAAGATAAATTTAACTTGAGCATGAAAGCAATAAAGCAATAAAACTAATTATAAATTACAAAGGAGCGTGAAACGGATGAAAATGAATTTACCTAATAAATTGGCTATATTAAGAATGGTTTTAGTTATCCCATTTGTGATTTTCCTGAGTTTAGCTCTGGAATATACAGATAAAACAGGGATTACTATGACAATGAGGGTATTTGCAGCAATTATTTTTGTAGGGGCAGCTATCACAGATTATTATGACGGAAAAATCGCAAGAAAATATAATTTGATTACAAATTTAGGAAAACTGCTAGATCCATTAGCAGATAAAATCCTTGTTATTTCGGCTTTGGTTACACTTGCAAAATTCAGTCAAATTAGCCTGTGGTTTGTAATAATCATAATATTCAGAGAATTACTGATAACGGGGCTTCGTTCAATTGTGGCGGCTGAAGGAGTTGTCATTGCAGCTGAGAGTCTTGGAAAATGGAAAACTGCAACTCAAATGATTGCACTTACGTTAATAATTTTAATACCTTTTAGTTCTACAGTAAATAACATATTATTGTTAATTCCATTAATATTAACTGTAGTTTCAGGAGTTGAATATGTGTTAAAATGTAAAAATGTTTTAAATAAATAATAAAAAATAAAAACCTTGAGATAAGAAAAATTATTTCAAGGTTAAATTTTTAGGAGGTTTTTTATAATATGTATTTAATATTAAAAATATTTGATTTATACTCTTTTCTTATTTTATTAAATATTTTAGGTTCATGGATTGATCCTTATAATCGAATATCAATTTTTCAATGGATACGAAAATTTACAGATCCATATTTAAAAATGTTTAAAATAGTAATCCCAATTGGAAATATGAATTTGGATATTTCAGCGATTATTGGATTAATCGTGTTGGATTTAGTAAAATCCCTGCTAGTTAGAGCAGTTTCAATTGGAGGATTTTGATAAAACTAAGAGTAAAAAAAAATATAATATTATTTTTTCTAAGATAATAGTAGTAAAATAAGTAACATCTATTTAAATATAAATTTAAGAAATATAAAGTTTATAGAAAAGGAGATTTTAGATATGAAATTGAGAAAATTTATAACTCTATCATTTTTAACAGCAGCACTTACAGCAAGTGCAGCGGCTACAAAAGAAACTAATATTTTACAAAATAAACAGATTATTCAAAATACAAATGTATCAAGTGATATGTATAGTGCACAAGATGCCTTTGCAGCAGTTTATGATAAGGCAAAAGATTCTGTTGTAAATATAAGAACAAAGAAAACGATTGTAGTTGAAACTTATAATCCACTTGAGGCATTTTTATTCGGAACGTCTGGAAGAAGACAGCAAAGACGTGAATCAGGAAGTTTAGGTTCAGGATTTATAATTTCAAGTGACGGATATATGATGACAAATAATCACGTTATTGACGGAGCAGATGAAATTTATGTAAAATTATCTGACGGACATGAATATTTGGCAAAATTAGTTGGAACATCGCCAGAAGTGGATATTGCAATTTTAAAAGTAAATGCAAATAGAACATTTAAACCATTAAAATTTGCTGACTCAGATAATATAAAAATTGGACACTGGGCAATTGCATTTGGAAATCCATTAGGACTTAACAGTTCGATGACAGTAGGAGTAATTGGAGCTTCCGGAAGAAGTTCATTAGGAATTGAACAGGTAGAAAACTTTATTCAAACAGATGCCTCTATTAACCAGGGAAATAGTGGAGGACCACTTCTTAATATAAATGGAGATGTTATCGGGGTAAATACGGCGATCTATTCTACAAATGGTGGAAGTGTTGGACTAAGTTTTGCAATTCCTTCAAATTTGGCTGAAAATGTAAGAGATTCAATCATAAAAAGTGGAAAATATGAACGTCCATATATTGGAATTTCAGTACTTGATTTAAGCTCAGAATTGAAAAAAGAAAGAAGAATTTCTTATTCAACTGGTATTTTAGTGCAACAAGTTTATCCAAATTCACCAGCAGCAAAATATGGACTTAAAGTTAATGACATAATTCTTGAAATCAATGGAAAACCTGTGACATCAGCTGGATCATTTATTGGGGAACTTGCAGCTAAGAAAATTGGGGAAACAGTTAATTTAAAAGTTGCATCAAATGGAAAAGAAAAAAATATTTCTATGAAATTAGAAGCATTTAATTATTCACAACAGCAAAGAAGATAAAACAACAATCAGAAGTTATAGAAAAATAGGCTTTCCTAAAAGTTTTTTGAGATAGCCTATTTTCTTATTTATTCATTCATTTTTATAATCAATTTTTTTAAACTGTATTTTTACATCAATTCCATCTTTCCTGTTTTCTATATAAATTTTTCCATCGTTTAGTAAAATTATGTCTTTGATAATTGGAAGTCCAAGTCCCGAGCCTTTTTTAGCATTTTTACCTTGAAAATTACGATTAAACAGATTTTTCTTTTCTTCTTCAGGAATCCCTTCTCCATAATTTCTTACAATAATTTCGACTATTTCATCTTCTTTTGCAAGTAATTCAATATTTCCTACGGAATATTTAATACAGTTATCAATTAATCCACGTAAAACTTCTGAAATTAGATTTTTATCAACAAAAATATTTATCTCATTATCCACTTTTATTATAATTTCATTTTTAATATTTAAAAGCTCATAATCTTTTTTTATTTTCTCGAAAAGCTGTTTTACATTAGCAATTTCTTTTTTCACTGTTATTTTTTCAAGATTTGAATTTAAAAATAGTGTATTGATTATTCTTTCAATATTTTTTACTTCAAGATTTAGATTTTCGATAGCTTCATTCAATAAATCTTTATCATCTTTTCCCCATTTTAGTATATCTAAATAACCTTTCATTATAGCAAGTGGTGTTTTTAATTCATGTGATACATTGGAAGTAAATGTTTTTTGGCTTTTTATAATTTCCTTTTTTTTATTAAAGGTTTCATTTAAAACATCAATTAATTCTCCAATTTCATCATCTCGTGTCTTTGTTAATTGTAAATCAATATTATGTTTACTCATTTCATTACTTTGAGAAATTATATTTGAAAGCGGAGTCAAGACATGTTCTGCTACAATTTTGGAAATTATAATAATCGAGATTGTTATTAAAACAAACATTGCAAGCATAACGTACAAAAGTTCATGTGCTTCCATAAATTCAAAATTCCGTATGACATAATATTTTGATTTGTATCCATCATAAATTTTTTTATAGATAAATCTGTCCCATTTTGTTTTAAGTTTATTTGATTCAAATTTTTTTAACTTAAAGCTTTCTTCATCATCTGTTAAATAAATGAATTTTCCATTTCTTAAAACTGCAAGGGAAATATATTCTTTATCAGCATAATCATATTTTTCATAAGTTTCTTTTAATTTATTGTCTGGAACTTTATCTAGTTTTTCAATAACAACAGGAATTAATTTATCCATTTCCTTAGTTTCTGTTTCAACGGCTGTATGAATCAAAAAGATTGTCATTGATAAAATAATGATAAATGAGATAAAAATAAGGCTTACTGTATTTGCAATAATTATTTTGTCTTTTATTTTTTTCATATTTTTAAAATGTAACCAATTCCTCTCACTGTTTTAATTTTTTCCTTTCCTAGTTTTTGCCTTATTTTTTTTATTGTGCTGTCAAGAAGATTGTCACTTGCTTCCCATCCCCATATTTTTTCAATAATTTTATCCCTTAAAACAATTTCTTCCTTATTTTCAATTAACAGTTTTACAAGTTCAAATTCTGTTTTTGTCAATAAAATAGGGACATTTTCTAAATAAAGGGAATAATTTTGCAGATTTAATGTTAAAGTTTTGTAGGTGATTTGAGAAATTTTTTCTTTTCTAATATTTATATTAATCCTTGCTTCTAATTCCAAAAAATCAAAAGGTTTTGTAACATAGTCACTTGCCCCAGATTTTAACAAATCAACTTTTTCTTCTACATTGTTTTTGGCAGAAACAACAATTATAGGAACTTTTGATATTTTTTTAACATTTTTACAAACTTCATTTCCCTCCATTGAAGGAAGTCCTAAATCCAAAAGCATTAAGTCATAAAAATCTCTTTTTTTGTGAATTTCATTTAATGCATCGATTCCATTTTCGATTATTGTTATTTCATGATTTTTTCGCTCTAGCTGTAATTTTAAAATTCGTGAAATTTTTTTTTCATCTTCAACAATTAGTATTTTTCCCATTTTTTCCCTTTCTAAAATTTATTCAGGTTAAATTCATTTTTAAATTTAATTTTTATGCTATTATTATGTCATCAACGATATTATATCTTAATTTTAAGAAAATAAAAAGATATAATTTTAAATTTAATTTTTATAAACTAAAAACAAAAAAGGAGAAGGTGATACCATTGCAACTAACGAATAATATTTTTTTTATTGACAGATTCTTTTTTAAACATTTATCGTTTTTTTCAGAGTCTAGCATTTTTTATGGTTCAGAAAATATTGAAAAATTCTTTCGTTTTATTACTAAATTTGGAGAAGGACACTTTGAATTATTAGTGGTTGCTGTATTAGTTTCTTTTATTTTATTTGATAAAAAGAAATTTTATACTTTAAAAAAGTATATTGCAGGTATATTTTTTAGTTTACTTTCTACTCAAATTGTCGTACACTTATGTAAACTATTGTTTGGAAGAGCAAGACCTTCAATAACTGCAAATCCAGAAAAATTTTATGGAATTTTAGATTTAATAAAAAATAACTCACTTTTTGAATCTGACTATGCTTCTTTTCCTTCAGGGCACACAATTACTATTTGGGGAACAATTTGGATTTTAAGTTTTTTCATAAAAAACAGAGTTATCAAAATGTTACTATTTATTTTAGGATTTTTAGTAGGGGTTAGTCGAGTTTATTTGATACATCATTGGACTACTGATGTTATCGCAAGTGTTGTTCTTTCTTATTTTATCGCAAAATTTGTGTACAATAGAATGCACGAAATTCATTATGTAAAAGAACCTGCTTATAGTAAAAAAAATAGAAAAACAGGAAAAGTAAAACAAGACAGAGAAAAACTTGAGGCGGTTAATTAATCAGCAATAGCAAAGAAAAAGAAGGCAGTAAAAAAAGAATAATTAATTGAAATTTATAGAAAAAGGCTATTTATTGAAATAGTCTTTTTTGTTTATTATAATAATGGTTTTTGAAGTAACTTGTTTGATAATCAAATAAAAAAAATTTAGATGAAAATAATAATTTTGAATGTTTAAAAAAGCTAACTTTATTAGGTTTTCTTCAATGATTTACAATATATATTAAATCATATAAAAAATATATGCTATATATCGTTGACACATTTAATGATTTAGTATTATAATAATAATATGATTGAAAAGTTAAGTTAGGAGGATAGCAAAATGGCTACGAATAAAAATTCAAGTAAAATGAGTTTAACTTATAAAATTTTGGCAAAAAATCTTTTAAAGGGTGAGCTAAAGGCTGGAAATGAAATTGCGGTAAGAGTAAATCAGACACTTACACAGGATTCTACAGGAACTATGGCTTATTTGCAATTAAATGCGATGAATGTTGATAAAGTTGCAACTGAGGTTTCGGTGGCATATGTTGACCACAATATGCTGCAGTCAAGTTTTGAAAATGCGGATGACCACGAATTTATTAAAACATCGGCTGCTAAACATAATATTATTTTTTCAAAACCAGGAAATGGAATTTGTCATAGACTGCATTTGGAAAGATTTGGAAAACCAGGGAAAATATTAATTGGTTCTGACAGTCATACTCCCACTGGTGGAGGGCTTGGAATGCTGGCAATAGGAGCTGGAGGGCTTGATGTTGCGATTGGTATGGCACGTGGGCTTTATTACTTGAAAGTTCCAAAAGTTTATAATATCGAATTAAGAGGGAAATTACAGCCTTGGGTATCGGCTAAGGATGTTATTCTTTATGTTTTGAAAGAATTGACAGTAAAAGGTGGAGTCGGGTATGTAATGGAGTATACTGGAGAAGGGATTAAATCATTATCAGTTGAAGACAGGGCAACAATAACAAATATGGGAGCGGAACTAGGGGCAACAACCTCAATTTTCCCAAGCGATGAATACACAAAAACTTTTTTGGAAAAACAGTCACGTGGAGAAGATTTTGTCGAACTGTTGCCAGATGAAGATGCTTTTTATGATGACAAGCTAATTGTCAATCTGGATGAATTAGTACCGCTTGCAGCATTTCCACATAGTCCTGACAATGTACATGAGATTCCTGAAGAAAAATTAAAAGTTGACCAAATTGCGATTGGTTCTTGTACAAACTCATCTTATTCGGATTTTATGAAACTTGCGGCGATTTTAGACGGAAAAAGAGTACATCCTGATGTAAGTCTTGTTTTATCGCCAGGTTCAAGCAATATTATGAAAATGATTTCAGAAAACAATGCTTTGGCAAAATTTATTGCCGCTGGAGCAAGATTACTAGAAGCTGCGTGCGGACCTTGTATTGGAATGGGGCAGGCACCAAAAACTAATGGAATTTCACTTAGAACATTTAACAGGAATTTTAAGGGACGATGTGGAACAATGAGCGCGGGAGTTTATCTTGTGAGTACAGAAACAGCGGCAGCATCAGCACTTACAGGATATTTGACAGACCCTAGAGAATTAGGGGAAGAAATTATTATAAAAGAGCCTGAAAAATTTGAAACATCAGACAATTACTTTATTTTCCCAAATGCTGATGAAAATGAAGCAAAAAAAGAAAGAGAAGCAGTAGAAATTATAATGGGACCAAATATCCAGCCATTTCCAATTGGAGAAGAGCTAAAAGATACTTTTACTAAAAAAGTGATTTTAAAAACAAAAGACAATATTACAACAGATGACATTTGCCCATCAAATGCTGCATTATTGCCATTCCGTTCAAATATTCCAAAATTGTCTGAACATTGCTTTGAAACAATTATTCCAGATTTTAAGGAAAGAGCTGAAAAAAACAATGGAGGAATCGTTGTCGGAGGGGAAAATTATGGACAAGGTTCGAGCCGTGAACACGCTGCATTATTACCGCTTTATCTTGGAATAAAGGCAGTTATTGCAAAATCCTTTGCGAGAATCCATAAAGCAAACTTAATAAATAGCGGAATTATCCCATTAGAATTTGAAAATGTGGAAGACTACAATAAAATTGATGAGTACGATGAATTACAATTATCGGACATAAAAAATTCGCTAAAAAATGGAACATTTATAATAAAAAATATTACAAAAAATATTGAATTTCCTGCAAAATTTAATGGTTCTGAAAGAGAATTAAAAATACTGAAATTTGGAGGATACTTAAAATTTGCTACAAGTGATGAATTTTTAAGTTAATATTTAGAAACTAAATTTAAAAGTTATATTGTTTGATAATTTAATATTTTTTATTTATGACAGGGGGTCAAGACCCCTTGTTTAATAGTATTCATTTCATTATAATTCTAAATTTACATAGTTATCAAACAAATCTGATATATTTTTAGGAAGAATTTTATATAAAAATTAAAAATTAAAAAAAGAAAAGAGTGATTTATTATGAAGAAAGTTACATTAATACCTGGAGATGGGATTGGATATGAAATATCTGAAAGTTTAGTTGAAATTTTTAAAGCTGCAAAAGTTCCAGTTGAATTTGAAACTGAAAATGCAGGGACAGATGTTTATGAAAAAACTGGAGAGCTGATTCCTGAAAGCCTTTATGAAAGCGTTGAAAAAAATAAAATTGCTATAAAGGGACCAATTACTACGCCAATTGGAAAAGGTTTTAGAAGCATAAATGTGTATCTTAGAAAAAAATATGATTTGTATACAAACTTTAGACCGTCAAGAAATTTACCAGGAATTGAAACACGTTATAAAAATATCGAATTGGCAATTTTTCGTGAAAATACAGAAGGAATTTACATTGGAGAAGAAAAATTTGAAGATGAGGAAAAAACAAGTGCAATCGCTATAAAAAGAATTACTAGAAAAGGAAGCGAAAGAATTATAAAAAGTGCATTTGAATATGCAAAAAATAATAAAATTTCCAAAGTTACAGTTGTTCATAAAGCAAATATTTTAAAATATACTGACGGAATGTTTTTAGAAATTGCAAGAGAAGTTGCAAAAAATTATGAAGGAATTGATTTAGAAGAACTTATTATTGACAATATGTGCATGCAGCTTGTTACAAATCCAGAAAGATTTAAAGTGATTGTTACGATGAATTTATACGGAGATATTTTATCGGACCTTGTAGCAGGACTTGTAGGTGGGCTTGGAGTTGCTCCTGGAGCTAATATTGGAGATGATATTGCTATTTTTGAAGCTGTACACGGTTCAGCACCTGACATTGCAGGGCAAAATAAAGCAAATCCACTTGCATTATTGCTTTCATCTTTGGAAATGCTAAAATATCTTAACTTGAATGATTTTGCTCAAAAAATAGAAAATGCAATTTTAAAAACTTTGGAAAGTGACTGTAAAACTGGAGATTTAGGTGGAAATGCTACAACGACTGAATTTACAAAAAAAATTATTGAAAATTTAGGATAGGAGGGCGTTATGAAAAGTGATTTTATAAATGAACTCGGCATTTTATTTAACCAGAATAATTCTATTTCTGATGATGATTATAACAAGTTAAACGTGAAAAGGGGGCTTAGGAACAAAAATGGAACAGGTGTTTTAGTTGGGCTTACTAAAATCGGTTCGGTTCAAGGGTATACGGTGGATAAAAAAGGAAAAAAAATTCCAGAGGAAGGAAAACTCTATTATCGTGGAATAGCTATTGATAAACTTATAAAACAATTTGAGAAAGAAAAATCTTTTTCCTTTGAAAAAACAATGTTTTTACTGCTTTTTGGAAAAGTGCCGTCAAATTTTGAATTAAAGATGTTTATAAGTACATTAAAAGAGTATCGGCACTTGCCTGATGAATTTATAGAAGATTTTATTTTACGAAAACCTAGTGCAGATATTATGAATCAGCTTCAAAGGGCAGTCTTGTGTCTTTATACTTTGGATTCAAACCCAGATGACGTTGATTTATCAAATCTTATTGACCAGTCATTAAATTTAATTGCAAAATTCCCAAGTTTGCTAGTTTACTGTTATCAAGCCTGTAATTACAAGCATTTTAATGAAAGTTTGATAATTCACAATCCAGTGGAGGAATACAGCATTGCGGAAAATATTCTTCATATGCTGAGAATTGACAATAAATTTACAAAACTGGAAGCTGAAATACTGGATTTAATTTTAGTTATTCATGCAGAACACGGTGGAGGAAATAATTCAACTTTTACATCACACGTAGTTTCTTCCACGAGGACGGATACTTATTCATCAATTTCCGCTTCAATTGGTTCATTAAAAGGGCCTATGCACGGCGGGGCAAATTCAATGGTTACACAAATGATAGAAGATATGAAAAAAAACACGAATCCTTATGATGAAGCCAAACTAAAGGAATATTTAAAAGGAATATTTGAAAAACAATTATTTGACAAAAAAGGAAGAATCTATGGAATGGGGCATGCAGTTTATACAATATCAGATCCACGGGCTGTAATTTTAAAGAAAAAGGCTTGCGAACTCGCACGTGAAAAGGATGCGCTTGAAGAATTTGAGTTATTTTCAAATGTTGAAAAATTTACGAAGGAAATAGGGAAGGAACTGAAAGGCAAAGATTTTGAAATTTGTGCAAATGTTGACTTGTATTCGGGATTTGTCTATAAACTTTTGAATATACCGCCAAATATATTTACACCGCTTTTTGCATTGTCAAGAATAGCTAGCTGGAATGCACATAGGATGGAGCAGATTCTTGTGGATAAAAAATTGATAAGACCTGCCTATAAGGCAATTGATGAAGATGGAAATGTATTTTTATAATTTTAAAATATACTTGAAGTCGTTTTAAATTAAATTGATAAAAATTAAAAAAGCTATAGTTTACACTAAACCTCATTAATAAGACAGAAAAAACTTAAAAATTTCAGGAAATATCATATTAACACATATATTGCCATATACATCAAAAATGAACCCCATTGAACAAATTTGGAAACAAATAAGACAAATGGGGTTTGGCAATAAAATATTCAAGACATTAAATGCTGTAGTTAATAAGCTATGCGATACTATTGCCTATTGCTTTTAACTGTTCATCTCTTTTATTAAATTTTAAATTTTTCCAGCAAACAAACAACCTCCAAATGGCTCGAGTGGATAGCAAGAATGTCAAATCTCACTTTGTCGTATTCGGAAACATATCAACTGCCATTTTAGCCCATTTGACCGTATGTGGAAACATATCAATAAGGATTTTGCCCTGTTTTTACAATTTGGTCGTTTGTGGGAACATATCTACTATTTCTTTAACATCATATTGTGGCTAACTGCAAATTGAAGCTAAATAAAATTCAGAGGCAATTCTTGTTTTCTTTTCTTATAACATTTTCCAGGAACTTAACTATATTTTCCCTATTACAGTCATAAAAATTTGATGCATTAAAAATATTACATTCTAATACATAGTATCGATTTTTGACCTTAGCTACATCCATTACCCAGGCAACTGGCGCCTTTATTCCACTACATGCTTTTGTACAAAATTCAACCAATTTCTCCGGTACATCAGTTTCAGAGACATCTCTTTTACCGTTTTTCAAATACCTGCATATCGAAACCACTTCATTGTTAACTATAACACTTCTCCATTCTTTTTCTATTTCTTGAACCGGAGATACGCATAAACATTTCTTTCCATACTTAGAACAAGACCGGCATATGTACAAAATCTCATCTATCTTTATTTTATCCATCACCTGACCGTCAAAGCACTTTATATCCAAAAGAGGTCTTACAAAGAACTCTTGTTTTTCGCTAATAATCGTATCTAATTTTTTTCTTGTTACCACGGCTGTATGAAAATTAAGATAATCATCCTTCCATATACTCATATAAGTATCTACCCTAAAAAAACAAGTAGATTCAAAAATTCCATTAATTAATTTGATGTTCTTTTTTGCCTCTAGCAAAAAATCATCTCCCCCTATTACTATAGGAAAATCTGCCTCATTTATATCAATAGTGCTCAGTTCTTCTTTACGTTTTATTATATATCTTGAATCTAATTTTTCGATTGCTTGTGCTAACACAACCCAATTATAATGTTTTCCATTCGAATATTGAATAACCCATAGAAATTTCACAACACACTCCTCTTTCATTATTGTGAAACACCTATTGAGATTTATCATCTCAATAGGTGCCTCTTTTCAAACAGTCCAGAAATTAATGCTCATGGCAATGTTCATGACAATGCTCATGGCAAGACATTTCTGCTACATTTTTAACGATATTCGTTAACTTTGTAGTATTCTTTCTTTCTTTTACAACCTTCATGATTTTCCTCCTTCCAATAATTAATTATGATCAACGCCTATTAAAGACATTAAACATCACTCCCAATTCAAGAACCGCAGGTAATTATATAAATAAAATTTTTTTAATTAATTTTCTTATCTGACTTCCATCTGTCTTCAATTTGAAGCTTAAGTTTATTCCAATAGCGAATCCATGTAGGCTTGAACTTTAAGTTGCTCTTGAGTTTTTATTCTGTACTTCATCATATGGCATACATACTCATTTTTTCCTAATTGGGGCTTAGTTACACATCCACCTTGGCATAAAGGTAGTACTTCGCACTTCTTACATTTGTCACTCACAGTGCCATCATACCAAGAATTTACTTTTTCAGTTACAATTATGCCTTCAAATACATCGCCTATTGAATACTCTTCGCGGCATAGTAAATGCTGACATTGGTATATTAACCCTTTATAGTCTATGGCAACAGTTCCTAATGTTGCACCGTAGCATGGCAAAGATAATTTACGAAAATCAAGTGCATATTTACGATCGTTGTAGTATCCCGTATTATAAAGAAATGTATATAGATTATGCATAACCTGTTCGTATTCTTTTTCTTTAAAATAGAGTTTTTCTTGAATGCTATTAGGCTCCAATGGATAAAAATATATCGTAATATTCTTATTCCATCTCTCTTGCTTTATCAGAAATTCCACCATTTCTTTAATACTTTGTATGTTGCCTTTATCAAAGTTAAATCTTAACGTAATATGAATTCCCCGTCTCGAAAAATCATATATATTATTCACAATTCTTTCCCAAGAATCATTCTGAAGAAAATGCTTTCTCTTTTCATGTTCTTCCTTAAATCCATCTAATGTTACCTGTATATCCGAAATTTTTAAATCATGTATATTATCTATTATTTTGTCCAAATAATATCCATTTGTCGTAATTTCACAATGATAATCAATTTTGTTCTCATCAGCAAAACGAGTTAGCTCGTTGCTAATTCGAACTATTAAATCTCTACAAAGTAACGGTTCGCCTCCAAACCAGGAAATATGCATACGTTTCTTTCCTAATGCTATATTTTTTATATATTCAACAAGAGCTTTTTCTGTTCTTTCATCCATATAGCAAGATTTTCTTGTCTCATTTTCATAACAGTAAAAACAATACGCATTGCAATCCATCGTTGGTGCAATCACAAAGCCTGCCTCATCGGATGTAAAGGAATACATGCTGATTTTTCTTTCTAATTCAAGGCATGCAATTTCATCAACTTTGTCATTTACGATAATACCCATTTCATATAACTGGCAAAGTAATTCTTTTGAATCTTCCTGAGGCATACTACAGTTGTTCAAAATTTTAAGTTCTTGACTGTCAAGTATACATTCCGAACCAGAAGAGAGATTATGTACCATCCAAGAATCATCGTCAATTTTTAATATTCTCGTATACATCGATTTTTTATACTTCATTCACATCACCTCCCTCTATTTTAACAAAAGCTGTGTATCAAAATATTGATTGTTTTTCCAATTATGATAACTCTTTTTTAAATCTTGCAGTTCAGCAAAATTACTGCTTATATCAATATAATCGTCAAAAAAACGATCATCTGCGGTGCAACCACCTTTCTTTTCGCCTATATAAATAAGTATACATTCAGGGTTGACTTTTCTCATTGTTTGCAAAACCTTATATGCTAAGTCACTATTTTGAGGAGGCCAACTCATAATTATAAACCCTACTTCCTTACCATATTTTTTTACCGCTTCAATTGCATCCATACTAATTATATCATGGATCCATGCATGTGTTTTCCAATCTTGGTATTTGCTTGTATCATAATTTATCCACGACATATCATCTGTTGCAATAACATCAACTCCACAGCTTCGTAACGTAGATGCGTAGCTTCCTAATCCACACATAACTTCTAAAACTTTTTTCCCATTAATAATCTGAGCAAGAATTCTGCAATTTCTTTTTGTCACAACCGAAAAACCCATTCTAAAGACAGCATATTCATGTAAACATTTGTAATTTTCTTCTTCAAATATAAAGCTTGGAACATCCTCCACTACGAAATTATCAAAGTAGGAACAATAACTTTTTAATGTATCCGGTATTTTACAATAATAATTTTCTATTTCTTCCAACTATGCACACCCCCAAACTTTTAAGAAAGCGTTTTTTTCTCAAAATCCATTCAGCTTTTATAACTTCTTCTTTTTCTATTATAGACTGATGGATATCTTATCAACTTTTCCTGATACTGCATCTTCTATCGTACTTATTTATGATACAATCACACATTATAAAGTCATAATGTGTTTTTCAATCTATCTTGTAATCATATCGACAGAACACCTAAAAATTATATTATATATTCACACAATTTTTCTACATGTCCATCTGTTTCATAGCTAAACTACTAAGGATAGTTAAACTAGCAAGTATTATCAAATCGATATCAAAGTATAAGTCACTATACAATAATGAGCAAATACCCCAATATGTAAGCATTGAAATAATTGACACAACTAATATTTGAGCTTTTCCCTTGATAACAGATCCTGCAATGATGCATATCAGCCACATAGCAAATGGTATAGCCAAATATATTAATTGATATTTATCAAATGACCATCCATACCCGTAAATAATGTGATTAAAGATATTCATTCCATCTGCCATTGCAGCAATTATAAATCCATATCCAGGAGCATGTCTTGAAACGCAATATATCATCGTAGCAAAACCTACACCACGTAATCCATTTAAAAACCAATTAAATCCTTTTAGGACGGTTTCAATACTGATATTTGCAATATAGGTGGACCAATTGAACGGCATAATTGTCATAACACTTCCTTTTATGCTTTCAACTGTATCCCACATTCCATAAAGATTGGATATCCCTTTATTACATGCATATGGCATGATCAGAAAACTGATTATTGCCATTACAATAACAGTCACTTTATTTTTTACCATGAAAAATCCCCTCCACTCACTGTATTATGCTATCGTGGAACCAAATGGAGTTAACGACAGTCTTGCAATTTTAAAATGTTGCTTACCAAAAGGAATGCCAACTATTGTACAACATAAAATCATACCAATTGTTATTTCAATAATCGCTAATGGTAAACCAGTAATACAAATCCAAAATAGATTTAACAAAAAATTCCCTGTTCCTCCCACGGGACTTAAAACATATTTTCCAAATGGTGACAGACAAAGTGTTCCAATCTTAAAACATTGTTTTCCAAGCGGAATACCAATAATTGTTATTGTCCAAAATATTCCTGCAAAATACCAGAATAATCCCATGACCCCACCTCCAGAAAGAAACCATATTATGTTGCTAATAAAACACATGGACACTCACATCCCTTCTATTAGTTATTAGTCTACGATTTCTTCAGGGAAAAAATATTTCTCATTTGCACCATCATCGAGAAAATCATTACCATTTTCAACAAGAAAATCTTCGATAAAATCATAGTCAAATCTCATTCCTCTTGCTGTAGGATAATCGGATAATTCCCAAATATGAGTTATCTTCATCATACTATCCGGTTGCAACAGGCCACTAATATAAACACCATCGTCCTTAATTCCCCAAGTCGGATCAACATGATAATATTGTCCATCTAATTTTACAAGATTCCACATATGCCTCGTTTTCAAGTCTTCTTTTAAAAATCCACTAACACAAATACATTCAATGTTTGCTTCGTCCATTAAAGTTTTAAATGCCCATGCAAGACCGCTACAAATACCACGAAGTTCGACCAATGGACCATATGCTAAATGTGGAATTGGATCTGATGGTGTTTTTTCCGGATTACTTTCCACTTCATCAAAAGCTCTCTGATCATAACAACATTCTTGTGTTATATAACTCAACGCAAGAAACGGCTTTACAAATTGCGGAACTTTGGCTCTACCAAGTATTTTTTTCCAAATATTCTTTGCAGCAAATATTGCTTTTCCTTGGTATTGTCTAAGTTCCGGTAATGGAAGCACGTAATTATAACCGATTTTGCATAAAGTCATATCTGTCAACTTATCAAATGAACTACTTTGTGTATTCCATCCATTAATACCCTCATAATAACTTAAAAGTTTACTCATTTGCTCAGACAACTTAGAAGCAACCTTATTCATATCTAAAGTAACCAGTTGGATTGGTTTAGGATTTCCTTTTTCTAAGATTGTTGTAGCATCCCATTCTCCTGAATCCACCACAATATCATCCAATGAATCTGGGCAGTCATCTTGATATGTAATAGTCACATCATAATCATACATAATCTGTATAAGACCTTTTTTCATATATGAATATTGGTAACTTGATAAATATGCCAGCAAACGTGGTTCCTTTTTGAGCGCATTCTTAAATACAGTGCCCAATGAACCAAAACAATGCCGTAATTTCACCTGTGCTTGTTTAGATGACATTGCACTAATCAGAGTATCCTCTGGAGAAGTAATAATTCCCATACCGCACATCACCTCTCAATCTAAATACTTGCTTTGCCACTCCATAATAAAGCGTGAATCATAGCTTTCTATATCATCATATCCATAATCAGCATTATATGTACCATCTCCCTCAAGGATATAGCTAAACGATGTCCAAGAATCATTTACTTGTTTACACAGAGTGTGTAATTCCTTACACAAATCTTCAATATTAATAATGGCATCATCATATCGTTCTGTATCCCATGATAACTTAACCAAATCGGAATAATCATCCTCATCTTTATTCAACACAAAGAATTGAAGATGCGTTACATTAGATATTTCAATAAAATACCCGATCACAACTTTTTCCCAACCATTCTCCAACACAGGCAGAACTGCATTTCCAATTTTTTGCATTAAGTTGTTCAATGCTTGCTTGTTTTCTCGTATATCTGACATTTTACTTTCCTCCTTCCTGATTATGAATTCGTTTGGTTTCATTTCGTGTAAATCCATCATTGTCCGTTATTTTATATTTTACGATGAAATCTGTTGGACGGGTAGAGTTCCCAGAATATCTACATTGGATTTTAACATCAACCGTACTACCTTTATTAAGTTCTGCAGCCCAATCGTCTTCTAATTTTTTATATTCAACACCATTAACATGACTGTCCATCGGAACTAAATTATCAACTTTTTCAGACCCACCAAACCTTCTACCAATTAGATGTCCACCCTCATCATTTTCCAAACGATATTCTCCACCAGCTCGAATTTGATGTGCTGTATTTCTCTTTCCATCCTCTAATCTAAGTATTCCTTCACATCTTGTAATTCGCCCAAGTTTATCAGTCTCATAACTATATCCATTTGCATCATAATTTTCATTCGGCTTTAAAGTATATGTAGAAGCAAAATGTTCTTTTTCTGACTGCCTGCGTTCAGATTCAGATTCAATCAGTTCCTCTGAATCTTCTAAAATATCCTCTTCTGGATTATGCTTTATCATTCATATCACTTCCTTCCACCAGCACTTGTGCTAAAATAATTGACGGATTTCAGATAATTATACGCATTGGCATAACGCTCATCAGCTGTATATCTAATACCATAACGCTTAAGAATACCATCGTATATTTCCCAAAAATACTCTGCTTTTGAAGCATCTAATGGCCATCTGTATGCTCTTGCAGGATCACATTCTTCCGGCATATACAAATACCTTAAAACACCACTTCGCAATTCTTTTTCCCATTTTAATACAGCTCGTACTTCTTTCGCTGTTAATGGATCTAGCGTCCTTTTTGTATTAACGCCAGATAATGTGAATATTTTCATAACACTTTCCAAACGCACAAATTGAGACACAAAATCAAAAAATTCACGTCTCAATTCTTTCAGCCGTTTTCCTTTAATTAATACATCATTATTTTCCAAGAATACCTGTACTTCATCTAATAATTCCTGCTGTTTTGATTTTGGTAGTATCGGTTTAATTGCACTAACTTCCTTACACAAGAGATTCAATAATTCCTGTACATCATCATATATACTAAAAAAATTACCCTCTTGGATATCTTGATATATTAACTGAACAATTGCGCCTTGAATTTTGGTATAAGTTCCATTATCCAAAATCGGAGCACTTTTTAGTCGATATCTTTTATCCCATATGTCTCCCATTCTAGCCAGTAACGTATCCGTCCATCCCGCATGAAAAATAGCAGCAACTCCAATGTCAAGTCTACTCAATTCTCTGATTTGATTTTCGTTCAGACTTAACGCAGCACCAATTTCCTCACAGTCATTTTTAGAAGGAAGTCTCATACATACTTTAATTGCAGTATTTTTTATTGCCGCCTCATCTACTGCACCAGGCGACTGATCTATAATCATAAATCCCTCTCCAGCACTTCGCATTTCAGCAATACATCTGCATAAGCTACCGACTGCAGCACCTTGTACATTTCCAGAGTCGACACTAGTTTCCTGCGAACATCTCTTCAAAATATTATGAGCTTCTTCTAAAACTGTCACATGCACAAGATCACTATTAGGACCAGTTGTAACTGTTTTTCGATAATTCTTCAATTTAATAATCAAAATTCCCATTATCAGAGAACGAGTTTCATCAGATCCAATACTACTCAAATCAATTATTGTATTTTTATTAAAAAGAGTTGTATCAGGAATTCCAATACTTCTCCCAAAGATTTGACCTTCAAATCCATTACAGAGCGAAGAAACTCGATTTAATAATGCTCCCTTGTAGTCACCCTTAGTTTGAGCAGAGTACGGAGATTCGTTAATGATTCGTTCAAGAACTTTCACAAGGTCTGAAAATACAGGGAATTTACTTCCTCTATTAATAATTCTTTCAGAATGTTCCAAATCCCATCCATGATCTAGATACACTTGCTCAAACGCCTTTTTCAAAAGTCCCGGCATTGCTCCATACAGTGGCCAACATGCACTAACTACCTGGACAATATTATCCAGATGTTCTCGAATATGGATGCCTGCACTGAATTCAAATGGGTTGATTTGTAACAATCTATATGGAGACTCATCTGCCGTAAAAATATTAATTCCTGGCAAATCTGCAAATTCAATTTTGTATTCACCTTTTGCTGGTTCGACCACTAAGAATGGAACCTTATTCTCAATGAGTTTTTGGAGCAGATTATATGTAGTATTACTCTTACCCGAACCAGATGAACCACAAATAAACATATGTGAAGCAAAAGTATCCAAGTCAAGAAATGTTTTCGTTTTCTCTTCTTGTCCCATGTGATATATGTTTCCAAATAAAATAGGACGTTTAACTTTTCTTTTCCATTTTTCAGGTATGTTTCTTCCGAATTCAGCCATGCTATCAACAACAATACCGGGAACAGATTTTCGAGGCAAGCCCATAAGAGTAGGAATTTCTTTACCGCTGATCATCATAGCCGGTGTGATTTTTTCTGTTTGATATGGTGTTGTGGTTGTATTTCCGCTACCATCTGTAATCTGTTGAAGCATTGTAAGATTTATTTCTGGATGCTGAAGATTAGAAATATAATCTAGCACATTTTTTCTTTCTTTTGGATTTGTAGCATCCCATTGATTATAATACGCTCTAGGTGCTGCCTGAGAATCACCCGAAAAAAGTGCCGCAAGCGTACTTGTTCCCATTGTTGCCGTTGCTACATCATCCGCAATAATATAACAAGCACTATTCCACATACCAAATGTTTGACTTAAATTAATTCTCTTGATGTGCTCTTCAATTTTTGCAAGCAAATTTTGAACAGCTTTATTATCTCTGTTCACAGTTATCGAACGGTTTGTACCTGTTGTTGTACCTGAACTTTGGCTATCTCCACTTCCATAACTATCTGAAGATGATGTACTAGAACTAGTACCCGTGGATGTTCCGCTTGCTGAAGATGTTCCAGATGATCTTCCCGAACCAGAATTAAAATGAATATCAAATAACTCATATCCGTGTCCACTGTTTGAACTTCGCCCTTCAAAAACACTGTTTGTGTGAGAAGTGCCAAATGATTTTGAAACAGATCTACTGATTGAACTATTTACGTTATTAGATATAGAGTAGTTAACAGAATCCGAATCACTCTCTCCGTAAGAAGCCGTTTCTTTTGCATATGGCGATAACGATGTATATATTGCTTCCAAACCTTCTAAGCATCCATCCATTGCATCCGGTGAGACCCGTTGTGATAAAACAACCAAGGTATAACGATGTCCATTCATCGCATCAACAAATTTTTCATATCCCTGTGCACTAAATTCTTTATCATGCTGACGTTCATCTTCACGCCTGCTAGGTATCATACTTAACGAACGAACTGTTCGACTTGTAGATATTGAACCAACCATTCCACAAGAATCCAAAAGTTTATTTTTGTCAATATCATTCAACTCATCTATTTCACATCCCGGAAATTGTCCCCTAAGATTGTTAGCTAATAATCCTCCTGCAACTTTGCCATCACCGCTAGTATTCGTACATAAATAAAGTCTTGTGGAGTTTCCATCACCCTGAAGAATCAATGCAACGATACCACCAAAACTGTTTAAGGCAGAGTAGACACTAACAAGTTTTTCGAAAGAATTTTCTTCTTCGTTATACATAAGTTTTGTAATCTGATACACTGCAATACCAGTTCTTCCTCCTTGAATAGAATTGAACTTACAGGCTTCACTAGTATACAAACTACCAGTTGGTGCAGGAGACAACATCTCTAGATGTCGACTATTCACATATAAACTTGTAATACGAAGATTATTCTGTAATAGAGATAGCTGAGTCGCATCCATTAACATTTTTTTTGCTTGTCTTTGCTTAGTCCCATCTGGATTTTCGATAGGCATTGAACTTCCAGCTCCTACAGGTTTAGGAGTCGGCAGGTTTCCACCAGATGAACCAGTAGGTCTTCTAGCTGCACGTGAAGCACCACTTGAACTTGAATATGAAGGCATAAAATCTCATCTCCTCTCCACTTATCTACTTCTCCTCAAGACCTTTGCACCAATTTCATTATCTCCTGGATCATCTTCTCCGCTGTCCTCAGTTCCTACTATCTCGTCCAGTTTTTCATTGAATGCTTGTTTTTGTTCATCAGACATTTCATCATATCCATATTTTTCTTTTAATTCTGACCGTAATTTATCACTATCGGATGTTTCTTCAGATGGAGAATCTGTTGTTTCACTTTCTTCAGGTTGTTTTTCAACTTCTGAACACTCCACTACTTTATCTAACTTTTCGTCAAATGCAGCTTTTTCTTCATCTGACATCTCATCATATCCATTTTGTTCTCGATATTTCTCTACTACTGCATCATATTCATTGTGTGATAACTTCATCTTCTCCATAAAATGTGTCCATCCTTTATTACTATCTTATATCCTCGTCATCATCTCTTTCGTGTTCATGAGGATGACCATCTTCAAATTCGCCCTTCTCTGCTTCTTCATCATCAGTGCCATCATTCTTATCTGACTCTTCAGCCTTATCTCCTACAACTGCAACCTCATCTATTTTTGAATCAAAACGTTCTTTCTCTTCATCAGACATTTCATCATAATTATATTTTTTCTCCATATTGGAACGAAATTTATCATACTCTTCCTGAGTCACTTTTTTAGGACCTACCATATCAATTCTCCTTCCTATTATCGAAACATTTATCGTTCATCGTCATCGTCTATCTCACGGAATCCACGTCCGCCACGTTCTCGTTCTCGCTCATGTCCTTTGTTAATATCTTCGTTAGGTTCAGTTGGATCGTCATCAGTAGCATCGCTTTTTTTATCAGTCTGATAATGTTCATCAAATTTCTTATCAAATGCAGCTTTCTCTTCAGGACTTCTTGAATCATAACCATAACGTTTTTCATAATCCGATCGGATTGCTTCATATTCTTTTTCATTCAATTTTTTAGGACCTCTTTCAGTTGCATCTCCTGATGCATCTTTTTTCTCAATTTGATAATGTTCATCAAATTTCTTATCGAAAGCACCCTTTTCTTCATCACTTCTCGAATCATAACCATAACGTTTTTCATAATCCGCACGAATTGCTTCATATTCTTTTTGCGTTAGTTTTTTTGCTTCTGCCATACTTACACCTTTTTTCTGAGAATCACAGCTGCCAGAATACCTACTAACGCTGTGATCCCCAAGTTAATTATTACTTTCTTCCAAATAATCCATCCAAGATACTTCTCAATCTACTCCTTGGAGCTTTTTTAGCAGCATCCTGAAGCATAGTTATAAGCATTTTCTTCACTTGATTCTCATCATAATTAGCTTTTGCAACCTGATCCGGAAGATTAGGTTTGTAATGATTTGGTAACGTTTTTACAAAGTAAGCCTTTAGCATATCTGCAGACTCTTTTACCTGAACTGCTTTTTTCCCCGTAATCTTATATTCGTAATAGAATGCCTCACATAAGCTAAGCATTGAATAAGCCAACTGTTTTCTTTTTGAACCATTAAGCACTTCATCAACATAAGCCTTAATATATTCCTGCTTTATTCCGATATCTTGTATATCAAAAAGATGCAGGAAAGCCATGTGAACTTCTGGATCGCAAAAATCTGCTGCAGTTTGAGCCAAGTTTTCAAAATATTGACTCCTTAAATAGTTATCTGGTATCTCTAATTTCAAATCAGAAAATTCATACATTGTTGATAAAACTTTTTCTGCTTTGCGCTCACGTTTCATATTTTTACGCAAATCATAAAGTGCCGCACTTTGAGACATCTCCCCAATATCATTTGCCCATTCCTTAATTTCTCTAAATATACCAATATCATTTGCCCATTCCTTAATTTCTCTAAATATAATAGAAATTTTTCCTGACGTAGATTCATATAGAACCTGTTTATCAACAAGGTGGAATAATTCTTTTTCTGCGGAAGAGGACAATCTATTCCCTCTAATATTCCGAATGATATTATCAAGGTGTGAAGAATTTTCAACTTTAATCCAAGCATTAAAGAATGCAATACCTGTATTTTTGCTCTTGCCAAGCTGCTTTATGGAATCCTCAAATGCACGATAAATATCTCGATCACATTTTCCTGCTTTTAAAATTGTATTCGCTAGTAAATGTTCAATCATGTCAATATTAGTTTGAGTAGACTTACAAAGTGTCCTACACAATTCCATGACATTTCCACCGGAAAGATCAATAATAGAATCCCACCATGCCTCGGTTTTTCCCGGTTTATATTCTTCAAGATGTTCAGAAACTGACAAAGCGACCGCATTTATAACATCATCTGAAATACTAATTCCGTTTAACACAGCATGTAATGCATTTCTATTATCAATCAATGCAGTCAAAGCATGACAAACAAACTGATATTTTGCTTGACTTTCTAAAATAGACTTAATACCGTTCCTTTCGAGCGAGAGCATATCAAAATACATTTCCATCACTGTGCTAACAACAGAAGCAGGGGCATTTTCAAACTGACTACTATAGCTTGTCAACTCACTATCATTGAACAAATCTTGTAATGCAGGACGAATAATGCTCTGAACTCCACCTGCTTTTATTGCATTCCATGTACCTGTCAAAGTATTTCCGGATACTTTTAAGTTCATCATTCCTGTACTCAGAAGATCAGCTAAACATCCTGTAACTTCTCCTGTGCGTTTTGTTACTTTAGCAATGTTCCAGAAAATCTTAAGAAGTTTAAAATTGTTTTTTTCATCTTCTGTTGCAAAACGCTGATACCCACGCATCCCCTCATCAAAGATATACTTATTCAATACGTCATTTTTAGAAATACCATACTGAGTAATAGACTGTAATTCAGCAATTGCTTCTCTGTATGTCCATTTTTCCACTCGGTGATTGGAATCCAACAGGTACTTATATGCATCATACAATTCCGGAATTTTATCCGTTATCATATCAATAGGTAAACTAGGCAAAACAACGCTTGTAAAATCAATAATATCTGCATCATACTGAACAGCCGCAGAGTAGTATGCTGATTTTATGCTTTCGTCTGTTGCAAAAGATACCATATTATTAGTGCCATCAATCATTACAAAATTACTTGTCGGCATCTGCTTGACGGAAGCGCAGAAATTATCCCTAGGATGATATCCAACAATCATATTGTACGGATGTCTAATCTGCGTCATACTATTGTTACGCATCGGATAAAACTTTCCAGATTCATCTGTATAGAAAAACAAAATATTATCAATCTGTGTACCAAGTTTTGTTTTATTCGTTGAGAAAGTAATTTTTTGTGCCATTTCTGCACTGAATGCATATTCAATGGCTGCAATCCATAATTCCACATTTTCAGGAATATCCTTAATCAAAAGAACTTTTCTCTCATTTTCAGGTTTTGCATATTCGTGTAACAGAAACCAAATTCCAGCTTTAACAGCTTCTGCACGACCTGCATTTACAAACTTTTTAACGCTCTCAATAGAAACGTATGAACCATTTGGTATATCCTGCACCGTATTAAGCCATACAGGTTCAGCACTAGGATTTTCATCAAGATAATAGTCATTTTCAGACTTCAAATGTGCATCCCACACAGATGCACCAAACCATTTGAAAGGATAATCGCCTGGATTTCCAACAAGGCACTGCTTAATGTATGTTCCCGTTCTATGGCCCTGTCCATTTTTTCTTACTTCTTTACAATGTGGTCTTGCAACTTCAAATGACAAAGCATATACCTTGGAAGAAATTGCAGTGTAATCATATGAATTAAATAAACCAGTAGCCGATGTTTCTTTTGCTCCATTCTGTACAACTAAACGAGTCTGAAGAAAATCATAGTTAGGTACAGGTGGATTGGTAATCAACTCTTGACTCATAGAAAATACACCAAATCCATCTGCACGAACCACTTGCCCTTTATTTTTCAACTCACGATGTGGCATACACCGTGTGTAAATAAGTTGATTTAGCATTATATTGCCTTCCTTTCTTTAAAATAAAACACTAGTTTCAAAGCGTGGGTACAATACCTTCCTTTGAGAGCATCCAAATTAGAGGATCTAAAACTCTGTGAGGCATTACTTTTCCTAACTGATTTCTACCCGTAGGTGGCTGTCCAAAACTTGATACACCAAAGAATCTAACACCGCCTTTTTTAAAGTTTGTGTCAATCGCATCCAAGAATGTATTTTCCCCCTGACTCTCTAGCCAATCCCTAATCTCTGCATCAACTGCATCTGCATCTGCTTTAACAAAACCTTTACGTGCCAAATGTGGACTAGGCTGCATAACTGTGGCTGAACCAAAGGTATCTTTTACAGCATCAATTTTTGTAAACACAACAGCAACATCTTTATTTATCAGTTTTCCAGGTGCAATTCCACAGTTCTGTCTAATATATGTAGCTAATCCATCTACCATATCTGCAGACGCATCCGTATCATGAGAAGCAGAAGTAGACCAATTCAGAATATTTTGCGGAATACTAGATGCGACTCCATGTAACGCAAGAGGGTCAATCAAAATAACCAGCACCTTAGATTCCTTAATATATCTGCTGATAACTGGTTTAATGTGTTCGCAATCTTCACCTGCTCCATCAAAAATAGTCATAGAATATGATGGGATAACTGTATTAGTCATTCGATTTTTATCTTTAATTTTCCACAACTGGGTCACACCTGCGGCTGTTGCAGCAACCGGCTGTCTCATACTATAAATTTCTTTGTCATTTTGCTGGAAAATAGCAGTTGTATCGGCATCCATCGGTGAAAGAACCCATGGTGAGCCACTTGTATAACGCAATTCATGAAGCATAGTTGTCAAAAAGTTTGTTTTTCCAGAACCCGTAATTCCTAAAATACTGAAACGCAGATATTTCTCATAATCCAAAATATCTGAAGGCAAATTAATATTACAATGAGAACACTTTTTTACACTTCCAAATCCTCTACATTTTGGTTTTTTACATTTTGGTATTTTTTTTAATAACAACTCTATTCTTGTTGGTGTTACTAGCTTTCCACAAATATTGCAAACTGTTTTCAAATCTCTACTTCTGAGTTTTTGTAAGCAATATGGACAAAGAACATCTGAGTGTAATAAAGCCATGTTTTTTCCTCCCTTATGGTACCTTACAGCTTTCAATATCGCTCGGTACAATTTCAAATTCTCTCATATCATCATCTTGAATAAAAAGTCTCATTGGTGTAGCAGATGAAATTCCATTCCATGTACTATCTGAAAACTGATATACGTATTCTCCATTATTAAATCCACTATCCGATTCCGGAATAGTATGGATAATAACTGCTTTTGGATCTTGCAATTTCATAGGAATATGCCCGTCCGATTTATATACCACATATATTTCCGGAGTTTCTTCTGCATTCGAATAAACCACTAATTTGCAATTTTTTGCTTTTGCTCGACTGAAGAAACCTCCTGTTCTCCAGCTAAATCGATATGTTATTTTTTCCTTGGGTTTATTACTTAATCTCAATTTCGAAGGTTCCGAGTAAATAGTACTGCCATCTGGCATTTTATACTGTCCAATCACTGATATATAAAGATCAGTTTTAGGAAGCATTTCTACAAGAATCATCCCATCTCGTTCATAGTCTCTCAATGATACAATAGATAGCGATTTATGTTTCGCATCTTCAATCGTTGCCCATGGAACTGTAGAACCAGTCTTCTTTGCGACAATGTAGTGAATTCTTTCCAAATTTTTAGGTTTATTTGCAAGGACAATTCTTAATCTGTTTCCTTCTATTCTCGTCTGGCGTTTATCAATTTCACATTTTTCAACACTATAAACACGAACAATATCTGAAATAATTCCCTTAGAGCCTGCAACACATATTATTGCCAATGCACACGACATGTTTGGCGGAATTTCAAACTGTGCTTGCAATGTTGTACTCATTGTATTCGCATAATTTCTTCCATTTCCAAGCATTGAGTTAATATCTGACGCAGGAATTACCTGACCAATAAGATTAGCCGCTGCATTTGAAGAAACTTCCCTGATAAGAACAGATCTCTGTGCATTATCTGGTGAATTCCAGCGAATAGTAACTAATCGGCCTTCGATACGTGATGTAATATTTCTTAATGCTACAGGTGGTTGTTCTGGCGTTAGCATGACAGTAACACCCTTACTATACCTAAAGCTATTTTCATATGGATATACGCATTGTAAACGATAACCATATGTATTGTTATTTGAAACTCCAGAGTCATCAAAGTTTACTGATGCCTTAGCAGCTACAACAGTACTTCCAGAAGTAACATTTTCTGATGGAATCGTATTCGTACTTCTAAGAATACGGACTCCAATGCAATTTGGAGGTAAAACCCAACTAAAACGACAAATACCATTCTCAGCCGAAGTTCGAAGATGTTTTGTATCTAATTCACTAAAGTTTGCAATCTCACACACAGATGGATCTGAAAAAACATTTCTTCTGCATGCAAAAACTGCATACCCATAGCTAATACCTGGTTGCAAAGAAGTATCCTTATAACTAAGATCCCCAATATCCGCAGCCAAAACTTCACCATCTGCCTGTCTTTGCGGAATACCATTCTTCTTTCTTACAACTTGATATTTAATACCCTTATCACCAGTTGCATTCCACGATAAAGTACATATCAATGAAGATGTTCCCGTTACTGCTGCATTTAAGTTTAAAGGTTTCCTTGGTCTCGAAGCAATCAATACATCTATTGCTGGCTGATAATCTTCCACAATTTGAAGGATTTCTACGCATCTATTTGCTTTGTCAACAGGTGATAGTGATCCAGATGGCATCAAGCGTTTAACTTCTGCCATTTTTTCATCTATCACTTTCTTCTGACTATCTAGTTTTAATTGAGGCATTGAGGCACTTAATGCTCCCAATAATGTTTGTGCCTTACTAAACATACGCGCAGCTATTAAAGCCTTTAATTCATTGAGTGGCTTATCATACTTGTCTCGCTCTGCTTTTATTCTTTGCGACAAGGTTAAAAGTTTTGGATGTCCCGGAAAAGCATTTTCTGCATTTGCAAACTGCTTACTAGCTTCACCTAAATCCATTTCTTTAAGAGCAAATTCAGCAGCTTTAATATAATCATCAAAGAATTGCATCTCTGAAATCAGGAATCCACAAGAACATCGATCCGCTGTCGCTGGTACTTTCTTATGACATTTTGGACACTTGACATAAAGTGACGCCCCACAGACAGCACATTTTCCTCGTTCAGCGTCCTCTCTAGTTCTAAACTCTGCTGGAGCTTTACACGAATTACACGTCAAGTGAATTAATGCTTCTAACGGTTCGTATGGATCCTGCATTAGTCCGGCTTCCTGATTATATAATGCCAGTGATAAATTATAATCCGGAAAACTCTTTTGTATTGTTCTAATGCAACTGTCCGCAAAGTAACGATCTTTTTTGAAATCTTCTGGCGCAGTTTTTAATAATGAAAAGAATTCTTTCATCTTTTCTCGTTCTAGAGACTGATCGTATTTTTTTCGATTTGACTCAGTGTTGAAAACTTGAGTAGTTCCAGCTGTGAACAAATCTGCCAACAAATGACCTTGTGTACTCATATCACTTGCAAATTGTGCTGCCCAAGATTCCATAATGCTATATAATTCTGTTGTTCTTTTTTTGTGATAACTTCCAGTATCGCTATCACTTCCCCCACCAAAATAACATGCTAAATCATATAAATCTGAAACATTCGGTGTCCACGGATATTTAGGTATTGCCATTGTTTGAAGCTGTGAAATCTTACTACTGATATTTCCTGCTACCACAGTGGTCAAAAACGCATCGTTAAGATTGACAGTTTTAGTTACTTGCTGTATAACGAATCCTTTTTTTTTGTAAGTATCTTCTATTGTTTTAGAGGACAATTTTAATTTTAAATGCACATTTCTTATCTGTGCATTTGTCACTTCAGGAGTTCCCGATTGTCCGATCAGCATAATATCAATCAACTTTTCTAATTGTTGAGTGCGAATCTCTTTAAGAGCTCGCGCCTCTATATTTCTGGTCTTGTTCTCATGTAAAGTCTCAACCATATTATCATGAAGAGACAATTCGTCTGAAAGTACAGCTCTACGTGTTGCAATTGTTTCATTTGCAAGCATATCTTCTGTACGCTTTTTCCACTCAGCAATTGCTTTATCTATACGTCGCTGGTTTTTTTCAGGCGGATCAAAGTCAAGTCCAAGAATCTCAAAATAATTTCGTCTGTCCATCGGATAAGTACCTCTCACTATTGTTCATTAATTGCTAACCATGTAGCAACTGATGTTTCTGCACCTGTACGCCCATGCTTTCCTGTATTACTTCCACCAATTTCCTGCGCAATCTTTCCAAAGCTTTGAGTCAATTCGCTCTGGTCAACAAGCATGGAATCAATATCCCCTGAACTTATATCACGTAAAAATTTTTTATCAGCACTACCAAAACCGATTCCCGTAATGTCAATTCCCATACAATGACAACTTTTCGCTTCACTTACTGCTAATGACTGATTCTCCCACATTCCATCTGCAAGGACAATTCCTAGACGTTTTCCATCTAAGCTTCCAAGCATAGATTGAATGTCATTAAATGGATGCCCTGCATTACATACACCTGTCATGCACTCAGTAATTGATCTGATAGATGTTTTGCACTTGTGTAAATTGCTAGTTAAAGGCTGAACTACTTTTGATGAATCAGATACTGCAATAACACCAATTTCAACATCTCCTGGATAATCCTCAAAATTATCAACAAAATGGCACATTGCATTACGAGCATCTTCTATAGGTTTTCCAGACATACTTCCCGAAACATCCACTGCCATTACAACTGACAAGGCTTCTGCGATTGGCTTCATTTCTTGTGGATCAATAGGTCTTCCAAATTTACTCATGTCAGCTGGAACAGCCTCTTCTCTAATAGGCAAATCTGTTGTACCACTTCCCTGACGAGCCTGAACATGAACCATGCCATTTATGTCATAGCTATACTGGATTTTTATTGTTGTAGGATTGTCAGTTCTATCATGGCTAATTCCAGAAACAACATATTTTCCAATAATTTCACAGTCTAACGGTGCTTTTGTTCCTTGTAAAACATAAATTTCTACTTCATTATCTCCACGTGCTGACGTGTAGTAGTGAAATGCTTCTGCACATTTGACAGGTATTTTCTGATTGGCCGGCACGATTGTTTTATTGATATAATGCGTTCCCTCCGCATTTACCGCAATGACACCCATTGCATGTGCAACTACATCAACATGACTCATACACAATGCATTATTTAATGCAGTTTCCTTTCCAACAGTGCCTGGCAAAGTATACTTCTGTGCTTGTTGCGACGCAGTTTTCGACTCCTGTCTCTTAAACTTAAAGAACCCTGAATTGTTGGTGTTTTCTTGTTCAGGTGGTGCCATAGTGATTACGCTGTATTCTGGTAATGGAAGATGTACTTGAATAGCAGCTCCTAATGCAACCGCTTCATCTGGATTTACCTGGGCAAGTGGTGTATGACCGCTAATTCTTTTCAAATACGACGACACTTGTCGCATTCTTGTAGAACCACCAACCAAGAGAATATCTGTTATGTCTCTCCATCCGATTCCTAATCCTCTTAGAAGACTTTCACAAAGTGTTCCAGTTCTTTCAATCAAATCTGTTGTACTCTGTTCAAATTCTTCAAGTGATATAGTTGTTGAATACCAACCATAGTTTGGAAGATTAAGTCTGACATTTGCAACATTTCGTGTTGTCAGCTGTTTTTTTATATTTTCCGCATTTTGAATTACAGTTTGATGTATCTCTGGATACTCTGAGATATAGAAGCCTGTTTCACTCTCAATTTTGCTTTCAATTTCTGCACTTAAACGAGCGTCCCAATCTTTTCCACCAAGTGTATGATCTCCTGTAGTCTGTAAAGATTCCATCTGATTGTTTTTCTTCATTTGTACAAGAGTTACATCAAATGTTCCTCCACCAAGGTCATATACCAAAACACGAGCATTTTCACGCCAATGATTAACACCATAGTTCATAGCTGCTGCTGTTGGCTCGTTAATAATCTGGCGAATATTTAAGCCTGCTTTTTTGGCAGCCTTCATGGTTGCTTGACGCTCCTTGTGATAAAAATACGCAGGCACGGTCACAACAGCTTCATCAATCTTTTGATGCGTTACTGCTTCCGCCTCTTCTTTAAGATAACGAAGTAAAATTGCAGATAAATCTTCTGCTGTATATTGTTTCCCATTAAAAGAACAGTATGTATCATTACTTCCCATACTTCTCTTAAACACAGAGGCACATCCAGATTCGCCAGCTTCAAAAGCTTCCTTTGCCTCAGCACCTACAATTATCTCATCGTCCTCTGTAAACTGAATAACAGATGGCGTGATTCTTTCTCCCAATGTATTAGAAACAATAACAGGTTGTCCTTTTTTCTCATCCATCATCGCAACAGCTGAGAATGTAGTGCCTAAATCAATTCCAACTTTTATTCCCATTGATAATCCTCCTAAGTATAATTTTAGCTTTTCAACATATTGCTAATTAGAAAAAAATCCTTTTCGACGAAAAATACGCTATGCGCCACAGACGCATAGTGCATTTTCATTTATTTAACTAAGAATGTTTTATTCGGCAGAAATACTCACCTGATTAACTGCACTTGTTTCTACATCAACATCAGATTCCATTCTAAGTGTAGTCTCCACAATTTCACCGGTAGAAAGATTTATAGCCTTTACATATACACCAACTACATCTATCTGGAAAGTAACTTCTATAGGAGATCCCTTTTTTGTGTTAGGAGGTAAAAGCATCTCAAGTTCGCCCAGAAGCTTTACGTTATGTGCCGGATCGGTCTGCTGTGGTTCACCCATGTTATTCACACAAGGTGTAAGGCTTTCGTCCTGTGACATATTCTCAAAAGTACGAAGAACAATCTTCTCCATATTATCAGCCGCTGTGTAGTAAGTTTTCACAGCTGTTGCTGGTATAATTTCTCCCATTTTAATTATATTATCAATAATATAATCACCAACTTCATTTAATACACCAGGACCGAAAGAACGAGGAGTCGGAATTACAACATCAAATCTCTTAGAAATACCACTTCCGTGCGATGGCTGAGGTTCCGGGTCAACAGGTTCCGGGTCAACAGGTTCCGGCGAAGGTGCAACCTCTTCTGCTTCTTCAACTAATATACTTGCCCAAATTGCAGCTCCCTTTGCAACTGCTCTATCCGGATCCTCAATCTGCACTTTTCCAGGAAATCTTGCTTCTACTGCATTACGAATCATCGGCATAAATGTAGAACCTCCCACAAGTAACACCGTATCGATTTCAATATTTCCAGCTTTCTGCAGAGTGTCTTCAACGTATGTCATAGTTTGAGCCACTTTATCCGAAGTAAGATTTTCAAACTCTTCACGGGTAATATTAATTGTGGTCATCGCACCATTGACATTTATCTTTACTTTTGCTGTCTCAGCATTACTAAGCTTCTTCTTGGTAGTTTCTACACGACTTCTAATCACCTGACGAGTTTCAACATCAATTTCGTCTGGTGTGAGACCATTTTCGTCACAGCAAGCCTGAAGAATGTGATCGAAAAGCTTATCATCCCAATCTTTACCACCAAGTTCATCATTGCCACCTGTTGTAATAACAGTAACCTTCTGAACCTCGTTTCCATCGCTATTCATTAACATTTTTACAATAGTAACATCGAATGTACCACCACCAAGGTCATAAACTAAAATAGTTCTTTCTTCTTGGAATTGACGAGCACAATAGCTAAGTGCCGCTGCTGTAGGCTCGTCAATTAAATTTCGAACATTCATACCCGCAAGTTCGCCTGCCTTTCTTGTTGCATTACGCTCTTCAAGACCAAAATACGCAGGACAGGTAATAACAACATCATCTACGGAACCACCCTGCTCTTCAACCATCTGCTTCAAACGGCAAAGAATAAGTGTACTAATCTCGACTGGAGTGTATGTTTTTCCATAAAATTCATAAGTGCGTGCATTAGGTTTTCCAATTTCGCGTTTTACAAACTGGACAACTCTTTCTCCATCTGTTTCAACCATTTCTTTGGCACTATTACCAATAACAACATTGTCTGTACTTTCAAAAAATACTGCTGATGCCAAAGTATCACTTGCATCCGCTTGATTTCTAACAACTTCAGGATTACCATTACGATCTAAAGTTGCAATACAAGAGTAAGTTGTTCCTAAATCAATACCATATGTGCTCATATCAATTCTCCTTATCTATGTTTTTTTCTTCGTCTTCCTCAAGAATTTCTTTATCTATTGGGGCTTCACTAACAACAGTTTCCGTAATGATATTCCCTGCTAGCCCCTCTTCCAGATTATTATCCAGATCTGTTGAAGCTTGATCAAATATTTCCTCTTGAATAATAGTAGGATCATATACGTAGACATCTACAAATTCAGGATATAAAACTGTTCTGCCTCTCAAAACGCCCGGTTTTCTGCTTGTTGCTATAGTATTGTGCTTCTCCTGATCAGCAGTAGAAACCTTCTCAATAATCTTTGTGCTTCTTGTTTGTCGAGTGTTTCCCACCTCACTACGAGTTATTTCTGCATCATAATCTATGAGTAAATCTTCCATCTGTTCAAACAATGCTTTGAGATTTTTCTTAGATAAATCTGAGATAGTTTCATCCTCAAGTAAAGTTTGATACTCGACATACATTGAAGCAATTTCTTTTAAAATTGGATTAAATTGTTCTCCGCTTTGTTGTTCTTTCAGTACATCGAGATCCTTTTGCATTCCTTGGCGTACCTGGATTTGGAAGTTCGCATTTTCCCTTAATGTCTGTGCTAGCTGTCTATCATTTTTATCTTGCTTTTCAGTTACCGCAATGAGTATTTCTTCAAATTTTGCAATTTTTTCTACTAAACAGCTATCATTTGAAGTATTTTGATTTCCACTAATCCCCAAAATCATTTTCTCAATGCTACTTCTTGCGGAATCAATTTTAGAAAATACAACTCTATAATCCGGATTCTTACAAGAACTAACTTCTTGCTCTAAATCTGCCACACTTTGATTTAATGACTTTAGTTGCTTTTCAATAGATATTAAAAGCATTTCCGTGGAGTCATGAGACTCCTGATGAACTGTTGGCTGTGGTTTCGGCACCGCCTTCGGAGAAACTTTCCCATCATCTATCCGTGTACCCTGTACAGATGGTTCAGATTCAGATTGAGTATTTTGGAAATTTGGAACCGGTGCTGTACTGTTCTGACTCGAACAAGTTCCACTATCTGTCATTTCTGACTTTAGCTTATTATCTAATGCCATATTTATCTCCTTCCTATTCGTTTATCATATTAGTTTACATAATCAGATCCGCCAACTCCTTATCTGCTAACGGCAACATCCAATCAATTGCATCTGTGACACCCCACGGTTCATATTCACTTCCATCTGGTGCATGTCCCATAGCACTTACAGGGAAATAATGCAAATTTGAAAACTCCGTCTCTAGATTTTCTACTGTTGCAGACAAACCGATATCCATCAAAAACTTTCTGCATTCACCATCACGAGCCTCATCATAACTTGTATATCCATTTTGATTATTCTTGAACACACTCGAAATTTTAGCAGGGCCAATTACCCTTTTAATTTCTCTCACATCAGCCTTTGCTATTAGTACTGCCATAGGTATTGTACATCTCGCATTTGCTTTCTTATGTCCTATAGTAACAAGATAATTTATAAAATTCGTTACCACATCCTCAACCGGCATATCACTAAAGTCCGACATGTCTTCACCAGAGTTGATTCTATCCTCACGAAGATTTCCACTACTGAAAGGATCAATTAAGAATAAAAGGCCATTGCAATAATGAAATTGTTGCTGAAGGATTTCACTTTCTGCCGTAAATCCATCAAACATTTCTCCCGCAATATCATAAATAGAAAACTGACGCTTTATTCCCAATGAACTATTAATTAGCAGCGGGTACATTTGCGAATTAAGCTGCGCTGTAGCAGGACACTCGACACCGCTATACCATTCTTCTAATTCAGCAAAAAATGGCTGATACTGGTCTGAAATTTCAATATCTAAATTTCGATTCTTTCTTAATTTTTCTAAATATTCATGGAAATACGCTGACAGAAATACTGTTTTTCCTGATTTACTTCCACCAATCAACTGAAAGACAAGCTGTCTTGCATCTGACGCAACTAAAGGAGATCCACAATCTGGACAATACGCATCAAGTTTTGATCTACCACTAAGAAAAGTTGATGGAATTTTATGTCCACAAGTACACTTGTGCTTCCATATTCCATATGGTCCTGGAACAAGTTTCTTGTGCTTTGCTCCACATTCAGGACACATGAATGTAGGGATCAAGAATCTACTATGACAAACTGGACAGTCTGATCTAATCTCATTTTTAAGCAAATACAATCTGTCAATTATCCATACGATTATAAAAATAATATAAGTTAATATCATTATTACCGATGTAATAGCTCCATGAATAATTCCGAATACAGCACATAATAAAGAACCAATAACATAAATACATATATCAGCAATAATCAGATATATAACACCATATATTGATTTAATTCCTCCCCATATTCCATCGCTATCGCCCTTAAACCCTTTTGCAATTGTACTAACTTTTTCTCCTGATAGTGCATTTAGTTCAAAAGCTTTTTTAATGGTTCCTGTTAATTGAGCATATCCAGGTCCAAAAAAATAGCTGCGTTTTGCCGGTTCATCATCCTTTTCCCATTCCCAATTTCTAAAATTAATATTTTCTCGCACAGCCTTAATATAGTTTGCAAATGCTGTGAAAAAGCCAACAATTACAGCTACTCCTGCAACTATAACCAAAGCGATTCCACCTACAACAGCACCAAATGGTATCAACACGTAGCATGCAAGATAAATAAGTATAATGGCTACTATTAGTTCAAACATAATTTTTTCCCTCTTCCTTTTTATTTAAAGACTAAGACTTCCTATACCCAAAATGGGATTCGCACCTTATTGGTGTGGGAAGTTTGAGTTAAAGATTTCTTCCATGAGTTCCAAAGTGTACGTATTGCCTTTTATCATTTCAAGAGTCTTACTGTTACTAACAAAATAAGAAACTAATGCTATGCATATATTCCATGGAATTTTTCGCTTCTTTGATTCATATGAATTATAAGTTTGTCTTGAAACACCTATTTTTTCTGCAACTTCTTCTTGTGAAACACCAAGACGAGCACGTAGTACAGGCAAATCATTGACTAGCTGAATACAACATAATTCTTTTTTTGCTTCCATCTCAAATGCTTTCATATTCCCTCCATAGATAAAATTTATGATGCCAGCTTTAAAGTAATTCCTTATCATGATTCTTTATTCGTAGAGTGTTTTACTCTGTGAATTGGTTTTTAAGCAACAAGTCAATGAATAACTATAAATATTATACAACTTGTCACATTATTTGTCAATATGTCGCATTGATATTGTGCAAATTTTTGTCGATTTATACAGAATGCAAATCATTTAATTGTATAAGATGATATATTCGCCGTCAAAAATAGAGTCATGAAAGGATGTGTTGTCATGCCAAGAAAAGGCGAAAATATTTACAAAAGAAAAGATGGACGATGGGAAGGGAGGTATATTAAAGAACGGATAAATGGTAAAGCTAAATACGGATATGTTTTTGCTCATTCTTATAAAGAAGTAAAGGAACGCTTAAGCAAAGCAAAGTCTAATGAAATCACGAAATCTGTTTCTATTGTTACAAGTTCAAATCTAGCTATATGCTCTTTTTCAGATATTGCACAGAAGTGGATCGAGTTAAACCGTTCGCAGTGGAAAAGTTCAAGTTTAGCAAAATATATAAACATCTTGAACAATTACCTCCTCCCCCGATTTGGTCAATGTAATATGCTGGGCATTTCAAGAGAAGCGGTAGCATCTTATATTTCAGAATTGCTAGTTAAAGGTGGGCACTGTGGAACAGGACTTGCTCCAAAAACCGTTAACAGTATTATTTCTGTTATGAAAAATATATTTGAATATGCATCTGTTAATAAGAATTTAAGTCTCATTAGCTTTAAAGGACTAAATGCTAAACAGAATCAGAAACCCATGCGTATTCTAAGCACAACAGAACAAAATAATCTAAATGAATACCTTCTTAATAATCCAGAAAACACAAGTCTGGGAATATTACTAAGTCTGTATACAGGTTTAAGAGTTGGTGAGTTGTGTGCATTAAAATGGGAAGATGTCTCTTTTGACGATAAATGCATTCATGTGCATAAGACAATGCAAAGAATACAGAATCTTAATAGCTCAGATGCAAAAACAGTAGTTATTATTTCAAAACTCAAAAGTGATTGTTCTATCAGAGATGTACCCATACCAAATCGGCTGTTCTCCATAATGCAGGATTATCAAAAAGCACCTGATACATATATTCTCAAAGGAATGAAGAATTTGTATGTAGAGCCACGAACGATGCAATATCGATTTAAAGCTACAATAAAAAAGGCAGGCATTTTGCCAGCAAATTTTCATGCGCTTAGACATACATTTGCCACTCGGTGCATTGAACTGGGCTTTGATATCAAAAGCTTAAGTGAAATATTAGGACACGCATCAGTGAACATAACATTAAATCGATATGTCCACCCATCAATGGAGCTAAAACAGAAAAATATGAATATGCTTTCTGATTTATTAGCCGTCAAATAAATCGTCAGATTTAGAGCCATTTCCCCATAACATCAAAGGAAATGGCTTGTTTTTCACAGAGTAAAACACTCTGCGTAAAATATACACTTTGCATTTTCATCCGTTCTGGGGTCGCCAGAACGGGTTTTTTGCGTCTATATAAATCACTCTGCCGGACAATAATGTCAAGTCATAAAAAATACCCCACAGCAATGCCATAGGGTATCCATCAAAATATTCTTTTTATCTCCACAGTCGTATGGGACTTGAACATCACCTCGAATTGATCCTCATACACGGTTATCTTCTCGATTAGCTGTCTGACCAGACTTTCATCATATTCCGTGATTTCCGTTTTCTGTTCCGCAAGAAACTGCTGCATCTCAGCTACTCGCTTCTTTATGCCTTCCCGTTCTGCACTTTCTACCATAACTGTATGTTTCTGTTCTCGCAAGGCTTCAATCTCATCAGCAAGAGCATCGTAGTTCTGCCTTGCATTGGCTTTCTTGAGCAGTTCCTTCTGCAGTTCCAATAATCGACTGTCGATTTCCTGAACTGCCGTATCAGAACCCTCAGACAATATTTTCTCGATGTTCTCCTGCAAACCTTTCATCATATCTTCTCTGCCACCAAGTGCCTTATTGATTGCCTTGACAGCTGCATCTTAGAGTTCTGCTTCGCTGATAGTTGGTGCATCGCACTTGCCGGGGCCAAAATCAACTCTGGTGCAGCATCTCCACACTGTGGAATGCTTTCCTCTGTTATTCCAAGCAATTCTGCGATAAATGTTTCCGCACTTGGAGCAGCACACGATGCTGGAAAGTGCATACTTGCTGCTGTACACTCTCTTCTTTCGCTTTTCTCCGCTGTGAAGGTTTGCCCTTCGCACCATTTCTTCCTGCACTCTCATGAAGATATCCCTTGGAATAATGGCTTCATGACTGTTTTCCACATAGTACTGCGGCACAATTCCTTTGTTCTGAACTCGCTTTTTATTCAAAAAATCCACCGTATAGGTTTTCTGAAGAAGGGCATCTCCGATATATTTTTCGTTTCGCAGAATCTTGTGCAAGGTTTCCGGTCTCCACTTTTTCTTGCCGGCTCCTGTTAGAATGCCGTCAGTTTCCAGCCCCTTTGCTATCTGCTGGAGGCTTGCCCCTTCCAGATACTCTCTGTAAATTCTTTTTACCACTTCCGCCTCATCCGGCTTTACAATCAAATGCCCATCTTCATCTTTCGTAAAACCAAGGAATCGATTATGGTTAATGCTCATCTGCCCGTTCTGGTATCGGTACTGCAGTCCTAATCGTACATTCTGTGATAAGCTCTGGCTTTCCTGCTGTGCCAGAGAAGCCATGATGGTAAGCAGTACCTCTCCCTTGGCATCCATCGTATTGATATTTTCCTTCTCAAAAAATACGGGAATGTTCTTTTCCTTTAACTGTCTTATGAATTTAAGGCAGTCCAGAGTGTTTCTTGCAAATCGGCTGATCGATTTTGTGATGATCATATCGATTTTTCCATCCATGCACTCATCAATCATTTTATTGAAGCCTTCTCGTTTCTTGGTGTAGGTGCCGCTGATACCGTCATCAGAAAATATTCCCACAAATTCCCATTCGGGATTCTTCTTAATATAACTGGTGTAATGCTCCACCTGTGTTTCATAGCTTGTAGCCTGCTCGTCACTGTCCGTAGAAACACGGCAGTAAGCAGCAACTCTAAGCTTTGGTCTTTCCTCTTCTCGCACCATATTTCCCACTCGTCTTCTTGCAGGAATCATTGTAACAGTTCTAGTTTGTGCCATCTGTCTGCGCCTCACTTTCAATCAATCCATACACATATTCTGCCTGTCTGAATGGATCAGAATATTTTGTTTCAGCAGGTCTGAATATAAACGCCTTGTCAGGCATTTTCTCTTCTGCTGTCTTTAGTTCTCTGATTCTTCCAAGTCCTGCAGCTTTCTCTTGTCTGAGTTTCTCTGCCTTATCAAAGGTTTCCTTATCAATAATCTGCGGATAATAATCATCGCCCAGGTAGTGCTTATTTCTAAGCATTCTGCCTGCACTTCCATGAAACAGCGTCATCCCAACAAGTTCTGCCGCCTTGGTAAGTGCCACTCCATTCAAATAATGCTGAAAAAAGGTTCTGACCTGTTCAGCCGCTTCTTCATTGATAACTGCCTTTCCATCTATGATATCGTACCCATATGGAATATGTCTCATTTATCTCACCAGCCTTTCCTTCAGTTTTAATCCACATTTCAGATGAATAACGGCTGTCTCTCTGTCTGCAATTACTATTTTTTCTGCAAAACTGTTAAATGTCTCATCATCAAACTGTTCCATCATCTGTCCTTTTCCTGTAAACTTCATCAGCTTTTCCAGTTCATGCAGTTTCTCTCTGTCTCCGCCAATATCGGATACCAGAGTCTTTTTCTCTGCTAACAGCCGTTCTTCCTGAAGCGCCAGTGCCGTACACTCTTCGGTGTAAACAGCAGGCTCCAAAATTCCCTGTGATGCAAGGCTTACCAAGGTCTGCTTTCTTAGAGCACTGTCTTCAATTGCCTGCTCGATTCTTTGAATTTGTATCAGTCTGTCTCTGTC
>ERZ773014.185-NODE-185-length-42040-cov-22.413910_pt1 | contig 42040 bp, 37 predicted proteins | sample MGYA00580841_ERZ773014 | MGnify/ENA primary metagenome ERZ773014 (study PRJEB29015, sample SAMEA2737989) | human oral metagenome | biome: human oral; feature: human-associated habitat; material: dental | place: China | collected 2067 ... | reverse complement strand
AACATGGAATATTTTATGGAGATAGAAAAAGTTCTGATAAGTATATCAGTGATTTTATAACAAAAAAAGAAGCAGAAATATTAATTTCAAAAAAATATAAAAGTAAAAGAAAAGAAGAAAATATAGAAATAATTTCAAAAGAAGATTTTTTAAAAGAACTTGAAATTATAGTTGATGCCTATAAGAATATTTATAATGATAACGAAGTTCAAGAAATGTTTGAAAACTTTAAAGAAAATTTTTAAATGAGAGAACGTTCATAATAAGGAAAAAAATAAAAGAAGTAGAAAAAACAATGCATTTATACTAGAAAAGTAGATATAAATGAATCCAATGGAAGAAAGACATGAGAAAGTTATGGAAGAAATGTCAGAAAAAGTTTAAAATTCAAATAGAAGGAGAAATTGAGATGTGTAAGAAAAAAATATTACTTTGTATTTTAATAATAATCTTTATAGTATTCTATATAAAATTTAAATTTTTTCCTTTTTTTATCGCTATTTTTATAATATATATAATGAATGATGGTTTTTATTTGAAAAATTTAGATTTCAAAATAATTAATTTAAAAGAAATATTTCTTTTAAAAAATTTAGAAAAAATAATAACTCTTATATTTTATTTATTTATTGGGATATATTTTCTTTATTATACTTCAGTAGTGTTATCATACTATAAAGAAGTTTCTATTTTTAGGAATAAAATAAAAAATTCAAAAATTTATTACTCAGAAAATGGCAAGAAAATTGTATATTCTAAAGATTTAAAAAATATTTTCCTAAAGGAGTTAAATTTTTCAAATATTTTTAAAAAAACCTATCCTTATGATATTTCTTTTGATGAAAAATATTATTTTTACAATGATAAAAATGAAGAAATTGTATTTTATAATAATAACTGTGAAAGCTGGGATACAATTTTTAAGTTTCGTGGTTATCAAGATCATGTAAATATTAAAGTAAGAGATCATAATATATGTCAAAAAATTATTAAAGAAATAAGTGATAGTAAATGAGAATGTATTCATAGAGTGTATTTTTTCTTCTAATTTAAATTGCTTTTCAAATTCAAAATATTGTTTTTTTTTAACTCAGTTCTTTTTCAAAATTAATTACTGGATAGAACTTATTTTTATATATTCTATAAAGATAAGATTTCTGATTAAATTTTTTAGATTTTAAATTACTTTATACATAAAAACTCAATAAATTTGGAATTTACACAATAGTTGTTGCACAATAACTTATTTTATTATATAATATAAAAAGAATAACAAAATAGATAGGAGAAAAAAGAAAAAAATGTCAAATAATGATAACAAAAGAGTGAGAGTTAGGATAGCACCGTCTCCAACTGGAGATCCACATGTGGGAACTGCTTACATTGGTCTTTTTAATTATGTATTTGCAAAACATAATGGTGGAGATTTTTTATTGAGAATTGAAGATACGGATAGAACGAGATTTTCTGAAGATTCGGAACAACAAATTTTTGATGCGATGAAATGGCTTGGACTTAATTATGATGAAGGTCCAGATGTTGGTGGGGATAGAGGCCCTTACAGACAATCAGAAAGATTTGAAATATATAAAGAATATGCCAAAAAACTGGTGGAAAAAGGCGAAGCGTATTACTGTTTCTGTACGCCAGATAGATTGCAAAAATTGAGAGAAAGACAAGTGGCGATGAAACAAGCACCTGGATATGACGGGCATTGTAGAAATTTGTCAAAAGAAGAAGTTGAAGCAAAATTAGCGGCTGGTGAGCCTTATGTTATTAGACTTAAAATGCCTTATGAAGGAGAAACTATTGTAAATGATGGTTTAAGAGGAGAAATTAGATTTGAGAATAGTAAAATTGATGACCAAGTATTGTTAAAATCTGATGGATTTCCAACTTATCATTTGGCAAATATCGTGGATGACCATTTGATGGGAATTACACATGTTATAAGAGCAGAAGAATGGATTTCATCTACGCCTAAACATATTCAATTGTACAAAGCGTTTGGTTGGGATGAGCCTAAATGGTATCATATGCCACTTTTGAGAAATGCGGATAAGACTAAGATTTCTAAGAGAAAAAATCCAGTTTCATTGAACTATTACAGAGAAGAAGGTTATTTGAAGGAAGGACTTTTAAATTTCTTGGCTTTAATGGGATGGAGCTTTGGGGAAAATAAAGAAATTTTTACAATTGAAGAAATGATTGAAAACTTTTCATTTGATAAAATCTCGCTTGGAGGACCTGTGTTTGACTTGGTTAAATTAGGCTGGGTAAATAATCATCATATGAGATTGAAAGATTTAGACGAATTGACTAAATTAGCGATTCCATATTTTGTGAAAGCTGGATATTATGCTGACGAAAACTTATCAGACGAAGATTATAAAAAACTGAGAAGAATCGTGGAAATTACGAGAGAAGGTTCACATACATTAAAAGAGTTGCCAATGAATTCTTCAATTTATTTTGAAGATGAATTCGAGCTTCCAGTTATTGAAGAAGGAATGAATAGTAAAGCTAGAAAATCGGTAAAAAAATTGAGAGATTCACTAGAAACTGAAACTGGGAAAAAAGCAATTAATTTGTTTATTGAAAAAATTGATGCTCTAAATGAAGAAATTTCAGAAGATGAAGCAAAACAAGTTTTACATGAATTACAAGATGAAATTGGAGAAGGACCTGGAGCTGTGTTAATGCCACTTAGAGCGGTTGTTACGGGAAAAGCTAGAGGGGCTGATTTATATACAGTAATTGCAGCAATTGGGAAAGAGAGAACTTTGAAGAGAGTGCAAAATACTTTAGAAAAAATTAAATAGTTTTTTGGAAAATTATTAAAATTAGAAAAATTTAGAATATAAAAAAAGGAATTTGAGATATTGGTCTTGGATTTCTTTTTTTATTTTAGAACAATTGAAAAGATTATGTTTTATTTGGATTTTTACTTTTTATGCGGTATACTTATGTTGAATCAATTTTAAAAATAATTTATTAGGAGTGATAAAATGAAAAAATTCTTACTATTTATGATGATGTTATTTTCAACGACTGTATTTGCAGAAAGTGTTAATGCAAAAGTTACAAATAAAATCAATTTTGGGATTTCTCCAAAAGAATTGAAAAATATTATAAAAAGTGAGCCGTTGCCAGATTCGCACGATGATGGAAATTATGCTGTCTACTATTATGAAAATATAGAAGATCCATTAGGCATAAAAAGGCAATTAAATAGCTTCGCTTTTTCTGAAAATAAATTATTTTCAGCAGTTTTTGATTCATCTACGACGGATGAGGAACATACGAAAATAATCGAAGATTATAAAAAGAATGCGAGTAAAGTTTTAAAAGAGAAATTGAATGTAAAAGAGTACAAAGGAGCATTAATATTGTATAATTCAAAAAAAATAATTGAGATATATAGAATGTTAGATCATACTTTTATAAGTGTTTATCTCTACGCTCCTGAAAACTTAAAAGATATTTTGAAGAATTATGAATAAATTTTTTCAAGTTTGTTATAAAATAAAAAACTGTATTTGAATTAATTTTCATTTACAGTTTTTTTATGCAAATTTTAGAATTAAAATAGTTTTTTTTAATTTTGTATGATATAATAATAATAAAATAAATTTAGAAAGGAAGTTAAGATGTCATATATTTATGATGTTTTTCAAAATTATAATAGTGAAAATTTGAAAATAGGGAAAAAGGCTGAAAATTTAGTGAAATTGACAAAGAATGGCTTTAATGTTCCATATTTTTTGGTTATAACGAATGAATATTTTAAAAAAGTAATTTTAAAAGAAATAAGAAAAAAAATTGATGTAGAAAATTGGAATGATATTTTTGAAAGTAATGAAACTCAAAATATAGAAATTATAAGGAATATTATAGAAAATCATACAATTCAAAATAATTTTATCGAAGAATTACAAAAATTTTTAAAAGATGATAAATATTACGCAGTTCGTTCATCATCAATTGAGGAAGATAGTGAGAATTTTTCATTTGCAGGTCAATTTGAAACATTTTTATACATAAAAAAAGAAGAAATGCTGAATAAAATAAAGAAAGTTTGGATTTCTTCATTTTCAAATCATGTAATGAAATATAGAAAAGAAGGTAATATTAATAATGAAATAAATGTTCCAGCAGTAATTATTCAGGAAATGGTAAATTCTGAAAAATCTGGCGTAGCTTTTAGTGCAAATCCAATTAATAATAATAAAAATGAAGTTGTGTTATCCTGTGTTTTTGGATTGGGTACCAGCATCGTTGATGGTGATGAAGATGGAGATTTGTATATTGTGAATAAAAACCTTGAGTTAGTGAGTAAAGAGATTAAAATAAAAACATTGAAGCAAAGTTTAGATTTTGAGAAAAAAAGTATAAAGAGAGAAAAAATTCATGAGGAAAAAGAAGTTTTGAATGAAAAGGAGATACGAGAACTTGTTCAAAATATTATAAATATTGAAAAAGTGTATGGTGTTCCACAAGATATAGAGTGGGCTTTCGAAAATAAAAAATTGTATATTTTACAAGCAAGACCGATTACAACTTTTGAGAACAGAACTGAAAAGAAAAAGAACAGTGAAAAGTTAATTGAAGAAAATATTATTATTTGGGATAATAGCAATATTGTGGAAAGTTATCCCGAAATTACTTTACCCTTGACTTTTAGTTTTATAAAAAATGCGTATGCAGGAGTATATAAGCAATTTTCCAAAGTTGTCGGAATTTCAAAAAAGATAATGGATAGCTATGAGCCGATTTATGCAAATATGTTAGGAATTTTAAATGGAAGAGTTTATTATAACCTTATAAATTGGTATAAACTTTTACTCTTATTGCCTAATTCCAAAAGAAATAGCGGTTTTATGGAGCAGATGATGGGAGTAAAACAAAAGCTTTCTGGAATAAATTTAGAAGAAAATTTGTTGGAAGCAACTAAAAATATGAATTTTTTTGAAAAAAAAGTCATAGGATTAAAAAAGGCGAGAGCTGGATTCTCAATTTTTTTTAATATGTTTTCCATCGAGAAAAAAGCGAAGAGATTTTGTCAGATTATAGATCAAACATTGAGTTCAAAAGAATATAATCTATCTAGGATGGATATTACTGAATTACAAAAATACTATATTTTGCTTGAAAATAAATTTTTGAAAAATTGGGAAACGCCTTTAATAAATGATTTTTTGGTCATGATATGGTTTGGTATTTCAAAAAAAATAATAAAAAAATTTATAAAAAATGATGCTGAAGAAATTCACAATATACTTATTGCACAAAAAGGTGAAAATATGATAAGTGTTGAGCCATCTAAATACATGGAAAAATTAAGTGAAATCATTAAAAAAGATACTTCATTAAAAGAAGAAATAAAAAATATTATAAAAAATAAAACTGATATTGTTACAAGTAACTTGGAATTTAATAAATTGCTGAATGAATATTTGGAAAAATTTGGAGATAGAACAGTTCATGAATTAAAACTGGAATCTCTGACTTTGCGAGAAAATCCAATATATTTATTTAAAATGTTATATTCTCTTGCGTTAAAAAAAGAAAAAAATACACATGAAAAAAGAGATATTTCTTTGGAGCAAAAAAAAATTTATGAAAATCTTAAAATTGGGATAGTAAAAAAAATGATATTGAAAAAATCAATTTCAAATGCTAAAAAATTTATTAAAATAAGAGAAAATTTGAGATATGAAAGAACGAAAGCTTACGGAATTATAAGAAAAGTATTCAGGCAAATAGGAATTCATATGAAAGACAGCAATATTATTGAAAATGAGAGAGATATATTTTATTTAACTATAAATGAAATTTTTGGATTGATTGATGCGTCTACTATTGATACGAATTTAAAAGAAATAGTAAAAATTAGAAAGAGAAAATATGAGCATTATAAAATAATCCCTGCACTTCCTGACAGATTTTTGACTAAAGGGTTTATTTCTGAAGAATTTTATTATGAGAATTTGACAACGGAAACAAATAAAAATAAAAATTTTAATGAACTAACGGGAACTGCTTGTAGCAAAGGAATTGTTAAAGGAATTGTAAAAGTGGTTTTAAATCCTATGGAAACTGAAGTTGAAGAAGGAGATATAGTGATAACAAAATCTACTGATCCAAGCTGGGTAATGGTATTTCCTTTATTAAAGGGACTTATTGTGGAAAAGGGAAGTTTACTTTCCCACAGTGCAATTATTTCAAGGGAAATGAATATACCCGCCATCGTTGGAGTTCAAAATGCAACAACTATTTTAAAAACAGGAGATTATGTAGAATTTGATGGTAGTACAGGAATTATAAAAAAAATTGATTCGAAATTGGAAAAGGAGTAATTTTTTTATGAAAAGTGAAGTTAAAGAGAATAAGGTTGATTTTTCAATAATAAGATATTCACAATGTTGGGAAGATACTGAAATATTATTGGAAGCGCTGGATATAAATGAAAATGATATTTGTCTTGGAATTGCTTCTGCTGGAGATAATATATTTTCGATGCTTTCCAAAAATCCTAAAAAAGTGATTGCGATTGATTTAAGTCTTCCACAATTATATCTTTTGGAATTAAAAAGAGAGATAATAAGAAAATTTGATTATCAAGAAATGATTTTGTTTTTTGGAGTTATATCAAGAGATAACAAAAAAAATACAAAAAAAATTAGAAAAGAAATGTATGAAGAAATAAGAAAAAATCTTCAAGAAAAAACTAAAGAGTATTGGGACTATAATATTGAAATTATTGAAAGAGGAATTAATCATGCAGGGAAATTAGAGAAGTTTTTTAGAATTTTTAATCATAAAATTCTGCCATTCATTCATAGTAAAAAAACAATAAATAAGTTTTTTGAAAAAAAGTCATTGGAAGAAAGAAAAAAATTTTATGATAAAAAATGGGAAAATTTTAGATGGAAATTAACTTTTAGAATATTTTTTTCAAATTTAGTTATTGGAAAACTTGGAAGAGATAAAGAGTTTTTTAAATATGTGGAAAAGGATATTGCAACAACGATGTTATCACAAATAAAATATGCTTCTACTGAATTGGATCCACACGAAAATCCGTACATAAATTATTTTTTAACTCAAAATTATCGTTTAGATTCATTACCATATTTTTTAACTGAAGAAAATTTTGGAAAAATAAAATCAAATTTGAATAAATTGGAAATAGTTTGTGATACACTCGAAGAATATTTAGAAAAAATTGATTTTAAAATAGATAAATTTAATTTGAGCGATATTTTTGAATATATGTCTGTTGAAAACTATACGAAATTAATGGAAATAATTTATAAAAACTGTTCAGATAATGCCTTATTAGCATATTGGAATTTAGTTGTGAAGAGAAATTCTGAAATGGAGGAGTTGAAAAATCAATTTTCAAAAAGATTCAAGAGATTGAAAGAAATAGATCAAGGACTTCATAAAAGAGATAAAACATTTTTTTATACAGATTTTGTTATTGAAAGGGTGATAAAATGAAAATAATGTCTTATGAAATATTTCTAATTATGGCAATTATAGTAATGTTTCTCGTTTTCTTTTTTATTTTAAACAAACTTGAGAAAGCAAAAAAATTTGATTCAGAATTAAATAGAAAGATTTTACACATAGGAACAGGAATTTGTGGAGTTTCACTTCCCTTTTTATTTAAAACTAAAATTTCTGTAATAATTTTAGTGCTATGTTTTTTTGCTATTATAGCAATAGTGAGAAATCTTAAAAACACAGGAGCAAAAGATGTCCTTGAAACAAAAAGCAGGAAAACATGGGGAGATGTTTATTTCGTATCAACTCTCGCTTTTTTGTGGATATTTTCTAGTGATGATAAAATAATGTATTGTTTACCAATTGTAATTTTAATGTTTTCGGATGCTTTTGCAGCGCTGATAGGTAAATTTTACGGAAAGTATAAATATGATACAGGTTTTGGAACAAAATCTTTAGAAGGGTCAATAATCTTTTTTCTATCAACATATATTTTATGCAGCAATTTTTTTCTTCTTTTTAGTGACATAAAAAATATGAATATTGTATTAATTTCGCTGCTTATTAGTACTTTAACGATGATTATAGAAGCAATTTCATGGAACGGCTTAGATAATTTTTTTATTCCGCTGTACGTCTACCTTTTTTTGAGATTAAACCTTCAGAAAGATACCGTTGATTTGGTAAATCGCTTAATTTTAATATTAGGATTGTTAACAATAGTTTACCTTAACAGAAAAAAAACTACACTGACAAATGTCGCTCAAGTTGGAAGTCTCTTTTTTATGTATGTCGTTACTGTATTAGGAGGATTTTCTTTTCTTTTACCACCTTTAATGTTATATGTAAGTTATTACCATTACACCCCAAAAGTTAAAAGACAGGAAAAAGATTCTTTAAAAGGTCTTCTCACTATTGGATTCCTGGCATTTTTTTGGATTATTGTTGGAATTCTCTTAGAGAGAAAATCAATTTTGAATATTTATATTTATATTTTTTCATTATATTTTGGAATTATAAATATAATAAGATACAATGCTTCACATTTGACGGAATTAACTGGAAATAAATTAAATAAAAAGCTTATTTTTATCAGTATAATAAAGGCATTGCTATTTTTTATAATAAATTATGCGATTTTATTAAAATCTATAGATTTAAAAATAATTTTAGAAAATATTTTATTTTTAATTACAGGAATACTATTGTATACAATTTTTATTGATAAAATACCAAAAAACTTTTTTAAAAATAGTCATGGTGGAGAAAAAAAAGTATTTTTTACAACAATAATAGTTTTTATTTGCAGTCTATTACTCTTGATAATAGAATATATTTAGATCAATAAAGTAATTTTTATAAAAAGGAGTGATAATTTTGAAAATAGAAAGATATAATTTCTTAAAAAAGAATGAAATACTTAAAATTATCGAAAACAATGAATTTTTAGAATCAGAAAAAGAAAAAATATTGATGGAAAGACCTTCTGAAATTGTCAGATTCTATGATGAAAACAAAAATATTATTTCAAGTATGTACCTTTGGAATGATGTGCCAGATTATAAAAGCAAAAAAACCTTATATATTGGAAATATAAAAACTTTTCAATTACAAAAAAATCTGAATAAGATAGACATTCTTTTTAAAAAATTATTTAAAATTTTAAAAGGAGAAGGATTTCAGATAATAATAGGCCCTTTAAATGGCACTACTTGGAATAGATATAGATATGTTGTGGAAAAAGGAGATAGAGAACCTTTTTTTATGGAACCGTGGAATGAAGATGAAGAAGTAAAATTCATAGAATATATAGGATTTTCTCCATTTAAATATTATTTTTCTTCAATTATGGAAAATACTGAAAATAGAAAAACTTTGAAGGAAAAAATAGAGAAAATAAAAAAATTTCCATTTTATAAAAAAATCTCTATAAAAAATGCAGATACTAAAAACTTTGAAAAACTCTTTAGTAAAATATATGATATTTCCACAGAATCATTTAAAAATAATTTTTTATACACAAAACTTGAAAAAAATATTTTTATGAAAATGTATTCAAAATATAAAGAAAAATTTTTATCAAATTTTTTCAAACTTCTATATTTTGAAAAAAGACTAATTGGTTTTGCATTCGCCTTTCCTGATTATTTAGAAATAGAAAGAGCAGGTAAAACTGAAACTATAATTTTTAAAACAGGAGGAGTCATACCAGAATTTAATGGAAAAGGATTGGGGTATATATTATTAGATGCGATAATTGATGAAGTTGAAAAGTCAAAATACAATAAACTTATTTTAGCTTTGACCTTTAAATCAAATGTTTCCAAAAATATGGCAGAACATGTAGCAAAGCCTTTTAGGAAATACGCATTATTTATAAAGGAATTATAAATAAAAATTAAGAAAGGAGCTGTATAGAAAAATTATATAAATCTATATAATTTTTATACAAAATAGACAAAGTAGTATGAAGATAGATAATATGACAATTATTGACAAAATAAGGGAAGTTAAAAGCAAATTCCCCAATAAAACAGCAATAATTGACTTAAAAAATAACACAGAAGCAACTTTCTCACAAATTGACACTCAGTCGGAAGCTGTCTATAATTATTTAAAAAAAAATAATTTTTCTAAAGGAGATAAAGTTGTTCTTTTTGTTCCGATTAGCTTAAAATTTTATATAATTTTAATTGGAATATTAAAAATGGGAATGCAAGTTGTATTTATTGACCCTTATGCAAAAATAAACCATATAAATAAATGTTGTGAAATGATTTCTCCAAATGCGATAATAGGCTCAAAAAAAGTATTATTTTTAGGAAATTTTTTAAAAGAAATTAGGAAAATTCCAATTAAGATTGATTACAAAAATATTTTAAAAGATTCTAAATATCACGAAATTTCAGATGATTACGAAATCTCAAAAGATACACCAGCATTAATCAGTTTTACAAGCGGAAGTACAGGATTTCCCAAAATAATAATGAGAACACACGGATTTTTGCTAGGTCAGCACAATGTTCTGGATAAAAATATTCAGTTTTCAGAAAATACACAGGCGTATTCTTCATTTCCTATGTTTTTATTATCGCATATATGTACAGGAACTACCACTTTGATACCAGATATAAATTTTGGGAAGCCAATAAAAACTGATGTTAAAAGTGTTGTTAAACAGATAGAATCTAAAAATATTGAGAACATAATTTTACCGCCATCAATTTTAGAAAATATTGTAAGATTTTCTAAAAAGAATAATATTAAACTTGATTGCGTTCAAAGAGTTTTTACTGGAGGAGCACCTGTTTTTCCAAAGCTGATGTATAATTTATTAGAAATTTTTCCAAAAAGTAAAGTTCGTGCATTATACGGAGCCTCAGAAGTAGAACCAATCTCAATATTTAATTTTGAAACTATTACAAAAAAACAAATAGAGTCTATGAAAAATGGAGCTGGGCTATTTGTCGGAAAAAAAGTTGATCAAATTGATTTGAAAATAGAAAGATTAGAATTGGAAGAGAATTTAAAACTAAATGAAAAAAATTTAAAGAAATATTCCAAAAGTGATTTTGAAAAAATACAGCAAATATTGAAAAAATCAGCAGGAGAAATACTTGTCAAAGGAGAAAATGTCTTAAAAAACTATCTTAATGTGAAAAGTGATCCAAATAAAGAATGGCACGAAACAGGGGATATGGGATATATTAATGAAAATAATGAATTATTTCTTTTAGGCAGAGCAAAGGGAAGAGTGAAGATAAAAAATAGCATTTATTATCCACTTTCGATTGAAACAGCGTTTTCTTTTTGCAAAGAAGTAAAAAAATGTGCTTTAATATCTAAAAATGAAGAGCTGTATATGATTATAGAAAAAGAAGATAATTACACGAGAACTATCTTGGAAAATAAAGAAATAAAAAAATTGTGCGAAAAATTTAATATTTCTCAAGTAATTGAAAAGAAAATTCCTTTAGATAAAAGGCACAATAGTAAAATAGACTACAATAAATTAGAAAAGCTAATAGAAAAATTATAAATTTTTTAAGCTAAGAAATTATGAGTTTAATTTTAAAAATCTCTATGAAAGGTAAAAACTGGTGAAAATTATGGATAAAAAACTACCAAGAAAATCCAAAAGTAAAATTAAAAATTTTAAAATATATCTAGATGAAAGATTTCCATTAGTGAAAAACGGAATTTTTATTTTAGTTTTTACATTATCAGCATTCTTTTTCAGTAGAGTTTCAAATAAAGATTTTAAAATGTTTATTTTCAGTAGCGCTGAAATTTTTAATAATGTAATTCTGCTTTTTATTATAATGTTTTGCTTTTTTTTTCAGTTAAGAATATTAGACGAATTTAAAGATTTTGAGGAAGATTCAAAATATCGTTCATATAGACCAGTTCCAAGAGGAATTATAAGTTTAGAAGAGCTAAAAAAGATAGGAATAGGGACGGTGATAATACAAATATTACTGATTTTACTTATTGATGTGAGATTAATCTTTTTTGCGCTATTAATTTGGGGATATATGTTTTTGATGACAAAAGAATTTTTTGTAAAAGAATGGATTACAAAAAGAATTTTTCTATATGCGTTATCGCACATTGTTGTAATGCTCTTATTTGTATTATTCGTTATTTCTACTGAAAAATATTCTTTTTCTGTTCAAAGGCAAGCACATTCGTCAGCGATTTTTTCGCTATTTTTCGTGAGCTATATAAATGGAATTATTTTAGAAATAGGGAGAAAAACTAGAAAATCATCAGAAGAAGAATATGGAGTCGAAACTTACAGTAAAATATTAGGAAGAGAGAGGGCGGTTCTAACATTAATAATTTTATTCGCAATAGAAATTATATTTATTTATTTAGGATTACATGAGAATTATTATGCGGGATTAAATAATGCTTTTGGAAAAAAATATTTTTTTACAGGAATAATTTTATTATTGTTAATATTTTGTGTATCAATTTTTCAATTAAGGAAATTTATAAAAGAAGATTTAACAGGAAAAATTGTAGAAAATATATCGGGAATATGGATTATGTTTTCATACCTTTGCATGGGATTCCTGCAATACATTATATTTTTTAATTTTTTGAAATAGAAAATACAAATAAAAAATTTTTAAATAGAGAAATTTATTTTTATTTTGAACGACTACTTTTAGTATGATATAATAAAAATAAAATATAATAAAGTTTTGAAAGAGAGGATTTGATAGCGATGAAAAATCAAAAAAAAATATCATTTCCATCAAACTTGCACGGGCACACAACTTATTGTGATGGGAAGAATAGAGCTGAAGAATATATTTTGGCGGCGATTGAGAAAAAATTTGTGAGTGTTGGATTATCAGGACATTCTTATGTTTATTTTGATAAAGAGCCGAATATGTCTTTGGAAGGGACTCTTAAATATATTGAAGAACTGAAAATTTTGAAAGAGAAATATAAAGATAAAATTCAAATTTATATTGGAATTGAAGCAGATTTTTATTCTGGATTTAATCCAAAATTGGATAAAAATTTGGGACTTGATTATAGAATAGGTTCAGTTCACTATGTAAAAGATAAAGTAAAAGATAAATATTACTGCGTTGATAACACTCCAGAAATTTTGGCTTATGCAATTGAAAATTATGACAATGGCGATGAAAAATCTTTAATTTGTGCTTATTATGATAATATAATCGAAATGATTCATACTCAGAAGCCAGATATTTTGGGGCATCTGGATTTGGTGAGAAAATTTAATGGTAACGGAAAATACTTTGATGAAAATTCAGAATGGTATAATAAAAAAGTTGACGAAGTATTAGATGAAATTTCAAAAACTGATGTAATTGTGGAAATAAATACGGGAGGAATTTCAAGAGGATGGACAAAAACTCCGTATCCAAGTGCTTTCATATTAAATAAGATTTTATCAAAAAATATTCCGATTACGCTTTCTTCAGATGCACATTCTGTGGAAAATATTGATTATTATTTTAAAGAGAGCGTGGAACTTGTAAAAGAAATTGGATTTAAAAGTCTTAAGATTATGAAAAACGCGAAATTTGAAGATTTTGAAATTTAGATTTAGTTTTTAAATAAAAATTAGATATTTGAAAATAATTTTTATAAAAATCAATTGAATTTTTTTTACTATAAAATATACAAAAATTTTTATAAATAATAAAAAAATTTAATTTAGAAGGAGAAAAAAATGTCAAGAAATGTATTTATAACAGGAGCATCAAGCGGAATTGGAAAGGCGATTGCTTATGCATTTGGGAAAAATGGCGACGATTTGATTTTGTGTGCGAGAAGAATTGGAAAGTTGGAAGAAATTAAAGCTGATATTGAAAGAAGATTTGGAGTAAATGTCTATATTTTTGAGTTAGATGTTACAAAATATGATAAAGTTTCAAAAACGGTAAAAAATATTTTGAGAAAAGTTTCTAAAATAGATATTTTGATAAATAATGCAGGATTGGCTTTGGGACTTGAAAAATTTCAAGAGTATAGCATTATGGATATGGAAATAATGATAGATACTAATGTAAAAGGTCTTTTGTATGTGAGTCGTGAAATTATACCAAATATGGTTGAAAATAATGAAGGGCATATAATTAATATGGGGTCGACAGCTGGAATTTATGCTTATGCAGGAGCAGCGGTTTATTGTGCAACAAAAGCGGCGGTAAAATTTTTAAGCGATGGAATTAGAATTGATACAATTGACAAAAATATTAAAGTTAGTACATTGCAGCCAGGAATTGTGGAAACTGATTTTAGTGAAGTTAGATTTCATGGGGATAAGGAACGGGCAAAAGATGTTTATTCAGGAATTGAAGCATTAAAACCTGAAGATATTGCAGATGTGGCATTATATGTCGCAAATCAGCCAAAACATGTTCAAATTTCAGATGTGACAATAATGGCAACACAACAAGCTACGGGATTTATGGTTCATAAAAAATAATTTTTGAATATGATTTTTATATTTAAAAGAAATTGTATAAAAAATTTTTTTTAATTAAAAACTAAAAAAAAGAAAAAAAATAAAGAAAAGAAAGGAACAAAATATTAAAATGTTAATTGGAAATAATGAAACAACTAAATTAATCGATCGTTACGCAATAGATAATTTAAAAATTCCAAGTATTGTTTTAATGGAAAATGCGGCAATTGATTTTGTCAATGAAATTGATGAAAAACTTGATAACTTTTTGATTGTCTGTGGAAAAGGAAATAACGGTGGCGATGGATATGCGATTGCACGGCAGCTTTGGTCAAAAGGTAAAAAAGTGAAAATATTTGGAGTTTCTTTTGAAAATTTAAGTTGTGACTGCAAAATTAATTATGATATTTGTAAAAATATTGAAATTGGGATGTCAGATAATATAGAAAAATTAAAAACTTGGATTTTACAAAGTGAGTGCATAATCGAAGGGATTTTTGGAACAGGGCTTAATTCAGAAGTTAAAGGAGTTTACAAAAAAATTATAGAAATTGTAAATGAGTATTCAAATCAAAAAGAAGTTTATTCCATCGACATTCCTTCAGGAATAAGTGGAGATAATGGTGAAATTATGGGGACTTGCATAAAAGCAGATAAAACAATTTCATTTGTAACTTATAAAAAGGCTTTTTTGAACACAAAAAATTCAAAATATTTTGGAAAAATTATAATAAAAAATATTGGATTAAATCAAAACTTTTTTAAAAATCTTGTAAATGAATATTACTTGACAAAATCAGATATAAAAAATTTGCATAAAGTTCGAAATGTAAATTCTCATAAGGGGGATTTCGGAAAAGTATTAATTTATGCAGGAAGCAAAGAATTTTCTGGTGCAAGTGTCCTAGCTTCAAATTCTTGCGTTCGAGCGGGAGCTGGGCTTGTGACTCTTTTGACATCGGAAAATATTTTAAAAAATAATATTTTATCTGAAGTTATGCTTTTAAATATAAATAATTCAAGAACAATTCCTAAAAGTGATTTTAAAAATGAATTACAAAAAATAGAGAAAAATATTTTAAATTCAGATGTGATTGCAATAGGCCCTGGAATTGGCAAAAATGAAAAGTCATTAACAATTTTAGAAAAGTTATTAAATTATGAAAAAAATAATAAAAATAAAACGATAAATTTGGTGCTGGATGCGGATGCGCTAAATTTAATTTCAGAAAATTCTAAATTATTTGAAAAAATAGAAAATCGTGCGGTTTTAACTCCACATATTGTAGAATTTTCAAGACTTTCAAGATTATTGCCAGAAGACATTCTTTTAGATAAATTTACAAAAGCAAAAGAATTTGCAAAAAAATATAAAGTAATTTTACTTCTAAAAGGAAAAAATACGATAATCACCGATGGAAACAAACTTTTTGTAAATAGCACAGGAAATTCGCACATGGCAAATGGCGGAATGGGAGATTGTCTTACTGGAATTATAACTTCACTTGTCGCACAAAATTATAATTTAATTGAAAGTGCTTGTATTGGAGCTTTTTTGCACGGATATATTGGAGATGAGCTTACAAAAAAACAATATATTGTAAATGCAAGTCATGTTACTGAAAATATTTCCAAATATATGAAAGAAATTTTTGAAATGTGATTTTATATTTGGGGAGAAAAATTTGATGATTAAAAATGATATTTACAATATTATTGATTTTGAGAATAGTAGAAAACGAGAATGTGAGAGTGATTATTTTAATTCTAAATTTTTTAAAATGTTTCCAACTAAATATGAAAAACTATTACGAGAATATGAATTTATTTTGTTTAAAGATAATGTAAAAACTTCATTTTTGAGTATGGATTTTTCTGATGATTTTCTTTATGCCGAAGAGTACAGTTTTGTTGAAAGAATTTTTTTAACTTTGTTTGGAATGATTCGTTTAAAAGATTCAGAAAAAAGTTTTGATAATTTTATTGATTTTGAAAAAATAAAAAAATTTAAAGAGATATTTGATAAAATATATAGAGAAATTTTTAATGAAAAAATTGATAAAGGGGATAAAAAAGTTATAGATTTTATGAATAGATTAAAACTAGAGATTTCTCAAATTTTAAAAACTTTTTCTTTGAAAGAAGTTGAAGAATATCGTGAAATTATTAAAGAGTATGCTGGGACAACTTGGGAAAAAATGAAAAAGTTAAAAAAGAAATCTGAAAATTTATTTCACAAAAAGATTTTATTATATAAACTTATTAGTTTGGAAAATTTATTGAATGTTCAATATGAAAGAAATTTTTTACAAAACTATGTTTGTGTTTGGAATGATTTATATTTGGATAATGATTATGATGATAACGGCTCTTTTTCAAATTTATTTTTTCTTAATAAAATTGATAAAGGTATCTATTTTGCAGATGATATTGTACTTTTTTCATTTGAATTGACAAAAGTTGCAAATAGTTTTGATGAATTTATGGATAATATTGAAAATTTTAATTTGGCTAATTATAGCCGATTTTTTAAAAAATAAAAACAATGCTTGAAAAGTAATTTAAAATAAGGTAAAATTATAAAGTCCAATGAATATTTATATAAAAAAGTTATTGGCTTAATTTTATTGCAGAAAGTTGAAAATAAAAAATGAGTATAAAAATAATTACTGAGAATCGGGACAATGTAATTGGATTTTTAGAATTTAAGAAAAGTGAAAATATTAGTTGTTTTAGTTTAAAAGATAATTTGAATGAATTAAAAAAAACTGGAGCAGTTGTAATTTTGGGAAACTTTGACGGAGTTCACAAGGCTCATAGGAAAATTTTGCAAAAAGGTGTAAAAAAAGCACAAGAAAATGGTTATAAAACGGTGGTTTACACTTTCAACGAATATCCAGATAAAAGGCATACGAGAATAACAAATCAATCTGAAAAGGCTTTTATTATGGATAATGAAAGAATCGACTACTTATATTTTGAAGAATTTGAAAAAGTTAGAAATTTTTCGCCAGAAAATTTTGTGAAAAAGATTTTGATTGAAAAATTGAATGCAAAAAAGGTTCTTTGTGGCTTCAATTTTACTTTCGGAAAAGGTAAATCTGGAAATCCAGAGATTTTAAAAGAGATTTTGGAAAAAAACAGAATTGAGCTTGAAATTCAAGAAGCGGTTTTTGATGATAATTTGGAAGTCATAAGCAGCACGAATATACGAAAGCATATAAAAGAAACAAATTTGGAGAAAGTAAAAAAATTGCTTGGACACAATCTTATAATTTTGGGAAAAGTCATTCATGGAAAGCAGCTTGGTCGGACGATTGGATTTCCCACGGCAAATTTAAAATTTGAAAACAGAGTTTATCCAAGTTTTGGGGTTTATGGAGTAAAAATTTATTTTTATGAAAAGGGTATTCTTAAAACTTATACTGGGGTTATGAATATTGGGAGAAATCCTACTGTTGACAAAGATAATTTGAGCGTTGAAACGCATATTTTTGATTTTGACAAAGATATTTATGGAAAATATATTTTGATTGAAATTTTTAAAAATATTAGAAAAGAAATAAAATTTAATTCAATTGATGAATTAAAAAATCAAATTGATAAAGATAGCAAATATTGGAAAAATGAAGTTAAAAAAATAAAAGAACAGGATAGAGAAAATGAAATAAGATGAAGATAAGAAATAAAATGAAGAAATAAATAAAGGGAAATGAAAAATTTATGATAAAAAATACAATTAATGTAAAAATCGACAATTTTGAAGGGCCTTTAGATCTTCTCATTCACTTGATTGAAAAAGAGAAAATGGATATTCACAAAATTAATATTTCTCAAATAATTGATGATTACTTAGAATATATTCACAGCCAAAAGGAAAAAAATTTGCGAATAAAAGTGGAATTTCTTGCGATGGCTACAGATTTAGTGGAAATAAAGGCTTATTCGGTTTTGAATGAAAATAAAAAAACTGAAAAAGCTGAAAATTTGGAAAAAAAGATTTTGGAATATAAATTATTTAAAGAAATTGCACAGTTATTTGCAGAAAAGGAAAATGAATATAATATTAGTCATCTAAGAATGGGAAATCAAAATTTTGGAGATAAAATTGTGGAATATGATATTTCCAGTTTAACTTTAGAAAATTTGATTGCGAGTTTTCAAAATATTTTAAATCCCAAGGATATGAAAAAATATGTGCAGGAAAATATGAAATTAAATTTGGAAGAAGAATATACGGCAGAAGAGGCACATCTTGAAATTACAGAAAATATAAAAAATAAAAGAAAAGTACCGTTTAGCCACTTACTAAAAAACAAATTTTCTAAAATACGAATCGTTACAATGTTTTTATGTATTTTAGATATGTTTAAAAATGGCGAAATTGATATAATTATCGATCAAAATAGTTTTTTTGTAACAAAAATTATGTAAAAATTTTTATAAATTATAAATAAAATAAAAATAAATAAAAGGATTATGCGTTATCCATAAAAATGCAAATTTATATTTTATTAAAGGAAATTAAATGTTTAAATCTAGTTTTATAGTAATGATAATAAATATGTTAAGCCGAATTTTAGGACTTATAAGAGAAATGATTATCGGAAGCGTTTTTGGAGCGACTGGAATGACGGATGCCTATGTCAGCGCCACAAAAATTCCAAACTTTTTTACGACATTATTTGGAGAAGGTTCGCTTGGAACAGTATTTATTCCAATTTATAACCGTGGAATGGAAGAAAAAGGAAAAGAGAGAACAGATGATTTTGTATTTTCGCTTTTGAATTTAATAGTTGCATTTACATCGACACTTTCTGTAATTATGATATTCTTTTCCAAACAAATTTTAAAGGTGACAACAGGTTTTAACGACCCAAAAAGATTTGATGCAGCAAATAACTTATTAAAAATCGTAGCTTTTTACTTTTTATTCATTGCACTATCTGGTGTTGTGTCGTCATTACTAAATAATTACAAAAAATTCGCAGTTTCAGCATCAATGGGAATCGTATTTAACTTGACAATTATAATTGGAACTTTGCTATTAAAAAATAAAATGGGGATTTACGGGCTTGGTGTGGCTTATTTACTTTCTGGAATTTTTCAATTAGTGATAATGCTTCCGCAATTTTTTCAAATTATGAAAAAATATAAATTTATTTTAAACCTAAAAGATGAATATGTGAAAGAAATGTTTGTTTTAATGGTTCCAACATTAGTCGGAATTTTTGGCTATCAAATAAATGAAATTGTCGACAACAGATTTGCGACTTCACTTCCAGCAGGAACAGCAAGCGCATTAAACTATGCGAGTAGATTATATTTGCTTCCGATAGGAGTTTTTGCAATTTCGCTAGCCGTTGTAATTTTTCCAACATTGTCAAAAGCTGTTGTAAAAAATGACAGCAGAACAGTAAAGCGAGTTGTTCATCAAGGATTATATATGCTTTCTTTCCTAATTGTTCCATCAAGTGTGATTTTATTTGGATATGCAAAAGAGATAGTGAGATTAGTTTATGAAAGAGGAAAATTTAATGCAGCCGCTGTAAAAGTTACTTCAGAAACACTACAATTTTATGCTTTAGGACTTCTATTTTTCTCAACAATACATCTTCTTACAAGAAGCCATTATGTCTATAAAGATAGAAAAACACCTGTTATTTCATCGTTTACTGCAATATTTACAAATATAGTTTTAGATGCACTTTTATATAAGCAGTATAGACATGTAGGCTTAACTTTTGCAACTTCATTTTCTGCAATGGTGAATTTTATAATTTTGTATATTTCGCTAAACAAAAAATATGTAAAATTAAGAAACCTAAAATATATTGCAATTTTAGGAGTGACGTTTGCGAGTTCGATGATTTCATATTGGGCTTCAAGCATGATAAAATTTCAAAATAAATATGGAATTGTTGTTAATTTAATAATATTTGCAATAATATATTTAATTATTTGGTTTATTTTAATATACACTTTTAGAAGAGATTTGATAAAAAAAGTTTTAAGAAATAGAAAATGGTAAAATTATGATAAAAGAAAAATTGAGATATACGAAAACAGGAAAAAGAATAGAAACTTACGAATTTGACGCAAAACTACATCAAAAAGTCGTGATGGACAAGTTTCAATTTGAAAATCATATTTTGGTAAAACATCCTGAAATGACGATTGAGATAATAAAAGAAGTGCTTAAAAATCCTGATGTTGTGACAAAGCAGTCAAAATCCAAAAAAGAACATTTTTATCAAAAAAAAATAAATAATCTTAATTATTTTGTCGTAATTTCCCAAAATCCAAGTATAAGAAAATTGAGATTCGTTGTAACGGCTTTCATGACGAAAGATGCAAATTTCTTAAAAGAAAAGAATAAATATGTAAGATATAAAATTAAATAAAATATTGCATTTCTCGAAAAAATTAGTTATAATAAAATGTTATTAAATAAATACAAGAAAGAGAGGAAATTCATTTTGTTTAAAGAATTTAAAGAATTCATTTCAAAAGGGAATGTACTAGATTTAGCAGTTGGTGTCATTGTTGGAGGAGCTTTTGGAAAAATTGTGACATCACTAGTAGATGACATAATTATGCCAATTATTGGACTTATAATAGGAGGAATTGATTTTTCAGGATTAAGTTTTAAAATAGGAGAGGCAACTGTAAAATATGGAATGTTCATTCAAAATATTGTAAACTTTTTAATCATCGCATTTTCTATATTTTTAGTGGTAAAAGCGGTAAATAAAATGAGAAGAATTAAGCCAGAAAAAGAAGAACCACCAGTTGAACCAAAAAAATCTAACGAAGAAATTTTGTTAACTGAAATAAGGGATTTATTGAAAAATAAATAAAAATGAAAGAATTATCAACACAAGAATACAATGAATTGTATAAGAGGTAAATATATGAATATATGGGTTTTATCACATCAATATGATTATGGAAATTTGTGTGATAAATACAAATGGAATGAGGAAGGTAGAATATTAGGAGTTTATTATACAAGAGAAGTAGCTTTAAGATCATTAACTGAATATCAAAAAATAAAAGGATTTTCTTCACATATTTCTAATTTTTATATAGAAGAATACATTTTGGATGAAATAAAAAACTAAATAATAATTTTCTCTAGGTTCTAAGTTCTAAATAATTAATACAAAAAATTTTGATGTCAAAATATTTAAAAAAACTGGAGAAGTTTGGATACTTGATAGTAAACAGATTGCAAAATCAGGAAATATGAGAGTTTCAAATAAAGGTGTAGATGGAACGAGACAGATGTCTCCTGACTGGGTAAAAAATGTATCAAGTAAACTAGACAAAAATAATCCAGTAAAAAAAGCAGTTGATGAAGCAATAGATAATGGGAAAATAAATACTGGTTTAGTTGGTGTGGATAAAAAAACAGGAGAGTTAATTTTTATTCCAACAAGAATTACTAATATAAAAAAATAATTAAGAAAGGGAAATAATGAAAAAATATTTTGTTTTATTTATAGTATTTTGGGGAATAGTTTTTTGTAGCAAGGAAAATAATGAATATTATTTATTAAAGAAAAAATATTTAAAAGGAGATAATCTATCATTAGATAATTTTTATAATAATTATAAAAAAGATGAGTTTAATCAAATGAGAACTGATTTAACAAAATTTTTTAAAGAAAGAAAAGATGAAGAAGCAAGAACTTATATTTTAAAAAATATAAAAATGGGGGCAATTATGTACTATTTTGCAAATTTTTATGAATGTGAAGATAAAGATTGTTCATCTAGATTATTAAAAAATTATCAATCATTATATAATTTTACAAAAGATATAGAAAGTTACTCTACGATTTTATCTTTCAAAAAAATTTTAGGAAAAAATAAGTATAATGAATTAGAGAATTTTTTTATAAAAAATAATTCTTTATATGCAATCAATAAAAAAAAAATTGATAACAATTACATAGAGAATGAATTTAAAAATCCTAAAATAAAAGTTGGTAAAAAAGAGTATACAATATTACAAAAGAGAGAAGTGAATTTAAATAATAATAAAAAATATATTTATCTATTAAGCAATCTTTCAGATGAAAATATTAAAAGTTATCTATATTATAAGGGGGATAAAGATTATTTAATTGAGCTTGAAATACATACTGTTGGGAATCCATATAATATTGATTTTTTTGATATTAATAATGACAATCGGAATGAAATTATTATTGAAAATTTAAATGAATTATCAGATTTTAATAATCTGTTTATTTTTAAAATTAATGAAAATGAGATAAAAAAAGTATTTGATGCACAACAAAATATAAAATTAAAAAATTATTTTAATTATAATAACATGTTAACAAAACTGGATGTTAAAATAAATGATGATTTTAATTTAAAAAAACATATAAAATATGAACTTCCTAATATAATAGAAACCAAGATAATAGATTCAGATTTTCCTGAAATAATTTTTGGAATTATAAAAAATAAGATTATTTTTAGAATAAAAGGTTTCCAAAATTTTGAAATTATTTTCGATAAAAATTTTGATTACAAATTAAAAGCGACAAGTAAATTTTCAGTTAATTATGGGATTGAAGATGGAATAATTGTAAATAATTTTTTATAAATTTAAAAATTATAATTCTTTAATTTTTTGAAGAATTTTAAAATAATCGTTGTTGTAAAAAACAACGGTTATTTTGTTCTTACATTAGTGAATTTTTGCAAAAGACGAATTGCAGATTTATAAATACACAGTTGTTTTTGAAAAATAAGTATGATAAAATAATACGAAGAAGATAAAAAAACATTAGATAAAAGATTTAATTAATTGGAGGAAAAATGTTAAATCAAAAAAACAAAAGAAATTTTTCTATAATCGCACATATTGATCACGGTAAATCAACAATTGCTGACAGATTATTAGAATTTACTGGAACGATAACAAAAAGAGAAATGGTTGACCAAGTGTTAGATAGCATGGATTTAGAGCGTGAAAAAGGTATAACAATAAAGGCCCAAGCTGTCACACTTAATTATAAAGCTAAAAATGGTGAAATTTACGAATTAAATTTAATCGACACTCCTGGACATGTGGATTTTATTTACGAAGTTTCCCGTTCGCTTGCAGCTTGTGATGGAGCGCTTTTAGTAGTCGATGCGGCTCAAGGGATAGAAGCACAGACTTTGGCAAATGTCTACTTAGCTTTAGAAAACGACTTGGAAATACTTCCTGTAATCAATAAAATTGATTTGCCGTCAGCTGATCCTGACAAAGTAAAAATAGAAATTGAAGATGTTATAGGACTTCCAGCTGATGAAGCAGTTCTGGTTTCTGGAAAAACGGGAATCGGAATTGAAGATTTGTTAGAAGCGATAATTAAATATATTCCTGCACCAAAAGGTGACGTAAATAAACCTTTAAAAGCGTTGATATTTGATTCTCACTATGATGATTTTAGGGGAGTTATCACATATATTAGAATTGTTGACGGAAAAATTTCTAAAGGAGATAGAATTAAAATTATGTCAACTGGTAAAGAATTTGATGTCCTTGAAGTTGGAATTTTTTCACCAAAGATGAAAGAAACGAAAGAATTGACAGTCGGTTCAGTTGGATATATCATCACAGGAATAAAATCAATTAAAGATACACAAGTTGGAGATACAATCACTCATGTTCAAAATCCGACAGATTTAGCACTTGAAGGATATAGACCAGCATTAAGTATGGTTTTTGCTGGAATTTATCCGGTTTCTACTGATGACTATGAAGACTTGAGAGAAGCTCTTGAAAAATTGCAGTTAAATGACGCTTCTTTGTCTTATACGCCTGAAACTTCTCTTGCGTTAGGATTTGGTTTCAGATGTGGATTTTTAGGTCTGCTTCATATGGAAATTGTTGTAGAAAGACTTCGTCGAGAATTTAACATCGACTTAATTTCCACAGCTCCATCGGTTAAATATCATGTGACATTGGAACAGCAGCAAATGCAAGTTATAGATAATCCCGCTGAATTTCCTGAAGGGAAAAAATACATTGAAGAGCCTTATGTAAAAGGTACAATTATTGTTCCAAAAGATTATGTTGGAAATGTGATGGAACTTTGTCAGGAAAAAAGAGGAACTTTTTTAAATATGAATTATCTTGATGAAACGAGAACTATGATTAGTTACGATTTACCACTTGCAGAAATTGTAATTGATTTTTACGACAAGTTAAAATCTCGAACAAAAGGTTATGCTTCGTTTGAATATGAAATGATTGGCTATAAAGAATCAGATTTAGTAAAAGTGGACATTTTAGTCAGTGGAAATCCTGTGGATGCTTTTTCATTTATCGCACATAAGGATGATGCTTATTACAGAGGTCGTGCAATTGTTGAAAAATTAAAAGATGTAATTCCGAGACAGCAATTTGAAATACCACTTCAAGCGGCACTTGGAACAAAAATAATCGCAAGAGAAACAATAAAGGCGCTTCGTAAAAATGTCCTTGCAAAATGTTACGGTGGAGATATTACCCGTAAGAAAAAATTGTTAGAAAAACAAAAAGAAGGAAAAAAACGGATGAAAGCGATTGGAAATGTTGAAATTCCGCAAGAAGCATTTTTATCAGTTTTAAAATTAAATGACTAATTTTTGAATAAATATTTGAATGAGATAAGATAAAATATAAGAAAAAAGAGAAAGAGAAAAAAAGTGAATAAAGATAAAGATTTAAATAAAAATATTATATTTTTTGATGTAGAGACGAATGGATTTCAGGGAAGTTCCGTTTTGTCAATGTCAGCAATAAAAGTAAATTACAATTTTGGAAAAAGTGAATGGTTAAAAGTTTCAGAATTTAACCGCTTTTATTTTAGAGAAGAAGATGAAGAAATGAATGAAGGGGCAATTAATGTAAATGGACTAACTGATGAAGTAATTGCACTTGAACGAAAAAAACTTAAAGATAAAATAGGAGATTATCCTTTGACTTTTAAAAAAGATATGGACAATTTTTTTATGTTTTGTCAGGATACTGACCATTTTGTAGCTCATAATATAAAGTTTGACAGAAGTTTTGTGGATTTTTCACTAAAAAATCAGTTTGATACGATGAAAGAAAATATTGATATTTTAAAAATTGAAAATAATTGTGGAAATTATAAATGGCCAAAACTTATTGAATGTGCTAAGTATTATAAAGTTCCATTTGAAGAAAATCAGTTTCACGGAAGTTACTACGACGTTTTAATAATGTTTAGAATTTTTTATAAAATGACTAAAAATGAAATTTCTAAAAATCGAATATTTGATTTTTTGGAAAGAGAATGATTAATATAAATAGGGGATCCGTTTTAAAATGAGTATACTTTTGCAAAAAGATGATCTGAATTTAAAAAATGAAAGTCAAAAAATTGTAGAAATTAAAGACTATGAAGAAAAATTAAAATTTGAGTTAATTGAGTATTTCTCAAAAGAAATTTCTTTTTTTATAAAAGATGGCAGTTATCAAGATGCTATAGATTTTGTTCAAAATAGACTAAATACTCGTTTTGAAATTCCGTTAAAACAAAAAGAAAAAGATATAACAGGAAATTTAAACGAGCTTATTTTAAATGAAAAAACAAAATTTAAAAATTTTTTTATATATTTAAAAAATGAATTATTAAATTGCAAAAAGTTTTATTTTATCGTGAGTTTTATAAGATATTCAGGACTTCAAATACTTTTGAGCACATTGGACGAACTTGAAAAAAAAGGAATCAAAGGTGAAATTATAACTTCTGTTTATTTAAATATAACAGATTCAAAATCATTAAAAAAACTTCTCAGTTATAAAAATATAAAAGTAAAAATTTATAATAATTCAAGCGAGAGTTTTCATACAAAAGCGTATTTATTTAAAAAAAATAAATATCATACTTGCATAATAGGTTCTTCAAATATAAGCCAAAGTGCTTTGTATTCTGCAGAAGAATGGAATGTTAAATTGACAGAAAGCAGTTTTTTTGAAATTTATAAAAAATCAATTTCACAATTTAAAAATCTTTGGAATAGCGACAAAGCCGTTGAACTCAGTGAAGATTTTATTTTTGAGTATGAAAATTATAAAAATAATTTGAAACTTCAAAAAACTTTTGATTATATAAAAATAAAAAATAATAAAAATTATTTTGAACCGAATAGTATGCAAAAAGAAATTTTGGAAAAGCTAGAAAATACTAGAAAATCAGGGAATAAAAAAGGGCTTGTAGTCGCTGCGACTGGAACTGGGAAAACGTACCTTGCAGCGATGGATATAAAAATTTTTTTTGAAAAGAAGGAAAAGAAGTTTTTGTTTTTAGCACATAGAGAAGAACTTTTGGAAAATGCGATTTTAGTTTGTAAAAAGATTATGAAAATTGGAGAAAATAAGATTGGAAGAATTTTTGGAGGGAGAAAAGAAACTGAGAAAAAAATTATTTTTGCAACTGTTCAATCGCTTCAGAATAATTATCTTGAATTTTCTAAAGATTATTTTGACTATATCGTAATTGATGAATTTCATCACTCAAGTGCCAAAAGTTACACCAAAATTCTAAACTATTTTAATCCAAAATTTCTTCTGGGCCTTACTGCAACACCTGAAAGAATGGACGGAAAAGATATTCTAGAACTTTGTGATTATAATTTAGTTGGCGAAATGGGTTTGAAACGAGCAATGGAACAGGATTTAATTGCACCTTTTCATTATTTTGGAATAAATGACGAAACATTTGATTATGAGAAAATTCCTTATAAAAACGGAAAATATCAGGAAGATATTTTAGTTAAAAATCTGTCAAATAATAAAAGAGTCGATTATATAATTGAGAGCATTAAAAAAATCGGATTTGATGGCGAAAAGATGAGTTGCATAGCATTTTGTGAAAATATCAATCATGCTAGTTTTATGAATGAAAATTTTAATAAAAACGGATATATCTCGAAAGTATTGACTTCAAAAACTTCAAAATTTGAAAGAGAAAAAATTTTAGAAGATTTTAAAAATAAAAAATCTGAAATTTTGTGTGTTGTAGATATTTTAAACGAAGGAATTGATATTCCAAATATAAATTTGCTTTTATTTTTAAGACCAACTTTTTCTTCCACAATTTTTACTCAGCAAATTGGACGAGGACTTAGAAAATGTGAAAATAAAGATTTTGTGACAATTATAGATTTTATTGGAAATCACAAAAAAGACTATATCATTGCAAAATTTTTTTACGAAGAAATGTTAAACAATAAAAACATTTTGTATATCAAAAAAGAAAAATTGATAAAAGAAATAGAAACTAATTTTGAAAATGTACCAATGGCATCATATGTCGAACTGGATAGAATTTGTCAAGAACGAATAATTAATAAAATAGAAAAAATCAATTTTAATTCCAAAATAATGTTAAAGGAAACATATGACAGCTTTAAAAATGAAATTGGAAAAAATGATGATGAAATTTTAGAAATTTTAGATTTTGATAGAAATATTGAATTATTTATCGAGTTAAGTTCAAAATACGGTTCTTTTTACACAGCACAAAAAAATTTAGAAAGTAATTCAATTGATGAATTAAATTTTTCAAATATCGAATTTTTATCATATTTAGAAAAAAAATTAACTTTAGTTGAGCCGTTTACTTATTTAATTATGGATTTATTTTTAGATAAAGATAAAAAAATTAAAAATATTACGGAAAACGATATTTTGAAAAAATATAAAAATTATTTTAATATTTTGGAATTTAAAAATACTTATTTAATAAAGCGAATTTTAAAAGAGTTGATAGAAGATGAAATTTTGGATTTTGAATCAAATTCTGAATTTAAAAATAATAAAAACTATAAAATTTCTAAAAAATATAAAAATAATTTTTTTAAAGATAAAAATTTTTTGAAAAGATTAAAACAGCTCATAATTTTAGGTTTGTCGGAATTTAAAAATAATGATATTAGTCAATTTAATGAAAATATATTAATAAATTACAAGGAATATAAACGAATTGAGTTACAGATTTTGTTGGATTCAAAAGTTCCAAAAGGAAGCTGGAGAGCTGGATATGCAAATACTGAAAAAGATATTTGCCTTTTTGTAACTTACGACAAATCTCATATTTTACAAGAAAATTTAAAATATGATAATTCGCTGCATTCAGATGACATAATTCAATGGATAAGCCAACCCAAAACTTACCACGCCTCAAGTGTCGGCCAAATGTTTATAAAACACAGGGAAAAAGGTATAAAAGTTCATATTTTTGTAAGAAAATTTGCATTTTTAGACAATAAAAAGACAAACCCATTTATTTATCTAGGAAACGCGAATTATTACAAAAGTTATGGCGATAAGCCAATGACGATACTTTGGAAACTAAAAAATAAAATTCCTTTTGAAATAATTAAAGATGTAGTCATATAAAAATTATAAATAAAATAAAAATAAAATCGAAATATTTAATAAATCTTTAGTTTAAATATTTCGATTTATTTTTTATAAATTTTTTAAAATTTTGTTGTACTAATTTTTTAAAAGAGTTGCATTAATTACAGCATACAAATTTTTTGCATCTTTTTCAAATTTTACACTGTATTTATAGCCTTTTTCAGTTTTTTCTATGTTTTCAGGCAGTTTACTCAATTCAAGTCCATTTTCTGCATTAATTAGAGCAATTTTTAAATTTCGTATATTTTTTGAAGGTTTATTTTGAAAAATTACATTTATATCAAGATTAATCGCTTTATTTTTTTCAGCCAGTATTTTTTCTTTTTCAGTTTCAGATATATCTGTAATTTTTGAAGAAATTTTTACAACTTCAGGCTTTTCTGGAGCTGCTCCTTCGCTGTTTGTAAGTATCAATATTTTGTCATTTTGTCTATTTGCATCAGATATTTCAAATACAATTTTTTCAAAATTTTTAACATCTTTCACTTTCACATTTTTTGCCTTTAGATCCAGTGTGTTTCCAGTTATCACATCAATAGGTGCAGGTTTATTATCCTTCACACTTATATTACGGCTTCCTCTTCCTCCAAACAATATACTTTCTTTTCCAAACAGTACAGAATTGCCTTCTATTACAATTTTATTATTTATAACAGAACCTCTATGGCTATAACCACCATAAACATTACCACCAATTTTTGAGTTACCTTTTATTATTATTTCGTTGTCACTAACTACTGAATTTTGTCCAGCACCACCATAAACACTTCCGCCTCTTACTGTTTTTACTCCATCTCTTTCCCAAAACCCATTTGTTGCAAGAACTCCACCATTAATAATTACCTTATTATTTTTTATTTCAGGAAATTTGTTGTTGTTGTCTTCCACTGCTCCAAAAACACGTTCAAGAGGTTTTCCACCTGAATTAATATAAACAGTGTTTCCTTTAGCACTTGAAGAAATACCAAATGAATTTTCCAGTTTTTCAAATCCTAACGCTTGAGCAGCTTTATTATCTTTTGGATACGTCACTATTTCCTTTGCAACAAGACTCGTACTCAGCATTGCAATCCCCGCTAAAACAATTAATCCTTTTTTTAACTGACTTCTCATTTTCATAATATCCTCCTAAAAAAGTATTTTTCCCAAATTAAATTTTAAACACAAAAAATTTAATCTTAGATAAGTTTAGATATATTTTACTCCTAATTAGTTTGAATGTCAATTATTAAGTTAATAAAAATATATTATAATTTATTTTTTTATAAAAAATTATTCTTTTTATTACAAAAAAAATATGATATAATAAAATTGAAAAATATTAAAATAAGGAGAATCTTAAAATGCCAGTTTATTACAATGCGGATAAAAAGACTTGGTATACTACGTTTTATGCCAAAGATTATAAAGGTATAAACAAAAAATATAAAAAAACTGGATTTAAAAAGAAAAAAGATGCACAGCAATATGAATATGAATTTAAGTTAAAAATTTCAAAGTCAATGAATATGACTCTTAATTCTTTATACGAAATATATTTTGATGACTATAAAAAAAGATACAAGCCAACTACGGTAAATACAACACAGACTCTTTTTAATACGCATATTTTGCCTTTTTTTGGAGAAATGGAGCTTTGCAAAGTTACTCCTTTTGTAATTCGGGAATGGCAAAACGAAATACTTGAAAAAACAAATAATAATAAAAAACTTAGTGAAAACACAAAATCAAGTTTATTTTCTGCACTAAAAAGTTTATTTAGCTGGGCTGTGAAATATCAGGGATTAAATGAAAATCCATGCAAAAATTTAGGTTCATTTGGAGCAAAAAAAAATCAAAATGAAATGAATATTTGGTCATTTGAAGAATTTGATATATTTATAAACAAATTAAGTGAATTCGGTAAAAAATATTTTGTGGAAGCGATGGCTTTTAAAACATTATTTTGGACTGGAATGAGAGTTGGCGAACTTATGGCTTTAACATTTGGAGATATAGATCTTGAAAGTAAGACAATAAATATCAATAAGACGTTTTCAAAGGTTAAAGGAAAAGTTTATATTACTTCTCCAAAAACTTTAGGTTCAAAGAGAAAAATTTTAATTCCGGAAATTTTATTAAATGATTTAAAATACTATTTTGAAAATTTTGATATTGTATCTACAAAACGAATTTTTGAAATAAAAACTGCGAGACTCCGATACATTTTGACAAAGTTTACAAATGTGCTAGGCTTAAAAAGAATAAGGATTCATGACTTTAGACATTCCCATGCTTCATATTTGCTTTTTTTAAAAGCTGACATTACAGCCATAAGCAAACGATTGGGTCATGATAATTTGCAAACTACGATAAACACATATTCGCATCTGTATAAAGATGCAAATGCTCAATTAATTGATAAAATAAACAATATAAAAATAAAATAATTAAAAAAATAGAACTTTTATAGAACTCTGTAAAATTTTGAAACGAAACTTAGTTATCATTTTTAGGAGTTTAATTAGATTTTTTTGATTTATCTTTACAATAAATAGAATTTAGTTTTGAAAAATTAGTGGCTGTATTTGAAGATATAACACTAATTTTTTTTACATTGTTTTAAATTTTTTTGACCTTCATATATCAATTTTAAGAGCGAATTTTCAACTTATTCGATATTTTATTCTAAATTTTTATTTTTCTTCTTAAAACAGCTTTATTTTGAAAATTTAGAATTTTTGATATTTTTTTATAATAATTTTGTTTTTTTTTATTATAAAAACTGAAAAAAATTCAAAAAATTAAATTTTATACGATATTGACTTTTCTTAAAAATGTGCGATAATATTATTGTTAGGAAAAATTAAGATGGATATATAAAATTATTAAATTATGATTATCTAATAGTTTTTTCAAAATGGAAAGAAAGTTTATGGAGGAAGTATTATGAAAAAATTGACAAAAGATTTAGAAAAACTGGGGATAGTGAATGTATCAAAAATTTACAGAAATTTGAAACCTGCTGAACTTGTTGAACATGCGTTAGGGAGAAAAGAAGGAACTTTGTCTGAAACTGGCGCTTTGGTTGTGCGAACTGGAAAATACACAGGACGTTCGCCTAAAGACAAATATATAGTTGATACTTCACAAATTCACGATAAAATTGCTTGGGGAGATGTGAATAAACCTATTGAAAAGCAAAAATTTGAATCTATTTATAATAAGTTAATTGCGTATTTACAAAACAGGGAAATATTTGTATTTGATGGGATGGCCGGAGCTGATCCAGCTTGCAGAAAAAAATTTAGAATTATAAATGAACGAGCAAGTCAAAATTTATTTATTCATCAATTGCTAATCCGTCCAACTGAAGAGGAATTGAACGATTATGGACATGCTGATTTCACAATAATTGCAGCTCCTGGATTTAAATGCAATGCTAAAATTGATGGAATAAATTCATCAGCTGCAATAATTATTGACTATGAAGCAAAAGTTGGAATTATTTGTGGAACTGAGTATTCAGGAGAAATAAAAAAAAGCGTATTTTCAATAATGAATTTTATAATGCCTGAAATCGATGTCTTACCTATGCACTGCTCTGCCAATATGGATCCTAAAACAGGAGAAACTGCAATATTTTTTGGGCTTTCGGGAACTGGAAAAACTACACTTTCCGCAGATCCCAACCGCAGATTAATTGGTGATGATGAACATGGTTGGTCGGATCACAGCATTTTTAACTTTGAAGGTGGATGCTATGCAAAGTGTATAAATCTTGATCCAAAACATGAACCGGATATTTTTAATGCTATAAAATTTGGAAGTTTAGTGGAAAATGTCGTGATGAATCCTAAAACTCGCGAATTTGATTTTTATGATAAAAGTTTAACTGAAAATACAAGAGTTGGTTATCCAATTGATCATATAAGAAATGCTCAAATTCCAGGAATTGGAGGAATTCCTAATGTTATAATATTTTTGACAGCGGATGCTTTTGGTGTTTTACCACCTATTTCTAGGCTTTCAAGAGATGCTGCTATTTATCATTTTGTAACAGGATTCACTTCTAAATTAGCTGGAACTGAACGTGGAATTACAGAACCACAACCTACGTTTTCAACTTGTTTTGGAGAACCGTTTATGCCACTTGATCCATTTGTTTATGCTGAAATGTTAGGAAAAAAAATAGAATTGCATAATACAAAAGTATTTCTGATAAATACAGGATGGTCTGGAGGTCCATATGGTGTGGGTAGCCGTATAAATTTGAAATATACAAGAGCGATGGTTACTGCAGCATTAAGTGGGGAATTGGATGAAGTGGAATATAGACATGATGATATTTTTAATGTAGAAATTCCACAATATTGTCCAAATGTTCCAAGCGAGTTATTAAATCCTTTAGACACTTGGGCAAATAAAGAAGCATACGGGGCTGCTGCAAAAAAATTGGCAAAAATGTTTAGAGAAAATTTTGCAACAAAATATCCGCATATGCCAGAGCATATTGTAAACGCTGGACCAGCATTTTTTGAATAAATATAAAAAGACAGTTTAGTAAAATTCAAGCTACTTTTGTATAAATATATAATTTTTTAATTTAAAAAGTTTGAGTGTGCTATAACTGTCTGTTTTAAAAATTTGTTTACTAAACTAAAAGGAGGATTTTTATGAAAGTAAAAATAACAGAAACATCACTACGAGATGGACACCAATCGCTTATGGCAACCAGAATGACAACTGCCGAAATGCTTCCAATCATAGAAACTATGGACAAAGTTGGATATTATGCAATGGAAGTTTGGGGTGGTGCCACTTATGATGCAGAAATTAGGTTTTTGCATGAAGATCCTTGGGAAAGACTCAGAGAAATTAGAAAAAGAGCAAAAAATACTAAATTGCAAATGCTTTTAAGAGGGCAAAATTTATTAGGATATAGACATTATGCTGACGATGTTGTTGAAAAATTTGTAAAATTTTCAATAAAAAATGGTATTGATATTATTCGTACTTTTGACGCATTAAATGATACAAGAAATATCAGAAAAGTTTTGGAAAGTACCAAAAAATATGGTGGAGATAGTCAACTTGCAATTTGTTATACAATAAGTCCTGTTCACACAATAGAATATTACAAAAAATTGGCACTTGAAATGCAAAATATGGGAGCAGATTCCATTGCAATAAAAGATATGTCAGGAATTTTGCTGCCAGACGTTGCTTATAAACTTGTAAGTGAACTAAAAAGTATTTTAAAAATTCCACTTGAGTTACATACTCACGAAACAGCTGGAATGGCTGAAATGAGTGTTTTGAAAGCTATTGAAGCTGGCGTAGATATTGTAGATACTGCAATTTCACCTTTTGGTGGAGGAACATCGCAGCCACCTACAGAATCACTTGTAAGAGCACTGCAAAAAACAAAATACGATACAGAATTAAATCTTGAATTTTTAAAAGAAGTGGCAGAATATTTTAAGCCAATAAGAAAAAAATATATTGACAATGGATTTTTAAATCCAAAAGCTTTGGAAATAGAACCTAATATCGTGGAATATCAATTGCCTGGCGGGATGCTCTCAAATTTGTTGTCCCAGCTAAAATCACAAAATGCTCAGGATAAATATGAGGAAGTTCTCAGGGAAATTCCTAAAGTTCGTAAAGATTTAGGTTATCCACCATTGGTTACTCCTATGAGTCAAATGGTTGGAACTCAAGCTGTATTTAATGTTTTAACTGGAAAAAGATACCAAATGGTTCCAAGAGAAATTAAAGATTATGTAAGAGGAATGTATGGGAAACCTCCTGTTCCAATTTCTGATGAAATAAAAAAAATCATAATTGGAAATGAAAAAATATTTACAGGAAGACCTGCTGATCTGTTAAAAAATGAATATGACACAATGAAAAAGGAAATTGGAAATTTAGCAAAATCTGGTGAAGATGTTTTAACTTATGCATGTTTTCCACAAATTGCAAGAGACTATTTAGAAAAAAAATATTCAAAAGAAAAAACTCAAAATAAAGAAAAAATTGAAATTCATAATATTAATGTAATTTTTTAAAAAATATTCAAATATAATTTGGATAAAGTTTTTTGAAAGGGATAATTTGAAAAATGAAAAGTATTTTATTTGGAAATTCGGCTGTGTCATTTGGAGATGCAATTTATATTACTGTTGTAAGTATGTTAATTGTTTTTTTTATATTGCTGTTAATTTCGTTTGTATTATCATTTTTTAAATATTTTTCAAATGAAAAAGAGCAAAATACCATAAATGAAAAAATAAATGATATTAACGCTTTAAAAAATTTAGAATTTGAAAATTTGAATACAAACGAAAAATTCAGTATTGAAAAAATAAAAGATGAAACTATGTTAGTAGCTTTATTGACAGCTCTTGTTGACGCATCTGAAAATAAGAAAGATTGTGAAATAAAAGTAAAGAATATAAAAGAAATTAAATAAAATTGAAATTCAAAGGGGTATGACAAGTATGATTAAATTATATAAAATCAAAATTGGAGAAAAGGTTTATGAAGTGGAAGTGGAAGCTGTTACTGAAAAAGAAGGTTTTATTTCAACTAACTCAAACTATGCTCAAAAAATACAGGGAAAAAATGATTTTACACAAAATAAAATTAATAATTCTGTTGAAATCGGGGAACCGATAAAAGCCTCTATGCAAGGGCTTATTGTCGATATAAAAGTTGAAGCTGGACAAAAGGTAAAAACTGGAGATGAAATTGTAATTCTAGAAGCTATGAAAATGGAAAATCCTATCGTAGCTCCTAAAGATGGAACTATTAGCGCAATTAAAGTATCTAAGGGAGATAATGTAAATTCTGATGATATTTTGGCAATATTATCTAAATAAATTATTGCTTGAAATTTTATAAAATATTCTAATTTTATTAATTATAGCAATAATTTATTTTATAGAAAAATCTTTAAGGAAAGGAATGGTTTTTAATATGGAATTACTAAAAATTCTTTATGGAACTACAGGACTGTCAATGATAACTGTAAAACAGATTATTATGATAATAATTTCTTTAATTTTATTATATTTGGCAATAAAAAAACAATATGAACCTTATTTATTGCTTCCAATTTCTTTTGGAATGCTACTTGCAAATTTACCCGCTGTGGCAAATGAAGGACTTATGGAAAAAGGAGGACTTTTATATTATTTGTACCAAGGGGTTAAACTTGGAATTTATCCGCCACTAATATTTTTGGCGATAGGTGCAAGTACTGATTTTGGACCTCTTATTGCAAATCCAAAAAGTTTGTTATTGGGTGCTGCAGCACAATTTGGTATTTTTGTAGCATTTATTGGAGCAATTTTGCTTGGACTAGCTGGAAAGGAAGCCGCTTCAATTGGAATTATTGGGGGAGCTGATGGACCAACTGCCATTTATTTGACGACAAAACTTGCACCTCATTTATTGGGATCAATTGCTATTGCAGCTTATTCCTATATGGCTTTGGTACCAGTTATTCAGCCACCAATTATAAAACTGCTTACGACAAAAAAAGAAAGAATGGTGGAAATGACACAGCTTAGATTTGTGAGTCAAAAAGAAAAAATAATTTTTCCAATTTCAGTAACAATTATCGTAATTCTTTTAGTTCCATCATCAGCTCCATTAATTGGAATGTTAATGTTAGGAAATCTCATAAAAGAAGTTGGAATAGTTTCAAATTTAGTTGAGCATGTGAAAGGAGCGCTATTATACTGCATTACAATAGTTTTGGGAATGACAGTTGGAGCAACTGCTAATGCAGAAAATTTTTTAAGTCTTACAACAATAAAAATTATCATTTTAGGATTAATTGCATTTTCTTTTGGAACAATTGGAGGTGTACTCTTTGGAAAGATAATGTATAAATTTACAAAAGGAAAAGTAAATCCGATGATTGGTGCAGCAGGAGTTTCAGCAGTTCCTATGGCAGCAAGAGTCGTTCAAAAGATAGGACAAGAAGAAAATCCACGAAATTTTTTATTGATGCACGCAATGGGACCGAATATTGCTGGTGTAATTGGTTCAGCTGTTGCTGCAGGAGTTCTTTTAATTATATTTAAATAATAAAATTTTGAATAAACAAAAAAAATAATGATGAATAAAGAGAAGGAAGCAAAGATAATTATGAAAGAAAATAGAAAAAATGTAAAAATATATAAATTTGATGTAATTGATTCGACAAACGATTATTTGAGAAGAGAGCATAATAACCATGAGGAATTTGACGTTATTTCTGCTGGTATTCAAACACATAGTAAAGCTCGTAGAAATAACGATTGGATTTCACTTGAAGGGATGGCTACGTTTAGTTTCTTTTTAAATGAAAGAAAAGAGATAAAAATGGAAGATTATTTTAAATTGCCATTACTTGCTGGACTTGCTGTAATAAAAGGATTAAAAAAAATTGAGGACTTGGATTACAAATTTAAATGGACAAATGATGTTTATTTGGAAAATAAAAAATTATGTGGAATTTTGATGGAAAAGGCGGATGATGTCTACATTGTAGGAATTGGTTTAAATGTAAATAATGTCTTGCCAGAATTTTTGGAAAGTAAGGCTATTTCATTGACTCAGATAAAAAACAAAAAATATGAAATTGATGAGATTATAACAAATATTATTTATGAATTTAAAATATTATTTGAAAATTTAAAAAATGGATTTTGGGAAGAAATTTTAGAGCAAATTAACGAAATAAATTATTTGAAAGATAAAAATATTGAATTAAAGTTTGGAAATGAAATTATCTCAGGAATTGCACAAGATATTAACAAAGATGGAGAAATTGAAATTTCAATTCCTCAAGATGAAAAACAAAAAAGTGTAATTAAAAGTTTTTCAGTTGGAGAAGTTTTTGAAAAAATTAAGATATTTTAAAAACATTAACAAGGGGACCTTATGCCCCCCTTGTTATTCAATAAACTAAAATTTATTATTTAGATTCTCCACCCATTTTTTCCTGTTTAACTTTATGATCAACAACATGTCTTTTAGCGAGTTCATCTTTCACGTCTTGAATAGTAAGCCCTTGCTCAATCATTAAAACCAAAGTATGATAATATAAATCTGCAATTTCATATCTCAATTCATCATTATCATTATTTTTAGCCCCAATTATAACTTCTGTACATTCTTCTCCAACTTTTTTCAAAATTTTATCAAGCCCTTTTTCAAACAAATAAGTCGTATAAGATTTTTCATTTGGATTAACTTTTCTATCTTTTATCAATTCATAAAGTTTTTCAGGCGTAAAACTGCTATAATCTTCTGCTTCAAACAACGAGTTAAAAAAGCAGCTCTCAGCACCAGTATGACAAGCAGGCCCATCTTTTTTTACTTCCACAAGCAAAGCATCCGCATCACAATCATATTTTACTGAAACAACATGCTGATAATTCCCTGAAGTTTCCCCTTTTAGCCAAAGTTCTTGTCTACTTCTGCTAAAAAAGCAAGTTTTCTTATCTCTTAAAGTTATTTCAAGACTTTCTTTATTCATATACGCAAGTGTCAGTACTTCTTTTGTATAATAATCCTGTATTATCGCAGGAACAAGTCCTTTTTCATCAAATTTTATTTGCTCTATATTCATTTTTACCTCTTTTCTAAAATTATTTATTTTAATATTTTAATTTTTCTCTCAATAAGTAAATATACTTTAATAAATCTTCCATCTCAAAAACAGAAACTTCGTAAATCATTTCTAAACTAGTTCCCCAATATTCATGAATTAATCTATTTCTCATTCCTTTTATATTTTCCCAATAAGAATGATCTGAGAATATATCTGTTAAAATATTTTTGTCTAACTTTTGAATTTGCGAAATAGCTTCTCCAATTTTTTCTAATTGTCTTTCAATATACCCGATTGTTTTTCTATCATTAACAAACTCTTCAAAAGAAACTTTAGAAATTTCTTCTTGTATAACATCAATACATTCTTCAATGTCATAAGTAAACTGAAGTATATTTCTCTTCCTTTTACACATAAATTACACTCCGTAAAATTTCTTCTTTTATTTCATCTTTATATTTCTGAACTTTTGGATTTTTAAATTTATACTCAAACATACTTTCATCAACTAAATCCACTTTTTTTTGAAAAATTTCTTCAAGTCTTTTGTGTAAATTACAAAAATTTTGATACATTCCCTTTTTAAATTCCATTTTTACAAGAATATCGATATCACTATTAGCAGTATCACTATTTTTAGAAAAACTACCAAAAAGTCCTAATTTTAAAATTGAATATTTCTTTTTATTAATTTCTTTTAATTTTTTTAAAATTTCTTCTTTTTTCATAATAATTTCCTCTTAGTTCATTTTCAAAATTTTTCTTATTAAAAAATATCAAATTCTCATCTCAACACCATTACTCTTCAAATACTTTTTCAACTCCATAATTTCCACTTCCTTAAAATGAAAAATCGAAGCTGCAAGTCCCGCATCAATTCCTGGAATTTTAAATAACTCTCTAAAATGCTCCATATTTCCAGCTCCACCTGATGCAACTATTGGAATTGACAATTTTTTTGATAAAATTTCAAGTAATTCCAAGTCAAATCCATTTTTAACTCCGTCTGTGTCAATACTGTTTACAACAACTTCTCCAGCACCATTTTCCTGACCATTTACAAACCACTCTATTGCATCAATCCCAGTATTTTCTCTTCCACCTTTTGCAAAAACTTTGAATTTACCATCAACTCGTTTTACATCGACTGACAAAACCACACATTGATCTCCGTATTTTTTTGCAGCTTCTTCAATTAATTTTGGATTTCTTATTGCCCCAGAATTGATGCTCACTTTATCAGCTCCAGCTTTCAAAACTCTATCAAAATCATCCAGCGTATTTATTCCACCGCCAACAGTAAGCGGAATAAAAATTTGACTTGCCACTTCTTTCAAAATATCTGTAAACAAGCCCCTTTCCTCAACAGTTGCAGTAATATCATAAAAAACAAGCTCATCAGCTCCTGATTTATTATAAAATTTTGCTAATTCCACGGGGCTGTCAACTTCTCTTATTCCAGTAAAATTAATTCCTTTTACAACTTTTCCATTTCTCACGTCCAAACAGGGAATAATTCTCTTTGCAAGCATTTTTATACCTACTTTCTTTTAATAGATGTTGTTCAATAACTTAATATTTCTCTATGATAAGGGGCCTTTCCCCTTTGCTATAATTATAATTTTTTTAGTTATCAAACAGATTTACAATATTTAAATTTTTAATTTCATTTATACAATTTTTAAAATATTATTTACTAACATTAAGTACTTCCTTCAAATCAAGATTTCCCGAATAAATCGCCTTTCCCACAATTGCTCCATAAATATGATTTTTGTTAAGCTCTTTAATCTCATCTAAAAATGTAATTCCACCTGACGCAATAATATCTGAATTAACTACTTTCGACAATTTTTTATAAATTTCAAGATTTGTACCATTTAACATTCCATCTTTTGAAATATCAGTATAAATTATTGTTTTCACACCTATATTCGATAATTTTTTGCAAAATTCAACTGAGTTCAATTCTACAGTTTTAGTCCATCCTTTAACCGCAACTTTCTCATCTTTCGCATCTACAGAAACTGCAATTTTATCGCCATATTTTTTTACCATTTCCTTCAAAAATTCTTCATTTTCAACGGCAATCGTTCCTAAAATAACACGGTTTACTCCCAATTCAATATATTTTTTTATTCTTTCTTCATCACGGATTCCGCCACCAACTTGAACAAAAAAATCACTTTTTTCAACCAATTCTTTTATGACCTCATAATTTTTTGTATTCCCATCTTTTGCCCCATCCAAATCCACAATATGAAGATTTTTTGAATTATTTTTATTAAAAAAGTCCAAAACTTCAACAGGATTCTTAAAAAATACTTCCACTTGGTTATAATCCCCTTGTCTCAATCTAACTGCCTGTCCGTTATGTAAATCTATCGCTGGAAAAATTTCTATCATAGTTATTTTCTCCTTTTATTTTTAAAATTTTTTATCATTTATTAAAATTTGAAATTTTTAACAATAATATTTAAGATAAAAATTCTTTTATTGAATTTTTATGTTGTTACTTTTACAATGATTATTTATTTTTAAAATATCAATCAAACATATTTATTTTTTTTAAATTTTCTTCAAACAATTTTTTATTATTATAGAAATCATTTTTATTTGCCCTTGCCAACTCTGATTTTATAAACCAATTCTGATACTTACTATAATCTAATATTTCTTTATCAGGCTTATTTTTTCCTTCAAAATTTTTATAATAAAAATCAATTGCATCCTGTGTACGATTCTCATTTAAATAGAAACTTATTGCAAACCATCCCATTGTTAATTTATATGCCCAAGCCTGTTCATCAGAAATATGTGATTCTTCCGTTTTTTTCTTATCATCACACATTTTCATAATAGAATTTAAGCTTGCAAGTGCTGCTTTTTCATCTGTTTGCATAACATTCCAAATTGTATTTTCTCCTATTGTATATGTTACAGCAATTCTAGTAATCAAATAATCTGAATATTTTTCTTTAAGTATTTCATAATTTTTATTGTAAGAATCAAAATCTCCCTTATTGGAATAATACATATTTGAAAAAAACAATTTCGACACTTCATAAGGATTATATTTTTCATATCGTTTTAAATTATTTAATTTCTCTGCATCACTTTTTCCAAGTGCATTATAAATATTTATCAAGTTTTCTGACAGAACAAAATTCTTCTCATTCTTTTTCAACAATTCTTCAATCTTTAATGCCAATTTTTTTACTTTTTCTCTGTCAGATTCACTCACTACATTAGGCATTTCCTTATCCAGTTCTATTGTTTTTAATATTATTTCTTGAGAAACTCCTAATTTTGATAAATCCTGACTTATCATCTCGCTTCGACTTTTCGCATTCAAATTCACTATTGCAAAAATACTCATCAATAATATTATCTTCTTCATAAATACCTCTTTCACAATTAATCCAAATCAACCAAAAAATGAATAAATTAAGTAAAATAATTACAATTTCACTTTTATTTCATCAATTCACCCCAATTTTTCAATAATTTCAATCCAGTATCTCCAGATTTTTCAGGA